>Ga0209755_10000077_pt1 | contig 171640 bp, 149 predicted proteins | sample TergutCo191P1_FD_187301 | JGI IMG/M metagenome (GOLD analysis project Ga0209755, IMG submission 187301) | Cornitermes sp. P1 segment gut microbial communities from Petit-Saut dam, French Guiana - Co191P1 (SPAdes) (version 2) | ecosystem: Host-associated > Arthropoda: Insects > Digestive... | reverse complement strand
AGAAATTCATCCGAGAAATCGGCTGCTGTCATTAACCGGATATTCTGGTTTCGCTCCGCAGCAGCTCGCCCATCCTCGCTTATCTCAACGGAGTCCTTTTTGGCTTCCTGTTCAGCAACAACCTGACCCCGCTTCTCAGCGTTCTTTTCTGTAGAAGCTCTGAAATACCCTCGATATGTTTTTTCGGCATTGTGTCGGTACGAATCAACAGTATTTATAGTCATATCTGATTTATCGGTATGCGTTACATAATCTTTAGTATTTTAACCTAAAATTCGCAGTTAAAATAACGTCAAAAACGCGGTTTTTGCGTCAACTGCGGATTTTAGGTTTAAAGAAGTTTGTGGGTATGATGGCTTTACCGATACCCCCAAATCAGCCATAATATCTTTGCACCCGCCCCGCCCATAATGTATATTACAATTATGCCATCAACCCCCAAAATCCACCGCCCAACAGCAGCAACGCTCCTCGCCCTCGCGGCCCTCGCGGTAATCGCGGCTGGGTGCGGTAAGACGGCGGTGCGTAAGGGTGCTGCGCCTGTGGCTGATACCGTACAGATTGCGATGACGACAATTGATAACGGTGACGGTACGTTTACTGATACGCGGGATGGGAAGACGTACCGGACGGTGGGGATTGGGAAATTGACGTGGATGGCGGAAAATCTTAACTTCGTAACGGATAGTTCCGTATGTTATGATAATGACGAGAGCAACTGTCAGAAATACGGGCGGCTCTATAATTGGAATGACGCGACGACAGCCTGTCCGGCGGGATGGAGGGTACCGAGTGAGGAAGATTGGGACAGTTTGGCGCTGGCGGTCGGTGGTCAGCGTGTGGAAGATGGATATGGTGATTATTATTGGGAAGTCGCGGGTAAAAAGCTTAAATCAACAACTGGTTGGAAAGGCAGGGATGGCAACTTGGTATCAGGTAACGGTACAGATGATTTCGGTTTTGCGGCTCTGCCCGGCGGTTCCCGTTGGAGTGGCAGTTTCTACAACATTGGCTACAGCGGCTACTGGTGGAGCGCCGCGGAGGGCGATGCGAGCCGCGCTTGGGGCCGGAGCATGTACTACAACTACGACAACGTGGACAGGTACTACTTCGACAAGACGGACCTGTTTAGTTTGCGTTGTTTGCAGGACTCCGCGGACTTGCGGTAGCGGCTCCCCCGCAATCCATCAATCCCGCCATTCCGCCCCAAAAAATCCCCCGTCCGCCCATATTTTTATCCACGCCTTGCTTTTTTGGCTGAAGATGTTGTATATTATAACTATATCTCAAAAAGAGGGGTTCCCATGTGCAGTGAAGCTACATTAGATCTGGTAACGGGCAAAATTTCCCGTGCGGCGAGAGATGTCTTGGGCGACAAGCTGGAAAAAGTGTACCTCTTCGGCTCATACGCCAGAGGCGACTACGACGAGGAGTCCGACATAGACATATTTGTCCTTGCCGACATTGAGCCAACGGAGGTGAACAATATCCGGCGCAAAATTCATAGAACCACCGGAGACCTTGATCTGGAATACGATGTAGTTACCTGCATACACATGGGATGCAGTTCGATTTTTCACAGGGCGCGCAACGTGCTGCCGTTTTATATGAACATATTGAAAGATGGGCGGGAGCTATCGTATGCTTGATGAAATCACGCCGGAGATGTTGGCGGGCGCCCGTCTCGACAACGCACGGGAATGCCTGCGAGACGCGGAAATGGCATTTGCGGGCGGCTCATTAAAAAACGCCGCTAATCGCTCGTATTATTGTATTTTTCACTCAATAAGGGCCTTACTGGCGCTTGACCGCTTTGACTCAAAAAAACACTCCGGCGTAATATCAGAGTTCCAGCGAAAATACATTAAAGCCAAGATCTTACCCGCGCAACTGTCCGATATAGTCCGCGATGCCTTTTCATTCCGCAACGACAGCGATTATCAAGATTTCTATATCGTCTCAAAGGATGATGTCAATGCCCAAATCGCCGATGCGAAGATATTTCTGGCGGCAGTAGAAGAGTACATCGCGAAAAAGATTCCCCCGCCATGAACCACCACCCCAAAATCCACCGCCCAACAGCAACAACGCTCCTCGCCCTCGCGGCCCTTGCGGTAATAGCGGCGGGGTGCGGTAAGACGGCGGAGCGTAATGATGCTGCGCCTGTGGCTGATACCGTACAGATTGCGATGACGACAATCGATAACGGTGACGGTACTTTTACCGATACGCGGGATGCCAAAACGTACCGGATGGTGAGGATTGGGAATCAGACGTGGATGGCTGAGAATCTCAATTATAAAATAGGTAAATCCGTATGTTACGATAACAAAGAAAGTAACTGTCAGCAATATGGACGGTTGTACGATTGGAAGACGGCGTTGAAAGCTTGCCCTGCGGGGTGGCATATACCGAGCGATGCTGAGTGGGAGATATTAGTGGAGTATGTTGATCCTGATGCTTCAGGAGATTATGGTAATAACGCTGGAATGAAGTTGAAGTCGAAGACAGGGTGGTCTACGGATAAGTACTATGAAGCCGCAACGGACGATTACGGCTTCTCGGCCCTGCCGGGTGGCTACCGCGACGGCGGTTTCTACGGTGCCGGCAACTTCGGCTACTGGTGGAGCGCCACGGAGTACGTTGTGCACTACGCCTGGTACCGGGACATGAATTACAACTACGGATTCGTGCGCAGGAACTACATCAACAAGACAGGCCTGTTTTCGTTGCGTTGTGTGGAGGACAACGCGGTACAGCGGTAGCGAGAGCCCCCGCAAGCCGCCGCCCCAAGCCGCGCCTTTTGCGGCACAGCGCGCGCCCCCTTTTATCCCGCCCCCCGAAATCCAGCCCATCTCATAATCTCCCCACACGCCCCGGACATGATGTATATTACAATTATGACAGCAACCCCCAAAATCCACCGCCCAACAGCAGCAACGCTCCTCACCCTCGCGGCCCTTGCGGTAATAGCTACGGGGTGCGGTAAGACGGCGGCAACCTCCGATACCGTTAGCGGGACGTTTACCGATTCGAGGGACGGGAAGACGTACCGGACGGTGAGGATTGGGAAATTGACGTGGATGGCTGAGAATCTTAATTTCGTAACGGATAGTTCTGCTTGTTACGATAACGCCGATTCTAACTGTACAAAATACGGGCGGCTTTATAATTGGGATGACGCGATGACAGCCTGTCCTGCGGGGTGGCGGATGCCGAGTGAGGAAGATTGGGACAGTTTGACTGTGGCGGACGGTGGTCAGCGTGTGGAAGATGGATATGATGGTTATGATTGGGAATTTGCGGCTAAAAAGCTTAAATCAACAACTGGTTGGGACGATTGGGAGGATGACGATGGTAAATTGGTATCAGGTAACGGCACTGACGAATTTGGCTTTTCGGCCCTGCCCGGCGGCTACCGTTGGAGCGATGGCGGTTTCTACACTGCCGGCAGCTACGGCCTCTGGTGGAGCGCCACGGAGGTCGATGCCACGGACGCGAGAGGCCGGCTCATGTTCTACTTCCGCGACTACGTGTTCTCGTATTGGTACGACAAGGCGGGTATGTTCTCTTTGCGTTGTGTTCGGGACTTTGCGGCCCCGCAATAGCGCAGCAATTGCGAGCCGCCGCTCCGATCTGCGCCTTTTGCGGCACAGGGCGCGCCCCCTTTTATCCCGCCCCCCGAAATCCAGCCCATCTCATAATCTCCCCACACGCCCCGGACATAATGTATATTACAATTATGACAGCAACCCCCAAAATCCACCGCCCAACAGCAACAACGCTCCTCGCCCTCGCGGCCCTTGCGGTAATAGCGGCGGGGTGCGGTAAGACGGCGGTGCGTAAGGATGCTGCGCCTGTGGCTGATACCGTACAAACAGCGGCGGCAGCGGCAACACTCGATACCGTTAGCGGGACGTTTACCGATTCGCGGGACGGTCAGGTTTATCGTACTGTAGTAATAGGTCAGCAGAGGTGGATGGCGCAGAATTTGAATTACGATGTGCCGGGTGTTGATACGGATGTTTGTTACGATAACGATCCAGCCAACTGCGATCTTTACGGTCGTTTGTATGATTGGTCTACAGTGATGGATATTAGTGCATCATATAATAACAGTACTTGGGAAGGTAGTGATGTAAATCACCGTGGTATCTGTCCTGTTGGCTGGCATGTTCCGAGCCATGATGAGTGGTGGGCGTTGACGGATGCGGTTGGCGATTGGGAAATAGCAGGAACGAGGTTGAAATCTACGAGCGGTTGGAGTGGTGGTGGTAACGGCACGGATGACCACGGCTTTTCGGCTTTGCCCGGCGGCCTCTGGTGGAGTGGCAGATTCTACGGTGTCGGCGACGGTGGCCGCTGGTGGAGCGCCACGGAGTACGATGCCACGCGCGCGTGGCGCCGGGAGATGGACACGGACTACAACGTCAGCGGTGTGGGCTGGGGCAACTACGTCAAGGTGTACCGGTTTAGTTTGCGCTGTGTTCGGGACTTTGCGGCCCCGCAATAGCGCAGCAATTGCGCCCCGCCGCCCCGTTCCGCGCCTTTTGCGGCACAGGGCGCGCCCCCTTTCTATCCCGCCCCCCCAAAAATCCCCGCCCGCCTCAAATCCCCCCACCCGCCCCGCCCATAATGTATATTATGGCTCTATCGGCGGTATCATCAACTAATATACGTACCGGGGTACGGGCTTAGAGGGCTAAATGGGCACTGTAAGGCGCATTTTTGTGGAAAAACGCGGTGAGTACGATGTCTATTCGGGGCATTTATTCGCCGATTTGAGGGATAATCTGGGGATTTCGGGGCTTACGGGCGTTCGGACGCTGAACCGGTACGACGTTGAGGGGCTGCCGGACGGGTGCTACGGGGCGGCGCGGGACACCATCTTCGCCGAGCTGCCGGTGGACCGCGTGTACGACGGGGAGATGCCCCTTGGGGCCGGCGAGCGGGCGTTCGCGGCGGAGTACCTGCCGGGGCAGTACGACCAGCGGGCCGACAGCGCGGCGCAGTGCGTCCAGCTGCTCACCCACACCGCCCGCCCCGCCGTGGCCTCGGCGCGCGTCGTCGTGCTCAGGGGCAATATAAGCGACCGCGACTTCGACAGGGCCAGGGCCTACTGCATCAACCCCGTAGATTCGAGGGAGGCATCGCTTGACAAGCCCGACAGCCTCGATATGCGCACCGACCCCCCCGCCGATGTAGCGGTTCTGAGCGGCTTCATTGCGCTTGACCGCGGTGGCGTAGACTCGCTGCGGCGCGAACTCGGGCTGGCCATGAAGATTGAGGACGCGCTCTTCTGCCAGAAATATTTCCGCGATACCGAAAAGCGCGACCCGGCCATCACCGAGATACGGATGCTCGACACCTACTGGTCGGACCACTGCCGCCACACGACTTTCCTCACGTCAATCAAAAACGCGGAGATTGAAGACGCCCCGCTCAACCGCCCCGTCAGGCAGGCGTTTGAAGAGTACAGCCGCGCGCGTAAAGAGGTTCACGGAGATAAGATCGGCGGCAGGCCGGTCTCGCTTATGGATATCGCCCTGATGGGCATGCGTCAGCTGCGCCGGGACGGGAAGCTTGCCGACCTCGACGTGTCGGAGGAGATAAACGCGTGCAGCATCGTTGTGCCGGCAGTCGTAAACGGCCAAACGGAGGATTGGTTGGTGATGTTCAAGAACGAGACGCACAACCATCCCACCGAGATAGAGCCGTTCGGCGGCGCGGCGACGTGCCTTGGCGGCGCGATACGCGACCCGCTGTCGGGGCGGTCGTACGTGTATCAGGCGATGCGCGTAACGGGCGCTGGCGACCCGCGAGCCGCCGTGGAAAACACGCTGCCGGGGAAATTGCCGCAGCGCAAGATAACCACGCAGGCCGCGCACGGGTACAGCTCTTACGGGAACCAGATTGGGCTCGCTACGGGCATAGTCTCCGAGATATACCACGAGGGGTACACCGCAAAGCGCATGGAGATAGGCGCGGTGGTGGGCGCCGCCCCCAAGGCGAACGTTGTGCGCGAGGAGCCGAAAGCGGGGGACATAGTGGTGCTTCTGGGCGGCAGGACGGGCCGCGACGGGTGCGGCGGCGCGACGGGGTCGTCGAAAGAGCACACCGAGGAGTCGATACAGACCTGCAGCGCGGAAGTCCAAAAGGGCAACCCGCCCACAGAGCGCAAGATTCAGAGGCTGTTTCGGGATCCCGAAGTAAGCAGGATGATAAGGCGGTGCAACGACTTCGGCGCGGGCGGCGTATCGGTGGCGATAGGGGAGCTTGCGGCGGGGCTTGATATAGATTTAGACGCCGTCCCCAAAAAATACGAGGGCTTGGACGGCACCGAATTGGCGATATCCGAATCGCAGGAGCGCATGGCGGTGGTGATCGACCCGTCGGACCTGAAAGCGTTCGAGGCAAAGGCCGTGAGCGAAAATTTGGAGACCGCGGTCGTAGCGAAAGTTACGGATACGCGCAGATTGGTGATGAAGTGGCGCGGGAAGACGATTGTAGATTTAAGCCGCGATTTTATTGATACGAACGGGGTATTGCAGGAGACGGAGGTTTTCGTAAAAGCCCCGTCATCAAAAACTTCGCCGCACCCCGTAGGGGTGCAAAGCTCTGTAGCCCCGGGTTTCAACCCGGGGTCAATTGGTACGGATACCAGCCCGAATATCAATTCGGATATCAACCAGAATATTAACCACAATGCCGCCCAGGATATAGCAGCCGCGTTTTTCGGATTGATGTCGGACCTCAACATTTGCAGCCAGCGCGGGCTGATAGAGATGTTCGACAGCACAATCGGCGCGGGGACGGTGCTTATGCCGTTCGGCGGCAAATATCAGGCCACGCCCATAGAGGCGATGGTCGCTAAATTACCGGTTGTCAATGGCGATACGACAACTGGTACGGCGATGAGTTACGGATTCGACCCCGATTTATCCTCATGGAGCCCGTTCCACGGCGCGGTCAACGCGGTTTTACATTCTGTCGCTAAGATTGTGGCGGTTGGCGGGGATTATCGGAAGATAAGGTTGACGCTGCAGGAGTATTTTGAGAAATTGGGGAATGACAGGGAGCGCTGGGGCAAGCCGTTTGCCGCGCTGCTCGGCGCTTATTACGCGCAGGTGAAATTGGGCATCCCCGCTATCGGCGGCAAGGACAGTATGTCGGGGACATTTAAGGATTTGCACGTCCCGCCGACGCTCGTATCATTCGCCCTCGCGCCGGTTGATGTTACCAAAGTAATATCGCCGGAGTTCAAGAAAATCGGCAGTACGGTTGTTTATGTATCAATACCGCGTGATGATTCGGAGATGCCGGATTTCGCTGTTGTTGACAAATGCTACCGCGCTGTGCATGAGGCGGTTGTTGGCGGGAAGATATTATCCATCCATACCGTTGGCCGGGGTGGCGTGCCGGAGGCTGTGGCCAAGATGTGTTTTGGGAATAATATAGGATTTAATAATACCGGCGCGTGCGCGGCGGAGTCGTTTGAGCCTGCTTATGGCGGATTGGTCATTGAATTGGCTGGTGGCGCGGATATCCATAGCATCAGCGAATATTGTAAAGTATTAGGGGCTACGATTGAGGATAAGAAATTTATTTGCGGTGATGGTACCGAGATTGACACAGGGAAATTGCGCGATACGTGGGAGAGTGTCCTCGAACACGTATTTCCGAGCGATGCCGATAATCCGCACGTTGATACAAATATCGGTACGGATACAGCGCATACAAAGCGTCCGTCAACGTCCCCCAAAATAAAAATCGCCAAACCGCGTGTACTGATTCCCGTATTTCCGGGGACAAATTGCGAGTACGACACCGCGCGGGCTTTCACGGAGGCTGGGGCTGAGGCGGATTTCTTTATCCTCAAGAACATCAGGCCCAACGATATCGACGAATCCGTAAAAATAATGGCGGATAAAATCGCCAATTCGCAGATAATAATGATACCCGGCGGCTTCAGCGCGGGCGACGAGCCTGACGGTTCGGGGAAATTCATCGTATCGTTCTTCCGCAATCCGCGCATCAAGGACACCGTTACCGAGCTTTTGAATAATCGCGGCGGGTTGATGCTTGGGATATGCAACGGGTTTCAGGCGCTCATCAAACTGGGCCTTGTGCCGTACGGCGAGATCCGCGACCTTGGCGCGGCCAGCCCGACGTTAACATTTAACACGATAGGCCGCCACATCTCGCGCGTAGCGTACACGAAAATCTGTTCCGTCAACTCCCCGTGGCTTGCGGGTGTGAATGTCGGGGATGTCCACGCGGTCCCCATATCCCACGGCGAGGGCCGTTTCGTAGCGTCGCCGGATCAACTCAACGCGCTCTTCACATCCGGGCAGATAGCCGCGCGCTATGTTGACGCTGATGGTCAATACAAAGAGGGCATGGACGGCAACTGCAACGGTTCCTACGGCGCGGTTGAGGGGATATTGAGCCCGGACGGCCGCGTTTTCGGCAAGATGGGGCACAGCGAGCGCAGGGGCGCGAATGTCGCTAAGAATATTGTTGGGGAGAAGGATCAGAAAATTTTTGAATCAGGGGTGTCATATTTCAGATGATTAACTGTTTAATGAGCATAGGGAGGGATTTTTTATGTCGGGATCGGTTGAAATGGTAGCCACGTGGTTCCGCTCCGGCGGGCCTATCATGTGGGTGTTGCTGTTGTTTCTGGCCTGCGCCGCGGCGGTGATGATCGAGCGCGTGATCTTTCTGTTCTTCATGTGCCCGCGCGACACGTCGGGCCTTGTGGACAGGCTGAAGGCCGCGTTGTCGGACGGCAAGGCTGACGAGGCGAAGAATATGCTGGCCGGCAAGACCACGCCGACGCACGCGCTTCTTTGCGTTGCGGTAGAGAGTTTCAGCGCCGGGGACAGCGGGGCGGATATTCAGGAGGACGTGGAGGAGGCGGCGATAAGCCAGATTCACCGCTTCTCGGTGCGTATCAACTACCTCTCGCTGTTCGCCAACGTGGCCACGCTTGTGGGGCTTCTGGGGACGATTACGGGGCTTATGACCTCGTTCTCGGCGCTTGCCAACGTAGATCCGGCGCAGAAGGCATCGATGCTCGCGGCGGGCATATCGGAGGCGATGATCACCACGGCGTTCGGGCTGATGATCGCGGTGCCATGTATGGTCATCTACACGGTGTTCGCGAACCGTCAGAGCGTATTGGTTAAGGATTTGGACGAATCGACGGTACGGCTGTTGAATTTCATGAAGAAAAAGGCCGGCAAGTAATGCCTAACCTCTCATTATTCAAATCGACCCGCCCGCCCTCGGAGATGACCGAGGCGGATGTGGATGTTACGCCGATAATGAACATGTTCGTCATCCTTATACCGTTCCTCGTATCGATGGCGGTATTCACGCAGGTGGCGATTATCGACTTCTCCGTGCCGTCCGATGTGGGGCAGTCAACTCATCAATCGTCCGGCAAGCCCAAAATGAAGCTGACGGTTTTGCTGACGGAGTCGTTTTTGGGCGTGGTAGAGGGTGAGAACATGCTTGATTCTCTTCCGATGCTTGACAACGGGCAATATCCGTTTGATTCTTTGAAGACGGTATTGTCGGCTCGCCGCCCGCACTCGGATTTTCCCGATGAGGTGGTGGTATCGGTGCGCGATAGGATAGCGTTCCGGTACGTTGTTACGGCTATGGATGTTGGCCGCGAGAGCGGGTTTACGAAGATTGGGATATCCGGTGCGGCGGACGATCCGTCGCAGGGACAGTAGGGGATGCGAAGTCAGAAATACTAAACGCTGAATTTTTGGAATGAATTGGATTGAACGATGCGGCTATTATCACGAAGAAACACGGGCAGGGATAATCCGGGCGGGGGAGTGTTCCGCCCGCAGATTACGTCGCTTGTGGACGTGATGACCATCCTGCTGATATTCCTTATCAAGAACTTTTCGGTAGACTCCGACGTCGTATCCCCGCCGTCTAATGTCGATTTGCCCATCTCATCCTCCGAAAAGGCGGCCCAGTCGCGCTGCGCCGTTACCATCACCCCGGAGGACATCATCGCCGGGGATCAGGTTCTGGCGAGCGTTGCGGATGTTGAGAAGAGCGGGGACCTGCTGATTGAGCCGCTGCACAATATGATGCGCGGGATGTTATCATCGTGCATGGTTGACGATGCCGGGTCGATAGTTATTCTTTGCGATAGGGACGTCAATTTCTCGGTCGTCAAAAAAGTGATGGCGACGTGCAGTCGCGCCGGGGTCGTCAACTACTCTATATTGGTGCTGCGGGAGGGTGACTGATATAGATGGAGCGCCTTTTCTCGATAATACTGATTACTACGATAGCGGTCTTTATGGCGCTGGGCGCGGTGCTTTACAGCATCGGGAAAGACGGCTTGCTGCTTGATTCGCCGCAGTACGATGTTATCCAGACATCGTTCGTTATGGACGAGCCCAAGCCTAAAGTTGTCAAGCGGGAGGAGCCTAAGCCCAAGCCCCCTCCGCAGAAGAAGCTTGAGGATATTCCCATCGACCTCACTAAGCAGGTAAAGGTTGAGGAGACGCCGTCGGAACCCGTGCGGGAGCGGCAGGTGAGGCAGGTCTACGGGTTGAAAAAAGTCTTTTCGCAGGGCCTTGGCGTTGGCGGGGAATCGGAAGACGCGCTTGTGGGCAAGGTCGGCAATACGTTAGACAAGGACTACGACACGCTGACGGCTAAGGCCGATGATTTTAAGGGCAAGCCTGTAGCCAACCCGGCCCCGCAGCGGCCTGCGCCAACCGAGGCGGCGATAACGAAGCGCCCGCGCCTCCAGGCCGGCTTTCGCAACCTGAAGCCTCAGTATTCCAAGGAGATGCTCCAGAACCGTGTTGAGGGTGTCGTCAAGGCGCGGATACTTATCGGGTCCGACGGGATCATCAGACAGATAGAGATACTTGAGGACATAGGCTACGACTCCGCCGATATCGCAAGGGAGTTTCTCATGACGCTGCGGTTCGAGCCGGCGATGCGTGGTGACCAGGCGGTGTCGGTGTGGATACCGTTTTCTATCAAATTTGAGCTGATATGAGCATGATAAATCCCTGTCGGGCAATGGCCATAATGTATATTATATCAAAAATGTCAAACAAGATACTCTGCAAACTAACGTTAATTATCACCGCGATACTGATAGCATCGGTGGCAGCCCAGCCTGCTGTCCGGATTTCCACGTTCGACGACCTCCGCAGGATCGGCAGGGATCCGTCGTTTCCTGTTGACGGCAATTATGAGCTTGTCAGCGACATCAACGCTTCCGACAGCCGTGTGCGTCCGTTTGAGCCGATAGGGACGTTTGAGGAGCCGTTCGTCGGGAAGTTTTACGGGCGGGGCGGGGAGACTTTTGTGGTGAAAAACTTATACATCAACCGGCCAAAAAGCGGGCATACCGGCTTGTTTGGGGTTGTGGGGTACGGCGGGTTGGTGGCTAACGTAGGTGTTGTTGTCGATACGGTCATAGGGCACTTTGCAGTGGGCACGCTGGCGGGGACCAACAACGGGTGGATAACGGGCTGCTATGGTACCGGCGCGGTTTTTGCCGGCAGGGCGCAGAGCAACGCCGGCGGGCTGGTTGGGGTGAACGGCGGGATGATTTTCAAGTCTTACTCCATGGCGGATGTTGATGGGCGGGAAAACGCAGGCGGGCTTGTTGGTTTTATGGTGGCCGACGGCGCGGGTACGGGCGAGATATCACAGAGTTTCGCCGGCGGCGCGGTAAGCGGGTCGAATAATGTTGGCGGGTTGGTGGGGCATATCTTTGGCGGGGCCGTAAGCGAGAGTTTTGCGTTTGGCCGCGTGTCCGGCAAAGGCGGCCGGGGGGCAATAGGCGGGTTGATCGGCAGGGATTTCGCGGCCTCCGCGGCGTGGAACGAGCGGGGGATAACGCAGGGCGACAGCGCCTACGTGAGGGCTGCGGAGATTCGCGGCTCCTATTGGGATATCGGCGCGTCGGGCCGGTCATCATCGGCCGGCGGGGCGGGAAAAACATCCGCTGAAATGTTTTTGTCAAGTACGTATGCGGGGTGGGACTTTGGGGGCGTTTGGAGTATTGTTGATGGCGTTCATCCCCCACAGCTTGTTGATATCCCCCTGTACACACACGCTCTCTCTTACTCGGTTGACAGTGAGGAGCGCGGGCGGCTTCGCGTTTTGGATATGGGCGCGGGCGGCGTTATTGTTGATCTGTACGCCTACGAGAGAAAGCTGATGTACGGGACCGCTGCTTTCTCGGTTGAGGCGCTGCCCTGGGATGGGTACCGCTTTGTTCGGTGGAGTGACGGGGTGGTTCATCCGGTTCGCGAGGATACGGCGTTTTTGGATATGTCGCTGACGGCGGTATTCGCGCTTGACGGCGGGGAATTAGCGCCGGCCCGTATTTTTTCGTATACCGCGGGGATCGGCGGCAGCATAAGGGTTAGCGGCGTGTCCGGCTTGGCGGATTACTCCGGCGAGCTGGCGGTCGCGGGCGGCGCGAGGGGGCCGGCGGTAGCCGCTGTGCCGGACGAGGGGTACCGCTTTTATATATGGAGTGACGGCGTTTCCGCCATTGTGCGTACGGATGACGCGGCAGGCGATCTTGCGGTAACGGCGTTTTTTGTGGAAGTCAATCGAGAGCCTATACGCCTGTTTAACTATGATGACCTGCTTGTGATAGGACGCTCCGGCAGGTATCCGTTAGACGGCATCTACGAGTTGGCCCGCGACATAGATATGTCGGTTAGCAGCGGCTTTTCGCCGATAGGCGCCCGCACCGCGCCGTTCAGGGGCGTATTCAGGGGGAACGGCTACAGGATACACGGGTTCAACATGAACCGCCCGGAATGGGACGACGTGGGCCTGTTCGGCTACATAGACGGAGCGCGGATAAGCGGGGTACGTTTGGAGGCGGAGATAGTAGCCGGCCGGGGTAGCGTGGGCCTGCTCGTGGGCGAGAGCGTGAACAGCGTGATTGACAGCTGCGAAACGGAAGGGGTTGTGCGCGGCAAGTCGTATACAGGCGGGCTTGTGGGAAACGCCAGAGTGACATTGATCACCCGCTCGCGGTCGTCGGCCATAGTTGACGGGGGGGAATTGAACGCCGGTGGGCTGGTTGGCGCCGCTGCGGGGGTATTTATGGCGCAGAATCGCTTTACCGGAAGCGTAAGCGTGGATCGCTACGCCGGCGGTCTGGCCGGCAGGTACGATGGCGGAGCCGCGCAGCACAGTTACAACGCGGGGAGCGTAACCGGAAGGGTTGTGGCGGGCGGACTTGTGGGCGAGGTGTCGGGCGGGGCGGCGTTGATACAAAGCTATTCACGCGGGAACGTAGAGGGGACAGGGTTGAACGCCGGCGGCCTTGCGGGTACGCTTGGCGCGGGTGGGGGACGAGTTGCCGCTTGCTTTTGGGATATCGAGAGCAGCGGGCGGAAAGCGTCGGCGCTTGGGAATGGCAAGACGTCGTCGGAGATGACGTTTGCGGGTACTTACGCGGGATGGGATTTTGAGAACGTTTGGAGTATCAATAGCGGCAGGGGCTATCCGTGGCTGCGGGAGTTTCCGCCGGCGGATGATTTTGGGATGATAAACGGCCCAAGGCAGGGGCGGGCATCGGTTGCCGATGGCCCGCGCGTAAGAGTTGCCGGCAGGACGATGCATGTGAGCGCACAGCCGGGAAGCGTGATCAGGATTAGGATTATTGACATGAGGGGAAGGGTTGTCGCCGGGTATGATGTCGCCGGCGCGGCAAAGTTGTCGTTGAGAAGAATTCCCGCTGGTAAATATGTCGTGGAGGTGGGGGAGCGCGGAAAGCGGAGCAAGAAGGTATCAACGGCGGTTTTGAGGTGATGGCGATGAAAAAGATATTAATGCCGTTTATCGTTTGGATTGTGTTGATACCGGGTGTAGATGGTTATGCCGGTGACAATGCTCTGCCGCTGCCGGTCAATACATGCGCTGCACTCATTGATATCTCAATATCAGTAATTGATACGCCTGACATAGTTATCGATACCTCAATATCAGCCGGCACATCCGCTATAGTAGTTGATACCTCAGTATCACCCGGTACATCCGCCATAGTTGTTGAGATGTCAACATTAGCCGGTACGCCACCCGCTTATGCCGTTGACGAGCCGGCCCCGTCTCCCTTCGAGGGCCTGCTGAAATTCGGACGCCGTGTCGCCTACAACAACTCCTCGGTAACCGGTGTACGCGCGCGGGTTTACAGTTTTGACGGAGAGACGCTCTCGTACACTACCTACGGCAACGAGGTGATTCACGGTTCCGGTTTTGAGGCCGGCGGCATAATCTTTTTTGTGTTGACGGAGGATGTTATGGCGCTCAATATCGCTCCGGCCGTGCTTGTCAGGCGTCCGCTCAGTACCCGCTACGCCGCGGTGGGGGAGATAGCGCTTTCTATCCCCGTGCTGCTGGAGTGGAGGCCGTACGGCGCGCTTCCTCTGCACGCGCTCATCGGCGTACAGCCGGGGGTTCCTCTTTACACATGGCTGACGTGGAGCGACGAGCCGAATTCCACGAACCGCGAGCCCGGCGCTGTGCTTGCCCGGCGTATGCCTGTGGATTTTGGCGTTGTTATGGGCGCGGGCTGGTATTTGAACGAGAGGGTCGCTCTTGACGCGAGGGCAATTTTAGGCTTGGCCGGCTTTGACCGCGCGCCCGGCAGGCGTTTGAATCAGTTTACTGTTGGAATCAGCTATATCCATTGATATTTACGGATCAGGCCGCCAAATTTACATTTGGTGTACACGCTATAGGCATGGGTGCAGGGTGCCGTCCGGCGACATCACGCTGGTCGTGCAGTCGTCGGACGGCACCCTGTGCCCAGGCCGGGTATACAACAAATTATCATTTGCCATGTATCAATCAGCGGCATGGGCACGGAGTGGGGCGGAGACGACTGCACGACAGCCGTGATGTCGCCTCCGCCCCACTCCGCACCCATGCCTATAGCGAAAAATTACCATTCCTACCGCGCCATAAAATCGGGCCCGCCCGACGGCCCTATTGTATTTCTCGAACCGTTGGCGTTTTTGAACGTACCGCCCGGATCGCCGGCTTCTACGCATGGTGAGTATTTTTTGGACAGCTGCCTGTTCTCGCTGCCGATGATTGTGGCTTCCATGGGCGGTCGCGGCGAGCTGAACTGCAGGTTGGGGATACTCAGCAGCCGTGTATTTCTAACCCTCGACGAATCCGTCTGCAGGCTGATATCTATCTCTATCGCTTTCGCCTCGGCTGCCGACCCTATGAAGACCGGGTCGGAGATGATGTTGCCGTGGATGTCGGTCGAGTCTTTTCCCCTTACGGCGCGTGTCAACCGGCCGAGTTCCGGGTCGCAGTTGAGGAAGTTGTTGTCGGTGTTGCCGAATACGCAGTTGTACTTGAATGTTATTTTGGACGAGTTGTCGCACCACAGCCCCAGATTGTTGTTGAAGGCGATGATGTTGTTGAGTATCTGCGGGTTGGACTTTTCCACCTTTATCCCTGCGGTGAAGCAGGTTGTTATCATGTTGTTGAAGATGCGCGGCGCCCCGCCGTTCATGGCGTGTATGCCTATGTTGCAGTTTTCGATCGCGTTGTTACGTATGAGGATGTTTGTGTTCTGGAGGGTGATTCCAGTCGTGGCGCCGGTGATCTCGGTGAACGCGATTTCGGAGTTTTCGGCGTCGGCGCCGTCTAAAATTATCCCGCGCCAGTTGTAGCCCACCAATCCCGATGTCTCCGCCTCGAATGTGATGGGGTTGTTACGCCGCCCGATGCTGGTTATTGAGCCCAGCACGCGTATGGAGATGAGGGAGGAGTCGGCCCGGTCGAACTGGTCCGGGTGGCCCTTCCCGTTGTCGGCGTTTTTGATGATGATCCGCGTTCCGGGGGCTATGGTGAGGTTCACCCGCCTCACGATGAGGAGGTCGCTCTCTATGATGAACGGCCCGTCCTCGGCCTTCCAGCGCGTCTCACGGTCAATGACGCCGCTTACGCGGACCTCGGCGGAGGCCGCCGCAGTCAGGGCTATCAGGGCGATTATAGCCCATACGAGAGTGTTTTTCGCGTTTTTCTTCATATTATTCCCGGTTTGGCGCCAACATAAAAATATATAATGGCACAACTATTATATACTTATCGGAAAAATTAATTATATTCTATAGTAGCGGGTAAAATTTTATCAGCGGGGGATTTCCACCGGTGGTGGGTTACTTTTTATCAAGGAGGCGCAATTTGATGCCAAGGATTATTAATGCCGCTATTCTGTTCTCCGTGCTGGCTTTGGGGTTTGCCGGGTGCGGCCATAAGGAGAGCGCGCGCATAGAGATCGATTTCTCCAATGCCGCGGATTGGAGGTACCAGCTGGCGGTGGCCATAGACGGGACGCCGCAGGACTCGGCGGAGTTCTTTTCGGGGTCGCTGCGGGCGTACCTGAAGGGCCTGCCGGGCGAGCAGAGTTCGGGCCCGCTGCGGGCCGGCCTCACCGACGTGCACCTGATAGCGCCGTTTATGCCGGAGGCGGAGCGGGGCGAGGTGGAGCGCAGGCTGGCCGCCTTGGAGATATCGGTCTCCGAAAGCGGGGTGACACTCAGCGACACGAACGGCCTTCCGGGCGTCCTCTCCGGCGGTTGGGACATAATGCGCAGCCCCGCGCGGGTGATACCGGCAATGCCCAACGCCGAGATGGTGGTGGGGGCGTCGTGGGAGCGTGAGCAGCGGTTCCCTATTGCTGTCCCCCAAGGCGAGGCGGACGGCCTGCTGTACCAGCTCTATACCTTAGACAGCCTGTACAAAACGAACGCGGGCATCCCCGTAGCCGCTATAAGCTGGGAGTTCTCGTACCGCGTGGCAGTATCCGATGATACCTCCGGGAGCCGGGAACAGCATCTCAGGCACCCTCTGCAAGGGTCGGGCCGCGGATTCGCCGAGCTGGACCTGCAAAGGAAAATGCTCCTCAGGTCGCAGGCGACATTTCAGGTAACGCACTCGAACGCCTCCGGCAGAAACATAAACGAGGTAGTGCATTTTGAGATGGTAGAGTGATTTTTTCAGATTTTGTCAATCATCCGTATCAGCCAGTTTTTCATGGTTGATTTAACTATGCCGTTTTTGATCTTTTTCTCGACGGCTGCCGTTTCCTGTATTTTTGCGCATTCCATGCGCTCGCCTGCGCGGCGCATTAGCGTTTCCTGGCTGTCTACCGGTTCGCCGGCATCCTCTATTTTTTCGTAGAACCCGTCGCTGCGCAGGCGGCGGGCCTTTACGTTGTCTCGCAGGACCAGGTCTATCATGTTGTTTATGCGCGTCTTAGCCTGCTCGTCGAATATCGGGCCGGCGATCTCCACGCGCTTCATCGTGTTTCTCGTCATCATGTCTGCGGAGGCTATGTACATCTTCTGGGACGCCCCGGTGCCGAAGCTGTAAACGCGCGAGTGTTCGAGGTAGCGGCCAACCACGCTCGTTACCGATATGTTTTCCGTAGCGCCCGGCAGTTTGGGCACTATGCAGCATATGCCCCTTATTATCAGGTCGATCTTCACCCCGGCGCACGAGGCTTCCGAGAGCTTTTTTATGACGTCTATGTCGGTCAGCGAGTTGAGCTTCATTACCACCCGCCCCTCCGCGCCCAGCGCCATCTGCTCGTCTATGCTGGCCAGCACCGTGCTCTTGAGGTTGCTCGGCGCCACAAGCAGGTGGTCGTAGGTGTCGTAGAGGTTGGCGATTGCCATATTGCGGAAGACGTGGTTGGCCTCCGCGCCGATCTTGGGGTCGGCGGTTATAAGTGAGAGGTCGGTGTAGAACTCTGCGGTAACCTCGTTGAAGTTGCCCGTGCCTACCTGTGTGAAGTACTGTATCTCGCCGCGGTCCTTGCGGGTGATGAGGCAGAGTTTCGCGTGCACCTTGATCCCGTCGAACCCGAATATCAGCCGGCACCCGGCCTCTTCCAAACGCTCCGACCAGTTGATGTTGTTCTGCTCGTCAAACCGCGCGCGCAGCTCTATCAGCACCGTGACGTCTTTACCGTTTTCAGCGGCGGCGCAGAGGTATTCGATCAGCCGCGCCTTCTGGGCCACGCGGTAGATGCTTATTTTTATGGAGACAACAGCGGGGTCGTGCGCGGCCTCCTTCACCAATCTCAAAAACGGCTCCATGCTCTCGAACGGGTACATCAGCAGCAGGTCCTGCCTGCGTATCTGCTTCATCATGCTCTCTGTTTTGGGGATATCTACGGATACGCGCGGCGTGAACACGGGGTAAGACATCGACTGCTTGGTTTCCGGCGGCAGCTTGCTGTTGACGAGCGAGAGGTGGCTGAGCTTCATGGGCGTTTTGGTAACGAACAGCTCGCGCTGCCCGACCTGCAGCCTGTCGCAGAAGATCTTTTCGAAGGCGGGGCCGGGCTGGTTCATCATTTCGAGGCGCACGGCTGAGAGGCGCCGGCGCTTTTTGAGCAGCTTCTTCATAACAAAGCGGAAGTCGCCCTCTATCTCCTCGCCGCCCTCCTCCTCGTAGTTTATGTCGGCGTTGCGCGTAACGCACAGCACGTTCTTCTCGGCTATCTCGTACATCTCAAAGAGCGTGTCTACGTATTCGAGTATGACCTTGTCGAGCGTAATGTACCTGATGTCGTCTCCCGGCAGGAATATTACCCCCGGCAGCGTGTCGGGCAGCGCGACAATGCCTGTCATGGCGCTGCTCTTGCGCTGCAGCATGGCGGCTACGTGCACGGCCTTTGTTGACAGGTGCGGGAACGGGTGGCGCGGGCCTACGATCTGCGGCGATACCACCGGCAGGACCTCAAGCTTAAAATAGTTCTTTACGTACTTTTTTTCTTCTGGCTGCAGTTCCGCCATGTCAAGCGAAGATATGCCGCGCTGCCGCAGCTCGGCCTCTACCTCAGCGTACACCGCGTCGCGCTTGTAGTAGAGCGGGCGCACCGCCTCGTACACCTTTTCGAGCTGCCCGCTGGGCGTAAGGCCCGACTTGTTGTCTATGGCGGTGTTGTGCTCTATGGACAGGTCAAGCAGGCTGCCTACGCGCACCATGAAGAACTCGTCGAGGTTGTTGGAGAAGATTGAGATGAACTTCTGCCGCTCAAGGATCGGCACGCTGGCGTCCTGCGCCTCCTCCAATACGCGCTCGTTGAACTTGAGCCACGAGAGCTCGCGGTTCTGGGTGTAGCTTAACAGTTCCTTTGCGGTACCCATTAAAATATCCCTTTGTAAAGGATTTGTATAATATTTAACCGTGTATTCAATAAATAAGATCAGCCGCCATTTTTTCCCCTGCCGCCGTGGATTTCGAGGGTAACCGGCGTGCCGGTTTTTCCCATATCCCTGTGCAAAACATTCCGTATCAGATACCCCTCACGCACCCCCGACTCGCTTACGATTATCGTCTTGCACCCGTACCTCTTTATTATCGCGCTGAGGATGATGAACCCCGGCGTGATGGTATGGATGCGCTCAGGGCAGATGTTGAGGATTTTGCCGATCATCATGTGCGTATCGGTCTCTATGAGGCCCAAAAGCTTTTTCGCGTTTTTGGCGCTCACGATACGGTTCTCCGGCGGCTCGTCGAATACGGAGTTGTTGAGCTTGTAGAGCGCCCGCATGGTCCCGCCTACGCCGCATATCGCGCTGATGGGCTTGCACTTGAAAGCCGCCGTAAGCTTCTCCGCCGCCTCCGCGCGTATCCGCTCGGCCTGCGTGCGGGAGGGGAGCACCCGCGCCACATGCCGCGAGAACATATTCAGCGACCCGATGGCGACCGACGCCGCCTGCTCTAACTTACCGTTTTTGCAGAGCACAAGTTCCGTGCTGCCCCCGCCAATGTCGACCAAAAGCCCGTCGATCATGGGCGTACGGTTGGTCGCCCCCATGAAGTCGCAGATCGCCTCTTCCTCGCCGGAGATGATGGTCGCGTCGTACCCCGTCTTGCGCTTGACGGCCTCCACGACCTGCCCGGTATTGAGTATGTTGCGCAGCGACGCGGTGGCGAATACGTGCGTCTCGGAGATGTCCATCCCCAAAAGAGCCTCGCGGAACTTGCTCAGAGACGCGCAGGTCTCCCTGATTCCGTCCTGCGTGAGGAGGTTGTTTTTGTCGATGTGCCCAGCCAGCCCTACAACGTCCTTAAGCTTAAAAGTCTGGCGGATGTCCCCATCCGCGCTTATCTCGTATACGGAGAGGCGGATGGTATTGGAGCCGATGTCGATAATTGCTACCATATTCGGGATTGTGCCTGCCTTTGAAATGTTCATAAATTTAGATATACCCCAAACAGTAAAAATAATATCCGCCACATACTAAAATTACAACACCTGTGTTAGCGAAATATGAGGAACGTGTAAAGTTTGCGTAAAATATGGGGCGGCCGCTCTGACGACCGCCCTGATGGCCGGCGGGGAGCGCCCTATTTTGCCGTTAGTGTTTTCTTGTACCGTTGGGCATACCTGTCCACAATTTCGTTTATCATGGTCTGATATTTAACATTGTGTTTTTTGGCGTAAGTCTTAAGAATGTCGATGGTACCGCTGTTCATCGCCATTGTTATTTTCACCTTAGGCCTCTTAAAAACCAGTTCTTCGGGCGGCGGCAGGAAATCTTCAATGATTACCGCCTCCTCAAGCGCTTTCGACACCCTTGGGGGCGCCGCCGTGTATTCTGCCTTATTTTTGTTCATACTTCTTCTTCCCTTCCCTCCAATAGCCCGCACCAATGATGCGTATAGCCCCGTTTCTTATGGTAAACCTTACGGTTAATATGCCTGATCCATCATTACCTATGCAAAAAAAGCGCCCTTCCTCCATTGAATGCTTCTCATCCCCGGCGATTATACGTTTTTTGTCGCAAAACGCCTTTTGGGCGGTTTCGAACGAAACGCCGTGTTTTTTGATGTTTTCACGGTTCTTATTTACATCCCATTCAAATGTCATATATGTATAAATATACATATTTTTTACCATATCACCAAACATTTTTTTACTTTTTTTCGGGATGTGGCAGTCGAAAAGGTTTTACACTCCCGTGGATTATCGCCCCGCTAATCGTTGAAAATCAGTTCAAGCCCAAACTTTTTATACAGCGGGAACTTCAATCAGGTATCGCATTATTTCAGCACCGCTTTAAGATCATGAATCTCAATCACGCCGTCCGGAATGGTAAAAAAGTCCTGTTCTCCATTAAAAATAACAAATCCCCCTAAAAAAGTCAACTCCAAACCGCGTTTTTTTACAAAAAAGACAGGAATCCTTACGAAGTGAAGAGTCTAAACCCCAAACATAATGTATATTACAGGAATGACGCAAAAAATGAAAATCCGCCTCCAAATACTCCTCGCCCTCGCGGTAATCGCAACTGGGTGCGGTAAGACGATGGTGCGTAAGGATGTTGCGGCGGATGGTACCGTCCAAATTGTTGATACCGTACAGACAGCGGCGGCAGCGCCCCATGTCATTAGCGGGACGTTTACCGATACGCGGGATGGGAAGACGTACCGGACGGTGAAGATTGGGGATCAGACGTGGATGGCGGAGAATCTCAATTATGAGACCGGTAGTTCCGTCTGTTACGCTAACAAAGAAAGTAACTGTCAGAAATACGGACGGCTTTACGACTGGGATGACGCTATGAAGGCTTGTCCTGCGGGGTGGCATTTGCCGAGTGATGCGGAGTGGACGGTGTTGACGGATTTTGTGGGTGGAGAAAAAACGGCAGGAACGAAATTGAAGTCGAAGACAGGGTGGTTTACAGGTAAGGGCTATAAAGCCGCAACGGACGATTACGGATTTTATGCCCTGCCGGGCGGCCTCGGCTTCTCATGTGGCAGTTTTGTCGATGCCGGCTACCTCGGCTACTGGTGGAGCGCCACGGAGTACGATGCTAACAGCGCCTGGTACCGGTACATGTACTACAGCAGCGAGGGCGTGTACAGGCTCAACTACCGCAAGAGCTACCTGTTCTCGCTGAGGTGTTCGCAGGACGTGCGCCCGTAAGGCGCGATTAACTAGTGCGGTGGGGGCGTCCGCGCCGGTGGATTCGGCGATGAGTAGGTTTGAGCTTAAAGATGATGTCATAGTATTTAGGGGTGATGCAGCCGAGCATTTTAGAGATTGGGATGTCGGCACAATTAAACGACTTGACGCGTATACGAGCACGTCGTTTTCAAAAGATGTGGCGCAGGAGTTTGCGGAGCAGGTGAAAATTGATGGTAAGACCCCAAAATATGTTTTGCCGGGTGACGGCGCAAGGTGTTTCTGGCTTTATTTGCATTACACGGCCCCCGTAATATATATTTGTATTTATATAGATATGTACATCCGCACCCACTTAGGAAATACGGAGTCGCATGAATATGAGAAAAATGCTCGTTTTTACCGTTTTCGCGGCGGTTTTTGCCCTGTCCTGTTCCGGCCCGTCTTCAAAGAAGCTCATAAAGGCCGGGCTGTATAATTGCGAAGAGCGGCTTGAAACCGCCAAGCGGGACGTGGAGCGCCGGGCTTTCAGCGGTGCGGTGCGCATACTTGCGGACATAGAGTACCAGTGCGGCGGCAGCCCGGTTATGGATGCCGTCTACTACTGGTCCGCCGTGGCCCATTTGCGGCAGAAGCAGTACGACGACGCGCGCCACGAGTTCGAGAGGCTCTACCGCGAGTTCCCGCGCTCGGCGTTTGCCGAGGAGGCGTACTTCAGGATCGCCCATATGCGCTACATACAGTCGCTGCCGTCGTTCCGCGACCAGACGGAGACTAAGGAGGCGATGCGCCTGTTCAACGACTACATAGACGCCTACCCAGCTGGGGTGTACGCCGACAGCGCGCGGGCCCTCTTCGTTTCGGCTTTAAACAAGCTCGCGCAGAAGGAGTTCAACAACGCGGATTTTTACCGCAAGCAGAGGGAGCACGAGGCCGCGCTCATATACTACAGGACAGTTCTGGCGCAATACCCGGAGTCAAGGTACGCGCCGGAGGCTATAGTGGGGATGGCTGAGATGCTCGTGCTTCTGGGCCGCACGCAGGACGCGCAGGAGGTTATGGAGGCGCTGGAGGCGTCGCTGTTTGAGGAGGGGCTGCGACTGCGGATTGAGGCTGTATGGCAGAGCCTTAAGGGGTAGGGCAGGGCGGAATTGGGATAACATATGGCAGACAGGCGAATCGGCATACTCGGCGGCATTTTCGACCCGGTCCATTTCGGGCATCTGTCTGTCGCGTTGTTGGCGCGGGAGAGTTTTGGGTTAGACGAGGTGCTCTTTATACCCAGCGGCGCGCCGCCGCACAAAACGTCGGTAGCCGCGTCGCCCGCGCACCGCCTCAATATGCTGAAACTCGCGCTTGACGGCGTTGACGGATGCGGCATCTGGGAGGGCGAGATCAGCCGGGGCGGGTACTCTTACACCATCGACACGCTGAAGGAGTTGAGCGGCGTATACGGGGCCGGGAAATTTTATTTCATAATCGGCACTGATAATTTGCCGGTGATGCACAAGTGGCGTTCGTTCGAAGAGATCATCGGCAGGGTAACGCTCTGCGTGGCGCGGCGCCCAGGCTACGAATCTGTGCGCACCGATGCGCTGGCATCTGCGGATATAAGGGAGTTTCCCGGCCCGGAGTGGGGGTCGAGCTCAACCATGCTGCGGGATTACCTGAAGGGCGGCCACTCGTGCAGGTTTTTGATGCCGGACGCCGTACTCGGCTATATAAAGGAGAATGGCCTGTATGAATAACAGCGCTGATAACAGCGGGGCGCGTGCCCCCGGCACGCCGAGGCCGTTTGTGGGCATAAACTTTACGTGCTGCAATATCTACTGCCGCATCTACAAGAACAAGGCGGGGGACGCCTACGAGGGCGCGTGCCCGAAATGCCGGCGGAAAGTCAAGCTGTTGGTGGGCCCCGGCGGCACAAGCAAACGTTTTTTTGACGCGAGGTAAAAATGGCAGTTAACGAAAAAGTAAGAAAAGCAGCGGTGGCGGGGCAGTTCTACCCGTCGTCGCCGAGAAATTTACGGATTGACGTAGACAACTACCTCAACGCCGAAAAGACCGACGCGTCGGCGCAGACCGTAAGCGTGATGATAGCCCCGCACGCCGGCTACGTGTTCTCCGCGCCGGTAGCTGCAAAGGTTTACGCCCGCATACCGCGCGGTACGAAAACGGTCTTCCTCATAGGCCCGTCGCACCACAAATTGTTCGAAGGCATGCACGTTACCGATGCCGACTACTACGAGACGCCGTTGGGCAGGGTTAAGGTCAACCGCGATATTGCCGATCGGTTATTAAAACACCCGCTCTGCGGCTGCGAGTACGGCGTTGACGACAGGGAGCACTGCCTTGAGGTGCACATCCCGTTTTTGCAGGCGCTGCTCGGTGATTTCGCGATAGTGCCCATTCTTACCGGTAAAGTTGAGCCGGCGGACGCGGCGGAGATGCTGCTGCCGTTTTTGGATGATACGGCGGTGATAATAGCCTCAAGCGACCTCTCCCACTTTTTTGACCAGACGCGGGCGCGTGAGGCGGACGACGCGACGGTGCTGACGATACTCTCCGGCGATACCGACGGTTTCATGGACGGCTGCGGTGAAACCGCTATGCGCGTTGTAATGCACATCGCCGCAGATGGGGGGCTGGTCCCGGAGCTGCTTGACGCGCGGACATCGTTTGAGACATCCCCGCAGCACTGCGATTCAAAGAGGGTGGTTGGCTACGCGGCTGTAGCGTTCAATAAAAGTGGAGGTATAAATGGATAATGCCGAAGATTTTACCCCGCAGGAGATGAAATATATGCTCGAACTGGCGCGAAAGACATTAGAGCGCGCCGTAAGCGGCAAGGATGCCGAGGCACTGCCGCCGCCCGAATCGCCGAGGTTGGGGGAGTATTGCGGCTGCTTCGTAACGCTTAAAGCGTTTGGGCAATTGCGGGGGTGCATCGGCAATATCGAGCCGGTAAGGCCGCTGTACCTGTCAATAGCCGAAAACGCGGTAAACGCGGCGTTCCACGATCCGCGGTTCCCTCAAGTCAAGGCGGCGGAGCTTGGCGGTATCGGGATAGAAGTGTCCGTGCTTACCCCGCCCGCCCCGCTGGAGTGCAGCTCGCCTGACGACCTGCTGTCAAAGCTTATACCCTTCGAGCACGGCGTAATCCTGAAATTCGGCCCCCGCCAGTCCACATTCCTCCCGCAGGTCTGGGAGCAGCTCCCCAACAAGCTGATGTTCCTCGAACACCTGTCAATGAAAGCCGGAATGGGCAGGGACGACTGGAAAAACGCGGATGTATGGGTCTACCGGGCGGTGCATTTTTCGGAGTAGAACGGTGCGCCGCGTGCAATAGCGCATCGCCGCAAAATCTGAAATCCCCGCCTGAGCGTAATTAAATGTATAATCCCCAAAATAAAAAATAATAAAAAAAGTCCCTACGTATAATATTAATAATGTATATTTATTTTATGACTGAAAAAGTGAAAGACACCGTAATTACGATAATCCTGCTCCTGGTCGCGACCGGCGTGTTTTTCGCCGGCATCGGCGGGTTGTTTTGGCTGTATGTGACGGATAGACTGGACAGGATAGAGGACCGGCTGACGGATGCTGCACCGTGGTCTGCCGGCGAGCAGTTCAACTCCGGCATAGATTACGGATCGTTTGATTATGAGGGGCAAACCTACCGTACCGTAAAAATAGGCGAGCAGACGTGGATGGCCGAGAATCTTAACGTTAAAGTGGACAACTCGTGGTGTTACGATGATGACGGTGATAACTGCCTGAAGTACGGGCGGCTGTATAATTGGGACGCCGCGATGAAGGCGTGCCCTGCGGGGTGGCGCCTGCCCGATAACGCGGATTGGACTGCGTTGATTGAATTTGTCACTCCCGGTGATTTGGCTGAATTAGTTGGGTTTGATGGCAGCAGCAGCGGTATACCGGGTGAAAAGCTTAAATCAAAAATCGGCTGGAAAGGCTATAAAGCAGCTACGGACGATTACGGCTTTTCGGCCGTGCCGGGCGGCTACTACAGCGATGAGCAATACCGGTCTGCAGGAGAAATTACCTACTGGTGGAGTTCCGTGGATGATGATGATGAGGAGGAGGCGTACAACGTCCCGCTGGGGAGAATGTATCAGGGTGACATATTAATAGCCGATAATAAGAGTGACGGCAATTCGGTGCGCTGCATACAGTAGCGGTCTGGCCTACTGCGGGGCAATCAGCCTCGCCTGAGACAGCGCCATATCCCCAAGCACAAGCGCCGCCATAGATTCCACAACGGGCACGGCTCTGGGGACTACGCAGGGATCGTGCCGGCCTGCCGGTTTTAATGTTGCCATATTGCCCTGATAATCAGCCGTTTCCTGCTCCCGCCCGATAGTCGCCGTAGGTTTGAACGCCACTCGGAAGTATATCGTCTCGCCGTTTGATATGCCGCCCTGTATGCCGCCGCTGCGGTTTGTTTTCGTGCCGATACCCCCGTTTTTCGCGATGAACAGGTCGTTATGTTCCGACCCGCGCATTGATGCGGCGGCAAATCCCGACCCGATTTCGAATCCTCTTGCCGCGGGGATAGACATCATTGCCTGCGCCAGCAGCGCCTCAAGTTTGCCGAATACCGGTTCGCCCCATCCGGCGGGGACGTCGCGGCATACGCAGGTTATCACCCCGCCTGTTGAGTCGCCTTCTGACTTGATGTCCTTAATCAGCCGTTCCATCTCCGCCGCGCTTTTTTCATCAGGGCACCGTACCGGGTTTTTGTCGACGATGCCGCGTGTCAATCCGCCGAAATCATCAATCACCGGCGCGGTGATGCTGCCGACGGATGATACGAACGCGATTATGTCTACCCCGAATCGCTCGCGCAGAAATATCTCCGCCGCCGCGCCCGCGGCAACGCGCCCGACCGTTTCCCTTGCGCTCGCGCGCCCGCCGCCGCTTGACGCGCTGATGCCGTACTTCATTGTATAGGCGTAATCGGCGTGGGAGGGGCGGGGGATTGCGGCTGACGGCGAATAGTCGCCGGGCCGTTGATCCTTATTGTTGACGGCGAACGCGATGGGCGTCCCCAGTGTCAGCCCGTTATCGACTCCGGAGAGGATTTTGACGGTGTCCGCTTCGCTGCGCGGCGTGGTGATGCCGCTTTGCCCTGGCCGGCGGCGGTTGAGCTGGGTCTGGATGTCGTCTTCCGTCAACCGGATATTGGCCGGGAACCCGTCAAGGACCGCGCCCACAGATGTCCCGTGCGATTCGCCGAATGTAGTTACGCGCAGGTAATTCCCGAATGTGCTTGACATATCATCCGTTCCCTCATAATTTTATACCGCCACCGCGTCTCATTATCGTGCGATGATTATCTTCCGGCCGTCACCGTAAAATCAATACCGCTATATTTCCCGCCGGCCGTTGCCGTTATGTTGGCATCGGCATTCTTTCCAATATCGCCCTCGCCGTATCAGCTGGCGTCAGTTTCTCGTTTTCTATCACCATGTCCGCCAGCGCCGCGTATATGGGGTCGCGCACGGTCCACTCCGCCTCCACCTCTTCGGGGGTAGTCCCGATTGACGCCGGGATCCCCTTGCGTTTCATTCTCTGCAAAACGGCGCCCACCTCGCATTTGAGGTAGACTATGGTACCTAAGGATTTCAGGATTACCCTGTTCTCCTCGTTGAGCGGCGTGCGCCCGCCTGTCGACAGGACCGAGTTGCGCATATTCGAGAGCGAGCGCAGTGCGTCGTTTTCGAGTTCGGACCACCCTTCCATACCCGTGTCGGTGAAGATTTCGCGGACCGAGGCGCGCCGTCCGTACTTGCGCTCGTAGCGCCCCTCGATGGTGCGGTCGAGGTCGATGTGCAGGCGTCCGGTACGGCTGCAGATGGCGCCGGCTGCTGTGGTTTTGCCGCTGGAGGCGAAACCGATCAGGATAATGTTCATAACTGCTACCTTCTCCTCCGTTTCCGTTGATTTTCGGTGTTGATAATTCGGTAAATAGGTACTTATAGATAAATATATAAATTGCGCGGGGCGCTGTGATATATTTTTATAATAAGTGGAATCCGGTACACAATGGGAAGGGTGCATCATCATGCGCATCACTATAAATTTTTTGTGGACAGTATTGATTTTTGCGGGTGTTTGCCTCGCGGCGGCCCCTGTAGACAGCGTGGGGAACCTCCTTGCCGATCCCTCTTTTGAGGCGGGGGGTAAGGGCTGGAACCTTTGGGGCGCGGAGGCGGACAGCGTGTTCCGCAGCGGCAAGGCCGGGCTGGGGGTTACCAACGCCGAGCCCAAGTGGAGCGGCGCGGATCAGGCCGTGGTGCTGCCCGACGGTGCGGCGCGGGTTACGGTGTCGGGGTGGATAATGACCGATAACGTCGTTTCGGGCCGGGAGGCGTGGGAAAAGGCGCGGATATCAATCGAGTTTAAGGATGGGCAGGGCCGGCTCGTTGGCGGTTATCCCCCCGTTGCCGGGCAGGCCGAGGGGACTACCGAGTGGGTTCACTACAGCCGCGACTACAACGTGTCGGACGCCGCGAAGATCGTGGTCGTCCAATGCGCGCTGGGCAACGCCACCGGCACCGCGCATTTTGACGATATCGTGCTGACCGTCCGCAACCGCGCCGGCAACCTTTTGAAGGCGGGGCGGCTTTCGGGGGTCATGGATGGGGGTGAGTGGTACAAGCTCAAGGCGAAGCCGGGGGTAACGGGCAGCCACTATGTAGACTGGTCGGGGCTTTTGGACGCGCCGGCTGGCAAGCACGGGTTCCTTAAGGTAAAGGACGGTAAGTTGGTTTTTGAGAACGGCACGCCCGCGCGGTTTTGGGGGACGAATTTGACGGCTATGGACTGTTTCGCGCCTGACGCGCAGATAGACTCCGCCGTGTCGCGCCTCGCGAAGATGGGCGTAAATATGCTGCGCCTGCACCACATGGACGCCCCGTGGACAACGCCGAACATTTTCGGCAACGCTCCGGGGACGCGGGCGTTTTCAAAGGAGTCTATGCGGCAGCTTGATTACCTTATATCAAAATGTAAGGAGAGGGGGATATACGTATTCCTTGATCTGCTGGTGCACAGGGATTTTACCGAGGCGGACGGGATAGAAAACCGCCCCCCTGACCTCGGCGGCAAGCAGGTTGGATTCTTCTCAAAGAAGATCATTGAGCTGCAAAAGGAGTTCAACGAGAATTTATTGAATCACGTCAATCAATTTACAGGGACAGCTTATAAGGACGAGCCGGCTATTGCCGCGTCGGCGTTCATCAACGAGTCCACTATATTCAGCGCGTTCGGCGGAGACATCCTCACGCCGCCCTACCGCGAGGAACTTGAGGGGTTGTGGTTGGAGTCCGCTTATTCAAGTTTGGACACGGCAGAACAGGCGGAATTGGCTGCGGCTTTGCTGCCGGTCAACGCGTCATTGGCGGATTCGCTGCCGGTAGACCCGGCCACCGTAGAATCGGTGTTGTGGGAGTTCGCTAAGTACGAGGCCTCGGAGGTGGAGCCGGGGGCGGTGGAACTGGAATCCGGGCCTGATTACAGGAGGCTTGCGGTTTTCGGTCTGCGCTATCAGGACGATATACCCCGTTTAAGCCTCAAGGCCGACGGCGATGTCCGCGAGTCGATAAAATTTTTGTCGAGCGTGGAGGCCGGCTATTTTAAGGATATGAGTGACCACATACGCGGTGCCGGGGTTAAGTACCCGCTCGCGGGGAGCAATATGCCGCTGCCGCTGCTCGCGATGCTGAAGAATAACGCCGAGCTTGATATCATCTGCTCAAACGAGTACTGGGACCACCCGCAGGTTTGGAAGATAGGGCATGATTGGGACAGGATACTCGAAGCGCCGTTCCACAACCGCTCGCAGTTCAGGAACCCCAAAGCGAACATCGTTCACCGTAAATCCTATTACCGTGTTGACGGAAAGCCTTTTGTAATTACGGAGTGGAACCACTGCTATCCCAATGAGTACGTGCTTGAGGGTGTGCCGCTTGTAGCCGCGTATGGCGCGCTGCAGGGGTGGGACGGCGTTTTGCAGTTTGATTTTAATTTGCAGCATCTTGGCGTTGATCGGATACTCAATTACAAGCTGTCTATACAGCCGGAGGATGTGGCGCAGTGGGTCATGGCCGCGCCGCTGTTTTTGCGCGGTGATGTTAAGGCTGCGCCGGGGCTTGTTGTTGAGGGGATTAATGAGGAACAGCTGCTGAATATCCCCAATTATTCGGAGATGCTTGATGAAAATTATCACTTGCCCTTCATTACCAGGGTAGCGAAGAGCTTTGACGGTAAGCCGGCGGGGGATATCCAAAAATACGCGGGCTTTTATGACAGGAACACCGGCGTGATCCGCTCGGAGACCGGTGAGTTATCTATCAACAGCAATGCCGGTTACATGACGGTAGACGCTCCGCGCGTGCAGGGGGCGAGCGGGTTTATCGGCGGGACGGAGTTCGATTTGCAGGCGGTATCCGTCAAAATATCAAACAGGCACGCGTCGGTTTTTGCCGTTTCTGCCGACGGGAATGATTTGGCGTCGTCAAAGCGTTTCTATGTTATTGCCGCCGGCCCCGCGAAGATGAAAGGGCAGGTTTACGACCCCGCCAGGCATCTTTTGGAGAATGCGGGCGCGGGTGACGTGCTTGTGCAGGTTATAAGGGGTAAGATCACTTTCAAAAAGGCCGCCGGCAAGAAGGTGGAGGTGTTCTCGTTAGAGATTGACGGCAAGCGCGGCAAAAAGATGTCTGTTAAGAAGAAAAAGGGTACGCTGGGCGTATTTGCGTTTGACAAGGGGCGAACGCTTGTTTACGAGGTAGTCGTTAAGTAAGGATCGCCCCAATGCGCTCCGCAAGGCCGTCGAAGTCGCTGAACAGAAACATCATGTCGCGGAGCTCGCTTATAAGTGCGGATGTTTTAGGCCGCCACGCTCTCTCAAGCAGTTTGTCGATGGCTGCGTATACCGTTGCGTCGTCGTAGTTCTCGCAGGCGGTTTTTATAACCTTAAACTGTTCGTGGAGATACTCCGTATCCTCCTGTATATCCGCGGCGCCGGTATCAGCGGCCTCTTCGGGCGGCGTGATTTTCTTTATCAGCGCTCCAAGCGCGTCCAAAAAGATTTCCGTGTTGGCGTTGATGTAGCCGGTATTCCCGTCGGTACCCGCTTTTTCGAGTTCAGCCGCTTTTAGCGAGAGTGAATTTTCGTTGACATTTGCCAGCGCGGATTTCATGGCGTGCGCGGTGGTGATGAACATCTTCAGCGCGCCGCTTGCCGCTGTTTCCCGCAGCGTAATGATTGCGCTCTCCGCGTCGCCCTTAAATATTTTGAGAAGTTTCGGGTTGATTTCGGCAGCCTGCTCCGTTGTTTCCGCCTGCGCCGCCTCATTCCCTTTATACTTATATTTTTGCGCCTCTTCCGGGTGCCGGTCGCGTATAAACGTGTTAAGGATTGTGCTCAATTGACGGATGTTGATTGGTTTTGAGATAAAACCGTCGAAGCCGTTTTGCATAAACATTTCGTCGTTGCCGACCAGCGCGTTGGCTGTCAGCGCTACTATTATGCCGGTGTAGCCCTGATCGCGCAGTTTTTTGGTGGTTTCCATGCCGTCCATTTCCGGCATCATGTGGTCCATGAATATGATGTCGAAAGTTTTGCCCTCGTTTACCTTGTCTATGGCTTCAAATCCGCTTACGGCTGTTTCTATTTGCAGTTTGTATGGCGAGAGCAGGCCTATTGCCACGAAGAGGTTGGTTTTCACGTCGTCCACAACCAAAACTTTTCCGTACGGCATAATCTCGCGGACTATTTTCCGCCGTTCTTTTCTGCTGTCGTTGGTATAGGTAAAGGCGCGTAGGCGTTCGGAGGTTTCGGCGCCTATAGGCTGGCAATTTACGGCTTTTTGCTTTACCGTTACTGTGAATGTGCTGCCCTTGCCGTATTCGCTCTCAACGTTTATTTTGCCGTCCATCATCTCTATGAGCTTTTTGGCTATGCTTAAGCCGAGGCCCGTGCCCTCGGTCATGCGGTTGTCGGCGGTGTTGAAGCGCAGGTACTCCGAGAACACGCGCTCTTTGTCTTCGGGTTTCATACCCTGCCCGGTATCCTCAACAGCAAAGCGCAAAAATACGTCCTCTCCGTCTGTCCGGTGGCTTATAGAGAATTTGACCTGCCCCTCTTTGGTGTACTTGATGGCGTTTGAGAGCAGATTATTCAGAATCTGCTTGAGCCGCAGTTCGTCTCCGTAAAGCCGTGACGGCAGGTTTTCCTCTATGTCAAGCTTGAATTTGATATGTTTGGAGCCTATACGTATTACATTGAGCTGTACCGTGTCGTTTATGAGGCTTGGCACGTCGTAATTTATGGGGTGCAGTTCCAGTTTGCCCGTTTCTATCTTCGACATATCCAGAATGTCGTTGATGAGGCCGAGCAGGTTGTTGCCGGAGTCGTATATCAAATCAAGCGCCACCGAGTAATCGTCGGGCAGGTCCTCTTTTTGCTGCTGTATCTGCGTGATGCCGATTATGGCGTTTAGAGGCGTGCGTATTTCGTGCGACATAGTGGCGAGGAAGCGGCTCTTGCTCATGTTCGCGCGTTCGGCCTCATTTTTGTCGTTCATTACGTCGGTTATGTCGCACCATATTACGGAGAACCCGTGCAGTTCCCCGTTGTCAAGCATGGGTGTGTTGGTGGTGCGGTAACAGCGCTGTTCGCTGCTGCCCTGAAAACTGGCGAGTACATCGAGAACAAAGACGTTGCGCAGGTCCAGCGCGATCTCTATTCCGCCGGTTATGAGGGTAAACAGGTCGCCGTCGGCGAACATACGGTACACCTCATAAACATGTTTGCCCTCTATATCATTGAAGTATTCCACGCCTATTTTTTGCATGAAAAGGTCTGAGCAGTATACCACGTTCAGTTTGTCGTCCAGAAGCATAAGGAAATCCACGCTGTTCCTCATCATGTGGGTGAGGAAGCGCTTGTGCTTCTCGCTTTCGGCGGCGAGGGCGCGGAGCATATTCATTTTGACGTTAAAGTTGTTTTCCAGCGCGATAATTGTTGTACTGTTTCTGGTTATCTCTCTTTTGGCCGTGCGCAGCTCCGACTTTAATCTGCCGTTTTCCTCTGTCAGCTTCGCGATCTCAGCTGCCGGTTCCTTAGGGTCTGCGGCTTGTTCCATAGGCTTTTGACCTCCTTTAACCGAATGAGCAGGATGCGAGCGTGTAATTGTGCATGGCGTTTACGAATTTTCCGTCCTTATCCTTAATAGGGCAGATCTCGCCGCCGGAATAGGCCACGCAGTAGTTTAACGGCGCGCTGTTTTTATCCCGGTAATTTTCCGAGCACTCCGAGATTTTCTGCGCTTCCGCTGAGTATTTTGAGCCCAAAGACCACGCGCGCGCCACGCAACTGTACGCGAGAACATTGTTTTCGTTGTCTCCGGTTATTTCATTGAACAGCTTTGCCGCGCTCGCCAGCGTTTTGTCGCCGTCCAAATGCGCGAATTTTATTTTGGCTCCCGCCTTCATTGTGCCGGTAGATTGTATGTACCCGGTACCCTCAACTACTCCCGGAAAAGCGCGGACTACTCTGGTGCCGTCGGGGTACGTCAAGATCGCGGGGATAATCCATATGCCGTATGTGCCCGTGACTACATTGTCGTTTGTAACCATACCCAGTTTTTTCAGGTATTCCAAAACGGCTATGCCGTTCACCGTTTTTAAGATGGCACCGTCCGCCTCGGTGATCTCAACTGCGTCGGTGAAAGTCTCGTCAAAAGCGAACGACGAGGTAATGCGGAAATTCGGCTCAAAAGGGCCGTAGAGCGCTACGAATACGTGCATATCTGTGGACAGTTTCCCTTTGCCCCAAACGTAGTGCGGGCTTGTTATCTTGTCCATATTGAAAGTTACCGTTCCGAACATGGGTATAAATTCCGGCTGCGCGTTTGCCGTCTCCACCAGATCGTCGCCGCTGAAATTCTGCATCAGCGAGATAAGCGGTATGACCACCTTGGGTTTTCCGGAAGCGAGAAAGCCGCTGCAAATACGCGTTACCTCGCCGATAATCTGTTCGCGCGACTTTGAGGCAGCGTTGTCTACGGTACGTACGTCGAAACTCATGTCGTCGCCGGTGATCATGGTTACAGAGAGCGCGATGTCGCCGTGCTGTTCGTGCATACCTATGTAGGAGGACACACACCCGACCGTCTCAAACGGCAGGGCGTCGGTAACGGCCTTAAGCGCTCCGGTTTCCGCGTACTCGTGGTAGAAATGGATGATCCCGATGCAGTTTTTCATAGCGTTTTCAGCCGGCTTCAGCTGCTCCATTATTTCCCGCGCCGCGCTTTCGGGATTGTCTATCTCTTTTGTAAATGCCGAGTAGATTTTCACCATTTTAATTGCCTCCTGATTGTTTATTGTTACGTTTACCGCTAATGGCAGTTGATTCCGCTTCAAAATTTTCGGCGGCGTTCATAAAAGCTTCAGCGATTTTTGGATCAAAGTGTGTGCCTGTGTCTTTCTTTATTATCTCCACCGCCTCTTCGTGGGTAAATGGTTTTTTGTACGGGCGCTCCGATACCAGCGCGTCGTATACGTCCGCGACAGCCATTATTCTCCCCTCAAGCGGGATATCGTCGCCTCTAAGCCCTCTGGGGTACCCCGTGCCGTTCCATTTTTCGTGGTGGTGGCCCGCGAACCGCCTGGCGTGGAGCAGAAAACCGTTGTCGTTGGTTCTGGTCATGATCTCGTCTATAACGCGCTCGCCCTCGGAGCAGTGGGTTTTTATGAGCGCGAACTCATCGTCGGTGAGCTTGCCGGGCTTGTTGAGTATTATGTCGCTTATAGTGATCTTGCCTACATCGTGCAGCTGTGCCGACGGCAGCAGTATGGACATATCCCACTTCAGTATCGTGTCGGCATAGATATTGGCCTGTACCAGCTCTTTGAGCAGTATCTCCAGATATTTCTGCGTGCGCTCTATGTGCCCGCCAGTAATCTTGTCGCGGCACTCTACCATGTTTGCTATAACGCTTATAGTCGCGTTGTGTATGGCCCGTACGGAGCGCAGGCTCTGTTTTATAAGGTTATCGGTTTCGATGTGCGACTCTAACCGCTTTATCAGCACGGGGGGTGAGAACGGCTTGTATATAAAATCGAGCGCCCCCATCTCAAACCCGCGTATCTCTGCCGCCGCGTCGTGCTTTGCCGTCAGAAAGATAACGGGTATGAACCTCAGTTTGGCGTCCGATTTCAAAATCGATATCGCCTCAAAACCGTCCATTTCAGGCATCTCTACGTCCAAAAGGATCAGGTCGGGCGTTATCTTTTCGGCAAGCGAAAACATCTTCGCCGCAGATGGCAGGGCAAAGGTTCTGTATACACCGTCCAGTGCGGTTTTCGCCGTCATCTGGTTGGTGGTGTTGTCGTCAACGATAAAAATCGTCTTCATAATAAGAACTTACTCCCCCGATCTCATCTTGCAACCTGTTCATAAAAGGCGCGGATTAAAGCCCGCGCCCGTTTGTTGCCATGCCGAACAGCTTTTACCGCGCGATGTTCCTAATCTCGTATTTCACCATCCCGCCCGGCGTTTTCACGTCTACCTGATCGCCCACAATATGACCAAGCAGCGCCGTAGCAACCGGCGAGTTTACCGATATTTTACCGGCAATGGGGTCCGCCTCTTCGGAACCTGTTATTTCGTACACAATCTCTTCCTCGTACTTGAAATCCCAAAGCGTTACCTTAGTCCCGAAAATTACTTTGTCGGTAGCGACATTGTCGGTGTTCACGATCTCCGCCGACGCGATCTTCTCCTGCAGTTCGCGTATGCGCGTCTCGTTCATCGCCTGAGAGTGCTTGGCCGCGTCGTATTCGGCGTTCTCCTTCAAGTCGCCGTGCGCTCTGGCCTGCGCGAGCTGTTCCGCTATCTCGCGGCGTTTTACCGTCTGCAAATGTTCAAGGTCGGCTACGAGTTTTTCGTAGCCGGAGCGTGTAATGTATGTTTTTTCCATAATTAGCTTCCACCCCCTTCCAGCTTCCTGTCAAGGTCCGCCTCTTGTTCCTGCTGATGTTCCAGCAACAGTTTCAGCGAATCCTGCTCTTGATCCGGTGTTAGCTCCGGTGTTTGCTCCTGTTCCGCCGGCTTTACCCTGTCAAGCGCGTTATTCGCCTGCGCCAGCATATCCCGGTAGCGCGCAGCGTTGTCGGGGTCTTTAGCAATGGCCTGTTCCATCGCCTGTTTTGCCTCCCGGTACATATCGTTGTCCATGAAGAGCTCGTGGCGTACCGCGCGCATACGCCAGTCCCACGGCATCAGTTCGACGCAGTTATCCATGAATTTGGCCGCGATTTCCAAATACTCCCTGTGCCGCGGGTCTTTGTCCCGGCGGAGCCTCTCCATTGGGCGGCGCAGGTCGAGCGCGAGCTGCAGATAGTTGGTGAGCAGGCGGCGCGACGTATCGTTGAACTGCGCCTTGCCTATGCCGCGCATCAGGTAGACGGAGTCAATCATCTCTATCATGCGCTCAATGTTGTAGTGGTTGTCGCCGGTTACGCGCTCCGGCATCAGTCTGTATACTAACCCCTCCGCGCGCAGGAACGGGGCAAGGCCCATCAGGTTGTCATCTGAGACCGTCATCGCGAAATATATCGGCTTGCTCCACGCCGTCGCGTCTACGATATTGAGGACCATCATGTCCTGTACGCGCAGTACCCGCTGCTCCTGAATGCCGGGCAGCACGAACGTGAGGTTCGCGCGGCGCAACGTGTGCAGGCGCGGCTCCTGGAACGGGTTGATCTGCGGTTGCAGCCGCTCAATTTCCTCCTCGGAATAGGATATGGGGACCTGCGGTTCGAGCTTTTTCAGCTGCTTTATGTACCAGTCGGTATTTACAAGGCTCAAATTGACGACGCGGACGTCGTTGCGGACGCCGTACGCTTCCTGCAGCGCCCAGAGCGGGAACGTGTCGTTGTCGCCGTTGGTGAATATTATGCCGTTCGGCTCGCAGCTGTTGAGCAGGTTGTAGGCGTAGTCGTAGGCCACCCAGTCGCCGGCGCGGGTGCTTAGGTTGAAGTTTTTCACGGCGGGGATAACCGGCGTGACAGCGAGCAGCACCGCCATGACGGGCGCGATCTTCCTTACCATCGAGTCTTTGGAGTTGAACAGCGCGTGGAGCAGGCAGCACGCCGCCATGCCTATCCACATACCGAAGTACATGAAGCCCGCCGTGAAGAAGTAGTCCCGCACCCTGACCTCGCGGTGGACGGTAGGCTCCGGGCCGGGCTGGCCCATGCGCATCCACTGCTGGTAGTCGAACTTTTCGGGGCGGTTGCCATCGGCGAAGTTCATGTAGAACACCATGCCGATGGTCGTCACCAGCGTGAGCGTGATGAGGAACACTGCCGCCGGCGCTTTCTTCTTCCACATATAGAACCAGCCGTAGAGCATGAACGCCGTGGGGACGAGGTAGATAAAAAGCTTGCTTATACCGGGGAGGAATCCGGCCTTGAATAAGGACTCCTGCGTGTCGGCCGTGTCAAAACGGAAAAACTGGGTCAGGTGGAACCCGCCGAAACCCATATGTCCCTCTATGCCGAACTGGTTGGACCAGTTCCCGCGCCGCCAGAACATGCGCGAGACCATGCTCTCGGAGCCGTACTGCTTGCGCTCCAGAAACCCGATGAACGCCTGCAGGGTCGACGGATGGTTCTCGTTGATCATCGGCTCAAGCGCGGAGCGGATGGGGATGAACAGGTGCACGGAGTAGCCGATGATGGCGAAGAGCGCGAAAAAGAAACAGAGCTGCCATTGGGCCTTTTGCACAGGGTTTGTCTCCTCAATTGCCGCCAGTATCATCACCGCCACAAGCATTACCGAGATAAGGATAAGCAGGGGAGAGAGGCTGAAGAACCACGATAAAAAGTTGGCCCCGGAAGGTACGAATTGCGACATTATGATAAGGGCTATAATGGATATCGCGATGAAACAGCCGCCCCTGGTTCCGCTTGAGCGTATGGTCGACATAACCAATGTTATGGCAAGCGTTATGGGGCCGAGCCACAGGAACGCCGAAAGGTTGTAGATAATCGCGGCCATGGTGATGCCCGTGAACCAGAGCCGCCAGTCTTTGCGCTTCTTCTCGTCCCACAGTATCATAAAGAGGAAGGCGGACGGGAAGATGATCATGGTGTACATGTGCAGCCCGATGCCGAGGAAGCCGAGGAACGCCACGAGGATGAGCAGTTTGTCGCGGTCGGGCTTCTGGCTTTTCGCCCAGCGCAGCATGAGTAGTGTGCAGATGGCGAGGGTGAGCATGGAGAGGTTGTAGACGGAGGTTTCGACCGCGCTGAACCAGAACGTGTACCCGAAGGCCGCGAACAGCCCGCCCACGATGCCGCCTACGCTGAGCATGATCTTCTTCTGAAAGGTGTCGGGCTTGCCGATGAAGAGCTTGCCGGCCTCCACGATCACTAAATACAGCACCATGGCGGTGAGCGCGCTCGACAGCGCCACGGCGAAGTTCATCCTGTAGCCGATGTCTTCGAAAAACGGGAAGAATATGCTCGCCACCCGCATCATCAGCACGAAGAGGGGGTTCCCCGGCGGGTGCGGGATGCCCAGCGAATGGCTCGCGCCGATGTACTCCCCGCAGTCCCAGAAGGCGACGGTGGGGGCCACGGTGGCGAGGTAGACGCCCATGGATACCACAAAAACGAACAGGGCGGCGATTACGTTGTAACGCTGGCACTCCTTATTTTGCGCCAAATCCCCCCCCCTGACAACTTCATTAAGCACCTTAACACTGTCATTTTGCGCCAAAACAATATCCTTTCACTCGCCGGGCGGAGGCCGGCATGCTTTTTTTGTTAATTTCCGCAATATATGCTGATATCTGATCCGCAGTGAATCTATAATATACATATAGCCATTAAAAAGGTCAATAAGATTGTTGTATTGACTTAAAATTTTTTATCCGCCGCGCCGCCGCCGGGCCTGAGGTGAATTTTGGGGAGGCGCGTATTTTTTTGTTAAACATTGAATCTCTTTGGGATAATGGAGTGTTTTTATGTATATTATATGTATGCCGTCAACTGTGAACCGAAAAGCAGAGAATTATTGATATGGGACAGAAAATCATCGTATATGGTAATATGCCCAAGGGTGACGCTGCGCTTGTCATGACGCTTGCCGGCCACTGGAACCTTGAGCTGGCCGCCGGGCCGCACAAGTACGGCGGCGGCCTGCCCATTGGCGACGATCGCCCGGCTGGGATCATATCCTACCTGCCGTGCGACCGCGAGACCATGGCCGATGCGTTCGAAAGCCGTTTTGTAGACTTTTTGGAGAATGTGCCGGCTTTCCAGATGTTTGAGGGCGGCAATCCGCCCCACTTTGTGCGTGACCTCCCGCTCTGCGGCCTTTTCCAGTCGCCCATGACTGAGGCGTCGGCAGCTGGCATCCTGCTCGCTATCAACCGCAACCGCGCGGTCACCGGAAAGCGCGAAACACTCCTCAAGCAGCTGGCGACCAACCGCGAGCAGAAAGACCGCCTCGCCGCCGTCGGCATAGCCCTCTGCTGCGAAAACGAGATCGGCGCCCTCCTCAAGCTGATACTTACGGTAAGCCGCGAAACCGTCGGCGCCGACGCCGGGTGCATCTATATAAGAGACAGAATGGTTGACAATTCCCACTGCGACACCCTGCGTTTCATGCTCTGCCAGAGCGATTCGTTCAAAGACGGCGCCGCGAAACAGGCCGTTTTGCAAATTGGCGCCGATACGCTGGTGGGGTGCGCGGCGTTTACCGGGCAGTTTTTGGAGATAGACGACATGGAGCGCGTGCAGCCCGCCGCGCCGTTCAAAAGGGACAGAAGCTTCGTTTGCCACCCCGGGTATGAGTGCAGGTCGATACTCACCATGCCGCTAAAAAACGTTGAGGACGAGGTGGTGGGCGTTTTGCAGCTAATCAACAAAAAAACGGACAAGTGGGCTGTGCTGGCGTCATCCGAAGATGTTAAAAACTACACAGTCCCGTTTACGACCGACGATATCGGCGCGGTAAGGTTTCTGGCAAGGTACGCGGCGGTGTCGTTGGAGCGGATCAGCCTTTACCGGGCTGATGACGCGTGATGATTTAATGATAATTTTATCGCGGAGATTTTTATGTTGAAGTTTTTGGAGAATGTTCAGCTCGCCGACAAAACCACATACCGCATAGGCGGCCCGGCGAAGCATTACGTTGAGCCGCACAATGAGGATGATATCATACACGCATACAGTTTCGCGCAGGAGCGCGGCCTGCCGGTGTTTATCCTCGGTAACGGCTCCAATCTGCTCATAAGCGACAGCGGTATAGACGGGCTTGTAATCAACCTCTCGGCCCATTTCTCCTCAATGAAGTGGGACGGCACCATGGCGGCGGTAAGCGGCGGCTTTCCGCTTGACGCCCTGGCCGAGGCTGCGGCGGAGCGGGGGTGCACGGGGATAGAAGGCCTGTCGGGAATACCCGGCACGGTGGGAGGGGCGGTGGTGATGAACGCCGGGGCGTTTGACACCGAGATCGCGGATACGCTCGACAGCGTGCTTATACTGCGGGTCCCGGAAATGACGGAAGACACCCTCCTCGCCGACGACCTGAAGTTCGGCTACAGGACCAGCGCGCTCAAAGACTGCGGCCACGTTGTTCTGTGCGCGGTATTTAACTTTAAGGCCGGCGGCGACGCCGTTAAGGTAATGCTTTCAAGGCAGGACATTTTGAAGAAACGCCGCGAAAAACAGCCACTCGACTACCCAAGCTGCGGCAGCGTATTCAAACGCCCGCCGGGGAATTACGCCGGTACGCTTATACAGTCGGCAGGGCTGAAGGGTTTTCGGATGGGCGGGGCGATGGTTTCCGAGAAACACGCGAATTTCATCATAAACACCGGAAACGCCAAAGCGGAGGATGTAAGGTGGGTGATGCGGCACGTGCAGAAGACCGTTTTTGAAAAATCGGAGATACATCTGGAGCCGGAAGTAATTTTCGCGGGTGAGTTCAACGAACCGCTTTTTGCCTGAAAGGATGTTTTATATGGAGTACAAAAAAATCGTTACGGGCCGGATTGAAACAAACACATACGTCATACCCGGCGGCATCGGCGGCTGCTTGGTCATAGACCCTGCCGACGACTGCGGCGAAGTTATCGCGTATCTGAGGGAGAACAGGCTGAACCCGCTGGCGATATTGCTTACGCACGGCCATTTTGATCACATAATGGGGGTTAAGGAGATCGTGGACGCGTTTGGCGCAACCGGGATCGAGGTCTACATCCACGACGGCGATAAGGAGCTTTTGGGCAACCCGGCACGCAACGGCTCGGCATACTTCGGCGAGAGTTTTTCATATTCAAAGGATATAAAACCCCTCTCGGACGGGCCGATGAAGGTGGGGGAGTTCGAGTTTAAGGTTTTGCATTTGCCGGGTCATACGCAGGGCGGCTGCGCTTTTCTGTTCGAGGATGTCTGCTTCTGCGGCGATACTATCTTCGCCAATTCGGTGGGCAGGACGGATTTGCCGGGCGGGGATTACCGCCAGCTTATGCACAGCATAAACGAAAAAATACTCACGCTGCCGCCGGAAACCATACTCTGCCCCGGGCACGGCGGCAGGACGACCGTAGAGAGGGAGATGCGGTCGAACCCGCACCTGTAGCCATGCATTAAAAGGGATAATTAATAATGGTCGAAATGCCGTACATAGACTCCTATATGGCGTATTTGCAACTCGAAAAGACGCTCAGCAACAACACCGCCGTATCCTACCGCTTTGATATCCAAAGGCTCGCCGGCTACCTCAGGCAGCACGGCGCGCTCGAACTGGAGAAGGTTACGCCCGATATCCTCTCCGCATACGTCAGATTGCTTTATGATATAGGGTTCGCGGCGGCATCCATCCAGCGCAATGTGTCATCCATGAAGAGTTTTTTCGCTTTTATCGCTTCTGAGGGATATATTGGTACCGACCCTACGGAACTGTTGGAAAGCCCGAAATCATCCAAAACGCTCCCGTCGGTGCTGTCTGTTGAGGAGATTGAGGGGATTATCGCCGCAGTAGATTTGAATAAAAAGAGCGGGGTGCGCGACCGGGCCATCATCGAAACCCTTTACGCCACGGGGATGCGCGTTTCCGAGCTTTGCGCGTTCTCGTTCGAGCAGCTTCTGGAGGCGGACGGATTAGTGCGGATTTTGGGCAAGGGGTCAAAGGAGCGGATCGTGCCCATCGGGGACAGCGCGGTCTATTGGATCAACCAGTATTTGGAAAAAGAGCGGGGACACGTGGCCAGGCTCACGTCCGGCAGCACGGTGTTCCTCAATTTTCGCGGCAAAGGGCTGTCGCGGATGGGGATTTGGAAGCTGATACAGCAGTACGCGTCTGCTGCCGGTATCCAAAAAGAGATTTCCCCGCACACTTTCCGCCACTCTTTCGCCACGCATTTGCTTGAGGGCGGGGCGGATATCAGGACCGTTCAGGAGATGCTGGGGCACTCAAATATTGTTACTACTGAGATATACACGCACATTGACCGGGAGTTTCTGAAACAGGTGCACCGCAGCTACCACCCTCGGTGCCAAAAGGGGCCTGTTCAGTAAAAAAACGCGCTGGGCCGCCCTTTACCGCTCAAAAAGGAGGCCGACAGGCGGGCGCAGACGGGGGTGGCGGCGTTTGGTGGCCGCCTCTGCGACACGGCACTGCCGGCGTCCCAATAACCAGCCGGCAACCGGTTTTTAAACTGGCATAATATTTAAGCATGGTATATACAAGATAGACCGCTTAATGCAAGCGAATCCTGGTTTGAGATATTCCATGTCAATAATCATATCCTCGGCTGCCAATAAACAGGACAGTCTAATGCTTCTGCGATAAAAATAATAAATGCCCCCCGTAGTGCGCAATTTTTTTTAAAATATTTATGCCGGCTAATATGTTTTGCGCCGCTTTACCATCTCCCTGTAAATCTTAAGATAGTGCTCGTGCCGCCACGGTGCGATCTCACCTGCGTCAATCAGTTCGGCCACCCTGCACCCCGGTTCCGAGTCGTGTATGCAGTTGTTGAACCTGCACTGCCCTGTGGCCGCCTCAATTTCCGGGAAGTGCGCGATGACCGTCTCCTCGCCGACCGTAGGCACGTCGACGAACGCGAAGCCGGGCGTATCGGCTATAAATGTCCCCTTGTCTAACGTCAGGAGCTTTGTGTGCGTGGTCGTGTGCGTCCCCCGCCCGTGAGCGCCCGATACTTCGCTCGTCCTGAACTCCATCCCCGGAAATATCCGCGACAGCAGGCTCGACTTGCCTACGCCGGAGAGGCCGGTAAACGCGCTTGTCTTGCCGCGGCAGAGGTCAAGCAGTTTGCCAATACCCAGGTCTGAGGGGACAGACGTGTGCAGGATTTTGTAGCCGATGCTCTTGTAGAACCGTTCGGTGCCCTCAAGTTCGTTGAATTCCGCCTCATCAAGGAGGTCCATTTTATTGAATACGATAACCGAATCTACGCCGTAGGAGGCGCACGAGAATAGGAACCGGTCGATAGCCTCGGTGTCAAGCCGGGGGTGCTTGAAGCAGTTGACGAATACCACCAGGTCCAGATTGGCCAGCGGCGGGCGGGGGAGGAAACTTTGGCGTGGGGATATTTCGCAGATGACGCCCTCGCTGCTGTCGTCGTTTATTACCTGCACCTGTACCGCGTCCCCCGTGCAGATGCGGCTCCTTTTTTTGAGGAGCGTCCCCTTTAGTGTGCAGCGGATATCCTTTTGCCCTGTTGATACGATGTAGTAGTTTTTTTGCTCTTCGACAACCCGCCCCGGTACCATTATTCTCTCCTGGCAACCCTCGTCCTCATGTCCATGGTAACTAACGCCGGAGTGTCTGTCATGGTGAGGTTGAACACCGTGAAGTCTGAGGACCACGATTTGCCCTTTTGGAACTCGACCGTGCTTTTGACGATTATGGAGTAGTCTCCCGGCGGCAGCGGGGTGAAGACCTGGCTTTCGGAGTACAGCGTGAAGTTGACGCGGCGCGCGTTTTTGCGGCTCACGATGTTTATGTCGTAGACGTAGTTTTGTGGCGACGCGAAGCGCAGTATCGAGAAATTTTGCTCGTGGGCGCGTCTTATCACCGCGTTCCAGTCGTCCGGAGGGCCGGAGGTGGGCGGGTTGAAGGCGCTGTTCCACTGCGGGGCGAATGCGTTCAGGGTATCGAGCGTACGCGGCGTGGCGGTATTGGCGGAGTTGTCGGCTTCGTAGCGCTCCGAACTGCGGGTGAGGCCGTCGAGCGCCTCGCGGAAGGCGTTGTCGCGCGGTTGTGCGGCGTCTGTGAGCCAGACCGTGTACTTATTCACCTCGCCGATCCATGTGGCCGGCGGGAGCATTTTGCCCTTCTGCGCCTCGTGCAGCCGCAGGACGGGAGAGAGTTCGAGCGCGAGCGCGGCGTAGAGGTTGGCGGCGGTGCGGTGGTCGCCGGAGTTCTCGGCGGCCTTGGCCGCCTGCAATTTGGCCTGCGGGTTGGCGCAACCGGATGTCAGGAGCAGTACGAACAGGATTGTCAGCAGAGACATAATATTGCGCATTTATTTATCCTCGTTTTGGTATGGCGTTGATAAGTATTATATTACAATATAATATATTTCTCCGATAAAATCAACCGGTATTAACTATTGTAAATTTGTATTAATCAAGGTATATATCCAAAATAATTTCGCACAAACGACGTAAACGCGCGGTCGAACTCGCCGCTGTATGATAGCTCCGGGTTGCGCTTGAGGTTGTTCAGCTCGTCCTTTTGCCACTTTTTGGCCTGAATTATGAGCTCCTGCGTCGATATGCGCAGCTTCATTATCCTGTCTTTGTCGGTCTGCCACATCGTTACCCGCGCGTCGGACTTGGGGGAGTTGAGGGAGACGTCGTAGTCTTCGTCGCGCACGAGCGCGCCGCGTGGGAGCGCTTCGGGGGAGTCTTTGGCGGCGCATATCATCACGTGGTAGCTGCGCAGAAAGCGCGGGAAGAAGGAATCAAGATAGAGCGCCCTGCCCCAGTTTCTGGTTTTGATGATGTTTTCATACTCTTCGAGGGTGGTTATGAGCGTACGGTTTACCTGAGCTATCGTGCGGGTCTCGAAGTCGGAGAGCATATAGGCCTGCTGCGGCAGTTCGCGGTGGACGGTGGTCTGCCCGTTTCTGGCGACCTGCATATCGTCGCGGCGGGCTATGACCGCGTGGGCGTCGGTTTCGTCGAAGTAGATTTTGACCTGGTCGTGCTTGCTTGTTTCCCGGTCAAATGATATGTTTATGCGGGCGAGCTGCACCTTGAATGGCATACGTGGAGCCACGGTGGCATCGGCGGGGGCCAGCCCGTCGCCGCCGTCGCCTGTGACCGCAGCGGCGGCGCAAATTATTGTAAGGCACACGAGGAACAGTTTCACCCGTATCGGTCCTTTCGCCTGTTGGGTTACGGCGGAGCCTGAATGCCGCCATATATAAAAATACGAATCCGGAAACCTAAATTGCAAATAAAAATAAAAAGGGCGGCTTTTAGCCGCCCCCGCCAACTCTCAACTTTCGGTATCGCCGCCCCAAAAACCGCCTATTTTTCCTCGGCTATCAGCATAACCTGCGGGTCCAGCTTGAGCTGCAGGCTGTCGGGGGAGGGGAAGATGTCGTGGTCCTTGACCAGGTTGAGGTGCACGTAGCCTTGCATAGGCACCATCAAAATCAGTATAGAGGTGTTGTTCATGTACGGCGACAGCACCGTCGGCACACCCTTTTCGTCCTTAGACGGGTCGTCGCGGTGGGTCGTCGCGCTGAACCAGAGCGATATCTGCAGGTCCTGCGCGAACTGCTTGAACTCCGAAAACTCCTCCTGGCTTGACTTCGAAAAGTCGTACCCGTCTACCATAACCGCGTCGGCGACGAAGTGCCCCTCCTTTATCATGGTCTTGAGGCTGCTGAGGATTTTGGTGATGGCGACCCCGCCCTGCTTGAAGTTCATTATTACGCGGTTGCGGGTCACCTGATCGTAAATATCCGTGTTGCCGGAGAGCTTGAACCGGCGCGCGATCTCATGGTAGATGTCGTCGTACCACGAAATGATGTGCGCGGTGTTGGCCGCGAAAGAGACGTGTATGATGTTCTTGCCCTGCAGCAGCTGGTCGGTGGCGATGTGCACTAAACAGGCGGTCTTGCCCACGCCCTTGCGAGCGGCAATTATGCCTATGTTGCCCTTGCCGACCCCGCCCTGGGTGGATTTCTCCAATATCCGCAATGGGCTGCGCGATACCATTTCTTCGGTTATCATAGTAAAATCCTTTTTTTGATTATAGACGGAAAAATCCTCGCCTATTATGCATAAATATATGATTTATTTTGCGGTAATGCGCAAAATTATTTCTTTTTAGCCTCTTTTTCCTTCTCTTCCTTCTGCGCCTTCTTCAACTGCTCCGCTATGCTCGACGGGACCTTGCTGTACTTAAGGAACTCCATGGTGAACTCCGCCTTGCCCTGCGTGAGCGAGCGCAGCACCGTAGAGTAGCCGAACATCTCGCTCAACGGCACCTCGGCCTCAACGGACGAGAAGTTGTTCTCCTCCGTGGTGGCGATAATGACGCCTCGGCGCTGGTTCACGCTGCCCAAAACGCTGCCCTGAAACTCGGTCGGGGTCTCGATCGCTACCTTCATTATAGGCTCCAATATCTCCGGTTTGGCCTTCTCAAACGCCTGCCAGAACGCCCCGATAGCGGCCTGCTGGAACGCGATGTCTGAGGAGTCTACCGTATGGAACTGCCCGTCGTCGATGGTCATTTTGACGCCAACGATGGGGAAGCCGATGATCTTGCCCTTGCCGAGGCACGCGCGGAACCCCTTGTCGCAGGAGGGGATGTACTCGATAGGTATCACGCCGCCCTTGATGTTGTCCACAAACTCGTAATCGGCCTCGGTATTGGGCTCCATGATGCCCGCGACGCGCCCGTACTGGCCGGAGCCGCCCGTCTGCTTCTTGTGCGTGTAGTCGAACTTGGCGGCCACGGTAACCGTCTCGCGGTAGGCGACCTGCGGCATACCGGTCTCGATTTCCACCTTGTACTCGCGGCGCATACGCTCGATATAAACGTCCAAATGGAGCTCGCCCATCCCTCGGATGATAGTCTCGTTTGACTCCGGGTCCACAAACGTCCGGAAAGTAGGGTCTTCCTTGGTGAACCGGTTGAGCGCTTTCGACATATTGTCCGAAGACTTCTTGTCGGAGGGCTTTATGGCGAGGGAGATAACCGGCTCCGGGACGAAAATAGACGTCATGGCGTAGTTCAGCCCCTTTTCGGTGAACGTGTCGCCCGACGCGCAGTCAATTCCGAACAGGGCAACTATGTCGCCCGGCCCCGCTCCGTCTATATCTTCCATAGACGAGGCGTGCATACGTATAAGCCGGCCCACCTTGAACCGCTTGCCGCTGCGGGTGTTCGTAAGCTCTATGCCCTTTTTGATCTCGCCCTGGTATATCCTTATATAAGTAAGCTGCCCGTACTGGCCGTCCTCAAGCTTGAACGCCAGCGCGACCATCGGCTTGCCATCCTCGCACTTTATGGAGACAGGCGTCTCGTTGTCGCTCAGGTCCAGAGCCTGATTTTCTACATCGTTGGGGTTGGGGAGGTAGTCCACAACGGCGTCTAACAGCTTCTGTATGCCCTTATTTTTATAGGCCGACCCCATGAAAACCGGCGTCAGGTCAAGCGACAGGGTACCCTTGCGTATGGCGTCCATGATCTGCTCGGTTTTCACGTTCCCCTCAAGGCAGCTCTCCATAAGCTCATCTGAATACATGGAGACCGCGTCGAGCATCTCATCGCGCTTTTTCTGCGCCTCATCCATCAAATTGGCCGGGATGTCGGTCTCGCGGATGATTTCGCCGTTTTTGCCGTCAAAATATACGGCTTTCATGGTGACGAGGTCAACAATGCCCTCAAGCTTGTCTTCGAGGCCAATGGGTATCTGCACCATCACGGCGTTGTGGCCGAGCTTGTCGCGCAGCTGCTGGGCGACGCGGTAGGGGTTCGCGCCGGAGCGGTCGCATTTGTTCACGAACGCCAGCCGGGGGACCTTGTAGCGCTTGAGCTGCCTGTCTACCGTAATGGACTGCGACTGCACGCCGCCCACCGAGCAGAGGACGAGTATCGCCCCGTCAAGCACGCGCAGGGCGCGCTCCACCTCGATGGTGAAGTCGACGTGGCCCGGAGTGTCGATAACGTTGATCGCGTGCTCGCGCCACGTAACGTTGGTAGCCGCCGAGGCGATGGTGATACCGCGCTCGCGCTCAAGCTCCATTGAGTCCATAGTGGCCCCGACGCCGTCCTTGCCCTTGACCTCGTGGATCGCGTGGATCTTGTTGCTGAAAAACAGAATACGCTCCGACAGGGTGGTCTTGCCCGAGTCAATGTGGGCGCTGATTCCGATGTTCCGCATCTTTTCGATGTTGTACGGCATAAAAACTTTCCTTTTCCCCAACCACATTATACGCGTTTTGGGGGACTTTACGCGTATCGGTTTAAATTTGACAGTCCACAAAAATAATATATTTTTTTCTGAAAGTCAAATAAAAAAGTTAAAAAGTTAATAGCATAGTGTTCGGGTGGGGGATTGGGGGGCTGATACCGCCGTAAAAACAGCGGGGGCGGCCGTTCCCGGCCGCCCCCGCGTTATGTCAAAGAAACAGGAGCGCCTTTCTCCGCATACTTCCCCAACTGCATGAGGGCGACTTTGGGATTGGTAACTACCGATGGCCCGGCGATACAGCCGCCCGGGCAAGACATTACCTCAATGAGATTCGGCGTGTCATCCTTGGGCGGGAGTTCCCCGGCGTTTATTTTGCCGAACTCGGCGAGGCGTTTCATGCCCGCTTTATCCAGACCGTCAATAACCGCTTCTTTGAGCAGCGACTGGTCTTTGAGCCGCGCCTTTACCGCCATTGCCACGCCGCCTGATTTGGCGAAGTTCCTTCCGCTGGCGGTGGGGAGTTTCTTCCCCGGAACGGATGCCGCCTTTGCCACATCAATGCCCCTGGCAATGAACAGAGAACCTGTCTCCTCAATGGAAATGACGTAATCAACGAGGGCGTCGTCCATGCCCTCCTGCCGTTTGGCAAGGCAGGGGCCGACAAAAACCGTAATGCAATCCGGGTACTCTTTTTTTGCGATTTCGGCGGCATAGTGCATGGGGGTATGGGTGGTGGAGATGCAGCCCGCAAGCTGCGGCACGTGGAGGCGCACCGCCCGCACATAGGCGGGGCAGCAGGAGGTAGTCATCATCTTTTCGCCCTGTTTCACGCGCTCGCCGAATTCCTCAGTTTCCCTGTCGGCGGTGATGTCCGCGCCAAGCGCCACTTCCACCACGCCGGAAAAGCCGGCGGCAAGCAGCGCCCCTTCAAGCTGGCCGCTCTCAACACGGAATTGGGCGGCGGCAGCGGGGGCGTACATGGCGACAACGGTTTTGCCGGCCATAATGTGCTTAACCACGTCAACCAGCTGGCTCTTGTCTACCAGCGCGCCAAATGGGCACTCCCGTATGCAGTTGCCGCAGAAAATACATTTGTTGTAATCAATGCGCTCTTTACCGTTTTCGTTTTTGGTGATAGCGCCTACCGGGCAGGCTTCCTCACAGGGTACCGGAATTTTGATTATCGCCTTGTAGGGGCAGTTTTGCAGGCACAAACCGCAGCTTACGCACTTGCTCTCGTCAATACGCGACCTGCCGTCTTTAATCTCAATCGCTTTTTTGCCGCAGTTGGTCAGGCACGGGCGGGCAAGGCAGGCCTGACAGGCGTTTGTTACCATAAAATGGGAGCGCACGCAGGCATTGCAGGCTTCGTCGATTACGGTGTGTATGGGCCATGTCGGCTTGTCCCGCGCCAGAGCGTCTTTCGCATATTCGGCGATGGGCTTTTCATCATCGTACTCTTCCAAGCTCCATCCCAACTGGGCTATTACCCGCTGGCGGATTATTTCCCGGTCATGGTATATACAGCAGCGAACCGATGTACTCCCAAGGGGGGCAAGCTCTTTCGGTATCTTATCAATGCCTTCGTCTAATTTACCTTCAAGCTGAGTCTTGGCGATACGCGCCAGTATTTCTCTTTTGAGCCGATGGGCGTTATTGTTCATGTTAAGCATATATCACGCCTCTAACGTTTTAAGGTGAGCAATGATTTTTTGGACGCTTGCCTGTTCTATTACCGCATCGTCAACCTGCGCGAAAGGCGCGTGGTCGGCCTGCGCGCCGCCGTATTCGGAACGTTTACAGATACTGTTGCAGGGCGAGCCCTCAATTTCCGTAATTGCTTTAAGGTCATCGGGAAGCTGCTCTTCCAAAAGCAGCAGCTCCGAGCCGCCCATAACAAAACAGGCGGTGCCGGTGCATATTGTAACTTTGTGTTTCTTCATCGTTTCACCTTTCTAAAAATATCGTATATGAATTTCTTTGCGGTATTTTTCTTTAAGTAAAGACGCTATGCGCTTTATTACGTTGCGCCGTATCTCAAGCTCTACCGGCATGGTAGGGTCCTGGTGGGCTTCGTTTATTTTTGTGCCCACGACGAAAGTGATCCGGTCGCTGTCTAAAAACATATTCATCATGCGGGTCGCGGCGTTTTGTTGCGCTGTGTAACTGTCAAGCGTTATGTGCCGTTCAAGCATCTCCGAAACCGCCCCCAGAGTTATAATTCCTTCCGTAATCATATCAGCCCCTTCCATCTCGGACCAGGGGGGGATGGTGTTATCGTAACTTTTCATATTGACTTTGACCTCTTTCCCCATTTCGCGGCTTATGATGTTGGCCGTGGTTCCGCCTGACACCACTTTTTTTCCGGGAAAGGAGGCAAATATGCCGGCAATCTCCGAATCGCTTTCCGGGTGTACCGGGGGGCCTGTAAGCACCAGCAAATCTCTGGGTTCGCGGAAATACACAACGCCGCAGGAAATATCGTCCTTTGGTTTTCCGATATCTATTATAGAAGCCTGCTGTACGATGGAGTGGGCAAGATCGCGGGCGCTGATATCCGGGTTCCGCAAAACTTGCTCAAGGGCAAATTCCCGCGCCTTGTTTGCGGTCCAGCCGAAGGGGTGTACCTTTGTGCCCATCCCCGCCTGGCTTACCCCGTCGGAAAAGAAAATCAGCCGGTCGCCGTGCTGGGCGCTAAAGCGGGAATAAAATACCGATGTGTCGTTTTTCGGCCCGGTTGTCTTGTTCTGCCGCTGGAAAGCGGTTTTTTCTTTTTCAAGCTCCACAACCGTCTCATGCCGTATAAGCATACAGGGCGGGTTGTCGTACTCCATGACCCTGACCGTCGCGTTCGGGGAAATATCAATCAGGGTAAATGTCGCGTAACTGATTCCGCGGTCGCTGCACACCGGCAAGGTGTTCATGATGATTTCGGACGCCCGTTTTATGGGAATGTTGAAAGAAATGAATTTGACCGCCATTGTCGCGGTGAGGCCGGCAAGCACCCCTGCCTTTATCCCGGAGCCAAGCCCGTCCGAAAGGGCGGTGATCACCCTGCCGTCGCCGGGATTTTTTTCTGTAATGAATATATCCCCCGGCGAATTCTGGTTGTGTTTGCACAGCTGGGAGTACTCCACCTCAATGAAAGTATTTTTCATCATTACATTAGCGGCGCTCCCGGCAAAGCTCCCTGTGGAATTATTATGTGCAAAAGCCGCTGCTTCAGACATCCTGCTCCTCCTCCACAGTGTACGATTCGATGATGGAATTGAGGATCGCTTCCGATTCCGCCGCGTTTTCGCCTAACAGAAACGCTATTTGCTGTGTAACGGTGGCGTTCTTTTTGATGATTTCCCGCGCCCGTTCGACAGTCTTGTCAATGCGCACCCTCGGTTCGGTAATGTCATCCACTATACCGGCTGCGGTTTCGCCTTTGTCAATAGCGAATACTTTTATATGGAATATTTTTTTACCTTCCCTTACATCGCACTGGATCTGATCGGGCCCGCCCGGTTCTATGACGGAGGTAAAATACGGCGCGATGGAGGTGATTTTGGTCAAGTCCGCCCCTTCTAATCCGGGACTTGTGGCAAACAGCGTCTCTGTGTCTCCGCCCATAAGGCGGGCAAAGGGTTCGTTGCAGTCTATAACCTGAAGGGCCTTGTTTACAATTACCGCTCCCGACGGGGTTGCCTTCATAAGGCCGTTGGTTGTTTTAGTGGCAAGTTTGCGCATATTTGAAGCGCACATTGATTTTTCGGCCCAGCCGTTCAGCAGGGCAACGGCTAAATCCCGGCAGGTTTCATAACCGCAGCTTGCGCAGTTGTGACGGTCGGCAATGTTGGATTTGCCCACTAATTGGAGCGCCTCGGTAATTTCCTGTTCCGAATAAACGGTATTGGTCATAGCGCAGAGCGGGTAATCCGCTTCAACCGGCGGCGAGAGCGAAAGGGTAGAGGCGTCAAGAGTATCGTCCGCCGCGCCGGCATAATTTTTAAGACGGGTATTCCGGATAATTCCCGGTACTGTGCCGGACATACCGGGGCCGTTGACGCAGCCGCCGGAGCAGGACAGCAGTTCTATAAACAGGGGCCTTTCAAGGGATTCGGGTGCAAAGCCCGCAAGCAGCTCCTGTACGGCCTGAATGCCGGAGGCGGAAACGGTATCTAAATTTTCCCCGGCTGCCGCCGCGCCTGATACCGCTTTTGACATATATGCGCTGAAAGCGGTTACCTCTCCGTTTTCAATGGGGAAAAACGCGCCTTTCGCGCTGCGGCGCGGCTCAAACACGCAATCCGGCGCAGCGGAAACGCTTTCGGGCGTTATGTTTTCTTTTTGCAGCCATTCGTCTAATTCAGAGAATGTAAGCGCTGCATCAATGTCGTTCTCATAAAGGTCAGCCTCGCGTTTTTTGGCGAAACACGGCCCTATAAACACGACCGCCGTTTCCTTTCCGTAATGGGAATGCAGGAAGCGGGCATGGGTCAATAACGGCGACGCGTGCGGAGATACAAACGGCGCGAGGGCCGGCTTGTATAGCTTGATATACCCTACAATGGCGGGGCAGGCCGAAGAGATCATAAGGCGCGGTTTGTCCCCGCCCTGCGCCAGATCACGCGCTATTTGCGCGGAAAGGAAATCCGCCCCCAGCGCTGTCTCGGATACTGCTGAAAAACCGAGCTTTTTCAGGGCGGCGATAATTGTTTCTACGCTCCAGCCGGGCAAGTCGGAAACAAAAGAAGGGGCAAGGGAGGCTACTACCTTCCGGCCTCCGGCAATAAGCAGCTTTACATTTTCAACATCGCAGCGGTAACGCTTGGCGTGGGTGGGGCAATTAATTACGCAGCGCCCGCAGCAGATACAGCGGTCGTACATTATATGCGCCTGCCCCTTTACAACTTTGATAGCCTTTACCGGGCACTTGCGAATGCACTTGTAACAGTCGTGGCACTCTTCAAGTACCGTATGTATCGGCGCTTTCCTGTTAAAAGCGGTCATAGCGCAAGCCCCAGTTCCTGCACAATAAGCGCGCCTATGCTTTGCTCCGAAACGCCGGAAATGAGTTTGTCATTGATCTTTATATTGGGGCCGGCAGCGCAATGGTCGCTGCAGAGGCTGCCTGTCACTTCAATTTTATCCTGAAGTTTGTGCTCCTCAATAAAGCGTGTAACCGCTGCGGCAACGGCCTGATTTCCCTTGCCGAAACAGGAGCTTCCCATACAGACAATAATTTTATCCATCCAACCCCCAACCCGCCGCAAGGCTGTGAAGTGTTTACAATCCTGTTATATGCCGTTGTCCCGTACACCGCTATTTTATTGAATTCATTAATTCAAAATAATATTTACCGTCTCTTGTTTTGAAAAAGTTGTACCATGCATCAACGGTATTCTTTTCCATAACATTTATTTTTTTTAATATTTCATAAGTAAATTCCAATGGTGCCAAACCGGAAGCGGTTATTAAATTATTGTCTGTTACTGCGGGAACATTGCAATAATTCTTTTCTCCCGTATAATTTGGGCACATCATTTTTAATAAATCCAAATTTTCACTCGTATGTTTCACTTCGTTCAATAAGCCATTGTAAGCCAAGGCGATTGTTGCGCCGCAAATTGCGGCAATAGTTATATTCTTGCCGATATTGTTTTTCAGAAAATTTAATATTTCGTCATGGTTTTCGGTCTGCCAGGTATCTGCTCCGGGCAATATTAACAAATCGCCCTTTTGCGCCTGAATTTCCTTTACGGTTATATCAGGAGTAATTTCAATACCACCCATTGTTTTTATTGAATCTGAATTTTTCCCGACTTTTACAATTTCAGGTTTTTCAATACTTTTCTTCAAGTATCTTCCGCTGTTGATTTCTGCCGTAATATAGGCAATTTCCCAATCGGCAAGTGTGTTTATAATATATACGAATACATTCATTGCTATTTCCTGTTATTTGAAATTATGGATTACATAATCAAATATCATACCCATACCATCCGGCACAGCGTTACGGCTGTCGGATGGTGCAGGTATAAATTGTGCCTTCAATATTTACGCCAGTTTTTTTACGACTTGCTCCTCGAAAAAGGTTTTGGTATCTTCCGGCTTCAGAGAATGGTAAGCGTCGTCTACCGTTACCGAAACGCCGGTTTGGCATTTACCCATGCAAAACGCGCCGCCCAATTCAACCTTATCGCCGCAGTTTTTTTGGGCAATAAGGAATTGCAGTTCATTCACTATTTGCGCGGCGCCCTTCACGTGGCAGGCGCTGCCGATACAAACCGTTACTTTCATGTTATCGCTCCTTTATATTATACGTATTCTACCACATTTGTCCAATTCAACAGGAACTCTTTTTCTTCCGCCCTTGCGCCCGGCAGGCGCGATGCCGCAATAATGGGAAGCCATCTCTGCACAAACCGCTTGGGTGTATCGCTCTTTTCGCAAAAAAGCGCGAGGTACTTGTCGGCCATGCTTATGTTACCCGCCAGCCAGAACAGGAGGTAGGTATGCGCCGCGTCGGCCAGAGTGTTGCCCTGAGCGGCGTGGGACCAGTCGATTATGTACGCCTCGTCATTTTCCGTGATAACGATATTGCTGGGATTAAAGTCGCCATGACAGAGATTGGCGTTTTTCGGCATACCGGCAAGCCTACCCGAAAGCTCGTAGCGGCAGGTGGAGTCAAGGCCGGAGGCTTTGATCTTCCGCTCCATCTTTTCGGCAAGGGACGGAAGCCAGCTTGCGCTGTGGCTGTGCATATTAAGCTGAACGTCCACAAAGCGTTCAAGGTATTCCTGCGCCTTGTCTTTGTTTTTTTCCATAAGGCGGTCAAGCGGCGTACCGTCCACATATTCCCAAACAATAGCCCACTTGCCGTCTATTTTCGTGACCTCAACCAGTTTAGGAACTTTCAACCCCGTTTCGCCTGCTGCGGCAAGGTTCAGGGCCTCGGACAACACGTTCGGCGCGGAGTATTCCTCGCCCATCAGTTTAATAACCTTGTCGCCGTCCCGGTAGATCGTTTTAGCGGTACGGACAGTGATTATTTTTTCCAATTTGTATTCAGCCATTAGACTTTCTCCTTCTTTCCGTAGAAAGCGTTGAGGTACATCTGTTTGATTTCCGAGATCAGCGGGTAGCGGGGATTGGCGCCGGTGCACTGGTCGTCAAAAGCCTGCTCGCTCATCGCGTCCAAACGGTCGAGGAAATCCTTTTCGTCGATGCCGTAGTCCTTAATGGTCTTCTTGATGCCTATCGTGTCTTTGAGTTTCTCAATGGCGGCGATAAGGTTATCAAGCTTTTTCGCGTCATCCTTGCCGCCGAGGCCAAGGGCGTCCGCGATTTCAGCGTAACGGCTCAGGGTTTTGGGGTGATCGTACTGTGGGAAAGTTCCCATTTTGGGGGGAACCTCAACGGCGTTAAAGCGCAGCACCTCCGCTATCATCATGGCGTTGGCCACGCCGTGGGGGAGATGGTGGAACGCGCCGAGCTTGTGCGCCATGGAGTGGCATACGCCAAGAAAAGCGTTGGCAAAGGCCATGCCCGCAATGGTGGCGGCGTTTGCCATTTTCTCGCGGGCTACGGCGTTTGCCGCGCCCTCGTTGTACGCTACGGGCAGCCACTGGAAACAGACCTTTAACGACTGGATCGCCAAACCGTCTGTGTAGTCGGTGGCCATTACCGAGGCGTAGGCTTCCAAAGCGTGCGTTACGGCGTCGATGCCGGATGCTGATGTAAGGCCTTTCGGGGCGTTCATCTGCATATCCGCGTCCACAATCGCCATATCCGGCATGAGTTCGTAGTCGGCCAACGGGTACTTCATTCCAACGGTCTCATCGGTGATGACCGCGAAAGGCGTCACCTCGCTGCCCGTCCCGGCGGAAGTGGGGACCGCTATAAAGTATGCCTTTTCACCCATTTTCGGGAAGATATACACACGTTTGCGAATGTCCGCGAAGCGCATTGCCATATCGGCGAAATCAACATCCGGGTGTTCGTACAGAACCCACATGATCTTGCCCGCGTCCATGGCGGAACCGCCGCCAAGGGCGATTATGACATCGGGCTTGAAAGTGCTCATTTGCGCCGCGCCGATTTTCGCGCAGCCCAGAGTCGGGTCCGGGGCCACGTCAAAAAATGTTTCGTGGACAATGCCCATGCTGTCCAACTTTTCGGTGATGGGCTTTGTATAACCGTTATTGTAGAGGAAGCTGTCGGTAACGATGAACGCCCGCTTTTTCCCCATAACGTTTTTCAGTTCGTCGAGGGCGACCGGAAGGCAGCCTTTCTTTATATACACCTTTTCAGGTGCGCGGAACCACAACATATTTTCTCTCCTTGCTGCCAGTGTTTTGATATTGAGCAGATGCTTCACGCCGACGTTTTCCGACACGGAATTGCCGCCCCAGGAACCGCAGCCCAGAGTGAGCGACGGCCGCAGCCTGAAGTTGTACAGGTCGCCGATGCCGCCGTGGGCCGCCGGCGTATTGAGCAAAATCCTGCAGGCTTTCATGCGGCTGCCGAAAGCGGTGAGCTTGTCGGAGTCGGTCTGCGGGTTGAGGTATATGCCGGCGGTGTGGCCGTAGCCCCCGTCTTTTACAAGCCGGTCGGCTTTATCCAGCGCCTCGTCGAAGTTTGCGGCTTTGTACATCGCCAGAACAGGGGAGAGCTTTTCGTGCGCGAACTCTTCCGACAGATCCACGCTCTCCACTTCGCCGATTAGTATCTTGGTTGCTTCAGGGACGCTCACGCCGGCGAGTTCCGCGATTTTAGCCGCTTTCTGCCCGACGATTTTCGCGTTGAGCGCGTTGTTGACGATGATCGTCTTCCGCACCTTTTCGGTCTCTTCCGGGTTAAGGAAGTAGCAGCCCCGCTTTATAAACTCTTTCTTTACCTTATCGTAAACGGAGCCTACGGCGACTACGGATTGCTCGGAGGCGCAGATCATGCCGTTATCGAAAGTTTTGGAATGGATGATCGAATTAACGGCCAGTATAACGTCGGCGCTTTCGGCGATGATGATAGGGGTATTGCCGGAGCCGACGCCTATGGCGGGCTTGCCGGAAGAGTACGCCGATTTGACCATGGCCGGCCCGCCCGTAGCGAGGATGGTGTCGGCCTCTTTCATAATCATATTCGTCATTTCAAGGCTTGGCTCGTCTATCCAGCCGATAATCCCCTCCGGTGCCCCGGCGGCAACTGCTGCGTCCAATACGATTTTTGCTGCCGCGTTGGTGCAGCCCTTGGCACGCGGATGCGGAGAGATTATAATGCCGTTGCGGGTTTTCAGGCAAACGAGCGTCTTAAAAATCGCCGTGGACGTTGGGTTGGTGGTGGGGATAACCGCCGCCACAAGGCCTATGGGCTCGGCGATCCGCATATAACCCGCAGACTGGTCGTTCTCTATAACGCCGCAGGTTTTCTCGTGCCGGTATGCGTTGTAGATGTACTCGGAAGCGAAGAGGTTTTTGGTCACCTTGTCTTCCACAACCCCCATGCCGGTTTCCGCCACCGCCATTTTTGCCAGCGGGATCCGTTCCTTTGCTGCGGCCCTCGCTGCCTCGAAGAAGATCCTGTCCACCTGCTCCTGGCTGAAAGCCGCATAAGCCTCCTGGGCTTTACGGACTCTTTCGATGCACGGGGACAGGCTTTGCGGGTCTGTTACCGGTTCATACTTGGTATTAGCCATCATTTTACTCCTTTTGCCTTAAAAGGCAATTTATTTGAGCTTTTTCAAAAACTCTCCTGAAAACCGGGGACAATCAGCCAAAATGCGGCGTTTCAGACAGCTTTCCCGGCCCTGCGTTTAAGTTACGTTTACGTATATATGTAGAAGTTTCATAGGATTATTATAGAATAGGGGATTGCCATATTTCAATAATTAATAAAAAAAATATTTCATTGCAGGCGTATACCCCCGGCAGGCTTCAAAATTCCCGTCCGTCTCCTCCGCTTGTTCCCTGAGCCGTGCTATATAGCGGCCGGCGCTGCCCGCCAATCGGAATTTTTATTGCCCCGGATTTGCAGGCGGGGGGTGGATTGATTTATATTATATGGATTGTGCCACTTTTAAGGAATTGCCGTAAAATTGAACGCTAAGACCTGCATTAAGCCAATTTCGTCCCCCAATCCGCCTCGCCGGGCCTCGTTTTTGGGGTTATTAGCCGTATTGGCGCTGCTGGCGTTAACCGGCTGCCATCCATATTATAATACGTTTTACAATGCCGAAGAGGCTTATATGTCCGCCCAGCGCAAGCACCGCAAGCTGATGCGGGTTTTCCCGGACAGCCTTGTGGTTACGCCGACCGCTGAGATGAAAGGTAAGTACGACCGGGCGGTTGAGAAGTCGCTCAAGATGATGGAGGTTTATCCCCGCGACAGGAAGCATCAGGACAGGGCCCATTACCTTATGGGGCGGGCGGCGTTCTATAAGAAGGATTTTCCGGTGTCTTTGGGCCGTATGCGCGATCTGCAGGTGAATTATCCGGATAGCCGGCTTGTTCCTCCCTCTATGATTTACGTGGCCAAGGCGCACATTATGATGGACAATCTGGCGCTTGCCGAAGAGATATTGATGGAGCTCTTAAAGGAGCATCCGCAGCTTGACAAAAACTACGAAATAACTATGCTTCTGGTGGAGATAGCCATGCGCCGTGGCGGGCGCTCTCACGCGCTTGGGCTTTTGGAGGGGATGCGCAAGAGTTCGTCGCTGCCGCTTGAGAGGCGGCTTGAGATCATATTGAGAATGGCTGATCTGAATTACGAGCTGCGGCAGTACGACAATGCGCTCACCCTGCTGCGCAGCGCCCCACGGAGCAAGAAATACCCCTTGCTGATGTACCGGATAGACCGTTCCATCTATTTTTGCTTAGACGCGATGGATTCGTTTGATGCCGCCCTGAATCATCTGGCGGGGATGCAGCGGAACCGCCGCTACGCGGACCAGAAGTACGAGATCATGTACTACACGGCCCTGACCCTGCGCCGGATGGGTCGCGCAGACGAGGCGATCGCGCTGCTGGAAGAGATTAGGGGGATGTGCGGCAGGTTAGCCGGCAAGGCCGACACGTTGAGTTTGTGCGGCCAAACGTCGTATGCGCTGGCGGAGATTTATCAGGACCGCGGCGAGTATGCCAAGGCGGAGGCGGCGTTTGAGGAGGCGGCCAGGATACTTGGGGCGGCGAGCAGGGCGTCTATGCGGCTTTGGGCGCTCAATCGCCTAAAGGAACTGCGCAAGCCTGATCCATCTGGAAATGTGCCGGCCGAGGCGCGTTACTCAATAGCGGAGTTGTTCCGTTTTGAGCTTGAGTCTCCCGATTCCGCCTATATATATTATATAGAATTAGCCGCCGACACCGCTGCCGCCGATTCAATAAGGCCGCGTTCCCTGCTCTCTGCCGCTTTCGTGGCCCGGTATCAGTTGGGCAACACAAAAAGGGCCGACAGTCTCTTTAACGTGGTAGTAAGCGAATACGGGGGGACAGAGTACGCCCGCCGCGCCCAGATAGAGTTAGACGTGGAAATAACGGTAATAACCGCCCGCGAGCTGGCCGAACGGGAGTTCCGAAACGCCGAGTCGATGCTGGAAAACAATCCGGTTGAGGCGGTAAAGGCATTTTACAATGTCTACCTCGACCACCCCGGCATGGATGATGTAGCCCCAAGGAGCCTGCACGCCGCCGCCTGGTACACCGATAACCTTTTGGGACGTAACAGGGCCGCGATGATACTCTACGAGGAATTGTGCGAAAAGTACCCCGAATCCGGTTACTGCAAAACCAGCGCTGCCGCCCGCCTCGGTATAGCCAGAGATTCAATAGAGGTACGCCGCAAAAGGCGTGAAGCGGCCAAAGTGGAAGCGGAAGCTGTGGGCGCCGAATCCCCAACAGCCATAGACGACATAGACCCGGACCCTGATCCGGACCAAACCCAGGCGGAGCCGCCGCCCCCGGCCAATGATCGGGATGGGCAGAAATCAGGTAATGACGGGGCATCCCCGGAATCCTCAGGCGCCCCGAAACAGGAACCGGGGAAGGGGACAGGCCCGGATCCACCCAAATAGCCGTTCCGGTATTGATATGTATTGGTTTTGATGTTAATTTTTTTGTAACAAAGTAATTTTTATGGCGGTCTAATGTTTTGTAAAGGATAAAAGTTTGTGCAGAATATTAACATTTACCCATAAATAATATCATGGAGGTATCATGAAACAAATTTTTGCCTGTCTGACCGCCGTAGTTTTGGCCGGCCTGCTTTCTACTGCCGGCGCTTCCGAGGCCGGCGTCCCCACATCGGCGCTGAAGATTTACAGCGGCGGCGTTGCCGGCGGAGCGATGTACTCACTGAACGACGAGCTCAAGGAGGATATCGGCGATGTTTTCGGGAAGTTTGCCATAGTGAACGTGTGGGAGTTCCAGCCGAACCTCGCGCTGTTCGCCGACGTCAACTGGTACATCGCGGGCGGAGAGAGCCTCTCGCACTTCGGGTTTGACGCCGGGCTCGACTATTTCTTCTCGCCGGAGTCGTTCAGGCCGTTTATCGGGGCGGGCGTGGGCGCGCATTACTTCGACCGCGAGTACCGCAATGATGGGAACTATTACATACAACCGCGGCCGGAGCTTGAGTTTGGCGATAGGTTCGGCTTGTCGCTCACGGCGCACGCCGGGTTTACGTTTGAGGTGACGGAGAGTTGGCTGATAAGGCTCAGGGTGCCTTTTCACGTGGTACTGAACACTACTACTGATATGGGCGTCGGGGTGGATTTCAGTCTTATGTACGCGGACAAGTTCCGCAAGGTCAGGAAGCTCAATTATTAATGTATGGGGTTCGGCGGGCATGGGAGCCGGCCGTGAAAAATTGTAAACATTGGTACCATTAACATATTAAGAGGGGATTTATGATGAAAAAAACTTTGATGATTTCGGCTTTGGCCTGCGCGTTGCTTGCCGGCAGCGCGTTTACTCAGGTTCGCAGCGCGCCCAACAACAGCCGTGTAACGGTCGTTGGTACGCATTCTACCGTTGACGGTTCGTCCAACGTTACCGAGAAACTGCTTGAGGAGTGCATCGTGTCGCTCCCGTCGCTAAACCAGCTTGAGGCGGACGTGACAGCCCGCACCGAGTATATGAAAGAGATAAACGGCGACGCGGGCAAGAACGACCACGTCAAGTACTACAGCGCCTCGGTGACGGTGAGCTATCAGGTGCGCCAGAAGGTGCTGATTATTATTACCCAGAACACCATAGAGGGGCAGACGCCCGTGCAGCGCGAGGAGGAGCGGGTTATTATGATGCAGTCTAAGCCGTTCGTCTCCGATCCGGGCGAGGGCGATATGTTTGCCGGGCGCTCCAACCGCAGGTACTTCTACTCTACGGCCGAGAAGGCGGCGGAGAGCGCGAAGGCGCGGGCTGGGGTGTGGGTCAGGCAGCAGCAGAATGTACTTTGCGCGGCAGGAAAAAAATAGTTGACAGGGCGTTGGCGCATATACTATATTAGTTGCGGTATTTGAGTTTTTGGGTAAATAATCGGCGGTGTGGTATCTGTATATCATCACCATAAAGAGTATAACAATGTTATCAGGAGGGTTACGAATGGTCAGGAAAATGTTAATTTTGGGTTGTGCGGCGCTTTCGCTTATGGCAGTCTCCTGCGCCGCTCCGGCGTCGGGCACCAAGGTTGCCCGCGTGGAGGCTGACGCGGCTATGGATCTGTCGGGCCGCTGGAACGATACCGACTCGCGCCTTGTGGCCGACGAGATGATCAAGGACGCGCTAAACCAGCGGTGGATCTTCAAGTGGGAGAACGAGCAGAAGGTGCCTACCGTTATCGTGGGCAGGGTGACCAACAGGAGCCATGAGCATATCAGTGTTCAGGCGTTTGTCAAGGACATCGAGCGCGCGCTGATAAACTCCGGCCGCGTTGAGTTCGTGGCGTCCCGCGAGGAGCGCGAGGGTATTCGCGACGAGCGCGAGGACCAGCAGGTTCACGCCTCCGTCCAGACCCGTTCCGATATGGGCGAGGAGAGCGGCGCCGACCTGATGATGATCGGTAACATCAACACAATCGTCGATCAGGAGGGCAAGCGTTCAGTTATCTATTACCAGATCAACATGGAACTCATTGAGCTTGAGAGCACGAAGAAGGTGTGGATTGGCGAGAAGAAGATAAAAAAATACGTTGAGCGCGCTACGGCAAAGTTCTGATGTGGCACTATGACGGTTTGATTATGACTGGTATGCAATTCGACAATGCGCCGGGGCGGTACCGTTCCGGCTATTGTTGTTTCTTAACAGGGCTATTATAAATACGGAAGGAGCGGGTATCCGTGGATAAATCTGGCATATCGAAGCGAAGGCGGGATTTTTTTCGCAGATTGGGGATTATTCCCCTTATAGTAATGGTATGTTTGCTGACGGCCTCCTGTACGAACAAGGCCGCAAGGCGCGGTAAGGCGCTGGATGTTTTCTTTGATTCGGGCGACTACATTGCCGTAGCCGACAGCATAAAGAGGAACGGCGAGAAACTGTATGGGGAGAAGAGCGAGTTTCTTTTCCACATGGACCTCGGCATTCTTTACCACTACGCGGGCGAGTACTCGCAGAGCAACATCCACCTGCAGAGGGCGGCGCAGGTATACGACGACCTTTTCACCAAGTCGGTGACCAATGAGGCGGCCGCGATTATGGTTAACGATAACGTGAGGCCCTACCGCTCCAAGCCGTACGAGCTGACTCAGGTTCATCAGTTCGCCGCGCTGAATTTCATGGCGATGGGCGAGTTCGACGGGGCGATAGTTGAGGCCCGCAAGGCGCAGCTGCTCTTTAACGAGTGGGAGCGTATTCAGGCCAAAAGTAACAGGTTTCACACCGACGGTATGTTTCACCTTATGACGTCTCTTGCCTACGAGCGGGTCAAAGAGCGGGATAACTCGGTCATATCGCTGTTCAAGTCGGTGGACGCCTATAACAAGGGCCCGATTAAACTGCCCGAAGAGGTGGCCGGGTTTGCATACGAACGTTTGATGGCGGATAACAGGGAGCATGATATTACCACTTTGGGTATAGGCCCCAACACCGGTTCCAACAGATGGGACGCGAAATACGGCGAATCTGAGATTGTAATAGTCGGCCACGCCGGCAGGGCCCCTATCATGAAGGAGCTAAAGTGGTACGGCGTATACGTTCCGGGTGGCCATTTGCGTTTCAACACGGTTTACAATAATAAGAAGGGTGCGGTGAATGTGCGGCGCTCATTCGAAATTTCAGCGCCGTTGCTGCCAAACGACAAGGACGTGAGGTCCGATCAAAGGGTGCCTGTTACCATAGCGCTCCCCGAACTGGTGCCTTTCCTTTCCAAAACCAGCCATTTCACCGCCCGCCTGGAAGATACGGACGAAGTTTACAGCTCAGTCTTGCTGAATAACATCGCCGCGCAGGCCGGTAAGGCTTACGACGACGGTTTCGCCGAGATGATGGCCAGAACAGTGGTGAGGGCGGTGGTGCGCACCATAACCGCTAATAAAACCAAAGACATTGCCAACAGCAGCAACTCGTTGGTCGGCACTTTGGTAAGCATAGGTACCGACATCGCAACGATTACGATGGAACAGGCGGATCTGCGTATGTGTTTCATGCTGCCCGAAAGCATACACATTATAAGAATACCTGTGGAGCCCGGCAGGCACAGCGTAACTTTAAATGTCTACGACAAATCCGGGCAGCGCATGGGCCAGAAGACTTTCAGTAATGTAGATGTGAGGCGCGGCGAGAAGAAAGTGCTGATTTACAACTCTCTCAAGTAAGATTCAGACTATCCGCGTATTGAACATAACGACCATCTCTCCTCTGGGGGGATGGCCGTTAAAATGTATTAGCAGCTCTTCGGCGGTTCCCCTCAAAAACTCTTCGTGGATTTTTGTCATCTCTCTGGCTATTACCACGCGCACGCAGCCCAGTACCGCTTTGATATCCTCCAGCGTTTTTATGATGCGGTGCGGCGTCTCGTAGAAAATCATTGTTCTCGGTTCATCCTTAAGTCCCTCAAAAAGTCTGCGGCGCTGCGTACTTTTGTTCGGCAGAAAATTCTCAAAAGTAAACCTGTCGGTAGGCAGCCCGCTCGCGACAAGCGCCGCGAGGCAGGCCGACGCTCCGGGTATGGGGATTACGCTTATCCCGTTTTCTATTGACGCCCGAACCAGATTGAACGCCGGGTCGGCGATTCCAGGTGTTCCCGCGTCTGTTATGAGGGCGATCTCTTTGCCGTCCTTTAGGGATGATACTAACGCCGGAGTAACTTTTTCCTTATTAAAATCGTGATACGCTGTCATTGGGGTATTGATGCCGAGGTGGTCGAGCAGTTTTCTTGACGTACGCGTATCCTCAGCGAGTATAATGTCGCACTCCGCCAGTATTTTTGCCGCCCTTACGGTGATATCGCCCAGATTGCCTATTGGCGTTGAGACGATGTAGAGGCTCATTTGTAAACCTCTACCCGGTTTCTCCCGCCTCTCTTCGCTTTGTAGAGCGTCTCGTCCGCCTTTGTTTTAAGGTCGTCCATTTCGTCTGAATGATTGGGGAATGACGCTATTCCGAAGCTCATGGTGACTCTTATTTCGTGCCCGCCCGCGTAAAAAGGCGCGCTCTCTATGGCGCTCCTGATCCTCTCCGTAGACTCTTTGGCCTCTTCGGGGCCCATTTTGTCGAATATAAGCACAAACTCTTCGCCGCCGTACCGCGCCGCAACGTCTATTTTATCGCGGATGCCGTTTCGCAGCCTCGCGGCTACGTCTTTGAGTATGCTGTCGCCGACCGGGTGCCCGTAGGTATCGTTGATTTTTTTGAAAAAGTCTATGTCGCACATGACAAGCGAGAACGAGTAGTTGTACCGCTGGCAGGCGGTTATTTTCTCGGTGATGATCTCCATATAGCGGCGGTGATTATAGAGCTTGGTCATCTCGTCGTGGGTTGCGAGGTATTCAATCTGTTTGATCATGAATATCTTATCCAGCACAATCCCGGCGCTTGTGGCGATGCTTGAGAGCTGGTCTATATTGAACTGCGTGAACGCGTCTTTCTTTACGGACTCTAACAGTATCAGCCCTTTGATGGAGTCTATGCCGAAGGGTATGGCGATAAAAGAGGCGAGTTCGCTTCTCTTGGGCTCTTTTACCGAGTAGCGGGTTTCGTATTGGTCATCGCGAAAATTTTTGAAGAAGCCGCGTTCGTCTTTATAGGCCACTCGCGCGATAGACGGCGGGCTGTTTTCGCTGAGAGGGAAAGAGGGGAGGGCGAGGAATTCCTCCGCGTCCATACCGTACGCCCGCACTATGGTCGCGCTCATCTTGTCTCTGTCTTTCCGGCTTATGGTTATTCTGTCGCACGGCGTAGTGTGGGGGATGGAGTCGAACACCTTGTTCATGACCGCGTCGAATTCCAGTTCCTTCCAAAAATCCTTTTCCATTATGCTCATGGCCGTGAGGCGCTGGTATTCTATGCTGTGCTCCGTGTTCATATAAGTATTGTGGAGCGTGATGCCCAAAAACCTTGCGGCGTTGGCAAGAAACTCTTCGTCGGCCTTTGAGTAGATGTTTTCTTTCGTACTGTCTACCAAAAGTATGCCCATAGTTTCTCCCGCAGCCTCTATTGGGTCGAGCATGATTGAGCGTATGCCTTCTTCGGGCGTAAACGTGTGTTTTTCATCGTAGTAGTGGAGGGCGTGTGTGCGATCGGGCCGGAAGTTTGGCTTGTAGTAGTGGCACAGGCCGGTTGTGAGCAGGTCGCCTAAAATTCCGCAGTTGGGTGTGATGGCAGCGTCTTTATTGACTAAAGTGGAGCTTGGATTGTGGCGTCTGAGGGCGTAGCTGCCGCTTGGCGTAGGGAAGAAGACCGCCACCGTGCGGTGGGGGAGCCTTGAGCCAACCATGCTTATGAATACGTCGAGCATCTTGTCTACGGTTTTTTCCATTTCTATCCGTATTTTCGTTCTGAAATCGTAGCTGAGTGCTGCGGCTTGCTGTTGGGCCGTGGCGCGCTGCAGGGCGGCGGCCTCTTCCTCGACCGTAGCTTCCGACCACTCGCGCAGCGGGTTTTCCATAGCCTTTATCGTGCGGGTGATCCGATGCTGGGGTGCGGTGTCTGTGTTTTCGGGCCGCAGTACATCAGGTGCGGGAGGCGTCTCGGTTGCAGGCGGCTGCGGGGTCTCTTCCGCTGCCGGAAGTATAGAGGTATCCGGCTGCCGGGGCGCCTCGTTGGTTTGTGCCGCTGCGGCAGGTACGGCAGGCTGTGTTACGTTTGGGCGGGACCGGACAGCGCGTACAAGGATAGCGCCGGCATATCCAAAAAACGCGCCTGCGAATACGTCGGTAAGAACCGTGTCGGCAACGCCGTGCAGCAGTATCCCCAACATCACGAGAATCAATACGATCAAAATCTGTTTAAAAACGCCATTCATGTATTTATAGTACCTTTCTACCCTTTTGCCTTTTTTGCGGCGGCCAGCGCTTCGGCTACGGCCTTGAGCACCGGCTCCTTTTCTATCGGTTTGGCCACCACACCGCAAAACCCCAAATTAAGCAGGCTCTTGTCTGTGGCGTTGCCGGCAAACGACGTAACGGCAATGATTGGCACGTGCCTCAAAGCGTCGCTCTTGGCGGCGCGGTTCTTGAAACGTATGCCGTCCATGACCGGCATCGTTATGTCGGTTGTGATGAGGTCTGGCAGCTCCTTCTCGGCACGGGTCAGACCCTCAAACCCGTTGAGCGCGGTGATAACCTCGTACTCCTTGTACAAAAAAAGTTCCAAGAGGTCAAGTGCCCCATGGTCATCGTCTATTAGCAGTATTTTTTTTTGCATTGCGTTACCCGGTGATATCTGAAATAATATTATATAAATATACATATGTATATATTAATGATATAGTTACGTATATCCAAAAATCAAGTTTTATCAGTGCGCCGCTTTTCTGTAGAACGCCAGCCCCAGCACAAAGAATATTACATTGCCTAACCACGCCCCGGCAAGTACCGGCAAATATCCGTTTTGAGCGAATACGAGCAGGAAGCGGCTGAGTATCCAGAACAGGAACGAGAGCAGCAGCCCCACCCCGAACAGCGCCGCGCCGCCGCGCCGCCCGGTCCGCGCCGCAAGCGACAGGCCGAACAGGATCACTATAAAGTTCATGAACGGCATCGCGACTTTGAACTCAAGCTCCGCCGTGAACTTGTGTACCTTCTCGCCCCGGTGCTTTGCGGCATCAATGTGGCTCGCCAGTTCCCAGTAGCTCATCTCCGACCGCGCTTTGACACGCTTGGCGATCTCCATGGGGGGCTTGTTGAGTATTTCGTCCGCGCGCGATGAAAATTTTTCCGACGTCATCCCTTCTTCGGAAAAAACGCGCGCCGCCCCGTCTGTAAACTGCCACCCCGCCGGAAAACGGCGCGCCTCGCCGTCAGCGGTTATTGATTCCGTGCTGTTGAACTCCGCAGACGCCGCGTCTACGCGCTCCGCTATCCCATTTTGCGTGAACGTGTAACGGCGTACGCCCCTGAAGAACTGCGGCTCCGTGCAGAACTCGTTGAAAACGTAAACGACGCCGGGCGACGCGAAGTAATAAAAGTTCCTGCGGTACTCGCGGATAGCCTTGGACGCCGCGGCCTCCTGCTCTACAGCCGTCTTGCCGAAATTGCTCTGCAACAGCGCGCGCTTTTCGTTAGCCGCCGGAATAATCTTTTCGCCGCCGTAAAACACGCCCACCGAGAGCAGCAGCCCAAGGACAAGGAGCGGCATCGTCAGCTGGCGGATGTTGACACCGGCGGCCTTCATCGCCGTCAGCTCGCTTGACTTGGCGACCTTGCCCATAGCGAACATGGACGAGAGAAAAAGCACAATGGGCATTACCGTCTGCGCGATCCACGGCATGTAGTAGTAATAAAATAGCGCGGCCTGATAGTAGCTCGCGTGCTCGAACTTCTTCATGTTGCTGACGTAATCTACGGTGATGAATATGATGATGAGCGCGGCAAGAAGCCCGAAAGCGTAGCCGAGGAACGTCCCCATCAGATAAGTGGGCAGCCGCCCGCATAGCTTGTTGAGCAGCAGGCGCGGGATGCTGAACAGTATCCCCGGCAGGCTGAATATCCACATCTTCGACAAATTTTTGAAAACGGACGCGCCCTTGCCGGATATCCCTTTCAGGAACCCGAAGCTGATGGAGGTCTCGCGCAGCATCAGCACCATCAGTACCCCTCCGCATATAAGCAAAAACACGTTGCCCGACCACATACCTACGGCGGGGGAGACGATCATTTTGTCGGCCAGATTCTCGCCGGATATCAGGAATACCCAGTAGATAATAAAGAAGAATACGGAGTAGCTCGCTCCCACCGCGAGCCCGCCGCGCCGCGCCATTATCCCCAGCGGCGCGCCTATCAGCACGAATATCATGCACGCGGCGGGGATCGCGAACTTTTTGTGTATCTCGACAAGGTATTGCGCTATCAGGAACTCATTGGCCTTCTTGTTTCTTTCGATCCTCTCCATATGCGCCTCGTTCTGCCTGATGCGGCCCTCCTCCCTGCGGCTGACGGATTCGGCCCGGCTGGCGCTGCGTTTGGCCGCCGCCACAGCCCTCATCGAATCCTGTTCGGGTGACCTGGCCGTAACGGCCCGGGACGGCGGTACGTTTTTGGAAATGGCCGCCGCCCGTTTTCCCGCCGCTGCCCTTATCGAATCCCGCCTGGCCGATTCAGGCATAGTATCCCGCGGCGTCGTCATGGCTTTGGGGGGGGGGACTGTCACGCGCATACCGCTTTTGATACCGCTTTTGGACACTTTAGACTCGCCGGCGGTGTCAGTTATTTCCGTCCCCGCCGTCCCCGCGCGCGCGTCAATCCGCGCCTTTATCGCGTCGATAGTGTCCCGCAGCGCCTCCGCCTCCCGGTCCATTTCGCGGTTCGACTCCCGAAACGACCGCACGTCGGCCATCATCGCGGCGAGGTTCTTCTCACGGTCCCCGCGGCTCCCGGAGTTCGTGCGCTCAAACCGCGTGTCTACGTTCTTTATATATATGACCTGCGTGGCGAACCGCGCTGTAAAGTAGTCCTTCTCGTTGGCGCGCGACATGCTGTGGGTCTCGCCGTCAAACAGCGACAGCTCCAGATACTCACCGTCGGGCGTCATACGGATATTGCCGCTCCCGGCCACGGTTACCATCGGGTCTTCGCCCGGCGCGTCGGAGAAGATGCGTATCCCCTTAAGGTCGCCGGTGAACGAGTTGACCTCCTCGGTGTAGAGCGCGTAGTTCTGGAAGTCGCGTATAAGCACCCCCGGCTCGATGAAGGCCGCCGGGCGCTTGCGCGAAATATCCCCCAGCAGGTTGGCGGCGCGGTGGTTCGCCTCCGGCAGTATCAAATCATGAAAATAAAACAGCGCCACGGTAACCACCGCCGCCGCAGCCACCGCCGGAACCATGAGCGCCGACATACTGCGCCCCGATGCCTTTATGGCGGTAATCTCGTTGTCCCCAGCCATCCGCCCAAATGTCATCAGGGCCGCGCAAAGTATCGCCATGGGTATGCCGAGCGCCAAAATCCACCCCAGCTGTATAAGAAACACCTCCAAAACAATAAGCGGGTCTATATTCTTGGACACAATGCGGTCCAGCATCATAATCGCCTGCTGCATTATAAACAGGAACACGACTATGCTGAGCGAGGCAATGAACGGAAAAATGAGCTCTTTGACTACATATCTATAAAGAAGCATACCCACTAAAAATAATAAAAGGCGGGGATTTTTGACAATAATAATATATGATAATGTTTTTTGGCGAATCGTGGCGATAGGGCCGCCATGATAATTGGCGGCGAACTCCGGTTTTTGCCCAAAATTCTTTTTAACCATGAAAAAACGGAGGTTTTGGTTGATGGATAGCAGAAAAAGTGTTATATTTAGTAGTGTGGACAGTCCGATAGAGGGCCGGCACGGCGATAGGCGGGATTTATTTGATGGTGTTGACCGTGCTTACAATAACGCTTTTATCCCGCGGTAAAGATTTTGGGGATTTTTGAATATCAACTATTTAGAACAAAGCAGGTTGTGGGATGAGCAAATTGTCGCCTGGTGCGAAGAGGCGGTTTTCTTGTTGCGTGACGGCTGCGTTGCTTATGTGCCTCCTGCGCAAAAATCGCATTGCAGCATATTGCCTATGCGTAATTAAATATATAATTCCCAATTTTTTTGGCCTCCGGCCCGCGGCGGGAATTATATTATGATATTGGAAATACCGTCACATTGGAGGGGGTATCGCTATCAGCGGCGCAGTCAGGTCAGTACCGGATACATTAGATGCCGTTTTCAACGGCGTTTCCCGATTTCCGCACCGTTTTGGCAAGCAGGAGTTTTGGCGCGCGGCCTATCCCATGATGTACGTTTCGCGCCGGTTAGATATCCGCCTGAAGGAGCTTTTCAAGCGCGGGCTTGTTAAGGGGACGGTCATACTTACGAACGGCAACGAGGCGAGCTCGGTGGGCATGGCCCTGCCTTTCAGGCCCGGCGTGGACCCCGTTGCGCTGCTGCACAGGAATTTGTCGGCCCATTTGGCCCTTGGGTGCCCCCCCAAATTGGCAATTTGCCAGTATCTGGCCAACGCGCAAAGTCCGTCGCACGGCAAGGAGGGGAACGTCCACTTCGGTGACGCCCCCGCGCGGCGGCTCCCCATGCTTAGCCATCTGGGCGGGATGCTCCCGGTGGCTGTGGGCAGCGTCTGGTCGGCGCGCAGGGCGGGGGAGGAGGTGTTCGGCCTCACGGTTATAGGCGACGGCGGCAGCAGCACCGGGCAGTTCCACGAATCGCTGAATATGGCGTCGGTGTACAGGGTGCCGGTCGTATTTATAGTAGAAAATAACGGGTACGCCTTCTCTACCCCCGTCAAAGGCCAGTACAACTGTGAAAACTTGTCGGACAGGGCGGCGGGGTACGGGATGAAGGGGCGGACGGTCAACGGGCTGGACGCTTTCGAGGTATACGACGCGGTTATGGAATCTTTGGAGATGATGTCAAAAGAGCCGCAGCCGGTGTTGATAGAGACTATGACGGTGCGGCTTGAGGGGCACGCGGTTTATGACAACGCCGAGTATATACCGGATGAGGTCAAGGCGGCGAATTTGAAGAAGGACCCGTTGATCCACGCCCGCGCGGCGGTCATTGAGCATGGCGGGATTGACGAGGGGGCCTTGTCATCTATAGAGGCGAAGCTTCTGGCGGAGCTCGACGACGCGGTCCGCGAGGCGCTGGACGTTCCCCGCCCGAATCCTGCCGCGACGTCCATGGAGGTCTTCGCGCCGGCGCAATATCCTAAAATCAAGCCGTATTCGGCCAAAAACGTGTGGAACACGCGCGCGGTCAACACTGCGCTCGACCATATCCTTGCCGAGAACGGCGCCGCTTTCGTGTGCGGGCAGGATGTGGGGAAGTACGGGTCGGCGTTTAAGACCTGCAAGGGGCTTATAGACAAGTACGGCGACAAGCGCATTGTGGACACCCCTATTTGCGAGGCGGCCACGGTTGGATTTTGTTTGGGCGCGTCGCAGGTTGGCAGCCGCCCCATTATGGAGTTCCAGTTTGCGGATTTTTCTACGGAGGCGGTTTCGCAGCTTGGGATGAACGCGGGGACGTGGTTTTTCCGCGCGGGCCGGCCGGCGCCGCTGCTTTTCCGGCTTCCCAACGGCGCGGGGATTACCCTGGGCGCGTTCCACTCCGGCGAGTTTGAGGGGCTGTGGTCGCGGTTCCCCGGCATCAAGCTCTTTTACCCGGCCTCGCCGCAGGAGGTTTACGAGGCGCTGATGGCTGGTTTTTACGATCCCAATCCCTGCGTGGTGTTCGAGCACAAGTTGCTGTACGGCGGCAAGGGCGATATAGATTTTGACGGTGACCTTAGCAAGGTTTGCCGTCCCAGAAAATATACTGACGGACAGGACATTACCGTAGTTGCGACCGGGGCGATGGTTGAGCAGGCGGTTTTGGCTGCCAATAATAATGAAAAAAAATATTCCGCCGAGGTGTGGAATCCATTTATATTAAATCCGTTATCCTTTGGGCCGATTTTGGACTCGGTGCGCCGTACGGGCAGGCTGCTTGTGGTGCAGGAGTCCGGTTCGGTTGCGGGTTTGGGGGGACATTTCATCTCTTTGGCAGCGCGGGAGTGTTTTGCGGAGCTTAAGTGCGCCCCCGCTCTCGTCGCCGCGCCGGACACGCCGGTGCCCTTCGCCAAAGAGCTTGAGGCGGCGTTTCTGCCTGACGCGGGCATGATCGGCCGCGCCATGGAAAAAATGATTGGAGATAGACCGTGAGTGCAAAAGTTTTTACGACCGAGCTTTTTATCCCGGCCCAGGCCGCGGCCGCGACTGAGGCTATTATCACCAAATGGCTTGTTGCCGCCGGGGACGAGATCAGGAAGGGGCAGGTCATAGCCGAGGTGGAGAGCGCGAAGTCGACTTTTGACTTTGAGGCGCCGTGCGACGGCAAGATCGAGAAGCTCTACTACGCCGACGGGGCGGAGGTCCCATTCGAGAAGCCCGTGGCGCAGATTACCACCTCCGACGAGTCGATGCGCGTCTGGGAGAGGCCGGCCCCCGCCGCGCCCGCGCCGGAGAGCGCGGATATCCCTAAGATGGCGATTGCGGCCGATAAGCTTGACCCGGAGATACGGACCATAAGCCTGCTGGGTTTTGGGACGTACCTGCCCGACCGCGTAGTCAGGACCGAGGAGCTGCTCGCCGGGTTCCCCGATATCACCGCCGACTATATGTTCAGGGTAACGGGCATAAACGAGCGCCGCTGGGCCGCTGTGGGTACCAAGCCGTCGGACATGGCCTTCGAGGCGGCCAAAAAGGCGATTGCGAACAGCGGGCTGAAGCCGGAGGATATAGACGGGATAATCGTGTCGACGACCACGCCGGATGTGGTGATGCCCTCGACGGCGTGCATCCTTCAGGGTAAGCTGGGTATACGCGGCGCGCCGGCGTTTGACCTGAACGCGGCGTGTTCGGGCTGGCTGTACGGGATATCGGTGGCCAGAGGTCTCATACTGTCGGGCATTGCCAAGAATGTTTTAGTGTGCGCGGTTGACATGCAGTCGCGCGTGCTTGACAAGAGCGACAAGGATACGTACTTCCTGTTCGGCGACGCGGCGGGGGCCACGGTATTGAGCGGCGTACACAAGGGCCACGTCATAAAGGAAGAGATTTTGAGCGCTGACCCGCTGGGTTTGCATATGGCAAAGCGCGAATACCCAGGCTACGAGGTGCCCATAAACTCGTCTACATTTGACCCGTGGCTGCGCCTTGACGGCAAGGCGCTGTTTCGGTTCGCGACCGAAAGTTTTTCGGGGCTGGTACGCGAGCTGATAGTAAAGAGCAAGTGGGCGCCGGAGGATGTGCGCTGGGTAGTCCCGCATCAGGCCAACGGACGCATTATCAAGGCCGCAGCGCAGAAGAGCGGGGTGCCGTTCGAGCGGTTCTATCTCAACATAGACAGGGTGGGCAACACGTCGAGCGCGAGCATACCGGTCGCGCTGTCGGAGATAGAGAAGGGTTTGCAGAAAAACGACAGGCTGATATTCTGCACGGTCGGCGCGGGGATCACCGCGGCCGGGCTGTCTATTGAGTGGTAATTTGTTGCTGTACTGATAATATCATTGCAGGGATGGCCCTTGCCGGCGCCCGCTGCAATAAACAAACAAAAACGTAGGGATCATGAACGGGAAACGTTATGCCGATTCTCAAAATCCCTATTCTCTGCCGCCCCCCGCCGACCAAGGTCAAACCGGCCACAGGGCGCGTTTGCTCGATCGCTACATAAAGGCCGGCGTATCATCCCTCGGCGATTACGAAATTCTCGAACTGCTGTTGACATTCGCGCTGCCGCGCCGGGACACCAAGCCCATCGCTAAAGCTTTAATATCCCGCTACGGCACGGTAAGCGCGGTTGTCAACGCCCCGTTGGACGAGCTATGCGGGATGGGCGGGCTTGGCGAGCGCTCCGCCGCGCTGTTTATGCTGGTGAGGGACATGATATCGCAGTGCCTCAGCGAAAGTTTCGCGAAGAAGCCGGTTATCATCCACCGCTTAGACCTTGAGGAGTACCTGCGCTTCCACCTCGGCCACCGGCGCGATGAGTTCATTGTGGCGGTCTTTTTGGACGCCGGCCACAGCGTCATAGACACGGAGATAATCGCCGAGGGCACGGTGAGCCGCTGCGCCGTATACCCGCGCAAGATAATCGACAAGGCTTTGCGGTGCGGCGCGGCCTCGTTCATACTCGCACACAACCACCCCGCTGGCTCCGTATACCCCTCCGAAGAGGACTGGTGCACGACCGAGCGCCTGATATCGGTGGCCAGATACCTCGACATGCCGCTTTTGGACCACGTCATCATATCAAAAGATCAGGTAGTCAGTATGAAAGAGTTCGACAGGTGGCCTATTTGAACCTGAACTTCGCGTACAGCAGCGATGCCGCGAGTACCAGCGTTACCCCGTTGGCTATGTATACCGCCGGCTTCATTATGGCTATGCCGTAGGCCGTCCACAAAGTAACGCCGAGCGTGAAGAGCAGGAACATTCCCAATGATAAATCCTTCGCGCTGCGGCTTTTGTAGGTCTTTATGACCTGCGGCATGAAAGATATGGTAGTAAGCGTACTGGCGGCCATACCGACTATTTCAAAGAGCGTGCTGTTGTCCATCAGTCAAGTCCCCCGTGCCGATCATGTCTTCTGCTTGTTGCTGAGTTTCTTCAGTATGTCTTCCGCGCCGCTGTCCGTGCCGCCGGCCCGCACGTACTTCCTGAGGAACTCGCGCGCCTTCTTCTCGTCAGTCAACTTGGAATAGTAGATCTCGCCGATAAGCCTGAGCGCCTCAATGTTGTTGGAGTTGATTTGGGCTTTGCGGCCTATGGCGGTCTGGTATGTGCTGATGGCGAGTTCGTACTGCTTTGATGCCTGATAGAGCTTGCCGGCGGCGAACAGCAGAGTGACGTCGCCTGTATTCGCTTCGATCCCTTTGTTTAGAGTTTTGATTGCGTCTCTCGTGTTGCCCTGGCCCTCTTTTATGGAAGAGACAGTGAGATAGAGGTCCGGGTTTTGCGGGTTGCGGGCTATGATGCTTTCGTATACCGACACCGCCTCGTCGCGCTTGCCGATGTTTTCGTACGCTTTAGCTTGGGCGAGCAGGGGCTGCACGTTTGCGGGGTCGCCCTTGGCCGCCCTGTCGAAGTAGCCTATGGCGGCCGCGAAGTCGCCCTGCCTGAACATTACCCTGCCGGCCCCGGCGCTTATGTGCGGGTTATTTGTATCGAATGCCGTAGCTGCGGAGTAGGCTTTGAGCGCGTAGTCGTACTCGCCCCTGGCCTCGTGGATTCTGGCAATGACCAACTGATACCACGCTGCGCTCTGAGCTCTGTGGGGGGCGAACCGCTCCTGCGCTATTAAAGCCTGCTTGATGTCGCCGAGTACGCAGTAGGCGTCTATCAGCCTGAAGAATACCTCGCCGTTTTGGGGATTTTTGGCGGCTACGGCCTCAAAGAAGTCTTTCGCCTCTTTGTACTTGTTTTGAGCGGTCAGCGCCTTACCTAATTTGTATGCTATGCTCTCGCTGTAGCCTACGCTGTGCCATGCGGTAAGGTAGTTGGCACACGCCTCTTTGTATTTGAAGTTCGCCGCCAGAACGTCTCCGAGGGCTTCAAGGGCCAGGGCGTCGGCGGGGGAGTAGCGAAGGGCCTCTCTGAGGGACTTTTCTGCGGCGGCAATCTCACCCTTATTATACTGTATAAGGCCGTTCAGGTAGTTCACGGTGGTGTTTTTCGGCGTAATCCGCAGCGCTTCGGCCATATTCTGGGCGCTTACCGTCGGGCGGTTGGTGATATGCGCGGCGTAGGCGCTGTAGGCCAGATAGCGCGAGTTTTGCGGCTCGGCCATAAGCGCTTCGTCGAATTTCCTGAACGCGGTCTCGGTGTCGCCTTTGTTCAGCATCAATTTGGCGTATTCAAACTTGGCCGGGCCGAACCCGCTGTTGAGCTCCATAGTCTTAACGAGCAGCTTTTCGGCCTGCGCGGTGCGCCCCCTGGATATCTGGTACAGGGCCAGATTGTACTGATTTTCCCAGTTGCGCTGGGCCAGCAAGGCCGCTTTGGCGAGGTGGAAACCGTGCAGTGTGTCGTTGCCCTGTACTTTATATATCTTCGCCAGCAGGCGGTGCGGAGCCTCGTCGGACGGGATGAGCGCGGAGGCCTCTTTTAGCACCGGGATCGCCTCGGCATGCCTGTTAAGCGCTATGTAGGTTTCGCCGAGTTCAAGGCGGATGTCGAAACGGCCGGATTCGTAGGTTCTGAGGCCGGCGAGGATGGCGGCGAGGTACGCCTTATTGCCGCTCTCCCGCGCCGCTGAGGCGAGGTCCTTAAGTTCGTCGGCAGTGAACTGCGCCTCTAAATTCTGGTAGTTTATGGATGCCGCAGCCTTTTTTTCGGCCCTGACCGGTTGTACCGCCAGAGTGAACGCAAATGCCGCCAAAACGATCGACTTTGTGAGCAAATTCAGTTTTTTCATGGTATCTCCCCTTGTTTTACGGTTATTTACCCTGTTTTTCCGCGCTTGAATCGCGGTTCTATATTTATCTTAGGTATGGCTTGACGCAAAAATCAAGAGGAATTTTCATTTTTTTTATTTTTTTTCAAAAAAAATCGAAAAAAAGTGGGAATCGCGTCAATTTGAAGAAATATCTTGATTCGCCGTCCGACACCACAAACCCCTCCACACCCCCAAAATGAGCGATATGGAAAGCTAAACGTAGATAAAGAGCAGCCAGGGGAGAAGCCTGTTTCGAGCTTCAAAAGTGGTTTAAAGACAGGCTGCAAAAGTGGCTTCAAAAGTGGCTGCAAAAAAGTCTAAAAAATTCTCCCCTGAATTGCATATGATCTTATATATATAAGGTACTTAGGTACAGTTTAGTATGTTAAATCGGATATAGTATAAAAAACTGTAAAATAATTGATAGTAAATTGTGTATGATATATATGGGGGGATACAAGTAGTACGGTTTAGCGTGTTAAATCTTATCCGTATATAAAATAGTGCTTGTTTATTTAGTCGTTTTGTAGTATCTTAGTATAGTAGTAACAGTTGTTCCACGACACGCCGTATGCTTGTCACATACGGCAAGAAATTAAACCTGCTGCGAACAGGTAATAATATACAGTTTAAAATGTATAGTTAGGTTTTCTCATATTTTCGCAGGATATGGGGAAACCTTTTCTATTTTGGAGGTAGTTATGATTACTCTATCAGAAAGAGAAGTACAGTCGGTAAGTAATGTTATGGCAGAAATGGCTAAGGGTATGTCGTTTAAGTTGGGTGTTGATATTGGTAATATAATATCGGTAATCCTGGACAATTCTAATTACTATGAGGAGGTAAACAAGATAAGCGAGAATAAGTAAAGTAGTAGTAGTAGTACAATAATAATACAACCCAAACAAGCTATACGAATAGCTAAACCCCCACCCCATAAGGAAAGTGTAATTATGTTTTACCGTGGAATGACAAAGAAGTATATGGACAAGAAAACTGGTAAATATGAGAAGTTTACCCCATACGCAACAACCCCCCTCCCATTAGTAGGGGAGGAAGTTTATAGTAAATGGGTATTTCCCTCCCTTGTCTTAGACACCGATACCATATTGTTAGATGATGATGGTGATGGTGATGTACGTTTAATGGACAAGGTACAGGAAGATGATTTAAGATGTATAGTAGTAGAAACGGATAGAGGCGTACACGTAGTACTCCGTAACCACCCCACCACACCAATTAAGAATGCTAAGGGAAGTACAACACTTATAAATGGGTGTGTGGTGGATATAAAGAACGGATATAGTAACGGTATACAGTTTCTTCGTAAAGACGGAGAAGATGGTATCGGTAGTAATAAGATACGTAAATTACGTCTAAGAGAAAAGGGTGGAAAGTATACGGAATTATCAACCGTGAATATAAACGATTATTACGATGAGGTAGACTTCTTGCCTGATACGTACCTTGTATCAGAAGATGTTGTAGGAAAGAACACCACAACCACCACATCAACCACATCCACCCCAGCCGTAGGTAATCGCAATAATAGCCTGTTCGCTATGGGTAACGCTTTAAAGGGTATGGGGTTTGATGATGATATGGTACGAGCTTTACTACACCATCAAAACGAACGTAGCGATAACCCTTTGCCAAAAGAAGAAGTGGACGGTATCACTATTTACGATGATAGAGAGAATCAGGCATATATGGCAGCTTATAAGGATGGTAAGTTTACTCCATACGATTTAGCAAAATACTTATCGGATAAATACCGTTTCAAGTATGTTAATGGAAAAGTCCATAGTTACAGAGACGGTATGTATTCCCCCATAGATGGTGATAGGGAAATATCAGGGTATCTACAGAGAGAGGGTATAATAAACCATGTACGTAGTGATAGTAGAAGTGAATTATTGAAGATGTACGGCGGTATGTCGTTTAACGGTGATATAGAGACAAAGTATATGGACACGGAGAAGATATTATTGGAGAACGGTGTATACGATTTCCGTACCCATAGCCTTATACAACCATCCCCAGAATACATATTGTTGAATAGAGTACCATCTTCCTTTATCCCTGATATAGATACGGATAGAGTACGTGGTATCATGTTAGAGTGGATGGACGGCAATATAGATAGGTTACAGTTACTATTGGAGTGTATAGGGTACTGTCTACATACGGATAAGACTATGGGAAAAATGATGTATCTTGTAGGAGGTCATGCTTGCGGTAAATCGGTGTGTTTGGAGTTTATAGGTAGGGCTATTGCTAATAAATCAACCGTAGCGTTATATCAGCTTGCCGATGGTGACAATAGATTCCATACAAGTAGGTTATATGGTAAACTTATAAATACAGATGATGACGCCGATGGTAGTGTATTCAGCAAAGACCCTGCTATACTAAAGAAACTATGTACAGGGGGAGAAATGGACGTGGAAGAGAAAGGAAAACAGGGGTATAGTATGACGAATTACTGTACAATAATTTGTGCCGCTAATAATCCACCAAAGTTTCATACAGGGTGCGATATAGACTCCATATACGATAGAATGATATTTATCCCCTTTACAAGGAACTTTGGTAGAGAGGGTAACGACAAGGCAAGTAGTATCAGACAGTATCTATATACGGAGGATGCACGTAATCAGCTTATCACCCTTGCCTTGAATGCGTATCAGAAAGTACTTAGGGATAGTAAGTTTACCGTAGACGAGGAAAGCCATAGATATAAAGAAGAGAGTAGGGAAGACAACAACCCCATCCTCTCTTTCGGTAAAGCTATGGGAAACTACATTCTCCGATTGTCACGACAGGACGTATATGAACTATTCCAGAGGTGGAGTGAAAGTAACGGTTACACTAAGGCGTCATGTATGAAGAAGAAACCATTTGAGGATTTACTGAGAAAGACGTTTAAACTTGAGGAGCGTTCTGTTTTGATTGATAAAAGAACTATAAGGGGGTATATACAGACGGAAAAGCATATAGTACTTGAAAGTGTCGGTAATATGGAGGGGATTGACCCCCTGTATATAACGGCAAGGTTAGGGTGTGTTTAGTGTGTTAATCTTTCCCCCCACAAACGAAAGATATAGTGATAATGGTGAATCCCCTGTATATAAGTTTGTAAAGTTAGATATTACACTTTTATTACACTTTATTACACTTTTATTACACTTTTAAAACGTTGAAACCCCTGTAAACATTGACTTATTACACTTATTACACTTATTACACTTTTTAGAAATAGATAGGATAATATAAGTATATATATAAGGGATATACAGGGGGTAAACGTACCACCACCACCACCCCACCGTAGTGATATGGGAAAAAGTGTAATAAGTGTAATAAGTGTAATAACCCCTGTAAATAAAGGCGATTTCTATTTTGCAAAGTGTAATAAAAGTGTAATAAAAGTGTAATAAAAGTGTAATAAAAGTGTAATAAAGTGTAATTTTTGTGGTGATATAGTTAAACTCGTTAAGAAAGGGGGATGTATACGGCGTTAAGAGGGGGATATGTGGTGGTTATGTGGTGGATATAGTTTTAACTCGTTAAATCTTATCTATCTTTCATTTTTTTATTGTATCAGTCGTCTTTTTGTAGTATATTATAATCTCTACGGTACACGGTGTACCGTAAACTAAGTAAGCGTCAAGGCATAGCCTTTCCGCAACAAACAATTTAAACTTTTAGGAGTAGAAGTAATGATTACAGATGTAGAAGTGGCAAACTCATGGTTAGCGTTAGAAGATTTTATCAAGGAACTCGAAGAAGTAGTATCAAGTATGTTAGTCGTGGATATGGAGGTATCAGCATAAGACCATATACAGAAAATAGATTATAAATAGCTTGCATATTTAACCGTTTCGTATTATGTTATAGTATATCCTTTGGTGTTAATACTAAGGTTTATACTTTCAAGCCCATAGAAGCGCATACAGCACCCTACAATCGCCTAAACAACACTCCCCCTATTCTTCTACCTACAATCATGTATACGCTCTCTATGGGTATCTAAATCAATCATAACCCATTGTGGAGGTTTTATGCCGTACTGTTTTAATTGTGATTATGAACTAACGGAGCAGGAAGAAATCATCACCGATTACGAAGATGTAGGGGATAACAGGTTATCAGAAACCCAGTACACTTGTAACGAATGTAATACCGAATACTACGTTCGTAGTTTGAAAGAAAGAAGATGAGGTAGTAAATAATGAAAAGTGCTGGTAGAGTTTATATCAACAAAACCAATAGAGAAATAAAAAGGGATAAAGAAGTTTGGGATAGTAAAACGTACCTCCCCCACAAATGCAGGGGTAAAGTATGCCGTAATTACACCGTATGCAAACCAGGTAAAGACCAGGTAGAGAACGATATAATAAATTTAACACAAAATATGGAGGTAGTAAATGAGTAAGAAAATTGTAGAGTACTTAAATAACGTAAGTGATGATTATGATGATTTCCTAATATCAGGTATATCCAAACTGATACAGGAAGAGGAGGAGAGAAGAGAACGTATAAGACAAGAAGAAGAGGAGAAGAAGAGGAAAGAAGAAAAGGAAAGACTATTCCAATATCAGGAATCCGTTAAACGCTATTTTGATAACCGTAAGCGTGTAGACTTAGAAGCCATAGACAAGGAAATAAAATCCGCAGGAATCAAGTATACCATAAAGAGCGTACCAACACAATGGGGAGGTTATAGAGAAGAGACCACATACCATTTTGGAAATGATAATGTAGAGTTGCGGAATAGGTATTATGATATATCCCATAGAGAGTATGACTTTGATTCTGTTAAAGTTGAATACGATAAATATACCGAATCTTCAAGAGAGGTTAATGTATGACCAAAGAAGTGCTAATAAAGCAAAAAGAGAAGTTAGAAAGTCAAGTAGAGAAGTGGCTTGATTTTGCACGTAATCACCCCACCGTTTCACCACATACCCATATTAATCAAGGGGGGTACACTAACAGCCATACCCCAGAAGAAGTACGTCTACTATGGGAAGCCAAAAGGCTACATTATGATTATACCGAGGCTATGAAGTACATCCCTAACATAGATAAGATGTTGCGTTCGGAGTAACTATGGAACTAATACGAGCGTATGAAGTCTGTAAGAGAACAGGAATGACCAAACAATCATTCAACGCTAAGAAACGGATGTACTTCTTTCCGAAAGCCAAAGATGATAAGGGTAATCCCCTGTACGATTGGAATGAGGTAAAACGTATTTGTGATATGATGAGGTTTTCATGGCAGATACAAAATAGAAATTGGAGAAGTGATAAGGGTGGAAGACCGAAGAAGTAGTATATATTCTACAATACCGTTTAAACCTCCATAGAAGCCCCATAGACACCACATACGCCGTATGCGTACCCCTTTATACCCCTGTATAGATTATGCGTCTGTACAGGGGTTTTATGTGGTGTATATCAGGTTCTTCCAACGTTTTTACTTTCTTGCGGTGGGGAACATCCGCAGTTTTCGCCGTCTATCAGGTAAATATTCAGGGTTTACCACGTACCCACCACCGCAGCGGACGTATACCCCCCAAACTCCTATCTTTCTGGCCTGAATAGCGTTTAAAGCCCCCTTTTTTCACGTTTCTACCCTACCCACCATGTACAGCAAAGATTTCCGCGATATTTCTAGCTTCACTTCTCCCAATATTTTATTATATATGGGTATCCGTTTTGGACCAATAACCTAAACCCATAGGAGGTAGTATGCGTATCATAGGAAGTGGTAGTGTATCTAAGAAGTCAGGTAAGCGCGTTAAGCCGTATCAAGTACTAATAACAGTAGTAGATGATTTAGGGAAGAAAGTGCGTAAGTCATTAGGGGTAACACGTACCAAAGAGGAGGGGAGAAAACGTATAAGAGAGTTTATGAATAACCCCATAAACTTAGAGAATATGTACACCACACTTTCAACCGTGTTCAACATGTGGAAAGAAAGTGTACTTAGGCAGGGAAAGATAAAGGAATCAACCGTGTCTATGTACATACGTGTATATAAGAAATGGTTATTGCATTTAGAGAACACCCCATACGTAGAAATTAAGCCGTATATGATACAGAATTTGATAGACAGTATAAATTCACCGCATACCCAAAGTAAAGTACATACTGTATTTACACACTTAGACAAGATAGCGCAATTAAAGGAAATAATAAAATACCCTATACATACAGCCCTTTCAACAAAGAGGATAGAACAGATAAAAATGCGTACACCGTATACGAATGAGGAAATCAAAGCTATATGGAGAAATAGGGATATAGGCATATACAGAACGATATTGATACTAATATACACAGGCTTGCGTATAGGGGAATTCTTAGATATACGGATAGAAGATATAGATATGGTAGGTAGATACATACATATAAGAAACAGTAAAACAAAATCAGGTATACGGACTATACCAATTCATTCGTGTATATATCCCTTTATAGAAGAGTTATACAATACCCATAATAATAAATACTTGATACTAAACAGTAATGGGACACATTTATCATATAGTACGCTATATAATTGGTATACAAAGGCGTTATCTTCTATTTCTATCAGCCATACCGTACACGAAACACGGCATACATTCGCCTCTCTCTTAGATGTAGAGTGTATACCGATTTCCGTTCGTCATAAGCTATTAGGACATAGAAGTGGAGATATTACGATAGACGTGTATACGCATAGGAAACTTGAGGAAATGAAAAAGTACGTGGAGATGATACCGACACCAGAAAATTTATAAATATTTTGTTTATACGTAGTACCGTAATGTATATTGTAGTGGTAGTACAAACAAAAACTTATAACTATAAGAAAGGGTGGTGTTGTATGAACGGCAAGAAGAAAGAAAGAAAGACGTACAGCAAAGAGGAGAAAGAGGAGGTAGTAAAGGCGGTTAAGGGTGGGGAGAGTATGAACGCTGTATCTAAGCGTACAGGCATAAACATAAACACCGTATCTAAGTGGTGTAACCCTGATAAAGACAAGGGTAAGGGTAAGGGTACAGGCAAGGGCAAGGGTAAAGCCGAATCAGCAATAGAAGAAGAAATAAAGGCGTTGGAGAAAGAACTACACGGTATAGAAGAGAAGAGGAACAGGCTGGACAAGCTGAAAAAAATGTTAGCCGTTACTTAGTCGGTTTGTGGTGGTTATGTGGTGGGGGAGGTCCCCCACCATGCAGCCATTTTTGAAGCCAAATGTATAAAAAAATCGAAAAAAAGTGGGAATCGCGTCAATTTGAAGAAATATCTTGATTTTTTTGTGAAAAATGATATTTTTATATATAGGTTAACTTTCTCAATTGACGGTTTGGGGGCAGCGTGGGATTTTTTTCTGATTTGCACCGCAGTATTTTCGATCCGAACTTCTACCGGGAGGCGCTCACGCGCCCACGGGGGCGCGTTGTCCTATTTATGCTCAAGATGCTCATTTTCACCGCGCTGATCCTCTGCGCCACCCGTACATACTATTTATTGCACTCCGAACGGGGCATTGCTCCGCTTATAGGGGTCATGTTTGGTGACATGGAGATAAGGGACGGTCATCTGAAAACCGAGCTGGAGCAGCCCTACGAAGTTCCCGGGGACGCCCTCGCCGTGCTTATGAACCGCTTAGTGGGCCAATCGCGGTTCTTCGAGCGCGTGCCGGACAACTTTATGGTGGTAGACACCCGCCGCAGCACGCTCACGGCTACAGGGGATGGGGCCGCCTCTCCAAAGGTCGTCCTCGGCGAGTCGTCGGTCGCTTTCCCTGAAATGCGCATGGAGATGCCGTACAATACAATAGTCGCCGGCGGGAATTTTGAGTTCTCGGCGGCGTCGGTGCAGGCGTTTTTGGACAGGCATACAGTATCGTTTTTGCTCCACTTCTTCCTTATGGGGCTGTTTTTCGGCACTTTTACGATACTTTTAAGCGTATTCTTCCTGTCGCTGGCCGCCTACGTTTTCAGGTCGGAGAGGGCGAAAGGCTATCCCCACTATGTGCGGCTGGCCTGCTACGCGGTTACCCCCGTAATGCTGGGAAGCGCGCTGGTAGCCGCCTCAGGTGTGAGCGCCGAGTGGACGTGGCACGTTTTTATCATATTATCGACATTGCTGATGTTTAGGGCGATGGTTAGCACGTCGGACAAAGCGCCCGATGAGAAAAGAGAGGGAATACAATGAACAAGGTACTTAACGTAGAGAAAAAAAAGGGCGACGAAAATGAACTGGACGGACGGGTAACGGTCTACGCCAGAATAGATATGGACCCCGCGGAGATTATGGATATGAAGCACCCTGTAGCCTCGATGGTCCACGGCGGCCTGCTCGCGGTGCAGGGGAACTACAGGGAGCAGAGCAGCCTGCGCGACTTCCTGAAAAACGAGATGGGCATATCGCTCGATGGCGACGGTTTCGACGACGGGCTTAAAGACATGATAGATAATATGGATGGCCTCGAAGCCGCCCTCGACCCCGAAAAACTGCGCGAGCGTCTCGATAACATGGGCGACATAGAGGAGTTCATACCCACCCCCGCCAAGGTCGTGCCGTTCCACTCTGAGCAGGAAATTATGGATCAGCCCGGCGACGTATACTACGCCGGAACATTCAAAGGCGTCGGAAACGCGGTGCTGGGCATAAACGCCGTGCCTATTATATATCAGGCGATATTCAGGGAGCAGCAGATGCGCTCGCTGCAGAGCGAGATCGAATCGCTCATATCGCAAATAGAGTGGGATGATTTCGACGGCGACGGCGTTACAATCACATCGCCCGGCGTAAACCCCGAAGAGGCGCTTCTGAAAGAGTACATCCCGTCTATGCTATACCAGCGCATAGACCCCGCAGCCTTCGAGTCTTCCAGAAAACAGTTCCGTGCGTTTATGCAGGGGTACAGGTTTAAAGACGACGTTGAGGCGGTGCTGTCGCTGATATCGAATGACAGGGAACCGGGGGCGATGGAGTATAAATTGTTGGAACTGTACGCGAAGAAGATAGCGAAAGTGCAGATGGAGGATTTCGCGGGTGTGGACGTAGTGCATAAGGAAATTGAGCATCTGCGGGAGGCGCTGCCGCAGGTAAGAGGCTAAAGCCGAAAACGCAATTTTACTTGATTTTCCGCCGGATTTATAGTATATTTATGTCATATCTGCTTTAACGGCGGCATTCCCGAATTTATATGGGAATGCAACTTCCGGCCACCGCTGTAAGCGGCGGCGAATCTCTTGGTTTACTCTCTTGGTTCAGCGGTGATACGCCCCGGCTGCCACATACCCTTTTGGCAGCAAACAGCGTTTTTTCACAGAAATTTTCTATAAATTATCGTTCAAACCAAAAAAACGCGCCCGGAAAGGACGGAGATACGTAATGGCAAAATTCGAAGTTTTAGAAGAGATAAATGCGTTGTTTAATGAAGGCCTGCATAGACAGAACCGTGGGACGCTCCCTCGAGGATATGTCTACCATCTCGGCCATCCGGGGAAGACCCTGTTGTTGACCGGTATGCCGGATTTGCCAATACAGCTAAAAGCTGACAGGTTGGCGGAGAAAGCGGGCGAAGGGTACGGACACCCATTCCAATTGGCAGATGTGAGAGACCTGCCTGAGGCGATTAATAATCCGCTTGCAGTATTCTCTTATGGTGATAAAGCGAAAGCCATGAACATTATTACAAAAATAGAAAAGTACGAAAAACAGTTCTTGGCGGGAGTGTCCTTAAATCCGGAGGTGAATGGCATCTGGCTGAACATAAATAGCATAAGAACGGTGTTCCCAAAAGACGCGCATGAATGGTTACGGTGGATTGAGGAGGATAAGACTCTGTATTTGGACAAAAAAGAAGTGTTGAGCATATTGGCCAACCCCAGACACCCCGAGGACGTGGCCAATAACCCAACACTCTTAAACAAAATCAATAGTTTTCAAAATCCAATATAATTATAATGCAGCGCCGAGTACATAGCCAATCCTGGATTACCCAGAAATTCTACCAATAACCTGACTCTATAGTATTAATATAAATAATCCCCCGAAAAAAGTCAATACTTTTTCCATCACCACCCAAATATCCCATGAATACCGGCCAATTTATCAAAAATACCCCCTCCCGAACCCCGGCAAGCCCCAATACTACGCCCTTGGTTAACGCAAACGGTGTGCCAAGCGCCTGAAGTGTGTTTTTGGGAGGATTTTAAGGGATTTGAGATGGGGAAGGATGGGGGGCGTTCTAATTTGAAACATTTTGCTTTTTAAATTGAATCGGTGCGGGCTGTAATCCTGTGACAACTCCTAAACGGTAAAATGTACCCTGTTCAAGGCTTTTTTCAGGTTTTGAAATTTTTTTAAAAATATCTTGACAGGCCCTTAGGTAATATACTATATTACCGTATAATTCATAGATATGGCCGGTACCTGCTATATCCGCTTTAGACAGACGCTGTTGGTCAGGAGGGTTACGCCGGCAGTATAGTGGTACTATTATCTGAGCCTATGGCTGCGAAAGGATGGCTGGCATGACAGGTCTGCACTTGGACGACAAACATCTACCCCCCCCCCCCCCCCCCCCCCCTACATTTTTTAACTAATGCTACACCAAATACACCAAATAAACAGTCCGGATCCGCACTGTTAGGGGTATTGATTGCTGCGGTATTCATAGGCATCGTGGTAGGAGCTATAGTGCAAACTACCGGTAGCCAAAGCAAATCAAGCATAGGATACTCGGCGGCGGCGAAGATGCACAGTACCGCGAACAGCGGGATTGTGGCTACAGAAACGCGGTTTAGGGCCAACGGGCCGGCAATGCTCGCAATGCTCGATACTTTCCACTTGGGAAGAAAAGAGCAAACGCCGCCGGTACACGGCACGTGGATTGGTACACAGATTAATAGAATGTCACTCGGAGACCCCGGCAACAGACAATATTTCAGCAGCAGGCTTACGAAAACCCTGACGGGGCCCGGTAATACAATCAACCGCGCGTCATTCGAGATAGAGAGCGGGCTGGATGCCGGGGGGCGGAAACTTGGCGGGGCGTTTGCGTTTTTTGAGGTGGATAATGTGAAGATTGGGAATCCCACGGTTTGGCCGGGAACAAATGCGCTTTATGTTGGGGAAAATGCAAATTTGAAAACGGGAGACCATCGGATGACTGTACGCGGGCATGCTACGCTTAAAGCCCCTCGTTCTAACCCACCCAACCCAAACAATGATTACATTAATTTTCAACCTGAATCCGGTCAGAGGATAGAATTTTTGCCGGACGTAGAGCGGGACGTCAACGGAGATACCATACGAAATCTCGATGGAACTCCCAAAATGTCCGGTAACGTTTATTTTGATGGAGATGTTAAGTTTCAAACTAACGCACCAAATATTCAGGTGAATGCATTTTTTAATGGTAACGTGGAATTTAGCGGATCGGAGAACATTTCGTTTAATAGAAAGATTGGTATAAACGGAAATTTTAGTGCATTGAACAAGACTGCAAATTTTTCCGATAGTGCTTGGATCAATGGCTCTTTTGTTGCGCTTAACCAATCACAAATTGACAATACGAGATTGGGGCTCACAAATACCGGGCGCTTATTTTATGGAGATAATTTACCGTTACGGGGAACGCTGGGTACTTCATGTAATATTATAACATGGACAGAGAATCAGGTACAAAGAACGCAATGTACTAATCAAGGGAGTAATCATCTAAATAATCGTAATCCCCTCCCATGTAATAGTGGAGAGACTTGTATGGCTACACATAGGATTGGAGCTTGTGTTTATACAGTTCAGTGGACGGCGTATGAGAATAACCCGCCTAATAATTGGAATAGTAATTGTCAGCACGGTAATGCACACCTTAATACCACAAATAATTTCGCAAATTATAACACAATCTCAAATAGGATAGAGCACTTTCTGCCACCTGAAACAAGTGATTACGCTACATATATCCGGGAACAAGTAAAGGTATCCCCTCCCGCGCAACGTACTGAGCCGAATGTTGACATTTTTGCCAATATCCCGCTGCAATCCGATCAAGGTGGAAATCAGAATGTTTCGGCAGCAGATGGCGGCAAGCGCTTTCTCGATGTGGGCAATACTAACGGCGTTCAAGTATTCAATTCTAATGGCACCGTGAATCTTAACAGCTTGGCGAAAGTTGAAGATATCAAGAGCAGAGGTATTACTTTGGGGCCGAGTGGCAGCGAGAGCGCCCTTAATGGCGACAGATTGCAGACTCTTTATGCTGCGGTTAAAGACAATGATAATTGGAAGGAATTTTTTGAAAAAGGACAACTCCTGCTTCGTGTTCCTCAAGGTCGTACTATCAATGCTGCTGGAGGAACGTTTAACGGCAACGTCATTCTCAACCTGCAGGGGCAACTCGACGCTTCGCCCGAACAGCCTTTCTTTAACAGTACCGAACCATCTGCGAGTACGCTGATACACGTAAATGGCTCCGGAAATTTTAATAATTTTACAGTAGCCCCAACTAAGACTTTCCAAGGGCTCATATACGTAGACCAGAATAACACAAAACAAAGTACTTTTAAGTGGGCTGAAGACACCAATGTTGAAGGTGCAATAATACTTAAGGGGGGTACATACAATTGGAATCACGCAAACAACGGCCACGTCACCATACGCCGCAATCCAAGAGTCCTCTCAAACTACGGCTACCTGACCGGTTCCTCCACCCCTCCTAAGCTCGAATTCGCCGTACCCGGCAATGATTCGATACGCTTGCACCCTGTAGGCATCTACTTCCGCTAACCTCAATCTCCGGGGGCGCGCCGAGACGCGCCCCCATTTTTCCTGCCGGAAAAATCACTATCCGCAAAAATATCCCCTTTCCACCTCCCCCCAAATAGTATTTTCATAAATTATACCACGACAGGAGGCATTAATGACTAAATTTGGGCTTGATTTACTTATTTCCGATTTTCCGGGGCAGCTTTCCGGCAAGCGCGTCGGCATTGTCTGCCACGCGGCGTCGGTCGATTCGTCGTACCGGCATGTGATTGATATCCTCGCGGGGTGCGATAAATGCAGGCTGTCCGCGATTTTCGGGCCTCAGCACGGGCTTTTCGGGCAGACGCAGGACAACATGATCGAGTGGGAGGGGGACGTAGCGCATCCGGTGTACGGCACCCCCGTTTATAGCCTCTACGGCGAGCACCGCAAGCCTGCGCCCAGGATGCTTGAGGGGTTGGACGCGCTGATTTTTGACGTGCAGGACGTTGGGGCGCGGCCTTACACGTATGTGTGGACGCTGAAGCACTGTATGGAGGCGTGCGCGGAGAAGGGGATACCCGTTTGGGTGCTCGACCGGCCTAATCCCATTGGCATAGTAGGGGTTGACGGGCCTATGTTGTCGCCGGCCTATTTTTCGTTTGTGGGCGGCGGTGAGATACCGCTCTGCCACAGGATGACGATGGGGGAGATGGCGCTGCTCATCAAGAAGCTTTATGTCAACGATTCCGATATCAACGTGGTCTGGATGGACGGCTGGGCGCGCGGGTCGCTGTGGAGCGATACCGGCCTGCCTTGGGTCATGCCGTCGCCCAATATGCCCACGTTGGATACTGCGGTCGTCTATCCCGGCCAGGTTCTGCTTGAGGCTACGAATTTGTCTGAGGGCCGGGGGACAACGCGGCCGTTTGAGCTGTGGGGCGCGCCGTTTATGGACGCGGAGGATGTCATAAGCGAATTGCGGGGGCAGAATTTGCCCGGGTGCCTGTTCAGGGAGCACAGTTTCATCCCCACATTCCAGAAGTGGGCGGGGCAGTTTTGCGGGGGGGTGCAGATACACGTTACCGACGCGAAGGCATTCCGCCCGGTGCAGGTAACCGCGGCGCTGCTCGGCGCTGTCATCAAGCTGTACGGCGATCAATTCAAATTCAAGGACCCGCCTTACGAATACGAGTTTGACAAGATGCCGTTTGATATCCTTGCCGGCAGTACGTCGATGCGCGAATCGCTGCAGGCGGGGGAGGGCGCGGAGTCTATACGGGCCGGGTGGGAGAAGGGTTATCCGGCGTGGAACGACCTGTTCATGACGGTCGCGCATTATCCGGAGTTTATGGCACGATGAGAGGATTCATATTGGCTGCCGGATTCGGTATGCGCCTCAGGCCATTAACCGACACCGTCCCCAAAGCGCTTGTACCCGTATGCGGGGAGCCGCTATTGGCGCATAATCTCCGCAGGCTGCACAACTCCGGGGTGTTCTCGGCGCTTGGCGTCAATTCGCACTATCTGCACGAGCAGATGGTGGAATATCAAAAACAGTCATCAATACCGTTTGAGCTGTTTTATGAGAAGGATAAGATTCGCGGTACTGGCGGGGCGCTTGATTTCGCGCGTGATTTTCTTGGCGGTGATGATACTTTTATGGTCGCAAATGTAGATATCCTCCACAAGTTCGACATCCCCGCCCTTGCCGAGCGTTTTATCAACGCGAACCGCATCTGTTCTCTCGTGTCAATACCTGTCAGTACCGGCGGGACGATTGTGTATGACGGCGCGACCGGCGATTATCTCGGCGTTATCGCGGAGAAAGGCGAGTGTAAGGCGGAAAAAGCTGCGGAGGCGGAGTTTACCGGCGTTACGTTTTACCGGCGGGAATTTTTAGATTATGTGAACGGGGACGATTTTTCCGTTACCGCGATATGGAAGAGGGTGGCCGCGCAGGATTACAGGCACATCCCCGGCATTATCATCCCCGGTAAGGCATCATCATGGTGGATGGACATAGGCACGCACGAGGCGCTGGCAAAGATTCAGGCAGACTCCGACGCCGGAAAGGTTGATCTATGGAATTGACGTCCGCGGTGGTGCGCTTGACGTCCGCGCAGGTTGGATTTCTCGAATCGTCTATACAGGGGTTTAATATGGCGGGCTGGAAAGTTGAGCTTGCCGGCCAGGCGGCGTCTACGCGCAGATTTTTTCGCGTTACGCGCCCAGGCGGCGCCGCGCCCGCATCCGGGCCGCCGCCCCATACGTACATACTTGTCGAGTGGGACAGCCGCGACGAGGATTGGCCGCGTTTTTTGGAGATAGAGGCGTACGTATCGCCGTCGCTCGACTTTCTTCCAAAAGTTTACGGGTGCGACCCGATGCACGGCCTTATCCTTGAGGAGGACCTCGGCGCGACGACGCTCAAAAATTTTCAATCCGCCAATTCCGGCAACGACGGCATGGTTGAGGACATGTACCGCGTGGTTATTGACGCGCTGTGCCGCTGGCATAGGCTTGATGTATCCGGGTGTCCCGCCATCACATCAAGGGCGATGGACCTTGAGGTGTTTTTGTGGGAGAGCGGTTATTTCGCGCAGCACTGCGTTACCGGGTATTTGGGTAAAGAGGCTATGCTCACTGCCGGGTGGGAGGCCGAGCGGCAGCGCATTGCCCGTTCGGCGGCGGAGATACGGCGGGTCTGCATACACCGCGATTTCCAGTCCGAGAACGTTTTGGTGCATGGCGGGCGCATCCGCTTCGTAGATTTTCAGGGCGCGCGCCTTGGCGCGCCGTATTACGATGTGGCGTCGCTGCTGTTTGACCCCTATGTGGATTTGGATTACGGGATGATAGAGCGGCTGCTGGATTATTATCTGACCAATGTGGATTCCCCCGGTGGCCGGGGGGATTTTTACATTTGCGCCGCCCAGAGGCTCATGCAGGCCCTCGGCGCGTACGGCAACCTTACGCTGCACAAGGGCAAGCCGCAGTACGGCCGGTTCATCCGGCCCGCGCTGTCGCGGCTGGCGTACGTGTTTAAATTTTTGCCGGATTATCCCGTGGCGGGGCAAATTGTGAATAGCTGCCTGCCATAAATTATATTATAGACAGAAATACGGTCTCGGACCCGGACAACCGAAAAATGAAAATAATTGCCGACAAACTGATCTACAAAGTCGAAGAGGCTTTCGCCGACTTGGGCCGGGTTACCGCCGTACCGACCGGCAAGATAACCAAAGAGCAGCTCTCCGACGCCGACATACTGCTCGTTCGCTCGGTAACGCCGGTGAACGCCGCGCTCCTTGAGGGGACGGGCGTACGGTTCGTCGCGAGCGCGTCCATAGGCGTGGACCACATTGACACCGAGTTCCTGCGCGACCGCTGCACGGGTTTCGCGCACGCGCCGGGGTCAAGCGCCGACTCGGTCGCGGAGTATGTAATGGCCGCGCTGTTAGAAATCTGCGCCAAGAGCGGGCGCGCCCCAAAAGAGCTTAAACTGGGCATAGTAGGCGCCGGGAACGTCGGCAGCAGGGTGTGCCGCCTCGCCACCGCGCTGGGGTTAGAGTGCCTGCTCAACGACCCCCCAAAAAAGGAACTGACCGGCAGCGAGGTTTACCGCCCTATAGATGAAGTCCTCGGAACCGCCGATGTCGTATCCCTCCACGTACCCCTCGTCGAATCCGGGCCAGACGCGACGCACCATATGGTGAACGCCGATTTCGTGTCGAAGATGAAACAGGGGGCGGCGCTGATAAATACGTCCCGCGGGCGCGTTATCGACGAAGACAGCTTCAAAACCGTCTGCTCGCGGCTGGGGATAATAGTGCTCGACGTATTCGAGATGGAGCCGTCCATAAGCGTGGAAACGCTGAGGCTCGCCGATATCGCCACGCCCCACATAGCCGGGTACTCCTTAGACGGGAAGCTGCGGGGTACGGATATGATATACCGCGCCGCCTGTGCGTTTTTCTTCAAGGAGACATCGTGGAACGCGGCGAAGTCCGACCTGTACAAGCTGAAAAACAACGAAATAGACCTGATCAACTCCAAAGACCCGATATACGATGGCGTAAAGGCCGCGTACTCGATAATGGCCGACGACGAGCAGTTCCGCATGATCTACGCGGCCCCGAAAGACGAGCAGACCAAATTCTTTGAAGACCTGCGCGCGAACTATCGCAAGCGGTTGGAATTTACCCATTTTACGATGATCCTCGGCGAGCACCAGCGCGCCGAGGCGGATGTTCTGCGGGACCTGCGGTTTGAGGTGAAGGTCCTCAGGGAGAAGCAGATTTTATCCGCGGTTGAATAGTGATGTCCTGCGCGTTGCGGATCAATAAATATAGTCGTTTCACTTCAAAACAGTGCCTGTACCGTCCGGCCAAATAAAAAAAGGGCGGGTATAAAACCCGCCCTGCAAACATCCCCGTAAAAAACAGCTTATTTCACGTGGATTGAGATGATGATCGGCAGAATGATCAGCCCGACGACGCAGATCAGCTTCATCAGGTTGTTGAGCGACGGGCCGGCGGTGTCCTTGAACGGGTCACCTACCGTGTCGCCGATGACGGCTGCCTTGTGGGGTTCGCTGCCCTTGCCGCCGTGCGCGCCGGCTTCGATGTGCTTCTTGGCGTTATCCCAGGCGCCGCCAGAGTTGGCCATGAAGAGCGCCATCATAACGGCGGAGACCGTGACGCCGGCGAACACGCCGCCCAGCATCTGCGGGCCGAAAGCGAGGCCGATAATGACCGGGGTCAGCACGCCTATGAGGCCCGGGGCAATCATCTCCTTGATGGCTGCGCTGGTCGAAATGTCCACGCACTTCGCGTAGTCGGCCTTTACGCCGGGCTTGCCTTCAAGGAGGCCGGGGATGGATTTGAACTGGCGGCGTACTTCCTCGATCATCTTGAACGCCGCGCGGCCTACAGCGCCCATGGCGAAAGCGGAGAAGACGAACGGGAGCATGGCGCCTATGAACATACCGATAACCACTTCGGGGTTCGCGACATCAATGCTGAGCGGTACGAACTGTGTGCTGGACCCGATCTTCTGGAGGTGTTCGGGAGCCAGAATGTTGTAGCTGGACTTGAACGCCGCGAAGAGCGTGATGGCTGTGAACGCCGCGGAGCCGATGGCGAAGCCCTTGCCGACGGCGGCGGTGGTGTTGCCGACCGCGTCGAGCTTGTCGGTGCGCTTGCGCACTTCCTTGTCGAGTTCGGCCATTTCCGCCATGCCGCCCGCGTTGTCCGCGATGGGGCCGTAGGCGTCAACGGCGAGCAGGATGCCGGTGGTCGCGAGCATGCCGACTGCGGTAATGGCGATACAGTAAAGGCCGATCTGGCCCGCCTCTTCCGCACCCGGATCAAATCCGCTCATGGATTTGCCGATGGTATAAGCGACATAAATAGCGACGCCGAGGACGAGGGTAGGGAACGCCGTAGACATCATGCCGGTGCTGAGGCCGGAGATGATGTTGGTGGCGGGGCCGGTCTCGGAGGCCTGGGCGATTTTCGCTACGGGCTTCTTGCTCTCGGCGGTGTAGTACTCGGTGATCATGCCTATTGCGGTACCGGCGGCAAGGCCGAGAACCGTTGCCAAAAAGATGGGCATGGAGTACTCAGGTATCACAAAGTTAATGAGGGGGTAGGATATGGCAATCATGGCGAAAGACGCGCCCATAGTGCCGGCGTTAAGCGCCTTCTGCGGGTTGCCGCCCTCTTTGGTGCGTACGAGGAACGTGCAGAGGAGCGATATGATGATGCCCGCGCCTGAGAAGATCAGCGGCAGGACGACGAGCGGCAGGCTGCCGATGGCCGCGCCGATAACCATTGTGCTGATCATGGCTACCACATAAGACTCGAACAGGTCCGCGCCCATGCCCGCCACGTCGCCCACGTTGTCGCCCACGTTGTCGGCGATGGTCGCGGGGTTGCGGGGGTCGTCTTCGGGGATGCCGGCCTCGACCTTACCCACAAGGTCGGCTCCGACATCTGCCGCTTTGGTGTAGATGCCGCCGCCGACGCGCGCGAAGAGCGCCAGTGTCGACGCGCCCAAAGCGAAACCATTTATGATAGGGAGCACGGTATGGCTGAGAAGTTCCGAGGAATCGCTGTTGATGCCGAAGAAGAACCAATAGCCCAAAAGCAGGCTGCCGAGGCCGAGAACGCCGAGGCCGACAACGCACATACCCATAACGGAACCGCCTGCGAACGCCACCTTAAGCGCGTCCTGAAGCCCCTTGCGGGCGGCGTTGGCGGTGCGCGTGTTGGCGTTGGTTGCCACGCGCATCCCGATGAAACCGGCAAGCATCGTGCAGCAGGCGCCTACAACGTAGGAGAGCGCAATGAGGCGCTGGTTGCCCTGGTTGGCGACTAACAGCAGTATCACCACGCAGACGATGAAGATCGCGAGGGTCTTGTACTCGCGGGACAGGAAGGCCATGGAGCCCTCGCGTACGGCGGCGCCGATCTCTTTCATTTTGTCGGTGCCCGGATCCTGTTTTTTGATCCAACTGGCTTTGAACATGGCGAACAACAGGGCCAGAATTGAGGCGCCTATCGCTCCATACAACAGATTTAACTCCATACAACCTCCTAAATGGGGTGATTGTTAAATGGTTATTACAAAATACTGTACAAATATGAAAAGATATAAAAAATATATTATGGGATACGGGGGTGTGGTAATATATTTTTTAATAAAAAACGCGCCCCGGCCTGAGGCGCGTTTACGGGTGATAAAAACAGGCTCGTTATTGCGTCAATTCCGCGGTCTCCGCGGCGGTGAAGAACCCAGCCTCAATGGGAATATTCAGGTTATCCTTAGTTATCAGCACCGGGTCGAGCAGGTAGGTTTTTACTACCTTTTTCCCGGTATTGCCGAGCTTTTCAAGGTCGCCGGTCGCGAGGTACGCCATCGGGATGTTCGGGGTTTCGCCCTTGAGTATCTGGTCGGCCAGAATTATTGCCGCCTCGGCCAATTGGGCCGTATTTTTGAAGATTGTGCAGAGCTGCTGGCCGTTTTTTACCAGCATGGCGTTCTCAAACTCGGCGTCTTGCCCCGTGACGAGCGGCAGTTTTGCCGCGTATTTGGGATCCGCTTTGACCGCCTCCATGACGGCGCGGGCCAGATTGTCGTTGGGGGCCAAAATCGCGTCTAAGGTGACGCCGGCGGCCTCGTTTTTAAGGAGCTCTTCCATTCTGGCCTTGGCCACGGAGCCCTGCCAGTTTTCGGTGGCCAGTTTCAGGAAATTCTCCCGGTCGTCGGAGGTTTTGGCGTACGGCCCGACGGTCTTGAGTACGCCTTTCTCGATATATGGATTGAGGATGCCCATAACGCCGTCGTAGAAGAAGAAAGCGTTGCCGTCGGTGGGGGCTCCCGCAAACAGGGTGATGTATTTGGGCTTTTCGGGCACCGCGGCGTCGAGTTCCAGCGCGGCGGCGAGGGCCTGGCCCTTGAGTACGCCCACTTGGTAGTTGTTGAACGTTATGTAGTAGTCGTAGTCCGCCGAATTGGGGATAAGGCGGTCGTACGCGATAACCGCCACGCCTTTCTGCGCCGCCTCGGCAATTGCCGGAGCGGCCTCTTCATTGATTGAGCCTACGACAAGCAGTTTGGCGCCAACGGTCAAAAAGCTCTGTATGTGCCGGTTCTGTATCTCCTGGTTGGCGTCGGCGTGCTGAACCTGCGCGCGGTAACCGCGTTTTTCGGCCTCGGCCTTAAGGGAGTTGCCGTCCTTAATCCACCGGGTAACGTGCGTTTCGGGGATGGCGATGCCTATGAGCGTTTCGCCGGACTTCTTGTCGCCGCAGCCGGTGACCAGCATGAATGACGCGGCCAAAGCCGCAATAACCGTTGTAACTCTTTTCATTGTTTGTTTTCCTCCTTAAAAAAGATGCGTATTTATGGAATATTGAATATACTGATACTTATACCTTATAATATAATAAGATAAATAGCGCAAAAAAATAGCTGTCCGGTCACTCTGCCCCTTATTCCGTTACATCCGATTCCGTAACGGCCGGATCGAACAGGTTCACGCCCTCTACCGTACCGGCTTTCGCCGTTACCCTGGGTATCCACAGATTCATGCCGGGCTGCAGGTTGTAAAACTCCCCGCCCCGGTTGTACTTTCTGAGCAGCCACATTGGTATCTGCGCGTTGTTGCGGCATATCCGCCACAGGTTGTCTCCCGGCTTGACGCGGTAGCGCTCGAAGTCGGCGACATCATAGTGCGCGAAGAAATCTTCCTCTATCGCCATGTGGTACTGCAGGCGGTTGGTCTCGAACCGCTTTATGTTGGTGGCGGGGGTGATCGGGATGGTTATGATGCGCCCCGGCACTACCGCTTCGTTAGGGCTCATGTTGTTGGCCTTGTGTATGTCGTCGGCGGGTACGCGCATCCATCCCGCCAGCTGGGTGATGTTCTCGTCGACATTGACGCGGACTCGGACGGACTCGCCGCCGGCTACGGTGCGGATGCGCAAATCGTAGGCGTCGGCGTCGAAGCGGGTGTCGGTGGCGGGCTTGCCGGACGGGTCGACCGTTACCGGCACTACCTCGGCCTCACGGGCGGCTACGTTAGCGAGGGCGGCGTCGGCAGCCCGTGCGGTATCTTTGGCTGATGATTGTGCCGCCTTTACCGTGTCGGCCGCTTTTGGCGTCGGCGCGGAGGCAGCGGCGACAACTGTTTTGACGGTATCCTTTTTGGGCGGTACGGATGCCGCCGCGGCAGGTTTTGGGGCAGGGGCCGGTTTTGGCCATGTAAATGTTACGCGGATATTGCTGAAAGCAACCGCATCCGCCGGCGCCGGTTTTGACGCCGCGGCAGCCTTTACGGTATCTTTTGGTTGTTTGGATGATACCGCCGCTACCGTATCTTTCTTTGACGGTGTCGGCGCCGCCGCTGTCTTTACCGTATCCGTTGGCTGCTGCGTTTCCGTCATCGCGATCCTTATGGTATCCATTGCCGCTGCCGCCCCCGACGGGACCTTCAGCACCTGGCCTACGTATATCCTGCTGGAGTTGGTTATGTTGTTGAACTCCGCGAGGTCGGCCATAGGCACGCCAAGCCGCCTCGCGATGCTGTTAAGGTTGTCTCCGCGCGCTACTTTGTAGTATCCGTCGTCCGTCATTTCCGGCTCGGACTGTATGGATGCCGCCGCGGCCACGGTCCGCTGGGGCGGGGGAGTGCTGCGGTTGAGCGAGGCGAGCGCCTCGTCGCCTTTTATGGTGTGGGGGATGTTTATGGCGTACCCTGCCGGCAGGGCCCTTTGCTCTTTAAAAACTATCGGGCGGAAACTTGGGTTAAGGTCCTTGAACTCCTGCTCGGTTATGCCCAGCGCCTTGCACAGCGCGGCCGGTTTCATGGCGAACGGGAGTTTTATGCTTGTTGCCTGCCACCGGGGGTTTGGTTTGACGCCCTTGAGGTATTTTTCGGGAGATTCCATTATCTCCAAGACCGCGAGGAAGCAGGCGTAGAAGTTCCTTGAGGCGAACTTGAACGACGCGCTTTCGTGCCTTTCGAGTATCACGGCGATGTCGCGTGTGCCCAGCGTTTCCACCGCGCGGCGCATACCGTTGGGGCCGCTGTTGTAGCCGGTTATGGCCAGCGGCCATGTTTGCAGCATATCGAAGTTGGCGCGCAAAAATTTCGCCGCCGCCGTCGAGGAGATTATGGGGTCGCTGCGCTCGTCTACCATATAATCTATGCGCATATAGCCCCGGCCCGTAGAGCGCATGAACTGCCAAAGCCCCGACGCGCCGACCTTGGAGTAGGCGGTGGCGTCGAAGGAGGACTCTACGTGGGGGAGGTACTTAAGCTCGTCGGGTACGCCGTACTGTTTCATTATGGCGGATATGGTGTCAATGTACATTCCGGAGCGCACCACCCCCTGCCTGAAGCGTTCGCGCTGGCCCGTCTGGTGGCGTATGCGTGTTTCAGCCTCGTTAATAGCGTCTTCCGGGGCGTTTTTGAACATCTCGGCCACCTTTTTTTCCACCGATCCCCACTTATCGGGCGCCGAATCACGCACATTGGCTATCGCGTCGGTGTATATTTTGATCCGCCCGCTTATAAACTCGCTGCGCGCCTTGCCCGTCCTGTTGCCGGTGGGGCACTTCTCGTAGACGATTTGCGGGAAGTCGCGGTCGTGCAGCAGCCCCTCCTGCAGGGAGACCTCGGTGTAGATGCGGATCCAGAAGGCCACATTTTGCCTGATTATTTCCGGAATAGGGAAAACCTCGCTCTCGGCCCCGGCCGGAACGGGGGAGAGCGCCGCAATCATAACGGCGAGAACAGGTATGTACCGGCGGTAACCGGCCCAAAAATCAAATAAGCGTCTCAATTATAACCTTTCCCGGAAACGATTTTAAGCCCAAATCCCCAAAAAACTCCAAACTCCACACTCCAAACTTACTAAAATCACCGCCGCCGCGGATAGTTAAATATAATAAATGGCGCCGCATAAAAATTTATATTAATACATCATTATTATTAATACAGCTGACCCTCCTTGTACACGCATACCCTGTTCCTGCCCGCATCTTTCGCCGCGTACAGTGCCTTGTCGGCGCGCGACACGAACCCCGCTACGGGCAGGCTGATAATAGGCCGCTCGCAGTTTATGCCTATGCTTACCGTTGTGCCCGTAAGTGTGCCGTCGGTGCAGGGGATAACCAGATTCTCTACGCCGGAACGCACGCGTTCGGCCACTTCAAGCGCGCCGTCTAAGTCTGTGTGCGGCATAAGCATTATGAACTCCTCGCCGCCCCAGCGGGCCACAAAGTCGGCCGGGCGCTTGAGCGCGTTTTTGAACACGCCGGATATCGCCTGCAAGAGCGCGTCGCCCTGTGGGTGGCCGTAGGTGTCGTTGTAGACCTTGAACTTGTCCACATCTATTATGAGCAGCGTGATGGACGATGTCTCGCGTATGGCGCGCCCCCACTCCCTTACTAACTGGTCGTTGAAGTACCGCCGGTTGGGCAGGTCGGTAAGCTCGTCCATGATGCTCATGCGCTCGATGATCCGCATCTGCTCCACGATCTTCATGTGGGTGCGCACACGCGCGTCTACAATTATGTTGTGGAACGGCTTGGTTATGTAGTCCACCGCGCCGAGGTTGAGCCCCTTTATCTCGTTCTCCTTGCTGTCCTGCCCCGTTATGAATATTACCGGGATAGAGGCCGTGACATCCGACTTCCTGAGCTGCGTGAGCACCTCGAAGCCGTCCATGCCGGGCATGATGACATCGAGCAGGATGAGGTCGGGCTGATTGTCGCGCGCGATCTTTATCGCCCCCTCGCCGTTCTTCGCTACAAAGAGCTTGTACTTCTCTTTCAGCACGTGGCTCAAAACGTCTATGTTTGACGTCTCGTCGTCAACCACGAGAATGCTGAACCGTTTCTGTTCTCCAGGGTTTACCATATTTACGCTCCTAACTCCTCTCTTATACGTTCAAGCGTTTTCATCGCCGGGTCAAAGTCGTAGTTCTCTATATGCTCTATCAGCTCTTTTGAAGCCGGTATAGCTTTCAGCCCCTCAACCAGTTCCAAGCAGTCGGGGTCTCCGTTTTCCAGCATCGGGCGTATCTTGTCTATGAGTTCCAGCGCCTCCAGCTTGTTAATCGCCGCAGGCGGAGCGGCGGCCTCTTCCGCCGCCTCCGGCTCGAACGAGTTTTTGACCGCTGTGAGTTCGCGTATGGATTTTTTGAGTTCGGTTTCGAACGCGGCCATGAGCTTCAGCGCGTTGTCTATGTCGTTTGACGAAAGCGCGTGCTCCACGTTGAAGGATGCGCTCTGCAGGCCCGGCTGCCCGACCAGGCCCGCAACGCCCTTAATCGTATGCGCCAGCCTGTGCGCCAGCTTTATGTCCCGCGAGGCTATGGCGCCGCGTATCTCGCTGTCCTTGAAACGGTTGTTTTTCAAAAAATTCGTTATAAGGCGCATATGCAGCTTATGGTCCTCATCCGTTTGCGGGCCGCCGGGAAAGGCACCGTCAGTCACAATCTGCACCGCCGTATCGCGGTCTGCGGGCTTGATGTACTTGAGCAGGCAGCTCCAAAGTTCACGCGCGGTAAACGGCTTGGGCAGGTACTCGTTCATGCCGTACTTTCTGTACGTTTCGCGGTCGGTGGTCATAATGTTGGCCGTAAGCGCGACTATGGGGATGGTGTTGCCCATCTCGGTGAGTTTCTGCACTGCCTCCAGGCCGTCCATTACCGGCATATGCACATCCATAAATATCAGGTTAAAGAGTTTTTCCTTCCGCTCCATGCGCGACGCCACTATGTCTACGCCAACCTTGCCGTTTTCTGCGATGATGGTTTTGATCCCTACCCTCGACAGATGGTCGGTTATGACTATCTGGTTCATCTCGTTGTCCTCGCAGACCAATATCTCCCCGTCGAACTTGGGCATTTCAACGATGCCGTCCATCTCGCCGGCGGATTCAGGCTCGGCGTCCTGATCGCTTGTGGGGAAGGGGAGATCGAAGCTGAACTTGCTGCCGAGCCCTACCGTGCTCTCTACGTGCAGCTTGCCGCCCATCATCTCCACAAAATTCTTGGTGATGGTCAGCCCCAGCCCCGTGCCGCCGTACTTGCGCGTGGTGCTGTTGTCGGCCTGCGTAAACGGGTCGAACACCTTGGTAATCTGCTCTTCGCTCATACCTATGCCGTTGTCTTTAACCTCAAAGTGTATGGTAACGCTGCTGCCGTCTTCCGCCGAGCCGGTTATGCTCGACACAACTTTCACCATGCCGTTGTTCGTGAACTTGACTGCGTTGGTCAGCAGGTTAAGCAGCACCTGCCGCAGGCGCACCGGGTCGCCCAAAAGCTTTTTGCCCAGCGTGGGCTCTGAGTAGCAGAAGAGCGTTATGCCCTTGGCGGCGGCCCTCGGCGTAATTATGTTCTGGCACATCTTGAAAACTTCGTGCAGGTTGAACGGTATGCTCTCAAGCACTATCTTGCCCGCCTCAATTTTCGATATGTCCAAAATGTCGTTTATTATCCCCAAAAGCCCTTCGGAGCTGGTCTTGATCTTGTCTAAATAGTCCCGCACCTTTATTGGCACGTCCCCCACGCCAAGCGCGAGCTCGGAGAAGCCGATGATGCTGTTCATGGGCGTGCGTATTTCGTGGCTCATGTTGGCCAGAAAAGAGGACTTTACCCGCGAGGCCTCCTCGGCAAGGCGCGCGGCGTCGCAGAGCTCGTCGGCGTGCTGCTTCTGCGCGGTCTCGTCCCTGTAGACGTTGAAGTGGACAAGAGTCCCGTCTGTCCAGCGGTTGATGGAGGAGCGGCAGGCGTACCACACATTTTCGCCATCAACCGTAAGAGGCCGCTCCCACTCCTTAAGCGGGTAACTCTCACGCTTCGGGTACATCTCCGGCAGCGGGCAGAATGGGCAGGGCTCGTCCTGGTCCTCCCCGAACATCGTGTAGCACTTCCGCCCGATACACGCGCTGCGCTCTAACCCGTTGAACCGCGCGAAGTGGTTGTTGGCGAAGATTATATTGTACTCAAGGTCGGTAACGAACGTCAGCACTTCAACATGGTCGAGGATGGTGAGCGACGAGTTCATCTCCGAAATCCGGTCGACCATGTCGCCGATGTGGTTGGAGAGCTGTCCCAGTTCGTCCCTGTAGTTTAGCCGCACCGGATAGCGGAGGTTGCCTTTTTCTATCTCGTTAATGGACTTGTTTATCTTGCCTATGGGCGATGTTATGAGGTAGGAAATAATAAGGTCTTTGGTGAGCGAAAAGACCAGTATGAAGATGGCAAGTATGGCCGTGATAATGGAGGTTACCCACGCCTTTTCGTTAATCGCGTTGGTCCGGGAGATTATGTAGTCTTCTGTGGAGTTGCGGTTGGTCCCCAGCTGGTTCACAAGCTGGTCTCCGATGGGGCCGCACTTGGCGGACAGTTCCGCCACCTTCTGCCGGTCGGGCATTAGCACCAGCGCCTCGTAGGTTTCCTTTACGTAGCCCATATACTCGGCGAGCTTCTTGCGCACCTCGTCTAAGTTTTTCAGCTGCACGGCCCGCTCTTTGTCGGGCATGGAGAGGTCCTGCTCCAGATTCAGCTGCCAGTGGTCCAAATGCTTCAAAAGCTTTTCGTTCGAGTTGTTGCAGAGCACAAAAAAGCGCCGTGCGGCCTCGGCGTTGCCCATGCTCGCGCCCATGGAGACGTTGCTCTTGCGGATATCGGAAAGCTCCGCGGTGGCGTAGGAAGAGAGCAAAAGCCGCTTGTTCGGCCCGTCGGTAATGCGCATATAGTCGGTAGTAAGTTCGTTGATGGAAACGAGTGTGTATGTGATTACACTGGCCACAAGCAGCGAAAATGCCCCGAAAACCAAGAAAAACTTGTTGCGTATCTTGACATTTCTGAACCATGTTAGCATGAAGTTGTCCCCAAGAGCCTCCACTAAAACGTAAAAAACGCGCGGCCGCCCGCGCGGCGATTAATTAAATATACTATAATAATATATAGGATTGATACAACTTTTGCAAAAAAATTTTAAATTCGGCAAAAGGCGGGTCAATAAAGTTAAAAAGGGTTCTATTTTATTCAAATTATCAAAAATCTACGGTAATTGAGAGTGTCGTGGTCATCCCCATGAGTTCGTTAGTTACTTTTATTGATAGTCCGCCGTTTTTGTACCCCTCCCCAAAGAGTGTCATTGACGCGTCGGCCAGAGCCGACCCCAGAAGCGCTCCGGCGAAAACGTCGCCCGGGTAGTGTTTTCCGCCCTCTACGCGCCCGTATGCTGTGGTCACGGTCATGAGGGTCAGTATGGTGCGGGCCGGTATTTCGTATTGCGCCGGGAGCCCTGCGGCGGAAAGCATATCGGCTGATATGCCGTTGGCCCACGCGGCTGCGGTTGTGTGGCCGGATGGGTACGACCGGGTGTCTCTGCCGTCCGGCCGTGGCCGCGCGGTATGCCGTTTCAGGAGTTCCAGCGGAACGAACGCCAGCACACCGGAGGCGATACCCGCCGTTGGGTGCGGTAAATCCCCATTTTTCCCACATCCGTCTAGGCCTGGGCACAGGGTGCCGTCCGGCGACATCACGGCTGTCGTGCAGTCGTCGGGCGGCACCCTGTGCCCAGGCCGGGTATACAACAAATTCCCATTTGGTGCACATCCAACGTCTCTACATACAATGTCGGAATTGCGAAAATCAAGCGTTGCCGTATATGCGAAAGCCACGTTCTCCGCTTCCGGTGCGGAGAAGACGAGGTACTTTAGTGTGTAAATCAGGGCCGCTATACCGATAGACGCATTCTGCAGCGCGTCGCTTGTCTGCCTCGCCCGCTCGCCTGACCCGAAAATCGGGGTGCGCCGGGCGGCAAAAGATGATGCCTTAAAATCATCTCCCGCAGCCGCCCACACGGCCAACACCGCCCCGGCTATGAGTGTGTACGGATTAATACCAGGCTTCCCTGAGGTTGGCGTAACATTCGTAATTGGTCTCTGATATAATCCGTTTGCCGGTTCCTGACGGAATTCCGCTACGGTGCGGACCGGTTTGGATTCCTGCGCGGCGGAGCAGATGGCCAGACTGGCCATAAGCACCGGAAAAATACAAAAAACGCGGCGCACTTGCCATAGATTCATAACAATATTCCTTCCACCGATTTTAGTAAAAACAGAATATTATTCTTAATTAGCCGTATATATGCAGATTAACCCTATGCCCCGGGGTATGACATGGATCTTGTTGCACTATTATATACGTATACATCAATATCAGACAATATTTCGACCCGGTTTTCACTGCATTATTTACTAATAGTAAACATAAATATAGAAAATAAGTTACTAACAGTAAATAAGTCAATTTTTTTTCCCCAAAATGCCAAAACATTCAGATTGTCTGCCCTTAGGGTTGTAATTTGATGGGAAAGGATTATCTAAAAATGGATTCATTAGGTCAACGAATTACGAGTTATCGAACAAAAGCCGGGCTTTCCCAAAGGGCTCTGGCGGAGGCTATCGACGTATCGGCATCACTTGTTAATCACTATGAAAAGGATAAAAGAAATCCTACGCCGCATACTCTGATAAAAATCGCGACGGCTTTGAATGTAACAAGTGATAAGCTTTTGGGCTTGGAGGAGGTGCGCCCCAGCCCCGCCGTCTACAAGAACAGAGTTGAGTTTTCCCTGCTACGTGAGCTTAGGCTGCTGAACAGTTTTGGCCAAGACAGGGCATTGGAATATATTTCCCAATTAAAGGATATGCCAAAATATTCCGCGAAGAAGCGCTCGTATAAGGTTTTTCCGCGTTCTGATAAGTAAGATTGAAATTCCATATACCCCAACACAGATAGGAGATTTTTTATGTCCACAGACAAAAAAGCAGCCCCCATAGGGCTCATTGCCGGAAACCGCAGGCTCCCGTTTATGTTCGCCGACTGGGCAAAACGCAACGGGCGGGACCTATACATCGCCGGCATAAAAGGTGAGACAGACCCCAAACTGAGAGACGAGGTTGGCCCATCGTATTACCATGATTTTTATATCACTAACCTCTCTCAGATAGCAAATTACTTTAAGAGTAACGGCGTCCACGAGATAGTGATGATAGGCGGCATTGCCTGCGCCAAACTGAGGCCCAGCCTCGATGTGCTGGTTGTCGCCCTGCGCCTGGCGTTCATGAAAAACAAGCACAAGGGCATATTTACAATAATCCTCTCAATGTTCAACAGCAAGGGGGTGCGGGTCAGGTCCATACAGGAACTCATGCCCGAACTCCTTATAGGCGAAGGCCCGCTGGGCAGTGTGGCGCCGTCGGACGAGGACATCGCCGCGTTCAGGAAGAACTGGGGGACAATGCTTGAATACATACGGACGGGGGATGGGCAGGCCGTAATAATCTACAAAGGGGAGATCCTCGCGTTCGAAAACTTCAAGGGGACGGACGACCTTGTAAAGCGCGCCACCGAAAAACGCCGCGCGATGGGCGCCGGCAGCGGCGGAATAATGGCCAAAATCATGGAACCGGGGCAGGACGAACGGGCCGATTTGCCGGTAGTGGGGACAGGTACGGTGGAAACGCTGGCCAAATACGGAATAAACGGCGTCATAATAGAAGCGGGAAGGACGATTGCCGACGATGTGAAGGAGACCGTGGCGCTGGCGGACAAACTGGGCGTGTTTGTATACGGGATAAAGATTTAGGCCAGAATTTTTTGTAGGGTTGATATCCGTATCTTCCATCATATATATTGTATATTATGGAGCTATCCCCAAAAATCGCCCGGCGCCGGTCCGGCCGGAAATCAGGCGCGGCTGTCATCCCCGCGTTAGTGTGCCTCGCGCTGCTTGCCGCCATTGCCGGTTGCGGCTACCGGGTTTCTTACAATGTCCGCGTCATATATGCCGACCCTCTTTTTTCGGCGCGCGCCCTGACCAATGTCGATATCGCCGTGCTGCCATTTTTGACCGTGAACGGTCCGTTTTCCGAGGGCCCGCTTGAGACCGGCGTTATGCTTAAGGGGCTTAAATCGCAGCGGCCCGATTTGCGGTTCGTGTCGCACGAGAAGTTTGAGGAGGTATTTCCGCCGAGGTTCAACAGGCGGTGGATTGCCGATTTTTACGGCGGGCTTTTCAGGCAGGAGGTTCTCACCGTAAAGAATATGGATTCGCTGTGGGTGCATGTCGAGCAGCCGTACCTGTTAGTTTACTCGCTTAGGGATGGGGCGGAGATTATAAATGTGGATCAAAGTTTTTTCAAGCACGTGACCGTTATTTGCGAGATATGGAGCCGCGACGGGCGGGAGGTGGTGTGGCGGGCATCCTACAAGGGGGTGTCGGACGATTCGCGGATGACCGACGGCGAGCTTTTGTCGGAGAGCGTGAAGGCGCTCGTGCGCAACATTCCCCCTACTGCGCCTGAGTACGGGCGGGAGAACTGGTAACAGGTGAAGGAGAGCGCGGAGCGGTCGGTTAAGGTGGGGTTTACCCGCAGCCCCAAGAAGGTGTTTGACGAGGTCGAGCGGGTAACTGCCGAGATGGTGCGGAACGGGTGGGTGCTGACGGAGACGGTTATTGAGGACGGGCTGGCTTATATGCACCTGTTTTTTGAGAGGAAGATATGATTTAAGTAGTAAATTATAGAATAGGGAGGTTGTTCTGATGGTTATATCGAGGTCGGTACGGGTTGCGGTTTTGTGCGCGGCGGCGCTGTTGCTGCCGTTTTATGGTGCGTACGCCGCCGCTAAAGCCAAGGCCAAGGTTATGGATGTGTCGGGGCATACGTACGATGTATCGTCCATTCGCCTGACGAAGGGCTCCAAATTGCAGATTGTCTGCGACGGGGTTAGCATGGATGTGCCTTTCAAGTCCATTACCGCCATTAAGGTTGATCCCGCGCGAATATCTTCGTATGGCGGGAACACGCACTATTCTATAGAGATACAGGTACGCGGCGGAACGGTTTTTGGCAGCGCTATTGAGGACGGCAGGGGGTGTACGGTCTGTGCCGACAACGGGTTTAGAGGTAAGACCGTTTCCAAGTCTGCCTACAGTGTCCCGTTCAGCAAGGTGAGCGCCATTCAGATTTTGGGTAAGGATGCCGCGCAGGCGGCCGGGTCGGGCGATGAAGGCGATGGTGGGGAAGATGGCGAAGATGAATAACGACGCGGGCCCCCGGTTCAAAAAGAAGGGGCTTCCGCCCTCCGCGATATTTTTGATTGGGGTATTTTGCTCGGTAATATTGCTTTTGGCTGGCATTGGGGCGCGCTATATCTACACGAAGACCATTCCGTCCCTCAAAAACAGCGAGCGGCTGCTGTCGCAGGGCAAACCTGCTGAGGCTAAGGCGCATTTGGACAAAATGCCGGACAACAAGCGCCCCGACAGCAGGTCGCTGCTCCACCGCGGCAAGGTGCTGTACGCGCTTGTTATGGAGGGGCTGCGTTCGGAGAGGTTTGGGAGTTACGGCGTCAACCCAAACAACTGGATATCGAATCCGCTTGCGGTAGAGGCGGAGCGGTGCTTTTTGGACGCAATGGCCCTGTCGCCGAACGACTCGGAGATCAGGCAGGTGCTTGGCAATTTGTACCGCGAGCAGGGGCGCTTCGGCGATAGTGAGATCATCCTCAGGTCGGCGATAGAGATAGACGAAACGAACTCTGAGGCGTTTCTGGCTTTGGGCCTGCTTTATGCGGAGGGCGGCCGCAACGAGGCCGCGCACCGTGCGCTCATGGCCGCGTGGGAGCTCGACGAGGGCAACTCAAGGATAGCCAAGAACATAGCGTACTTCTACAGATTCTACGCCAACGTCCCCGAATCCTCCATAGTGTGGTTCAGCCGGTATATAGATACCAACCCCCGGCGCGACCCCGAAATAAACCTGATAAGGGCGGAACTGCGCGATTTGCTGGTGCGGTATCCGGAGTTCGAGAGCTACAGGCGCGATCCGGACGAACGGATCAACCGCGGGAAAAACAAGCAGTTCAAGCCGCCGTTGGGCCGGCAGCAGCTTTAGTTTAGTTTTATCTCTCCCGTCAACTGCGCTCCGTCGTGTATCAGCGCCTGCGTGCCGGATGTGTTTATGATTGATGTTTTTCCGGTTATGATGACGCCCTTTCCGAACTTCACATCCCCGGTGATGCTGAGGGATTCGCATCCGGCAAGCGACGGCGCGCCGCTTGGGAACCTCTCTTTCAGGTTGTCAAGAATCCCGTAGTATTTTGGGTCGAGGTTCACGTTCATTTGTATGGATTTGTGCCTGGGGCTCATTACTATGCGGTAGTCGGCGGTAAGGACGTAGTAGTCCGACCACAAGAGCAGCAGCTCTTCGCAGTTCTTGACCGGCGCGAACCGTGTGCGCGGCACCCTGAGCGCGCCCGCGTTTTCGAATACGGATATCGCCGACCCCATAGCGCTTTCGAGCTGTATCACGTCCGGCGAGCCGGGGGCGCGGGGGTCGAGCTTTTTCGTGTTGCTTATCATGGGCAGTTCCAGCGGCCCGTAGCGCCGCATCTCCTTCAGCGCGTCTAACCGTATCCACAGGTTGTTCGTGTTGAAGTATTGGTGCAGGTCGGTATCCATGAACTTGTCGATGGAGTTTTGCGGGCACTGCGCCGCTTCCCGCAGCACGAGCGAGCCGTTTTTGAGCCGCGCTATGTGGCCGCCCTTGCGGTCCATGTAGGTCCGGTCGGTTACCTCCATCAGGAACGGGAACCCCTTGTCGGCGAAGTAGCCGAGTATCCACGTGTCAAGCAGCGCGCCGAGGTTGTCGCTGTTCGATATGAACGCGTATTTGTATCCCCTGTCTATGAGTTTGTCGAGCACTCCGGAGCTTTGTATTGCCGCGTAGAGGTCGCCGTGGCCGGGTGGGTTCCACTCCAATGGCTGGTTGCCGGGGGCCTCTGCCGGCATAAGGTCAGACGCGCGGATTTTTGGGAACTTGTGCTGTATGAACGAAAACGGGATGCCGGTATCAATGTCCCGGTAAGTGTTGAGCAGCGCGTTCACGGAGTCGTGTTCGGTGTTAAAGCTGTTCATCAGGATGAGCGGTATGGAGACCCCGAACCGCTCGTTAAAATCCCGTATCTGCAGCGCGGTGATGTCGAGAAACGACAGATCGTTTTTGACGGGGATGAGCGATTTGGCGGTATACAGCCCCATAGATGTGCCCAGCCCGCCGTTGAGCTTTATGACTACGGTGTGTGGGAGCGCCTCCTCCCCGGCGTCGTGGTGGTCGCCGATGCCCGACAGCTCGGCAAGCTCGCCGGCGGCGACCGGGGAAATCTCATCCTCCGCGATGCACCCGGTCTTGCCGTTCCGCAGCATATCGTAGTAGCGCAGGAAGATGTCGATAGCGGCCTTGGGCTGCCCCTCGCGCTCCATCTTCTCTATAAATAGACGCGCCGTTGCGTCTGTCTTGCAGCCGTCCAAAATCGCCTCAATATCTGTTAATTATATGTTGATTATCTATTGATAATAATGAATACAGTCGTTTCACTATAAATATATATTAATCCCCGTGCATAATCAAAAAAAATTACAGGGGCGCGCCCCTAATTCATGATTCCGAATACCGCACCAACATTATCATCAAGCCTGTCCGCCAGCGCCCGCTCATCAATCCCCAATAACCTCGCGGTCTCTTTTACGGTGTTGATAAGGTATGCCGGCTGGTTCGGCTTGCCTCGGTGGGGTACGGGGGAGAGGTACGGGGTGTCGGTCTCAACCAGCAGCCTCTCAAGGGGTATATCCGCTATAATCTCCCGCAAATGGGAGTTTTTGTAGGTGATGATCCCCGATAGCGACACATAATACCCGCATCCCAAAATATACTCAAGCGCCTCCCGGTCTCCCGTAAAACAGTGAAAAACCGCCTTTTTGACGCCGTGCCTGTGGCATATCTCCGCCGTGCGCTTCTCCATCCCCCGCGAATGGATGACGGCGGGGAGCCCGGCGTCAACGGCGATCTCCAACTGTTTGACGAAAACCGGCATCTGCACGTCAAGCGCCGGGTACCGTGGATTGGTGCAGTCAAGCCCTATTTCTCCGAGAGCGGCGGTTACCGGGTCTGCCAGCAAGCCCCGCAAATCCTCCTCCCACCCCTCCCCGGCCTCAGCGGTATCAAACGGCGATATCCCCACGGCGGCTCTGAGGTTTTGCGGGAAGAGCCTGCATTGGTTGATGACGGCTCGCGCGGTATTGATAGATACCGCGGTATTGATGACGGTGCCGACCCCGGCGGCCGCCGCGTCGCCGACGAATGTTCTCAGCGTGGCGCCGTCGCAGTCATATAGATGTGCGTGGGTATCCGTCATTCGTCCTCTGTCCCCAAGAAAAAGGGGCACGGATCATCTCCGCGCCCCCAGTTTATTTATTTATGATACCGCTTCCGGTGGTTCCGCAGCCGAAACTCACGCCCGACGCCGGCTAATGCCGGGCGGTACCGGCAGCGGCATCCCTTTTTGCTATACTCGTCGAGTCCGGGTTGCCCATTATTGCCAGCACGCTGTCTTCATCGCTTATTGCATCGTGCTCCATATGTGCGTTGGAGGTGTCCGAATGCTCCATGGCCGCCGCCTCTAAGGCGTTTTCCGTGGATATCCATCCGTTCTGGTTAGCGACGAAAGCGAATACGGCGAGGACCACTATGAGCGACGCGGCTACGATAACCGCCGGGTTTTTCTCCTGCTTCTTGACGCTGACATCGATCTTGTTAGCGCCCAGTTTGTCCTCCGTGATCAGCCCGCGTTCCTTGTAGAACTCCTCCATTATTGTGTCTGAGTCAAGCGAGAGGTACTTGGTGAGCGACTTGATGTAGACCCGTACATAAGGGTCGGCCGGCAACGAGTTGTAGTCGCTGGCTTCGAGCGCCTTGATGTAGCCGGCGTTGAGTTTGAGGTCTTTGGCGATAGTATCAATCGTGATACGGCGCGTAAGACGCTCCTTGCGCAGGAGGTCGCCGACCTTGGTCTTGGGGGGGGCGGCGGTGTTGCCGGCATCGGTCTTGGGGGCGGCGTTGCCGGCATCGGTGCTGCCGCCGGACGGTTCCTGCTGCTCCGGCGCTGTTGGTTTAGGCTTTTCGTTACTGTCTGCCATTGTCAGTTTCCTTTCTAATAAACTTTTTAAGAAGGCCGAGCGTCGCCGTGACGGGCAAACCCATCACATTGTAGTAACAGCCCTCTATTTTGTCTATAAAAGTCATGGCCCCGCCCTGTACCGCGTAGGCCCCGGCTTTATCTTCATACTCCGGGAAAGAGAGGTAATGCCAAATCTCCTCCTCGTCCAAATCTCTAAAGAACACCTGTGTGTGTACCGCTACCGATTCGCGGAAATTAACCTCACCGCACAAAAGCGCCGTAGCGGTGATCACGGTGTGGCTCCGGCCTGAGAGCGTCCGCAGCATACGCGCCGCGTCGGCCTTGTCGGCGGCCTTGCCTATAATCTCGCTGTCATCTGTTACGACCGTCGTATCGGCACCCAAAACCAGCGCTTCAGGGCGGCGTTTTGAGGCATCCTCCGCCTTTGCGCAGGCCAGGCGGCAGAGCGAATTATCAAGGTCGTTTACGTCAAGATAAGCGTCCTCGTCCTCCACCCCGGACTTCGCAAGCTCGAAACTGACCCCCATCATCGTGAGGATCTGGCTGCGCCGCGGGGAGCCGGAGGCCAAAATAATTGGACGTTTTATGTCGCGCAACAGTATCATAAAATATAAATATAATTTATGTCCGAAAAAAAATCAAATTTAAATTCAAAATCAGCATATAATATGTAATTGCGTTTCTATACGTGAAATTATTGTTTTTAACGGTATGTTGGTTCCTTCGGCTAAATCCGACTCTATTTTGTTGGCTGCGTGTATTACGGTTGAGTGCGTACGGCCGCCAAAGGCTTCGCCTATGGTTGTTGTGGACTGTTTTGTCCACTTTTTGCACAGGTACATGGCTATGGAGCGGGGCAGGGAGACCTCTTTTTTCTTGGATTTTGCTGATAACAGGGCTGTGTCTACCCCGCAGGCTTCCGCTGCCAGCTGCATTATCATCTTTATGGATACGCGCTCCGAGCCGTTCCGGGGAACCTCGCGGCAGAGCTTTTTGGCGGCTTCTTCCATGCTTATGCCCATCGCGTTGTGGGCTATCAGCTTGTTCAGCATCCCCTCAAGCTCCCTTACGCTCCGCTTCGCGCACTCCGCTATGCGCCTTGTAGACTCCTCCGGCAGCTCCTGGCCGGCGGCGGCCGCCTTTTTGCGCAGGATCGCCATACGCGTTTCGAGGTCCGGCGGCTGTATGTCTACGCTCAGGCCCCCCTTGAGGCGGTTTATTATGTGCTCCTTCATGTCGGGTATCTCCTCCGGCCGGCGGTCGGACGAGAGCACTATTTGCTTTTTCTTTAGCAACAAGTGGTTGAATATCTGCAAAAACTGCTCCTGCGTACCCGATTTTCCGCTAAAGAACTGGATATCGTCAATGAGGAGCAGGTCAACATCGTGGAATCTCTGGTGGAATGACGTGGATTTCTTTTCGTTCAGGAAACTGTGGAACTCGCTGAGGAACTCGTCGCTCATCATGTACATGACGTTGCTCGCGGAGCCGGATTCGTACGCGAAGTTGCCTATCGCGTGGAGCAGGTGGGTCTTGCCCAAGCCCGGCCCTCCGTAGACGACTAACGGGTAGTATCCGGCCGCCCCCGGAGTCCGCGCTACCGTGCGCGCGGCGTTGTAGGCGATGCAGTTGCTGTCGCCAACTACGAACATATCGAACGTAAAGTCCGGGTGGAAAAGCCCGGATCTCCTGGGAGGGGTGCGCCTCGCCGCCTTAAAGGGCGTGGACGGCGTTTCCGGCAGAAGGCCATTCGCCGCAGCGGCTATCGGGATTATGCAATCGCCGGCGTTATCTTCGGGGTATTTCCACTCTCTGTCGACCACGAATTTGATGTGCGTGTACTCTATGCCGTTCTCCTTCAGCGCCTCACCGATGATGCCGGTGTGGTTCGCCGCCATGATGTCGGCCTTGAACCGGTCCGGGACCATAATGCGCGCCGCGCCCGACTCGTCAATCTCTAATCCCGTGTGGCGGAACCACGTTTCAAAGCCATCGCTGCCTATCTTTTCCTTAATATAATGCTGGCACGCCTCCCAGGGCGTAATCGCGGAATATTCGGAAGATAAAGCGCTTGTAAACATATTATCAACATTTTCCTTAATTGATTAATTCAATATAAGATTGTTGTATGTAGTAAAATACCACAATCGAACCACCGCGTCTGTGCTATAGCATAACATATTGATTTTCAAAGGTATATGTGGTATGAGTTAATGTCTCCCTTCAAGCCCCCAAGGAGTTTTCAACCACATGTTAACATACTGTCCACCGGTTATCCACAAAAAGTTATCCACATTTGGCAGAACTTCTTTCCACCCTATAAATATAGTTTTTGGGGGCATCGAATCAAAGATATTTTTTAAAAAAGTTCCCGCGAAATCCCCCGAACTGCAAAAACCGTGTAAAATCGGCGTTGCCGTATCCGCGACATTGCCGTACCCCGCCGCCGCGGGCCATTTTCAAGAAATGAACCGGTTCGCTCTGCCCGTTTTCGCCGCTTATATGAGCGAAACCATCTCCCGAACCGCGTTATCCATGCCGACCATGGCAGCCCTGGATATTATGGAATGGCCGATATTCAGTTCTTCCATATTATCAATGTCCGCCACAGGGGAGACGTTTTGGTAGTTCAGGCCGTGACCGGCGTTGATCCGCAGCCCAAGCCGTTGCGCCGCCATAGCCGCGTTCTTGAGGGCGGTCAGCTCGTCCTCCTCCGCCGCCCGGTCGTTGGCGGTGCCCGCGTTGGCGTAGGCGCCGGTGTGCAGTTCGATATGTGTGGCCCCAACCCTGGCGCAGGAGCGCATCTCGGCGATATCGGGGTTTATGAATAGACTGACAAGGATATGGTTCTCGCGCAGCGTAGCGATTTTCTCCGACAGTTCGCGCTCTTTCTCCCTTACCGGGTATCCGCCCTCGGTGGTCTTCTCCTCGCGCTTTTCGGGGACGATGGTCACCATATACGGGCGTACATCAAGCGCGATCTTCAGCATCTCCGGCGTAGGCGCCATCTCGAAGTTGAGGTGCGTAGACACCGTTTGCCCGAGGATGTAGATGTCGCGGTCCTGAATGTGCCGCCTGTCCTCCCGCAGGTGCGCCGTTATCCCGCGCGCCCCGGCAAGCTCCGCGAGCACAGCGGCATGGATAGGGTCGGGGTCGCGCCCCCCGCGGGCCTGACGGATAGTAGCGATATGGTCGATGTTTACGCCGAGTGTAGCCATTTTTAATGACGCTCCTTATATATAGTTTGGAGTGTGTAGTGTGCAGTTTGGAGTTTTTGGGCGTTTACGTTAACTCCAAACTGCAAACTCATGAAATCCTTACGCGGATGTACTCCGCCAAATCCTTCAAAATCTTCCCTTTTGCGCCCAAAAACTCTATGTCGGCCCACGCCTTTTCTATCAGCTCGCCGGCGTAGCGCTTGGACTCCTCTATGCCCATGACCGACGGCCAGGTCGCCTTGCCCTTCTCGGCGTCGCTCCCGGCGTCTTTGCCCAAAGTCTCGGTTGTACTCTCTTCGTCAAGCACGTCGTCTACCACCTGAAACGCCAATCCTACATTATTGCCGTATGAGGTCAGCTGCTTCAGGGTATCTGCCGGAGCGTTGGCCAGAAGCGCCCCGCACCTTATGGAGGCCCGTATCAGAGCCGCGGTCTTGTTCATGTGTATGTACTCGACGGTCGCCATGTCTGCCTTCTGCCCCTCAGATTCGATGTCTACCACCTGACCGCCTATCATACCGCCCGTTCCAAGCGCTACGGCTATTTCCGATATTACGTCTATACGCCCCACCGAGGCCAAAACCTCGAAGGCGAGGATGCATAGCGCGTCGCCGCCCAGAACCGCCAGCGCCTCGTTGAACGCCTTGTGCGCCGTGGGCTTGCCGCGCCGGAAGTCGTCATCGTCCATGCAGGGGAGGTCGTCGTGTATCAGCGAGAAAGTGTGCAGCATCTCTATCGCCGCCGCTGCCTTGAGCGCCTTTTCGTCTCCAAACGCCCCGCCGCAGGCCTCGTAGGCGGCCATCACCATGCAGGGCCGCACACGCTTGCCGCCGGCGAAACTCGAGTAGCGCATCAGCTTGTGGATGGACGACGGGTACACAGATTCCGCCGGCAGCACCCGCTCAAGCGCCTCGTTCGTCGCGTCGCTTACACGCTTTACGTACTCCATAAGTTCGGACATTACAGTCACTTCAGTCATTTCACTCATTATTGCTCTCCCCGCCGGTAAATGTTTCGAGGCTGTCGCCAAGGATTTTTGTGACAAATTCGCCGTCATCCTCCTCGACAAGTTCCAAAAGCTTGCCCCTCGCGTCGCGCAGGCGGGCGTCGCAGAAGCGCAGCAGGCGCACCCCGTCCTCAAAACGGAGCAGCATCTCCTCGAGCGAGAGGTCGTCGCTCTCAAGCTGCCGGGCGATACCCTCAATCTCCGAGAGCGCGCCCTCGAAAGTGGGGGAGCCGTCCGCCGGCTCTTTTTTCTTTTTTGGAGTAGCCATAACCTAAATATACATATTGGGGCAAGGGGGTGTTAGGATTTTTGTGATTATGGGCGGAACTTTCCCCGGCAGGTTCAGCCTTTCAGCTTAAATTGGTGTACGCGGTTGGCCAATTCGTTAGCCTGCGTGTTCAGATTCGACGCCGCGCTTGCCGACTCTTCCGAACTGGCGGCGTTTTGCTGGGTAACCTGATTCATGGACATTACGGCTGTGTTCACCTGCTCTATGCCCAGCGCCTGTTCGTTGGAGGCGGTGGCGATCTCGTTTATCAGGCCTGTCACCTTGCCGGCGCGTTCGACCGCTGAGGAGAGCGACTTGGCTACCTCCTCGGTGATTTTTACGCCCATATCGGCGCTTTTGACCGACTCATCAATCATCGCCGCGGTGTTCTTGGACGCCTCGGCGGAGCGCAGGGCGAGGTTCCGCACCTCTTCGGCTACCACGGCGAACCCCTTGCCGGCCTCGCCCGCGCGGGCGGCCTCAACCGCGGCGTTGAGCGCCAGCAGGTTGGTCTGAAAGGCGATATCGTCGATCGTTTTGAGTATCTTGGCGGTGTTGTCGGAGGAGGTTTTGATGGTGTTTATGGCCTTCGCCATACGTTTCATGGCCTCGTCGGCCTGGCCGAGCGCCTCGGTGGTGCTTTTTACCATCTCCTTGCTCTTGTTGGAGTTGTCGGCGTTCATCTTGGTCATGGACGACATCTCCTCAAGGCTCGACGACACCTCTTCAAGTGAGCTCGCCTGCTCGTTGGCGCCCTCGGCGAGGGACTGCGCGCCGTTAGAGATCTGGCCGCTCGCGTTCTTTACGTGATCCACAGAGGTGTTTATCTCGTTTAACGTCCCGTTCAGGTCGGTGATCGTCTTCTTTATGGCGAGGCTCATCGTATCGTTCTTGCACCTCGGGGCAATGTCGGCGGTCAGGTCGCCCTCAGACAGGAGTTCAAGGATATTTACCTGTTTTTTCGTGCTGTCAACCATCTCCTGAAGCGCGTTGCTCAGAGTATCCTTATCGCCGCGGGAGTGGACACTATGCGTCATGTCGCCCCTGGCCACGAAGTTTATAAGCCGTTCCTGCGCGATGTTGGCCTCTACGAGTTTCTTGAACGCCGCTGCCAGCTGCAGCGTTTCGTCCTTAGAGGCGGCGTCTGCCGGCATATCTAAATGGACATTCTCGATATCCCCCTCCGACAGGGTGGCCGCGGCGCCCGCCAGCATCTTTATCGGCTTGGCGATGCCGCCGGATATCGCGCTGGCTACGAACACCACAATGGTTATGAGCGCCGAGAGGATCACGATCATTACCATCACCATATTCGACTGCTTCTTCTCCATAGCGGTAGCGTCTAACCCGGAAAATATCATCCCGATGACGTTTCCTTCGGTGGTGCGGATGGGGGAGTAGTAAGTAAACATATTTTTGCCGGCGACTGCCTCCGTGCCTGAGTAGTCTTCCCCGCCCAAAACCTTTTTGGCCACATTCTCCTGCGCCCTGGTGCCGATGTTACGCTTGCCGTCGTCGTTCAGGATGGTGGTCGATATGCGCTCGTCCCTCAGGAAAATGGTAACCTCGTTCTTGCTCACCTCCTTGACCATATCGACAAAATTGTCCCGGTCGAAACGGTAGCCGCTGCTTATTACGCCCACTAATTTGCCGTTATAATGAACCGGCGCCCCGCTGCGCAGAGACAGCTTTACCGCCGTGCCCGCTTCAACCGTGGTGTACTGCTTCCCGGTAAGCGCATGTTTTACGTTCGTCTGGCTGAACACATTGTCCCCGAAGTTTTTGGGTTCGTGCGTCCGCGCCAATACGTCGCCCTTCACGTTGGTGATAGTCATAAACTCTACGCCGCTCTTCTCCGCGATGTTCACGGCGACCGCTAAAAGCGAATTGCGGTCGCCCTTGCCCTCCGCGAACGCCGCGAGACTCTCCCTTATCTCGATGTTGTCCGCCGTTGTAGCCGAGGCCTGCGCCGCAGATATAAACCGCTGCGCCATAAACGACATCGCAATGTCATTAGCCTTTTGCACATCGTATTCCTGCAGTTCCTGAACCAGAGTGCGGACATCGTAAATACCGATGAATCCCATGGTTAGTGTGCAGATGACCGCCGCGCAGATCATTGGGACAAGAATTTTGGAGCGTATGCTCACCGGGCCTCCGGGAGTTAGAGTTTCGGCAATTTCTATATTATATATGAATGTTAGATTATAGTTTGGTGATAAATCAAGTTATATGGGGATATTTATTCCCGGCCGCCGGTGACGGATCGGCGAATTTATGCCCCCCGCCCCGATTTTTGAAGGTATTTCGAAAAAAATCTAAATAACTCTTGACATACGCCGCCAGGTAATGTATCTTTATATATAGAAACATTTCTAAATACCACGGAAAGGGGGCAGCGGTTGGGTTTTGCGGAAACTTTCAAAGCGCTGTCGGACCCCGCCCGGCGCGAAATTCTGGTCATGCTTAAAAACGGGAGCATGAGCGCGGGGGAGATCGGGCGGCATTTTGATATGGCCGGGGCGACCGTGTCGTACCACCTGTCACAATTGAAAAAAGCGGGGCTTATTCTCGAAACAAGAGACAAAACTTTTATTATTTACGAGCTTAACGCATCGATTTTTGAAGAAGCGATGCTGTGGCTGGCCCAATTCAAAGGAGAAAAAAACGATGAAAACAAAAATTAACTTTTTAAAGGAGAAAAAACAGTGAAAGCAAAAATTAACTTCGCCACGCTGGCGCTGACATCCCTCGTCTGCCTCTTGCCGATGATTTTGGGGGCGGCACTTTACGGCGACTTGCCCGACACTGTTGCCGTGCATTGGAATATTAACGGCGAGGCGGACGGGTTCGCGCCCAAATACTTCGCGGTGTTCGGCATACCGCTGGGTTTGATGCTTACGAACATTATCCTTATAGTATTTGTCCGCAACGACCCCAAGCGGGATAATGCCGCAAAGGCGATGCGGGGGATAGTGGAATGGATCGTGCCGGTCGTTTCTATTGTGGTTGGGCCGATTGTAGTGTTTAAGGCTATGGGCGTCAACATCCCGGTAGTCGTTATCGCGTTTGCCCTTGTCGGTGTCATTTTAATTGTATTCGGCAATTATATGCCAAAAAACAAACAGAATTACACGATAGGCATCAAACTGCCCTGGACGCTCAACGACACCGAAAACTGGAACAAAACGCACCGTATGGCCGGATACCTGTGGATAATCTGCGGAATTGTCATCATCGGCACGACATTTCTGCCCCTTCAAAACACAATCAGGATCGTACTGCTGTTGACGACGCTGGCTGTAATAATCGCTGTGCCGGTTCTATACTCGTTTTTAATGCATCTAAAAAGCCAAAACGGGCGGTCGGAATGACATCATGCACAGTCAAACCGCCACCACCCACCGGCGCATTAAACAATACCGGCACAGATGCCGCACCGCAACCCGGACGGCAAAGACGCTTGCCGCCTCGGAGCGAGCTTCAAAACCACCGCCCGTTTTCGGGACCGCCGCCCCCCGCCGAAACCTCGGTTTGACAGCGATGCTTCGGTTAGATTTAATTTGAGGCGATTCACCTTGGGGCAAGCCTCAAGGATTTGGGCAAAAAGTGGTTCGCGTTTTACAAAATGGGGATGGGCGGGCTTGATTTTCCAAATCTCCATAATATATTTTTGACCTGTATATCGCAACTCGCGGTGAGTTCATAGACAATCAGGGGGATTGCGGATATGGATAAAGGCGAAATCGTGCTGTACCAGCCAAACGACACGGTGTTGGTCGAGGTCAGGCTGGAAAAAGAGACCGTCTGGCTCACGCAGGCGCAAATAGCGGAATTGTTCGGGACAAAAAGGCCCGCAATTACCAAACATTTGAATAACATATACAAATGCGGTGAATTGGAAGAAGATAGCATATGTTCCATTTTGGAACATATGGGTAACGATGGCAAACAAGTATACCGTACCAAATATTACAACCTCGACGCCATCCTGTCCGTCGGATACCGCGTAAATTCGATAAATGCCACCCGGTTCCGCCGGTGGGCAAATAAAATCCTGAAAGATTACATACTTAAAGGCTATGCTATAAATCACCGGATAGAACGTGTGGAAAAACTTGCCACCGAAACGGAAAAACGTGTAGCCAAAACCGAGGAAAAAATCGACTTCTTCGTCAAAACCGCACTGCCGCCAACACAAGGCGTGTTCTTCGACGGGCAGATATTCGACGCATACGCTCTCGCCAATAAAATCATCAAATCAGCAAAGCAATCCATAATCCTGATAGATAACTACATCGACGAATCGGTGCTCACCATCCTCGCCAAAAAAGCCAAAAACGTGAACGTCACACTGCTGACCAAAGACATATCCAAGCAGCTCAAGTTAGATATCGCGAAATTTAACCAGCAGTACCCCGCAATAGAGGCCAAAACATTCAACCTTAGCCACGACAGGTTCCTGATAATCGACGGCAAAGACGTATACCACCTCGGGGCGAGCCTTAAAGACTTGGGCAGAAAGTGGTTCGCGTTCTCCAAGATGGGGATGGGCGGACTCGACTTGCTTGGGAAAATTAAGGGCGTAACATAATAACAGCGCCGTCTTGCCCACACAACCACCGGTACCGCCGGGACCGCCAGAGGATGGGGCGGCAAGACAAGGGACTACAAAAATTAAGAGGAGGCCGGACTACCGGCCTCCCCAGCACAGTCCTAACGAACACAACGCGCCGACGACCCGTAGCCCTTGTCGCTGTCGTACTCGTCCACGTTGACGCTGCGGTAGTTCATGCCCCGGGGCGGTACGCGATGCCGCTCCCATACTCCGTGGCGCTCCACCAGATGCCGTTGTAGCCGGCGTAGTAGAAGCTGCCGTCGGCGTCGCGGCGGCCGCCCGGCAGGGCCGAAAAGCCAAACTCATCAGTACCGTTGCCGCTACTGCCGTCAGTACGATCATTCCAACCGCTTGTCGATTTCAACTTACTGCCGGCGATACTACTGCCGCCGGATGCCGTAACCAACTTGTTCCAATCTGCTGTATCTGGCAATCGCCACCCGGACGGGCAAGCCGTCATCGCTGCATCCCAAGTATATAATCGCCCATATTTTACACAATTAGAATCAGCATTATTGTAACACCAGCTGTTACTCGTTGCGCAATTAAGATTTTCCGCCATCCACGTCACACCGCCAATTGTTACCGTCCTTCCGGGAGAAGTACAACTGCTGGTATTGCCACCACTATTATTGCTACCACCGGAATTGCCACCTGGATTATTATTCCCACCCGAATCATCCCCACCGCACCCAACCACAACCACCGCCGATAACGCCAGCGCCGCAGCCAATCCAGCAACCTTACGAACAGATACCCTCATACCGCACACACCTTTGATTTAAATTGTTGATATGTAAAAAACATGAATTTTCGTATTTGGGAAACATGCCGGTAACACGCACATGGCTGGCACGATAATCGCGCCCCTACAATGCAAATGTTTGTGATAAATGAAATTTTGCCGCAATCCCGGCATCGCGGGCGTAATTGTCGTCATGTCCAACACCATAATATAATCCCCGCAAAGTTTTCTGCCCACCGTCCCACCCAAAGGCGCAACCCGCATCTCGCCTGTTCCTGCTATGAATATACATTCCAGCCCCCGAGATGTCAATTTTTCCAACAAAAAAAATCGCCGTTTGCCCCGTGTCGTCGAGACACGGGGTCGTTTTTGCCAAAATTTTGCTTTTTGGGCGAGGATTTAGTATATTATGTAGTAGAGAGGAAGTTGTTCAAATGGTACAAATCCCGTTCGGCGCAGACCTTCTGCCGCCGTCAGACGACCATATATTCAAGACACTGCTCACGAACCCCAACGCGGGGTCCGTGCTGAAAAGCGTCATTTCGGCAGTTCTTGAGCGTCCGGTCATGGCGGTGCAGATTCGCAACAACGAACTGCCGGTATCTGACGACGACGAGAAAAACGAGCGTCTCGACGTGAACTGTGTCGTAGACGGCGGGGATCAGGTAGACGTGGAGATGCAGGCGTCGCATTCGGTGGAGCTTACAGACGACGAGTACCGAAGTTTCATGAACAAGTCGGTTTATTATCTGACGGACTTGCACTCGTCGCAACAGTCGAAGGGTGTGAAGTACCATAATCTGGTGCGGACGTATCAGGTAACATTCTGTATGCATCCTGTTTTCCCGCACTAGCCGGAGTTCGCGCACAGCATCTCGCTACGGCGAACTACCGGCGAGCAGGTAAGTGACCAGATTAACATGGTTATTGTTGAAATGGGCAAGCTCCAAGGTCTCTTAAAAAGGCCGGCGGAGAGTTTGACGATGCTTGAGATGTGGTCGGTGTTTTTCAGGTTCGCGCCCGACCCAGAGTATAGAGATTTTATTAACAAAATCATAGAGTTAAAGGAGGAAGTGGCAATGGCTACCGAATTATTGATGGAAATCAGCCAGGATGAGCACGAGCGCGCCCGTAACAGAAGCCGGAGAATGGCCGAGCACGACAGGTATTCCGATATGGCTACCTCCGAGGAGAGGGGCGAATTGAGAAAGGCGCTTGAAATCGCGAGAAAAATGAATGCAAGGGGCGTTAGCGTCGAGGATATCGCAGGGGATACCGGTCTTACCGTTGACGACATCCTGCGCCTATAGCAGTTGCGTAGCCGGGGTTATTGGGGTGACATCGACCGTTTTGAGCTACTACGAAAAGGACAAGCGCGGCCCGACGGCTTTGACGATTGCCAAACTCGCGGATGCCTTGGACATAACCGGTGACGCCCTGTTGGGCAGGGAGCACCCGGATCTTGTAGCCCACAATAAAAACGAGTTTTTGGTGCTGAATTCGATGCGAGATTTGGATAAGCGTGGGCAGGAAAAGGTGATAGAATATATATCTGATATGTTAGCAACAGGTAGACACGCCGTAAAGAAGTAGCCACCGTTATTCGCACTCACAGCGTTAAACAAGATAGTGTACTTTTCTGCCTGACCGCCGTATCTTGTCCGTTTCAGCTTATCGGCGTAGAGTTTTGAGGATCGCGGACTGGCCCCGTATTGGCGAAACACTTTGGACTGGCCCAATTTGGCGTTTCTGCTGACATTTGGTGCGTTTGTTGGTGGGGGAAGGGGCTGATTCGTGGCTATTTTTGTCTCTTTTTTTGCTTTTGAGGCTGGATTTTAGTATATTATACTATGGAGAAAATGGCGAATGGCCGAACTTAAATACAAGCTCACGAACGACACGCTGTTCAAGCTGCTGTTCGTCAAATACAGGGATACGCTGCTCAAAAGGCTCGTCGCGGCCCTGCTCGGCATACGGGTGGAGGACATCGGGGCAGACTTCCGCGTAACCAATTCCGAGATGCCTCCGGAGGTGATGGGTGAGAAGTTCTGCCATCTTGACATCAACATGACATTGAACGGCCAGTTGGTTGATTTGGAGGTGCAGGTTGAGGACGAGGGTGACTACCCGGAGCGGTCGCTGTATTATTGGTCGCGGGAGTATTCGAGCGCGCTGCCTGTAGGCAGTAATGATTATTCGATGCTGCCGCGTACCATCGTCGTCAGCATCTTGGCATTTTCGCTGTTTCGCTGTGCAGAGTACCACTCTGAATTTGGGCTGCTTGAGGTGCGGCGGCACGAGCGGCTGACGGACAGGCTGGCCATGCACTATTTTGAATTGCCGAAGCTGCCGGCGGTAGCCAATGCAGAGGACGAATTAAAGTTGTGGCTGGCGTTTTTTAACGCGAAGACCGAAGAAGATTTGAAGAACCTTATGGTTATAGGAGGCGATATTATGATACAGGCAGTAGAAGCGTATCGGAGTGTGTCTGCGTCGGACGAGTTAAGAGAACTTGAGCGTATGCGCGACCGTGCCCGCCGCAACGAGGCATCGGCGTTGGCGAATGCACGGCGGGAGGTACTTGCCCTTATTGAGCAGGGGTATTCTCCCGACGAAGTTAAGGTGAAACTCGGTATATCCTAATATGTAACAATCCATTGGGGCATACCGCACCCGGTTTGTCCCCATTTTGCATCAATACAAAACAATAAAATCAACACAATAAATACAGTTGGGACGCGGTACCCCGCGCCCCAACCGAACTAACTTGCCAAACCGTTACTTCTGGCTGGCCATGTGCTTGAGCTGGTTCAGCCTGTCCGTTACGTCCTGCTGCGCCATTTCCATCAGCCTCTTGGATTCTTCAGGCTTGTTCCTCTGGAGGATCTTGTACCTGTTCTCCTTGTAGGCGTAGTCGGCGAGCGACATAGTCGGGTCTTTGCTGTCTATCTGCAGCGGGTTGTCGAGCGCCGGGTTGTACCGGTAGAGGGGCCAGTGGCCGGATTCGACTGCTTCCTTCTGCGAGTTGTAGCCGGTGCTCATGTTTATACCGTGCGAGATACAGTGCGAGTAGGCGATGATGATAGACGGCCCGTCGTAGGCATCTGCCTCGGCGAACGCCTTTATCACCTGGTTCTGGTTCGCGCCCATCGCCACGCGCGCTACGTATACGTAGCCGTAGCTCATCGCGATCAGGCCCATGTCTTTCTTGATGACATGCTTGCCGCCCGCCGCGAACTTGGCCACCGCGCCCATAGGCGTAGACTTGGAAGCCTGGCCGCCTGTGTTCGAGTAGACCTCGGTGTCGAGCACGAGTATGTTGACGTTGCGGTTGGCCGCGATAACGTGGTCAAGGCCGCCGTAGCCGATGTCGTACGCCCAGCCGTCGCCGCCGATAGCCCATACTGACTTCTTGACGAGGTAGTCGATGACACTGTTAAACTCTACGCAGATCTCTTCTTTGCATCCTTCAAGGTAGTCTTTCTTTACCTTGGCGACGCGGGCGCGCTGCTCGTCGATCTTCGCGGTGGAGGACTGGTCGGCGTTGAGGATCTCGCCGAGGAGCGTCTTCATCTCGCTCTTGCAGCAATCCTTGGCCATGATTGTATTAGCCAGTTCCCTCGCGTACTCCGCGAACTTGTCGATTGAGAGCCTGTAGCCGTAGGCCACCTCCGCGTTGTCCTCGAAGAGCGAGTTGTTCCACGTCGGGCCGCGGCCGTCGGCGCGGGTGGTGTACGGCGTGGTCGGCAGGTTGCCGCCGTAGATCGACGAACAGCCCGTGGCGTTGGCGATGTAGAGCCTGTCGCCGGCGAGCTGGGTGAGCAGCTTGACGTAGGCGGTCTCGCCGCAGCCGAGGCACGCGCCGCTGAACTCGAAGAGCGGCTTGACGAACTGGCTGCCCTTGACCGTCGAGACGTCGTACTTCGCCGGGTCGGTTTCGGGGAGCTTGAGGAAGAAGTCCCAGTTGGCGGCTTCCGTCTCGCGCAGCGGGAGCTGGTGCGCCATTTTGAGGGCGCCCTTCTCCTTGGCGGGGCAGTTATTGGCGCAGAGCGCGCAGCCTGTGCAGTCTTCCGGGGCGACCTGCAGCGAGTACTTTAGCCCGGTCATCTCTTTGCCCTTTGCCTCCGCCGACTTGAACGTTGCCGGAGCGCCGGAAAGCTTCGAGCCGTCGTACGCCTTCGGCCTTATACAGCCGTGCGGGCAGATGAGCGAGCACTTGTTGCACTGTACGCAGGCGTCCGGGCCCCAAACGGGGATTTCCACCGCGATGTTGCGCTTCTCGAACTGGGTAGTGCCGACCGGCCACTGGCCGTTGTCGGGGATTTGCGAAACCGCGAGTGACTCGCCCTCTTTCATTATAATCTTCCCCGAAACGTTCCTCACGAATTCGGGCGCGTAGTCGGGAACCGCCTTTATCGGCTCAATCGGGTTGGTTGTGGAGTTGGGGTATTTGACCTCATGTACGCCCTCTTCCGCCCTTGAGATGGTGGCGATGTTCTTGTTGACGACATCGTCGCCCTTCTTGCCGTACCTCTTCTTGATGGCGCCCTTCATCTCCTCAACGGCCTCCGCGGAGTCGATTACCTGCGAGATCTTGAAGAACCCGGTCTGCATGATCGTGTTGATATGGGCGCCCATGCCGGTCTCCTCGGCGATCTTGAAGGCGTCGACCACGTAAAACCTCAGTTTCTTGTCGATGATCTGCTTCTGCACGCGGCCGGGCAGCTTGCTCCAGACCGTGTCCTTGTCGTACTCGGAAGTCAGCAGGAACGAGCCGCCGTCTACCAAGTTTTTCAGCATATCGTACTTCTCGACGAACGTGAAGTTATGGCACGCGAGGAACTTTGCCGAGGTGATGAGGTACGGGCGGCGTATCTTATTTTCGCCGAAGCGCAGGTGGGAGACCGTGAGCGTACCCGCTTTCTTGGAGTCGTACACGAAGTACCCCTGCGCGAAAGGCTTGTGGTGGGAGATGATCTTCATGCTGTCCTGATTGGCGCCCACCGTGCCGTCGGAGCCCAGCCCGTAGAAGAGCGCGCAGAAGACGCCCTCGATTTCGATATTGAACTTGGGGTCGTAGTCAAGCGAGCATTTCGTCACGTCGTCGTGTATGCCGATGACGAAGTGGTTGCGCGGCTTGCCTTTGCCGAGCTCGTCGTAAACGCCCTTGACCATGGCCGGCGTGAACTCCGCCGAACCGAGGCCGTAGCGGCCGCCGACGATGCGGGGCATCGACTTGAACCTGGGCGAATCGCCGCCCATATTCTCGTTGATAGCGGTAACAACGTCTTCGTAAAGCGGCTCGCCGAGTGACCCGGGCTCCTTCGTGCGGTCGAGCACGGCGATCTTCTTGACGGAGGCGGGGAGGGCGGCAACGAGGGTCTCGGCGGCGAGCGGGCGGAACAGGTGCACTTTGAGTACGCCGACCTTCTCACCCTTGGTGTTGAGATAATCTATAGTCTCGTGGACGGTGTCTGCGCCGGAGCCCATGATTACGATTACCCTCTCGGCCTTGGGGTCGCCGACGTAGTCGTACAGGTGGTACTGGCGGCCGGTCAGCTTGGCGAACTTGTCCATGTACTTCTGTACGAGCGCGGGGCAGGCGTCGTAGTACTTGTTGACGCTCTCGCGGCCCTGGAAGTAGACGTCGGGGTTCTGGGCGGTGCCCTTGATGTAGGGGCGGTCGGGCGACATCGCGAGGTGGCGGAACTCGCGGACCTTGTCCATGTCTATCATTGCGCGCATGTCGTCGAAAGACAACTCGTCGATACTCTGCATCTCGTGGGAGGTGCGGAACCCGTCGAAGAAGTGGACGAACGGGACGCGGGCCTCAAGCGTGGCAGCGTGGGAGATGAGCGCCAAATCCATGGTTTCCTGCACGGAGGTGGACGCGAGCATGGCGAAACCGGTCTGGCGTACAGCCATGACGTCGCTGTGGTCGCCGAAGATCGACAGGCCCTGGCAGGCGATGGCGCGCGCGGCCACGTGGAAGACGGCCGGGGTCAGCTCGCCGGCGACCTTATACATATTAGGTATCATCAGCAGGAGGCCCTGCGACGCGGTAAAGGTGGTGGTCAGCGACCCCGCGCACAACGCCCCGTGCACGGCGCCGGCCGCGCCGCCTTCAGACTGCAGCTGCGACACCTGGGGCACCGTCCCCCAAATGTTCTTTTCGCCCCTGGCCGACTTCTCGTCGGCGATCTCGCCCATGTCGGACGAGGGGGTGATCGGGTAAATCGCAATGACCTCGCTCACGGCGTGCGCTACGTGCGCCACAGCCGAATTGCCTTTGTGCGCTTCCATCTTTCTTGACATGACTCTACTCCTGTCTCCTGATTGGGAATTGTGTGTTAAAAGTTTAAAGTTAAAAATTCACTTTGAACTATTAGTATAGTATTCGGGAGCGTCGAAAAGATAGTAAAAAAGTGGTAAATTTTTGTCAAGCCGAGGCGGGGGGCCAAAAGGTCGGGATAACAGGCTTTTTTCAATTCCGATTGGATTGGGGGGATATCCGGCGGTAGTGCGTCTACGCCTTCTTATCCCGCGAAACGGCCATTGGGGAGGCCATCGCCCCAAAATATCGCTTCTACAGCTGCGGCGGCGCGATATTCATCATCTAAACAAAAAAATTCCCATCCATCCCCCGGCGTTGTATTATATTTAAGGATATGGGCGGTATAACCGGGCCGTAAGAAGAAAGGGGTGTCTAATGACCGCCGCCGAGCAAAGAACCTACGAAAAATACTTGGAAAACAGGTCAAGCCTCGACTGCGTAATCTATACCGCGAAAATGGACGGCATTGCGGAGGGGCGGGCGGAGGGCGAAGCGAAAGGCCGGGCGGAAGTTGCCGGAAAGATGAAGGCCAAAGGGTTTGGTACTGGCGATATCGCTGAAGCAACCGGGCTGTCTCCGGAAGAGATTGAAAAGCTGTAGAAGGGCCGAAGGCGGAAAACGCCTTAAATACGTCAAAATATCTGTCAAAAATATTGAACCACCTCAAACCATTAACTTGGCGGAGATTGATGAATGGCTGAAATAGATTTTTATATAACAGATGATGAAAAAATGGAGTTATTTGACTATATAACAAATAATGATGGGGTATTTGTTCCCAATTTGCATTATATTAATCCTGAAATTGTTCCAATACAATCTAAAGCTGATTTTATTAGATGTATTTACGAACAAACGGGATGGTGTTTTGTTGTATCATCGCGTTTTCAAACGGAACCACTCACATTCAGCCAACTCGAGTGTGGTGAATATTACATAATGCAGAGACAAGGTGGCCCATGTATTAACGTCCGTTGTTATCTTGGATATTCTAACAATGCTCAAATAAAATATAAATGTACCCAGATTACTCATTATCCACGCTATATCCACCATGACGATTTCGTAAATTATGATGAATTCCCCGCGTCAGAAGACTTAAAAGCGTATTATAAGATGATGATAAAATTCTTAAAATCAAAATGCCGTCAAATTACCGCGAAGAACGGTAAGAAATACTGGGTAAGCAAGACCTTAAAGGAAGAGGATGTTTTGTGATAATGAAACGGGGCTGGGGGGCCATGAAGCCGCCTGATTTTAAGCCGCCGCGGCAGGACGGCAGCCTTCCCGATAGACCTCCCACGGTGTTTTGCCGTTTTTTATGATGGGGGAGGGCAGTACACTGGATTTAATAAAAATTGCGGCCGAAAGCTTCGGCCGCAATTTTTGTATCTCGTTATCATTCAATAAGATAACGTGCCACACATATTTTCACGTCATATCTTCTGTATCTTAATCACGTTTGTATTGCCCGATACCCCCAGCGGCACGCCGGCGGTTATTACTACGAGGTCGCCCTCTTTTACCGCCTCCGTTGTCAGCGCGCACTCGCAGGCGTGGGCGATGAGTTCGTCGGTTTTGATTTTTTCCAGCGCGTGCACGGGTATTACGCCCCATATTACAGAGAGTTTGTAGTAGGTTTTATCGCATCTCGTTGCGGCGATGATCGGCACGAACGGCCTGAACCCGCTGATTTTACGGGCCGTCATTCCGGAGTACGTCACGGTTATGACGGCTTTGGCGTTGAGGTCGTGGGCGGCGTTGATGGCCGCGTGGGCTATGGCGTCGTCTATGGTGTCTACCTCTACATTAAGGCCGTGGAACCTCTTTTTGTAGTTGATGGCGTTTTCGGTCTGCAGGATGATCTTGGCCATCGCCTTGACCGCTTCGACGGGGTACTTGCCGGCGGCGGTCTCGCCGCTTAACATGGTTGCCGATGTCCCGTCGTAGACCGCGTTGGCCACGTCGCTTATCTCGGCGCGGGTCGGGCGGGCGTGGGTGATCATCGATTCGAGCATCTGCGTGGCCGTTATGACCGCCTTGCCCTCCTTGAAGCACCCTTTTATCAGCTTTTTCTGTATCGCTGGCAGCTCCTCGAACGGTATTTCCACGCCCATATCGCCGCGGGCGACCATTATGCCGTTGCTTATCTCGATAATGGAGTCCATATTCTTTACGCCCTGGCGGTTCTCGATCTTGCTTATGAGCCTGACCTCTTCCCCGTTTATCGTTTTCAGGTAATCGCGGATGTCCTGCACGTCCTGGGCGCAGCGCACGAAACTCAGCGCTATGAAGTCGATGTCCTGCTCAATGCCGAAAGCGATGTCCTTTTTATCGTTTTCGGAGAGGTACTCCATGTTGATCTCGATATTGGGGAAGTTCAGCGATTTGCGGTTGGAGAGGACTCCGCCCACGGTTATTACCGTCTTTATCTCCTCTTTGTCGACGCTTTCGACGCGCATTTCAATGTTGCCGTCGTCCGCAAGGATTACGTCGTCTTTCTTGAGGTATTTGTAGAGATCCGCGAAGCTTATGGCCACGCGGGTGTTGTCTCCCAGCACGTTCGCGTCGGATACTAAGGTAAATGGGTCGCCATCATTCAGGGTAACGCGGCCGTCCTTAAAGGTTTTTACCCGAACCTCCGGGCCCTTGGTATCAAGCAGGATGCCGATGGGCATGCCCAGCTCCTCGCGGAGCGCCTTGACCGTAGCGATTCTGGCAGCCTGTTCGTGGTACGCGCCGTGCGACATATTTAACCGCGCGACATTCATGCCCGCCTTGATCATTTTCCTGAGGACCTCAGGGTCATCGGTTGATGGGCCCAGCGTACAGACGATTTTTGTTTTTTTGAATTGCATAGCCTCTCCCTTTGTTATTTATACCTTGGAACCGGTAGTTTCATACCCATATTATAGTATTACGGAACGCCGTAAATCAATAGCAAACGCCTATTATCAATTATTCTTTATTCTTTCCACCCGTGCTGCCCTATGAGCGGCACGAACACCACTTTTTCTACGGATTTTGACTCCAGCCCCGACTCCGTTTTCCTGTATAGCATAAGTTCCTGCTCCGCCCGGTCGCCCGTGGGGATAATCATTATACCCCCCACCGCCAGCTGCTCTGCCAGAGTTTCCGGCGTTACCGGCGCACCAGCCGTTACTATTATCCTGTCGAACGGGCTCCACTGCTTCCACCCGCACGTACCGTCGCCGATCTTGAAGGTGACGTTGGCTAAACCCATGTTTCTCAACAACTTGCGCGCTCGGTCGCCGAGATCGTTGTGGCGCTCTATAGTGTACACGCGCCGCGAAAACTGCGCCAGGACCGCCGCCTGAAAGCCCGACCCGGTGCCTATCTCCAATATTTTCTGGTCTTTTCCGAGCTCTAAGAGCTGGGTCATAAGCGCCACAATGTACGGCTGGCTGATGGTCTGCCCCTGCCCGATGGGGAAGGTGGTATCCTCGTAGGCGAACTCCGGGGTCGTCCCCTGTATGAAGAGGTGGCGCGGGACCTTGCGGAACGCGTCTAACACGCGCTCGTCGGTTATGCCCTTGTCCCGCAGTTTCTGTATAAGGCGTTCGCACGCTATACTCGGATCTAATGTGCTCATTACGCGCTTTTTCCGCTTTTTCCGTTAATATTGCCCTTAAACCTGATGCCGTACCACACCCCAAACACCGCAACGGCCCAACGGACCGTGTCTATCAGGTGAGATATATGGCTCCGGCCTCCCTTTAAATATAATGTTTGGACACGCACAAAAGTAATGGGAATTTTTTTTGCCGCCGTTTTGAGGATAACCTCCGACTCCATCTGGAAGCGGTTGTACTTCAGGTGCGTGGAGGCGGCAAGGGGCCCGGAATACAGCCTGTAGCCGCACTGGCTGTCTTTTATGCGCTGCCCGGTCAGGAGCGTAAGTATAAGCGATGTCAGGCGGTTTGAGAGTATCCGCGTCGGCGGCATGGCCCCTATGCGCATATCCCGCGCCCCTATGCAGATGCCCGTATGCGGCCATTTCCGCGCCATTTCCAAAAAACGGGGGATGTCGGAAAGCGAGTGCTGCCCGTCGGCATCCATCGTTAAAATCCACTTGGCGTTTATGGCGCTTGCGTTGACGGCTCTGGACCCGGCGGTAAGGTAGGCGAACCCCGTCTTGAGCGCCGCGCCCTTGCCCCGGTTGACATCGTGGCGGAGGCACATTATATCCGATTCAAGGCAATACTCATACGTGCCGTCCCTGGAGGCGTCGTCTACTATCAATACGTGATCCTTGGGCACGATCTTAAAAAGCATATTGAGAAACTGCTTTAACTGACCGGCTGATTTGTATGACGGGATAAGGACATACGTGCCTGATGGCCATTCTATCATAGCGATAAGCTCTCCTGTATGGATCGGGTTAGGGCGGAGACCGAATCGCCGCCGGTATTGGGGTTGACACTGCCGGCACCGCGATGGCGCGCGGGCGGGGCGATAGGCCCGCTCAGGGTTACCGTGATTTTTGAGAACGGCCCGGGGATGATGAACCCGTCCCATGATTTCAGCCGCCACGCCCTGTCGGCATTGATTTTTATAGTAACCGCCGGCGCCCCGCCTGCGATGGCAATCTGCGCCGCTCCGGGCTTTACCACCTCTTTTGGCCCCCGCGGCCCGTCCGGCGTTATCCCCAGCGACCGCCCCTCCCGCAGCGCCCTCAGGCTCTGCCGCAGCGCCGACGCGCCCCCCCGGCCCGACGACCCGAAAGCCACCCCGTGCCCCCACAGCCGCGCCACCCCGGCGGCTATGCGCCCGTCCCTGCTGCGCGAAACGACCGCCGTCTTGCCCGTATTTCGGAACAGATAGGAGATGACTAACAGCGCGGAGTGCCAGAAACAGTACACTTTTGGCGCCGCCCCCGCGTCAAAAATGTCTACGGACGGCGGAGAAACGACGTTTATGCGCCACGTCTTGCCGAGGGCCGAGCTTATGAGCCATATCAAAATAGAGATCAATTTTTCCATCGCTATCAAATATAAATTATGGCCAAACCTGTTTTTGCAAAATCAGGCTGCCATTTTTGAAGCCGCAAACACGGCTGAACGGCAAAATAAAGAAAAGCCAAACCTTTTTTGCAAAATCAGGCTGCCATGCATTATATTAGTAACTTATCAATGCGCTAACGGAAAAAAATAAGATTTGGAGACCCCGACCAATGCCGTCAACCAAAAGGCAGGAAACCGAATTTGAGGCCCGGTATTTCGACGAACTTGCCGATATCGCCCTTAAGGCCCACTATATAGAGCCGGATCTATACAAGGAGTACAATGTAATGCGGGGCCTGCGCAAGGCCGACGGCACAGGCGTTTTGGTCGGCCTGACCAATATAGGCGACGTGCACGGCTATATCATGGACGAGGGCGAGAAGGTCCCGGTCGAAGGCCGCCTGCGCTACCGGGGTATAGACGTCGAGGATATCGTGGATGGGTTCCAGAAAGACAGGCGCTTCGGCTACAACGAGACCGCGTACCTGCTGCTTTTCGGCAAACTGCCCAGTTCCGACCAAATTACGCTTTTTCGCGGTATGCTCGACGCCTGCCGCGAGCTGCCGGACGGGTTCATGGAGAACATGATCCTCAAGGCCCCCACGCCCGACGTAATGAACAGCCTCGCGCGGTCGGTGCTGGCCAGCTATACCTACGACAAAAACCCCGATTCGCTCGAAATCAGGAACGTCCTGCGCCAGTGCATAGAGCTTATCGCGCGGTTCCCGACATTCGTGGCCTACGGATACCAGGCAAAGTGCCACTACTACGACAACAAAAGCCTCGTAATCCACAAGCCGCAGACAGGCATGGGTACAGCGCAGAACTTTTTGCACATGATCCGCCCCGACTCCGCTTTCACCGAGCTTGAGGCCGAAACGCTTGATTTGGCCCTCGTGCTGCACGCCGAGCACGGCGGCGGCAACAACAGCGCCTTCGCCCTGCACGTGGTAACCTCCTCCGACACCGACACCTACTCGGCAATCGCCTCCGCGGTAGGTTCGCTGCGCGGCGCCAAGCACGGCGGCGCCAACATCAAGGTCGCGGGGATGATAGAAGATATCAAACAGGGCATAAAAGACTGGGCCGATGACGACGAGGTAACCGCCTACCTCACCAAAATCATCCGCAAGGAGGCGTTCGACCGCACCGGCCTCATATACGGCATGGGCCACGCAATCTACACCCAGAGCGACCCGCGCTCCGAAATCCTGCGCGCCAAGGCCGAGGAATTGGCCAAAGACAAGGGGTGCATAAACGAATTCAACCTCCTGCGCTCGGTAGAACGCCTCACGCCGACGGTATTCGCCAGGGCCAAAGGCAGCAATAAGGCGGTGTGCGCGAACGTAGACCTGTATTCCGGCCTCGTCTACCGTATGCTCAACATCCCGCAGGAGCTCTACACCCCGATCTTCGCCATAAGCCGCATAGCGGGGTGGGCGGCGCACCGCATAGAGGAAATAATAAGCGGCGGCAGGATAATAAGGCCGGCGTACAAGAGCGTGGTGTCCCGGATGGCGTACATCCCGGTCGAACAAAGAAATGAATGACGTTTGAAGTTTCGGGGCTGCGGCATTAACTCCGCACCCCAAACTCCAAACTCCAAACCGCTTTAAAAAAACGCTCAAGGACAATTTTTCCCGGTCCGATAATATAACGTGGGGATAAACGTGGCAATTTTGCCGCAGCATATAATAGAGGGGGAATATTATGATGAAGGCAGGGTACGGGGCATACCAGAGCAAGCAGGCGGAAACGAACGATCAGGGTAAGCTGATCCTCGTTACGTACGACGTCGCCATAAAACACGCCAAGCTGGCGCTTGAGATATTCGAGGATAAAAAGCAGATTGAGGCGCGCGTTAAGCATATATTCAAGATTCAGGACGCGCTGGAGGAACTGCAGTGCTCGCTGAATATGGAGGCCGGGGGGGATATCGCGGCTAATCTGTACAACCTGTACACGTTCATGTTCCACCTTACGGTCGACGCCAACATCGGTAATGACAGGACGCTGCTTGAGGAGGCTTTGCGGTATTTGGAGACGCTGCGGGAGGCTTGGGGGCAGGCTACCGTTAAGGCTAAGGCGGAGGCGGCGCCGCAGATTAAGTTTGAGAATATGACTGTTAGCGGGTAATATGTGTTGATTGCGGGGGCGCGATTTATCGCGCCCGTTTTATTTTAGAACATCCCCCGTAAAACCCTGTCAATTTCAGAGATATTTATCAGCTCCTCTTTGCCGGTTATCAGGTTTTTCAGGCGGAATTGGCCGTTTTTGGCCTCGTCGCCGCCTATAAACAGGGCGCAGCGCGATCTGGCGCTGTCTGCTGATTTTAGCTGCTTGCCTACGTTCTGGTTATCCTTTAAAGAGAATTCGCAGGATATCCCCGCGGCCCTTAGTTGCTGCGCGGTGTTGATTATGGCTGCCGATGCGCCGCTGTCTATAGATATCAGGAAGACGTCGCTGCGCGGGGGCGGGGGAGGGGCTAAGGATTTTGATTTGAGGAGTTCGCCCAAGACTACGTCTCCGGCGGCGAATCCTGCAGCCGGGGTGGGCGGGCCGCCGTAAAGGCCTACCAGATTGTCATATCGACCGCCGCCCGCTATCGCCCTCAGGTTGCCGCGGACGTCAAATAGCTCGAAAACTATCCCCGTATAATACGCAAGCCCGCGGACAATGCCTATGTCGAATACTAAGTAGTCGCTCAATCCGTAAGAATCAATCAACGCAAACAGCTTTTTGAGCTGGTCAAGGGAGGCTATCTGGGGGGGTGATGATCCCAGCGTACCGGCAAATCTCTCTATATCATCAATACATCCGCAGTTAAACATATCGTTTATCTTACCGCGTATATCTTCTTTATTGACAATGCCTTCCAGCTCACGGGAAAAATCATCGCCAGACATTTTCCCCTTTTTGTCCAAAAGCGCGTAGAGCGGTTTTAATTGGTCCCTCTCCACCCCGCAAAGAAGGAATAATTCTTCAAGCATGGTCCGGCTCGATACCCTCGCTTTGAAGTCCGTATCGTCAAACCCGAACGCTCGCATCATGTCAACAGCCGCCGCGATCAGCTCGGCGTCGGCGGAGACGTCCTCAATACCCAAAATATCCATATTAAGCTGTATGAACTCCCGCAGCCGCCCCTTCTGCATCCGCTCGTACCTGAATAGCCTGCATATTGAGTACCACCGCACGGGCCGCTTGAGGTTGGTCCCCTTAGCCGCCGCCATCCTCGCCAGCGTCGGCGTGAGTTCGGGCCGCAGGGCTATCGTCCTGCCGCCCTTGTCCTCAAACGAGTATAGCTGCTTCTCTATCTCGTCCCCCGACTTCTGCGTATACAGGTCCAAGTGCTCAAACATTGGCCCCTCGTACTGCTCAAACCCGTAAAGCCGGCATGATTTGTGCCAGCTGTCAAACATGAACTGCTGGAAAGCCATATCCTCCGGATAAAAATCGCGCGTGCCCTTAGGCCCCTGTATCGGCATCGTTTTCGTACCTTTTTCGCTGATTTTTGGAAAATATACCCTGTCCTGATGATAATATATATCCGGGCGGCCCAGTATTGCAAATAAAAAAGGTTCTACTACCGAAATACTTGGTAAATGAAAATTTGTTGTATACCCGGCCTGGGCACCCTGCACCCAGGCCTAGACGGATGTGGGACAAATATAAATTTTTCGCAATAGGCATGGGTGCGGAGTGGGGCGGAGACGACATCACGCTGGTCGTGCAGTCGTTCTCCGCCCCACTCCGTGCCCATGCCGCTGATTGATACATGACAAACCTCAATTTACCGTCGTCGTAGTGCTGTTTATCGTAACTGTCTTGACGGCGGTACCGCCGGAATAGGCGCCGCCCTGGTACAGCCCCAGATTGTCCGCAGCGCCGGTGTGCGTGCCGCCTGAGAATATTGTGTAGGTTCCTTTCTCAAGAAGGGGGCTGCAAACCATCAGGCTCCTCGTCTGTCCCAGGGTTTTGAGCGTTACCACGTGCGTACCGCTATTTGACGATACGTTGATGAACGTGTTTGCCGCTACCGGGCTGCTGCTGAATTTGGCCAAAAACGAGTATTGGGGATTGGCGGATGCGTCGGCGGCGACATTGGGCAGCTGCAGCATGTTGCCGGCGTTGCCGAGCGCTATGAACAGGCCGCCCGACATGGTGAACGAGCCGTCAAAATCCACGGGAACCTCTGGGCTGTTGGTCGCGCTCGGGCTGAATGAGACGACCGTGCCGCCCGTCATCACTATGGAGCCGTTGGAATCCACCCCGTCGCCGCCCGACGACTCTATGTAGTACTCCCCGCCGGTTATTGTAAGCACGCCGTCTATAGCCCTTTCCTGCCCCGGCCCCACAAGCCCGGGCCGGCCGCCGCCGGGCGTGGTAACGGTAGTCTTTACGGTGTCGGAGATGTTGATCCCGTCGTCCGAGGCCTTTATCTTTACAAACCCGCCGTTCAGGTTTATGTTGTACCCCTCAAGCCCCTCGTAACATTTGGTTATGTCTATATTTCCGCCGTGTATCGTCAGGTTGTACGTGGCGCGGATGGCGTCATCGGCGGTGGATATGGTAAAAGCGCCATCGTGGACAGTCACGTTTTTGTCGGCGTGGATCGCGTCGTCCTTGCTGTCTATGTCGAACGTGCCGGAGAATATCGTTATGGAGGAGTCGGCCTTGAGCCCCTTCGCGCTGGTCGCGACGGTGCCGGAAGCGCCGCTCCCGCCGCCTGTTTTGACCTTGAAAGCGGCGTTGGATATGTTCAGGTCGGTCGAGGCGTCGATCCCGTCTTTGCCGGCGGTTATGGTGATACTGCCGCCTGTTACGGTTACCGCGCCCAGCCCTTCGTCCCGCTCCTCAGTCTTGATCCCGTCTTCGCCCGAAGTAAGGTTGAGCGTACCGCCGGCAATGGTGACCGCGTCGTTGCCTTTGAGCGCGTTGTTGGGGGCGCTTACCGTTATCTCCCCGCCCTCAATTTTGAGGCTGGCGCGGCTCCCTATCCCGTTGTTGCACTTGGCGGTTACGTTGAGCTTGCCAGTGCCCTTTATGGTCAGGTTCCTGCGTATTAAAAGCGCGGCGTTCGGCTGCTCGTCAGGGTCGTACCCGAAACCGTACTTGCCGTCCGCCGCATCCTGCCCGCCGTCGGCCAGAGTGTTCGTGGAATTGGTTGCGAGAATTACGGTAACGTCGGACTTTTTAAGGCAGACGAGCGGCGCGTAGTTCGGGCTCGTGATATGGGCATCTTTCAATATAACCGTAACATCTAAATCTTTCTTGGAAACGGCGACAAAACCCTTGTTCAGCGTCCCCTGTACAAGATACGTCCCGCTGCCGGTAATCTCGACGATTGTCCCATAGTAGGGATCCTGCTCGATAATATTAACATTGTTACCGGTAAAATCAGCGGTCGTCCCTTTCAAATTGATAATAGTCGTGTCGCCCAACAGCGCGCCGGGAATGATGGTTAGCGTAAAATCCTGACGCGGGTTTAATCCTTCTACCGGAGTGAACGTGCGCGTTATGGTGCTGTACCCCGCCGCGGTAACGGTTATTGTCCACTCCCCGTATCCGTCGTCAGCCGCACTCTTTCGTAATAAAGGGCTATCAGCGGTAAATACCGCGTTAATATTCAATATGCTGCCGCTGTGGGTCAGTCTGGCGGTGAAGGAGTTGCCCTTCGTTCCCTTGACCGAGAGCAGGTAGACGCCGGCAGGGATGTTGGCACGAGAGATTCTGGCTGCCCCATTTGAGGCAGACGCTTTACCGTTCAGTATCCGCTTACCATTTAAAGAGTACAGGGATACCGCCGCGTCCCGGTACTGCTGAGAGTATAGGTTGAGGGTAACGTTTTCGCGGTTGTGGCTGACCCACGCCCCGGAATTTGCCCTGTTTTGCGTCCGATGCGATACTCCGGATTCTACCGCGGCCAGTTTGATGTTGAAGATTTGTTCAGCGCCGCCAGTAACGCCGCCGACGGCTCCGGTACCGCCTGCGGCAGGAGGGTCAATCCGGACATCGGCGTCTACGTTTACGAGAACCGGCACCTGCGCGTCCACATCCTGCGCAAGCGCGCCCCCCGCCAATATCATCGCAGAAAAAAACGCCGCCGCAACAAAAACAGATACCTTAGACATACTTAACCCCTTGGATTATTAGGATATATCAATCCTGTAAGCACTGCAATCCCGCTTAGGAATCAACAATGGCGCCTGCTCTGTATTTATAATATAACACCTACGCGCGCCTGCCGCAAAAATAAATTTGGCTCTACTCCCAAACCGTTTTAACACTTTCAAATAGTTGGGGAGTTGAGCCAAAAATACGGAGCATACACCTCGGCGATCAACTGAAGTGCACGGTTGGCAACAATGAGGATATAATCAGTTGCTGAGTTTCAGGACTTCATCAACCGTGAGGCCGGTGTCCTCAGCAATATCAGCTACTTTTGCACCTCTGGCCAGTAGCTTTTTCGCGATCTCCCGCTTCTCTTTCATCCTCTCCTCTTCCCCACGGACTTCGAGGGCGATGTCCATATTCCACTCGGAAATAAGCATGTTAACCACCTTTTGTTTATTTTTGGACAAAAATTCTTTCAGCACACCCTGCTCGATACAGTCAATAACCGCTTTTTGGACGGCCTCTTCCAAAGGCATCGCCTTGCGGTACTCACGTATCATATTAATAAATATACTATACTCGCGGATAGTTTCGCAACCCCTAACGAGATTTTCATTGTGGCCGTGGTTGATATTATACATAGTTACCGTGAGTTCGAGGTCGATAATCCCGTCGTCCGGGGCATCCTGCGGCCCGGCGGGGATGAACATGTCGGAGAGCCGGAGTATCTGCTTGCCGTCGGGCATCTCGGAGGGCCCGTTGTAAAGAACGATGAACTTGGGGCGCTGTAACGGGAACCCCCTCTCGCTATACTCTTTTTTTATGTCGTTCAGCCCCCTGTAAGTCTCGGCGATATACTGTAACATCCTGTATGGCATAGCGTTACAGATGGTAGATTGATGTTCGATAAACACGATGAGCCTGTCATCCAAAAGGAACGAAACGTCGTTGACCCTGCCCTTGGTAAGGGAGTTTTCTATGGTCTTGAAGTCTACCTTTGCGTCGGGGCCGTAGTGTGTCCCGGCAAACGTGTTCGCCGCGGAGATCGCAGCGCCGGGGTTGTCTTCGAGCAGCATAGCGAAGACCCTGCTTTTGATCTCCCGGTTGATTTTTATGCCGGGTTTGGGCTTTTGGGCCATTTTACGGTGTTTCCTGCCTGTTGGCGGTACGGGTTCGGTTTACTAATATAATGTATGGAAAGGGGCGGATGCGGTTTTTGATGACCGGATGGGTTCCGGGAACGGGGGACGGTACTGGTCACCAGCCCCCGATTGACCGCCGTCCACATACCCTCCACCGCCAAACATCACATAAGCCACATGTTTCACCGAGACGGAGACTGCCGCCCAATCCACCAACCCCCCGTCAGGAAGCCGACTACGAGGCTCCGGAACAGGAGCCAACCGTGCATTTTCGCCCCTCGTATGGACATGGGAATGAATTTTTACCCTTTTTTTTGTGCTTCAGGACGGCACAATGTATATTTTTTGAGGAGATACCTCCGAAAGTCAAAAAGAGGTCAATACAGTAAATATATCCCAAAAATCAGGACAAGAGAGGCTAAGTTGGCTGCAATCAACGACTTACTGCAACAAATCGCCGACCAGAAGCTCCGAGAACGGCTGACAGTGGAGATTGACCGCATCAGCAAAGACAAGAAGTTCGGCTTGGTCTTCGAGGAGCACATCCCGGAATGTACCCAGTTATACGGCGTACCCATCCGGCGCGGTTCTTCCGTCGCCCGCAAAACAGGCAAAGTCAATGACGTATACACCGTCCTCAAAATCAACAAAAAAAACGCGCTGTGCGTAAACAAAACGACCGCCGAACAAACTACATTGCCACTCAACGAACTTGTACCCGTAGCCCTCATCGGCGAACCAATCTTCCCGTCGCTCGAACCCGTCGCCAAAGTCAAAAACGCGCCGGATAACGAACTGTGGCACACCATCATCGAAGCCGATAACTACCACGCGCTCCAACTCTTGGAATACCTGTATGAGGGAAAAGTGGACTGCATATACATCGATCCGCCTTATAATACCGGGGCACGGGACTGGAAGTATAATAATGATTATGTGGATTCTAATGATGCTTGGAGGCATAGTAAGTGGTTGTCGATGATGAAAAAAAGGTTGAAACTTGCCCGTAAACTTCTGAATCCTGAAACCGGCGTTCTTATCGTAACAATTGACGAACACGAGGTTCATCATTTACGAACTTTACTTGAAGATATTTTTCCGGAAGCGTATATACAGATGGCAACAATCGTTATTAACCAAAAAGGAGTATCTCAGGGAAGACTTGCGCGTACAGAGGAATACGCCATATACGTCTTTATGCCGAAAGCCTTTCTACCCGTACACCATGATGATTATCTATCGTTTGACGAGACTACCCAAACACAAACAATTCCGCGATGGGAGCGGCTGTTACGTGGTGGTACGGATTCGAGACGAGAAGATTCACCCACATTATTTTATCCTATTTTTATCGACCCCCAAAAAAAGATGATTACTGGTGTTGGAGAAGTAATGCCGCTTGATAAAAATCCAAATATTAAAACGCATGCGAAAAAGACGATTGCTTGGCCTATTCGGACAGATGGATCTTTTGGTCGTTGGCAAGTAAGTCCTTCAAAGTTTAAGGAACTTGTTGATGCAGGATTTGCACGCCTTGGTACTTATGACAAAAAACGTGGTACGTGGACAGTTTTGTATCTCAACCGTGGGACGCGAAAAAGAATTGATGATGGCGAAATTATTGTTACAGGCAAAGATCCAATTACTGGTGTTGTCAATCTTGAATTTGCCAGTCCAGAGGCAAGGTTACGCAATATCAAAACGGTATGGCATAGACGATATCACGATTCTGGTGTTTATGGCTCAAGTTTATTAAGTACAGTTATTGGCAGAGACAACAATTTTGCTTTTCCTAAATCACTTTATTCCACTAAAGATGCTGTGGCTACAGTTGTTCGCAATAATCCTAAAGCACTTATTGTTGACTTTTTTGCCGGTAGTGGTACTACACTCCATGCTGTAAACCTCTTAAATACCGATGACAATGGTAGTCGCCGTTGCATCCTCGTCACCAATAACGAAGTTTCCGAAACTGAAGCGAAAGAATTAAAAGCATCGGGCCATCAACCGGGTGACCCAAAATGGGAAAAGCGCGGCATTTGCCGTTCCGTGACGTGGCCGCGCACGGAGTACAGCATCCTCGGCAAACGCGCAGACGGAACGGCCCTGTCCGGCGAATATTTCACAAGTTTAACGGTTACAAAGGAACTACCCCGTTCGTTTTATCAACTCGGCTTTGTGGAAGACCCGGCATCACTCTCATCATCCGCCAAAAAGCAGATAGTAGCTCTTATCGGCAAAAGTAACTTGACGCAGACTCTCGTAAAGTCCGACAGCCAATATATTGTTTCGGAAAAGCACACGGCATCCGTGCTGTTCGATCCGGAAGCTGCGAATGAGTGGCTTGCGGACCTTGAAGAGCAGGATCATATAACTGATTTTTACATTGTGGCAAAGGAAAAGGCTAAATTCGAGGAGATAAAAGGCAAAGTTACCGATCTGCTCGGCCCGTTGAGCGTTACCGAGCCGGTGAAGCGCCCAATGAGCGAAGGATTCCCCGCCAACGTAGAGTATTTTAAGCTCGGTTTCTTGGACAGAGACAGCGTATCGCTCGGCCAGCAGTTTGCGGAGATACTGCCGCTCTTGTGGTTGAAGGCCGGGGCAATTGGCGAGCGCCCGGAATTGTCTGCCGCCAAATTGCCGAAGATGCTGATTTACCCGCAAAATTCATTTGCGGTTCTTTTGGACGAGGACAGTTACGGCAAGTTCGCCGCCGCATTATCGAAAGCCGGAAAACTTGGCACGGTGTACTTCGTTACGAACTCGGAGGAGGCGTTTCGGGAGATGTCTGACGGGGTTTGGGCTGGGCAGACGTATCAGCTGTACCGTGATTACATTGATAATTTTATTTTGGGTAGCAGGGGGGATAATTTGTGAGAACACAATTATTTCCATTTCAGGAAAAGGCTCTTGCCGATTTACATACCGCGATACAAGATGCCCATATTCTTTGGCGAGATAACAAACCGCAAGTGATATCTTTTACTGCTCCCACCGGCGCTGGAAAGACTATCATTATGACTGCACTGTTCGAGGACATTATATTTGGCCACGCATTTGGTGCAGCGGAACCGGATTCTGTCTTTGTTTGGCTTTCAGATATGCCGGAACTGAATATGCAGACGCTATTGAAAATCGAGAGTCAGTCAGATAAATTTCGCCCACGTAACGTTGATATAGTTGATTCATCTTTCGATGCTGAATATTTTGTGGGTGGCAACATTTACTTTCTTAATACGCAGAAGCTCGGTTCGGATAAGCTGCTCACACAAAAATCGGATTCGCGCCAATATACGATTTGGGAAACGCTTGCCAACACAGCGAAACGTCAACCGAAATCGTTTTATGTCGTAATTGATGAAGCGCACAGAGGTACGACTTCTTCGCAGCAGGAGAACAAGGCGCAGTCCATCATGCAGAAATTTGTTAAGGGCAGCCGTGAAGACGGGCTGCCTGTTATGCCGCTTGTAATAGGCGTAACAGCTACCCCGCAACGTTTTCAGCGATTGATTGCGGATACCGCGTCAGTCATACAGAAAGTAGTTGTGCCGCCGGAAGACGTGCGCGAGTCCGGCTTGTTGAAAGACAGGATTATCATTCGCTATCCCGATATAGCGATAAACGCCGACATGACGTTATTTAAGGAAGCGGTCAAGGATTGGAGAGACAAGTGCGACCGCTGGGCGGAGTATTGCGAGCGCGAAGAGATTACGGACGCGGTTCGCCCTATTTTCGTGGTACAAGTGGAAGACATATCCGAACACGGAAGGGGAAGCACTGAAACTGATTTGGCGGAGTGCATAAATATCATTGAGGGTGCGCTTGGCCGGAAATTGCAATGGATGGAAGCCGTCCATACGTTTAACGGTCTTGGAACCGTCACCGTGGGCGATGTGGACATTCGCAATGTGGACGCTTCGTATATTGAAGAGGACGAAAAGGCGATGGTGGTCTTCTTCAAGATGAATTTGTCTACGGGTTGGGACTGCCCACGGGCAGAAACTATGATGTCGTTCCGCAGTGCCACCGATTATACCTACATCGCCCAGCTTCTTGGGCGCATGATTCGCACCCCGCTTGCCCGCCGCGTGGAATCGGACGCGGATTTGAACAATGTGGGATTGTTTCTGCCGTTTTTCAACAAAGAGACAGTTAAGAAAGTCGTAGACGCTCTTAGTGAAGGTGAAACGGTTGTCCCTGTTGAAGCAGGTTCGCATAAGGAACTGATTACGTTAAAACGAAATCCTGAGTTCGCCGATATTTTCAATAACTTTAATTTGGTGACATATCGCATTGATTCCGCGAGAAAGCAGCCTGCTCTGCGACGGCTTATGGCACTTGCCCGTGCCCTCATGCAGGACATGATAGATGAGGATTGCCGCAAGAACACGTTAAAGAAAATTCTTGACGTGTTTGACAAGGAACTTGCCGCTCTGAAAGAAAGCGGAGAGTTCGACAAAAGGGCCGCTGATCTTACAGGGTTAATGTTACGTACTCTCACAATTGATTATATTGGTGATGCAGGTAATCCAACGGACGGTTCTACGGAAATAATACCTCTTTCTGATTCTGACTTAAAGAAACTATTTAATCGAGCCGGCAAAATTCTTGGTGACGGTTTGCACATGGATTATTGGAATAATCACGTAAGACGCGATTGGGATGATATCAAGCGGGAAGTTATCGTCTTAGCCAACGACAATAACGCGATGGAGCGGGTGGAAAAGTTCGCGGATGCCGAATTTTATGAATTGTACGACAAACATCAAACGGATTTCCGCACATTGAAAGAGGAACGCAAAAACACATATACCAAATTGGCCCAAACATCGGCAACGCCCATCCCGCTTAATTGGCAGCTGCCGGAAACGATAGATTTCACGGTAGACGAGAGCGCGAAGGTTTATGACCGCCACTTGTATATTCCTGTTGGTGGCGGCAAATTCAAGGTAAATCTGAATAGCTGGGAAAGCGCTCTGGTAAAAGAAGAATTGGAAAACGGGGCGGTAGCATGGCTGCGCAATCTCGACCGGAAGAAGTGGTCATTGGAGATTCCGTATGAAGATGACGGGCAGCAGAAGCCGATGTTCCCGGATTTAATTGTCGTCCGCAAGGTCAAGAACCAATACCTGTTCGACATACTTGAACCCCACGACCCAAGCCGAAAGGACAACTGGCCCAAAGCCGTAGGGCTGGCAAGATTCGCCGATAATCACTGCGATATGTTCGGGCGGATTCAGCTTATCCGCAGGGCAAAAGGCCCGGACAAGCGAGAACACTTTTATCGCTTGGATATGGGAAAGGTAAACATCAGAAACAAGGTTCGCGGCATCACGTCAAATGAGATGCTCGACCGGATTTTTGAGGAGAATGCGGAGACGGGTAATTAATAGTACAACATACGATATCACTAAAAATGCTGATATCTGATAAAAAATCAAAGGGAGCAGAATAAATTAATATGGCGACATTACATAATCTTAAAATCAAAAACTTTAGGGGAGTTCAAAATTTTGAACAGAATTTTGGACAAGGTGTAACTTGTATTATAGGACGTGGTGATTCTGGGAAATCAACAATTATAGATGCTATTGCTTACGTTCTCTCTCAAAGTTGGAGTATCAATTTTTATGATAGTGATTTTTATAAATGCAACATAGAAAATCCAATAGAAATTGAAGCGACGTTAAAAAACGTCCCTGAAAAATTATTGGCTAAATTTGGAATGCACGTTAGAGGTATTAAGGATAACGGGGTTATTGTTGATGATATGGAAAGTGAAGATGCACTTGATGCAGAGCAGGCTATTTCCATTCGATTAACAGTTACAAAGGATTTGGAGCCAAGATGGGAAGTGGTAACAAATAGAGGTCAAGAGCCTGTAAATATTTCTGCGTCTGATCGTGCGAAATTAAATACCTTTACAATCTCAGATTATTCAGACAAACATTTTTCTTTAACCAAAGGGAATCCATTATATACTCTACTTAAGGGGCTTGAGGGTGAAGTTGAAAATGAAGAAAATACAATTTTAAAAATGTTAAGAAATGCTAAAATAAATATAGACAGTGAAATTTCTACTAAATTTGAAAAGATTATCACAAAAGTCAAAGAAGTATCATCAACACTTGGAGTTTCAACAAATGATTTATCTGCTACCATTGACCATAGAGATATTTCTATTAAGGAAAATAAAGTTTGTTTGCACGAAATCAATGTTCCGTTACGCCTGAAAGGTAAGGGGTCAAAAAGGATAATGTCACTGGCAATTCAAATCGCGGTAGCAAATCCAAGTGGGATCATACTTATTGACGAAATTGAGCAAGGACTTGAGCCTGATAGAGTTCAACATTTAGTTAGTATATTGAAAGCGTATACTGATTTTCAAATTTTTTTCACAACACACTCAAGTAATGTCGTTGTGGAATTAGCAACGCCAAACCTCTTTATCATGAGAACTGGAGCAACGGCTCTCTTATCTGTCCCAGAAAATTTGCAGGGCTGTATTAGAAAAAACCCAGAAGCTCTTTTTGCCACAAAGGTAATTGTTTGTGAGGGCGCTACGGAAATTGGGATATGTCGAGCCTTAAATGATTATATGCAACATAACGGCAAAAAGAGTTTAACATATCGTGGCGTTCGGTTAGCTGATGGTACTGGCAATGAAATGATAAAATACGCTGAAGGTTTCAAAAAGTTAGGTTTTAATGTGTGTCTATTTTGCGATTCAGACAACGAGGATACTAACAATAAAAAAAATCAATTATCTGATATTAAAATCATTGATTGCCAAAACAAATACGCAATAGAACAGCAGTTGTTTACAGACCTATCGTGGGACTCTATTGTTAAGATGATTAATTATCGTATAGATACTTGCGCTGTTGAAAGCTATTCTGTTTTTGACAGCATTTATTCTACATCAAGCGCAAAACCCAACTTCACCGCAGATTGGTATGAGAAAGAATGTAAGAACCTTAGAACCCTTTTAGGTAACAAGGCCAATACGGATAAGTGGTACAAACAAATAGCGCATGGAGAAGAAATCGGCAAGATCGTATTTGCTGAATTCAAAACAATGGACGGTAGTAAAAGACTCAAACAAAATTTTCAGAAGCTAATCGAATGGATCGAGAAATAGAATGCCGAATTTGGAAAAATTTCTCGCAAAAAACAAAAGTATGATTATCGCTCCTGCCGGTTATGGCAAAACTCATACTATTGTCGAATGCGTAAAATTATGCACCGCAGAAAAAAAATGCCTGATTCTCACCCATACATACGCTGGAATTGCGTCTATTAGAGATAAAATGAAGCGCGAGCAAGTTAAATGTTCAAAATATTTATTAGAAACTATCAGTAGTTTCGCCTTGCAATGCATGAATGCTTTTCATATTGATAAAAGTTCTATTCCTAACATAGAGGATGACGAATATTTCAATTTTGCTGTAGATACTGCAATACGAGTTCTACGGTCAAAACCGTTTAAAGAGGTTATCAAAAGTTCATATTCGCATTTAATTGTCGACGAATATCAGGACTGTACTCAACGACATCACAAACTAATACTGTTATTATCAAACATACTACCTACCCACATTTTTGGTGATCCATTACAGGGCATTTTTGGATTTAAAGGAGAACCCTTGGTTGATATGGAATCAGTAGAGGAGGTGGGCGGCCTGAATCAGAATATAGATGTATTGGATACACCGTGGAGATGGAATAATGCAAATGCGACGGAATTAGGAAGTGCATTGGCAAATATAAGGTCGTTACTATTGCGCCAAGAAAAAATAGATTTAAGTCATTATAAAAACAGTATAGATACTGTTATTGTTACCGAAAAAAATTACCCTCTCTATTTGAAAACTATACGGCAAAAAATTAATACATCCTCAACCACAAGTTTACTATTAATCCATCCAGATGCCATAAGAATTACTTCACGCCTCAATATCGCAAAACGATGTTCACCAATCAGATTAATTGAATCGATAGATCATAATGATTTTTATGAATATGCTAAACAATTTGATGAGATGTATGGTAACGACTTAATAGTTTCGATTTTGTCTTTCATGAAAAGTATTACATCAACTACCCAAATAAAAAATTGGTTTAAGGATGATTGTACGCTAAAAAGTAAAAGGTCAGATGTCGACAAAAAAATATCGAAAGGTTTGGAATTAGCAATTACCCAATTATCACGGAACAAAACATCCATAAATATTGCCACTCTAATCGAAGCAATTTTTCATTTACCTCAAAATAAGTGTTGCAGAAGGGAGCTTTTATCTGATATACTTAAATCGCTACGTTCGTCTTCCGTGACTGGAGATACTATTTATGAGTCTATGAAGAAGAATCGAGATATAGTCAGAATATATGGAAGAAGTGTTATTGGAAAATGTATTGGCACAACTCTCTTAACAAAAGGTTTGGAATTTGATACTGTGATACTACTCGGTGCACATAAATTTAAAGACCCCAAAAATTTATATGTAGCATTAACAAGAGCAAGCAGGAAATTAATAATTATAACCGAAAATTTTGTTTTAAGCCCATATAAGTAACACTTTCATATTATTTACCCTTTCCTCTCAACTCTGCCAAGTGGCACCTATTGCAGAGGCTCTCCAGATATTGGTCATCGTACGGCGACATCCCACTCGCCAGCAGTACCTCAACGGATGGGTTGTGGTGTACCATCTGCACCGGAACGACCCGCCCCTGCTCCCGGTACCTCGGCAGAGCGGCTCCTGCTGTCGGGGGCGCAGGGAGGTTTCCGTCCATTTCCGTGAGGCGAAGAATGCCCGTTGCCCGTCCGGTTTACGGGCATCAAGACGCTCAAATCCTGCCCTCGACGGCTGTGGCGGGGCGGGGTGTCCGCTGGCGTTGAGGGCAGTAACCGGGGCGTTCCACGAGCGTGGGACATCCGGGGTATCGGCATGGGGCGCTTGGGTATTTAGTCAGTCTTTTTGGCTTTTGTTGGGAGAGAGATGGCTAAATCTGGGGTTGGCTGGGCGATTTCGGGGTAAATTTTGCTTTTGAGTATTGACTTTCGGCTCGGATTCCAGTATTTTTATATTATTAGCGGCGACATTTTCAATTCGGAGGCAAAAAATGGCTGCCAAAATCAAACCCGTGGAGCCCACGGTAATAAGGGACAAGAAGGTTGTTAGGGATGTAATAGCCCAAATAGGCCAAAAGCCGGGCGCCGAAGACTTGGCGTGGGCCAAATCCCGCCGAAAACTGTTCAACGAGCTAACGGCGAAATGAGCCTTGCCGGGCCGAAAACCATCCTCTCCGACAAACGCCTGTTCTCTCTGGAACAACTTGGCGAAAATACACGGTTGGATAGTTTTTCCTGCCAGATAGAGGAGTACAACGCCTATTTGTTCCACGAGGCGGTCAGGTCGCAGGCAGACCGTATGGCGCTTACGTGGCTCTTGTGCGAGCGTTCCACCAAATCCATCGCGGCGTATATGTCGCTGATTGCCGATGCCATCAAACTATCGGCTACGGAAAAAGAGCTCCATCTGCTCAAATACCCTTTCAAAACCGTCCCGGCCATGAAAATAGCAAAACTGGCCGTCTCCAGCCCCTTTAAGGAGAGGTACCGTGGTATCGGCTCGCTCATGGTAGACATGGCGGTACAAATTGCCGAATCGTGCAATGAGCAGTACTTCGCCTGCCGCTTCATCACCGTTGACGCCGACATCGAGCACAACGAGGGGGTCATTGGATTCTACCGGAAAAACGGCTTTATCCCCAACGAAGAGCTCGGCAGCAAGCGCCGAAAGACAATCAGTATGCGAAGAGATATATTGTTCAGAGCCTGACGGTGCCAATAGCCCTACCCCCTGTGGAGGCAGACGGTAGGGTGATTGACCACTAACTCACGGTAAAGATGTATAATATCAACCGTGGGAAGAGGCGGCTGAATCCGGGGTTGGCGGTGACTATTTTTGGCTAAATTTTGCTTTTCCGGCGGGGATTTAGTATATTATAATGTATTGTAGTCATGTCGCCAATAAACAGGAACCTCATAAAATGGGCACAAATCTCGAAACCGGCCTCGACGTGAACCGCGAGTTCAAGGACACCGTCTTCTCGCTCTTACTTAATGGAGACACCGAATCCGCCCGCCTGATAGCGAATTCCTTTTCCGGATGGTGCACGAGTACCGGAGGGCGATGCCTTTGGAACAGGCCATCAAACAGGCGGTCGTGGACTGTATAGACCAAAACGTGCTAAAAGCGTTTTTACTTAAACACGAAGGAGAATTGGTCAATATGTTGGTATCAGAATGGAACATGGAAACAGCGTTGGAAGTCCGGGAGGAGGAGGGCAGGATGGAAGAGAAGCGGGAAATCGCGAAAAGGATGAAGGCCAAGGGCAAGTCTGTCGAGGAAATTGAGGAAATGACCGGCCTCACGGTAGACGAGATCCTTAAACTTGACAGATGACCGCCCCGAAACCTGCACGGGGCGGTGTTTCTACTGTAAGGCGGAAGGCCGTAAATCGCCTTCCGCCTCGTATTTCCACCCCCGTTCGAATAGGCCCCGGCGTTCAGGTCTAACCGTATCACCGGATGCTTCTTCCACCCCCAGTCTAAAGAGTTGATGGCAAGCCCAGGCTGGCCGGCGACCTCCTCAAAAAGCTCCCGCCGGATTTGGCCTTTAAAAAATATTTCGGTTTGCCGAAACGAATTTTCTTTGGAATTCTTGCATATCTCTCGCCGTCAATACGTATATTACTTATAAGAGGGGGTAGGTATGGCCAATATTTTGGATGGGTTTGAGGCGCCCAGGGTGCGTCCGACGCTCGGTTTTTTTGTCTCGGAACTCGAAAATTCGTACGCGCAGACGCTCGTGCGCGGCATAACCGATGCCGCCGCCGCGGCTGACGCCAATGTTATTATATTCCCCGGAAAATCGCCCAAGGTGCCGTACGACTACCGCTACCAGTACAACGCAATCTACAAGCTGGCCACCAAAAATTCAATAGACGCGCTTATTCTGGCCACCGGGACAATGGTGAATTTCCTGAGCGAGGAGGAGTTTAAGGAGTTTTACGGGCGCTACAGCGATATCCCGCTTGTCAGCATATCCATACAGCTTGAGGGCGTTTCGAGCGTGCTTATAGACAATAAGGTCGGCCTGCGCTCCGTCCTTGAGCACCTCGTATCCGAGCACAAATTTGAGCGGATCGCGTTTATAGGCGGCCCGGAGAGCAACACCGAGGCGCAGGAGCGTTTCGCGGTTTATAAGGATGTGCTTAAGGAGCACGGCCTGGAGTTTGACCCTGACCTCGTGGTTACAGGCGATTTTACCAAATATTCGGGCGTGCGGGCTATTACCGAATTTTTTGACGACAAGGGGGTAACCTTTCAGGCGCTGGCCGCTGCCAACGACGAGATGGCCCTGAGCGCGATGGGGGAGCTGCAGCGCCGCGGGTACCGGGTGCCGGAGGATATAGCCGTGGTCGGGTTTGACAATGTGGAGAGTACGCACTACTCCACGCCCACGCTTACCACCGTCGCGCAGCCTATCTACGAGCAGGCCTACAAGTCCGTTGAGCTTGCCTGCCGCCTTATAGAGGGGCGCGCACCGCACAATATATCCCTCCCTACGAGCATGGTTTTGCGCGAGAGCTGCGGGTGCTTCTCGCACGCGGTTGCGTCGGTGAGTTCCTCCGGCGGCTCGGCTCCGGCGGCTGCCAACGAGGCCGAGCCGCCGCCCGTAGACGCCGATACCGCCCGTATCGAGGCTATACTCTCGAACGCCGCGGCCAGCGCGTCAACCGGCGGGCTCGACGAGGCCGAGAGTTTGGGGCTCCTTAAAGAGATGGCCGCCGCTGCCGCCATCGTCGTCAACGACCGCGAGGAGAAGTACCGCTACTGGCAGGATACCATTACGATCTTCAGGGGCGGCATAAACCTGCGCGCGCTCGACAGGGAGGCCGCGTCGCGCCTCGAAGACTTTTTCCACAAGGCGCGGGTGCTGCTTTTGGAGATATACTTCAAGAGCGACTCCAAACGCTGGGGCGTACATCATAATGACATTGTGGGCCTGCGCGAGGTGCTCAACCAGTTAGTCAGCGCCGCCAACAACACGCGGGGCGCCCTGCGCTCCATCGTCCCCAACCTGCGGGAGATGGGGATGTCGTGTTTTTACGTCTTTCTGCACGACAAGTTCGAGGTGCATGAGATCACAACCGACTGGGAGTTCCACAGGAAGATTACGCTGGCGGTAGCCGACGACGACCTGCCCGGCAGTTCGGAACTGAGCGGCATGAGTGTGCCGGTAATGTCTATCCTCGACCGGAACCTATACTCGAAAGAGCGGCGCTACACGTTCGTTGTCTCCTCGCTCTTCTATATGAATGAGCACTTCGGCTTTGTGGTCTGTGAGCCGAGTTTTAATGATATCTACCTGTTTGAGTCGCTCGTGGTGGAGATAAACTGCTCGCTCAAGCTGATAAACCTTATAGAGGAGCAGCACGGCATAAAGCGGGAGCTGCAGAACGCGCTTGAGAAGCTTGAGGCGCATAATGAAAAGCTGTCGAGCATTTCGGAGACCGACGAGCTGACGAAACTCCTGAACCGCCGCGGTTTTTTGAACCACGCCCGCTATATGCTTGGGATGTCGCGCCGCACGAACAAGGACGGCATACTCTTTTTTGCCGATTTGGACGGCCTGAAGGGGATAAACGACAATTTCGGCCACGAGGAGGGGGACAACGCGATAATCGCGGTGGCGTCGGCCCTGCGCAAGACCTTCCGCGAGGCGGACGTGCTGGCGAGGCTCGGCGGGGACGAGTTCACGGTCTTTACCCTGAACACCAACCCCGGTATGCTCGACATGTTCAAGCTGCGCATAGACGCGTTCATAGATGAGCATAACCAGCGGGCGGGGAAGGGGTACAGGGTGGAGGTAAGCATCGGGGCGGTGCCCTTCAAGCACTCCGACGTGGTGGACGTGGAGACGCTCATGAACAAGGCGGACGTGCTCATGTACCAGCTGAAAAAGGAGAAAAAGGCGGCTCGGCAGGCAAAATAGGGTCGCAGGGCAGCGCAGGCCGCCGGCAAAAAATCGCTACCGGCAGCAAATTATTGCATATTAATATGCAATAATAGTATATTTTAGTTAGAGAGTACTGGTGTTATTATATTTATATCGTAAAACATAGCTCTATCGCAGGGGATTTGTTTATGGCAGACAAAAAAAATATCAACGAGTTGATCGCGCTTATTGAGCGCAACAGGGTTGCTACCGGGCAGAGCTGGAATAAATCTGCCAACGATATCGGTATTGATGAGGATAAGGAAGAGGAGGAGGAAGGGGAAGAGGAGGTGGTTGATGAGGACTACTCCAAGACGCTCCTGCTCATCTTCGCGGCCGACAGCCCGTTCACGGAGTCGCTGCTGCCCATGCTCGACCAGCACGATGTCGATTACGCCATAACCGACAACGCCGACGAAATTGTCGAAATTGCCGTGAACAACCCGCAAATACGGCACGTGATACTCGACATGGACAGGCCCACCGACCCGGCCATGGGGGTGAACGCATTCATGGAGCTCAAGATGCTGAACCCCGGTATGCTGGTGTTCTATTGCACCAAGAACCCCATGACGGTGGAGGCGCGCAGAATCCAGAACCAGGGCGCGAAGCTGATACCCAAGCCTATCCTGCGCAAGACGCTGGACTCGTTTATGGAGGAGAATTTTAAAAAATAAGCCGGTATTGTGTCTGGCAGCATCCATTGGATGATTTTTAAAATCCATCCATATATTGGTGAACCGGTATAGCGCCGCGGCGGGTTTATAATCCGCCCGGCTATATCCGGATAATTGAAATACCCTCGGAGTGATTATCGTGCGACTGCGGTATGATGTCCGGTTTGCAACATTTACATTTTACTTTAAGAAGGACCCGCAAGTCTATGAATTCACCAAAGTTACAAAAAGCGGCGCGCACCGCCGTGCTGGCGCTGTCGTTGGTATCGGCCCTCTCTATTACCGCATTTACATCCTGTAATGCCGATAAAAAGTCCCATGAGCATACGGTCGCCATGGTCGTAAACGGCAAGAATGTCACCCAGCAGCAGGTCTCCGACGCCGTTGAGCTGTTCCGCAGCCAGCAGATGATGTCTCCCGAGATGCTTTTTATGGGTGACGAGGGGATGCGGCGCGGCGCGGCGCGCAGCATCGTGGGCAATATGCTGCTTGTCGCGGAGGTGGAGTCGCGTGGGTGGAAAGCCGATTCGGCCGTAGTAGACAGGATGGCCGCCCGCTTCATGGCGCAGTTCCCCAGCCGCGAGGAGTTTTTGGCGCAGCTTCAGGCAATGGGGGAGAGCGAGGAGTCCATGCGCAAGGGGATGGCCGAGGAGCTCCTTATAGACTCCCTTATGCGCACGGTGAGCAGCTCCGTGCCGCCGGTAGACTCGCTTGAGGCGCTGGCGCACTACGAGGCGAACAAGAGCCGTTACACCGCCCCCGGCCAGATAAGGGCGAGCCAGATAATTTTTGCCTTGGAACCCACGGCGAGCGATTCGCTGGTGCGGGTGGTGGTAGAGCGGGCGGGCGAGGCGCAGGCAAAGGCCGCCGCCGGCGAAGATTTCGACAAGTTGGTCAAAGAGTACTCGTCTGACCCCAAAAACAGCGACCTTGGGTGGTTCAGCCGGGGCCAGCTCGTCCCCGAAATAGAGCGCGCCCTCTTCACCCTCAAAACCGGCGAAGTAAGCGGCCCTGTCCCAAGCGGTATGGGCATACACCTTCTCAAAAAGACCGGCGAGCAGGAGCCGCGCCTTATGCCGTTTGAGGAAGCGCGCGGGCGGATAATGAGAACGCTGGAGATGAACAGGCAGGCCAAAACAATAAACGACTACGTGGAAGGGCTGATAAACGCGGCCAACATAAAATTTGTAGATGCCACGCTGGATTTCATGGTGCAAACCGGAAATGCCGATACGGGCGCCGATACCTCAAAAACGGGACGGGCCGATACTTCTGCGGCCATACCCGTAGACACCTTGCCGGCTATGAGCGCAGCAGATCCTTCATCACCATCGCAATAAGGTCGGCGGCCTTATCGCTGAGCGTCGCGCGCCGCGGCGGCAGGCTGTTGAGTTGCGAGGCGTTGTTGCTCTTGCGTACACCGGAGAGCACCAGAGCGGCCTGCGGCGATAAGGCGGGCTTGCTCCCCGATATGTGGTTGCCGGTGGGCACAATTCCCGCCTGCAATCTGCGAAGCCGGTCTTCACGCGCGGTTATTTCGTTGTTTGTCCCCATATCCATTCACCCTCTTATTAAGGTATTGTTGGCATAAAACTGCCATTAATATATACGTCATGAGCCTGCTGTTTATTATCGCCTGAATAACATGATACCTTTAACATTCGCGCATAAAAAATATTGCGGCGCGGTACCGTCAAACCCGAAACTCCCTGTCGATTATCTCCGATATGAACTTGTCGATAGATATCGGATAGTACCGCAAATCCGGACTGAAAATAAGCCCTGTCCGCGTGTCTTCCCGGCTCATCAGCATATCTTCGATCCGCTCTAAATACTCCGCAGGCGGTTCATCAAGGTGCTGCAGGTTAAAATACTTGCTCTCTACCCTGATATTGCGGTTCATACCGTTGGCAAAAGAAAAAATGCGTCCCTCTATGCCCTCCTCGAACGTATCGGGGTCAAAAATCTCCCCGAAAGTCTCGGCCAGCGTGTCCGCCGAGATGATGAACTTGGGCGATACGCAGATGCGCCCCGTAACCTCGGTAGTGCGGAACCCCTCCTCCCGCGCGGGCGCGACCATGATGTACGGCAGGTCGTGGTAACCGGAGACAATGCCGCAAACAGGCCGGCGGCGTATGTCGGTGCGGTCGTAAACGGCGCGCGCCGAATCGTTGGATTGGTAATCATTGTTGAGCATCATAGCTGTTATATAATATACATCCAAAATAATGAAAAAGAAAGGAAAAAGTCAAAAAATTAAAAAAACCTTTTTGACCCGCGCCGCCGGATGTTGTATTCTGCCGGTTACCTTTTTTCACACCATCTGCCGAATCTCCTCTTCGGAAAGCCCTGTTATTCGGCAAATGGCGTCTGAGGGCATGCCTTCGGCCTTCATGGCCCTGGCGTTTTTCAGCCTTTCTTCAGCCTTGCCTTCTGCCTTGATTTCCTCTTTGTCCTTTTTAAGTTCCTCCTTGGCCGTTTTAATTTCCTCTTTGTCCTTTTTAAGTTCTTCTTTGTCCTTTTTAATTTCCTCTTTGGCCATTTTAATATCCTCTTTGGCCTTATCGCGATAATAAGCCCGCCTGGCTTTCTCGTCGGCTATGGCCATCACGCGGTAGACGTATTCGTCGCGTACCCTCTGGTCTGCGCTCGCCTCTTCCAGTACCTCCAACGCGCGCCTCATCGGCTTGCTCTTCTGCACTACAGCCATATAATCCTCCCTTTTCTCAGATTTAATAAATGTAAGCCAATCCTCCAACTTACCACCCCCGCCCGCCGGCAGTTTAGGCAGCTCAAGGGTGTGAACCGCTTTTAACCCGTGCAGTTCGAAATGCTCCGTCTTCTCCAGCGTACCGAATTCGCAGTGAAACCGTTTCGTTTCCGGGAGTACGGTATCTTTAAATACGATAATTGCCACCACCGGCAGTATCTTATCGTAATCGTCGCCCCCCTTCATCTGCCGGACGACCATATTATCAATATAATATTCGACGCGCTTGAATATGGATTTTAAATTCCCGACCTGCATCTCAATATTAACGTACTTTCCGCTTTTGAGCCTCAGCTTTATATCAAGTATCCCAAGCTTGTCATCTATGTTGTCCCGTGCCAGATGCGGGTCAACAAGCGTTATCGCGCCCTTTGTCACCCTGAACCCAAGCACTGCCGACAAAAAATCCGCCAGAATGTCACGGTTGCGTTCGTCGCCGAACAAGATTTTGAAGATGATGTCAACCGTAGGCGAAAGTATCTCCGGCAGCCCATCCTCGAAGCGTTTAGCACGAGTTTTGCCGCTGACGTTGGTTTGAGCCGTGGTCTTGATTGATGCTTTTTCCATAAATCTCTCCTTCTCCTCTCCTTCCCCGGTAGGGATTGGGTATAATTGTTGTTTTTTGTAAAATTTGTAAAACGGGCAAAGCATCAAAACGGCTCTTGTAGAGCGTTTGCGTAATTTTTAGGGATATTTAGGGGCGGAGAGAGCGGGAAGTGTCTCGATGGCGGGGAAATTTGCCGTCACCGTAAAACCGATAATTAAGATACTGCGCAGTGTTAGAGAGCGAGACGCCTTTGGGGCGCTGTGGATGGATGTAATATATATTGCGGAGTGACGGAATACAAGGAGATAGTGTACTTTTTTACAGGTACGGTACGGGCGCGCCTCACAGCCATGCCCAGTACCAAATACCTGGCCTCGCGGCTTCCGATCCAAGTTTTGGTACCGGCTGTTCAATACGCTTCGCTATGGCCGGCGCCATGCGATTGCTGCGCTATCGCACGGCGCTTAGTCCCGAACACAGCGCAAAGAAAACAGGTCTGTCTTGTTGGAGTAGTTGCCCCTGTTCACGAGGTCGTAGTAGCCGTATATGTCCCGGAACCAGGCGTTGCTCGCACCGTACTCCGTGGCGCTCCACCAGTAGCCGCCGCTGCCGGCATTGTCGAAACTGCCACCCCAACGGTTGCCGCCGGGCAGGGCCGAAAAGCCGTGATCATCAGTACCGTTTCCACCACCACTCCACCCTGTCGTAGATTTCAACTTCGTTCCTGCGTTATTACTATAATCTCCTGACGCATTAGGATCAACATACTTCACAAGAGTCTCCCACTCATCATCACTCGGAACATGCCACCCTGCAGGGCAAATCCCTTGATGATTAATATCACCCCCGTACCACCAGATATCATTGTATGCCGCGTCAATTCCCATCACAGTCGCCCAATCGTACAACCGTCCGTATATATCGCAGTTACTTGAGCTATTATTGTAACAAACACTGCCGCTTACGTTATAATTCAAGTTCTCAGCCATCCACGTTTGCGTACCTATCTTGACCCATTTGTAAGACTTCGAGTCGCGCCCATCAACAAAGGTACCGCTTTCTCCTCCACTGACCGTAGCAGTCCACCTCGCGTACAGGGTAATATTACCCGTTGGCGTAAACGAAATCCCCGCGCCGTAATTATTGCCGGTACCGGCCGAATTAGTATTCCAGCCCGTGAATGTATGGCCGCTCCTCGTGAGCCCGCTACCGCTGGCAAGCGTAACGCTGTTACCGGCGTTTACACTCTGCGACTGCGGCGTAGTTCCGCTGCCGCCGTTCATGCTGTAGCTTACGGTGTAGGTGGGAACAGCGTTTTGAATCCACTTTGCATATAATGTAATGTTGCCGGACGGGCAAAACGAATACCCCGCGCTGTAATTGCTCCCCGTACCGGACGAGCTGGTATTCCAGCCGTCGAACGTATAGCCGCTCCTCGAAAATCCGCTCCCGTAATTAAGCGTTACGCAGCTTCCGGAGCTTACGCTCTGCGGCGAGGGTGTAGTTCCGTCGCCGCCGTTCATATTGTAGTTTACGGTGTAGGTGGTGTTAGCGTTTTGAGTCCACCTTGCGTACAGGGTAACGCTGCCTGACGGACAAATCGAGCCCCCCGCGCTATAATTGCTCCCACCGCCTGACGAGCTGGTACTCCAGCCGGCGAACGTATATCCGTTGCGTGAAAACCCGCTGCCGCTATTAAGCGTTACGCAGTTTCCGGCGTTGACACTCTGCGATGAGGGTGTAGTTCCGCTGCCGCCGTTGAGTTCGTAGTACACGTAATAGGTAGTGGTAGCGTTTTGGACCCATCTCGCATACAGGGTAACACTGCCGGACGGGCAATACGAATACCCCTCGCTGTAATTGCTTCCAGTCCCGGACGAACTGGTATTCCACCCCGCGAACGTATAACCGCTCCGCGAAAAATTGCCCCCGTAACTAAGCGTTACGCAGTTTCCGGCGTTGACACTATGCGATGATGGCGTACTTCCACTCCCGCCGTTGAGGTCGTAGTACACGTAATAGGTAGTAACAGGGTTTTGAGTCCACCTCGCGTACAGGGTAACGCTGCCTGACGGGCAGATCGACCCCCCCGCGCTATATTCAGTACCAGTACCGGAAGAGCTGGTATTCCACCCGGCAAACGTATATCCGCTGCGCGATAATCCGCCTCCGTAGTTAAGCGTTACGCAGCTTCCGGCGTTGACACTCTGCGATGAGGGTGCAGTTCCGCTGCCGCCGTTGAGATTGTAGCTTACGGTGTATTGAATAACAGTCCACCTCGCGTACAGGGTCATGTTGCCTGACGGGCAGATCAAATCTCCCGCGCTATAATTAGTACCAGTCCCGGAAGAGTTGGTATTCCACCCCGAGAACGTATATCCGCTCCGCGATAAATTACTCCCGTAACTAAGCGTTATACAGTTTCCGGCGTTTACCGTATGCGATGACGGCGTACTTCCGCCCCCGTTGTTTAGTCTGTAGCTAACGGTGTACTGTTCCCGTTCCGGCGGCCCGATAGGGCCGAAAAATCCATCACAGGCGGTAAATATGGTAATCGTCACTGATACGGCAACTGCCGCCAACGCAAACGCCTTGTGCAAAATTCTCTTTTTCATTTTATTATCCTGATCCTTTCCAATCTAATTAAGTTATCCTGCCCCGCTTAAAACGCTATCCCTGTGTGTAACCCAAAACTGCCTGTAGCCCCGGTATCCCACCGGCGCACATAGAGCGCGAGGCGCATATCCGTACCGAGCAAAAACCAGCCGAGTTTGAGTTCCGCGCCGGTTTGTACGCCAACAGACGCTCCGGCGGAACTGCTACGGCCACCGGAATTGTAATTAAGAGTGTAATTGTAATTTCCAAAAGTAATCCCCGGGCCGCCGTAGACGTTGAACCAGTTGTTGTTTGTGTGCCACTCTACGAAAGCGGCTATGTTGAATTCATTGCCGTGCCAATAATCTCTGCTCCCTTCCCAGTATCCGATCCCGGTATAAAATCTGCTGTGCTTTGTCATGCCCGCCCTCCAGTAGGTCTCGAACCCGCCGTACGGTGTGCCTACTAACGTGCCGATAGAGTGCCCGTGCCGCGTGTACTCCCTTTCCGCTTCAGGCGCGCTCTCTCTCCCGCCTCTGTCGGCCCTTTCCGCCTCAGGCGCTTTCTCTTTCCCGCCCCCGCCTTTCTTCTCCGCGACCGGCTTCACGTACCCCGGCGGCGGCTTAGGCCCGGCTTTAAGTATGAAATTAACTATGCTGTACGCCATTTTAGCAGCGTCAAGCGGTGAGTTTAACTGGCCGTTAAGCACGACTTTTGCAACCTCTGACTCAAGGCGGACGTCAACTATCGCGACGGATATCTGGCCGGACACGTTTATAACGTATACGTAGTGCATCCTGGCCTCCTTGCCCGCGCTGACGATCTGGGGGTGGCGGTGCCGGAGACGTATTGGTCGATGCGGTCTATACCTTCGTATATACCGCTTTTCATAAGGGCCGAACTGATCGCTTTATTGAGCGCACCGCTTATCAGGGCGTTGACACCTGTGATGTAGACTGCAACCCTCGGCGGCCAATCGTACGACGCTGCGGGCGGTTCGGGCGGCGGCGGGGGCGCAGGCGGGGGAGGAGGAGGAGGAGGTGGTGGTGGTGGTGTGGGAGGCGCCGGTGGCGGGGGTGGCGGAGGCGGAGGGGGTGCCGCTACTAACTCCACATCTGCGATTTGTGCTGGTTCTTCCGCTGCCGTGGTACCGGACCTGCTGAGAAATAAGGCGTTTTTGACACCCATGTTACTTACAACGGCCTCGGTGATTTCCTCTATCGCCTCCATGCTGTTCAGTTGTCCTCCGGCCCTGCCGCGCAGCATGACCTTACCGGTTTTGGCGCTAATCAGGCGGGCAGTAACTACGTGGAGGCCAAACGCTACAGACACCTCCGTAACGCAGACCGCCCGCGCCCCAAACTGGCCCGCCAGGCTTACGATCAGGCTATCGTCTACGCTGCTGCGGCCTTTTATAAGCGTATCTTTCTCTACCGCGTCAATAAAGCCCTCCATCGCTTTGAACCTCCCGGTGCGTTCAAGCGCCAACAGCATATCGGTCTCAAGCACACGCTTCTCGTTGGCGCTTATATCGCCGCTTAAATAAACCACAATACGCGGCAGGCCCTGGGCCTCGGCGGGTTGGGGTTCTGCCGGGATTGCTGGCATGGCTTCTTGCGGCTGTTCTATTACGGGGGGCTGCCTGTGGCCAGGGCTTTGGGCAAGGGCAGCCGTGCATAGTAGCATAATAATGAATAATGCCAGTCTCTTCATTTAAGCGTTCCTGTCTTGGGAGAAATGGGGTAAAATGACCAAATATGACCGCAGAGCGGCGTTTTTCGGCGGTGTCCTTAGCGTACTTACCGCTGTTACGCCAAATACCGGTGTTGCAAATATCAGGTTTTTTTGGGGCTTTGAAAAGCCTTTGGGTTTTAAATAAGCGCTTATATTATAGCTGCCAAGCATCCTGACTCCAAAATTATCCCCCTTGTGACCAGTCAACAAGTGCGTCTTAGTATCTATGCCATAATATACTTTATTGGTATGCGGTAATGCAATAAAAATCGTTAAAAAAAATTACTTTGTATTGCAGGGACGCCATAACTTATATTGTTGAAACAATTAACATCATCATATATTGTATAAGGAGTACAGGTATGACAAAGCAGTCGTTCACCAGGAAGCACTTTTTCATTGACCGCAGTCTTCAGGGCCGGTACATGGTGACGTTTCTCGTTCCCATGCTCATAATGCTCGTTTTTATGCTGCTGACCCTCTATCTCGCGTCTCAGACCATAATTTCGACCTCCGCCAAGATAATGAAGCGCGAGATTGATAACACTATAGCCGTAGAGACGCAGGACCGGCTTGAGCCTACCGCCGAGCAGTACGCCAAGATCCTTGAGGATGTTCGCGTCAAGGTACGCGACTTCGGCAACATCGGCGACATCCGCCGGGAGTTCGCCGGCACGCTTATGTGGGTCTTCGGCGCCGGCATCCTGCTCGTGGTGCTGCAGATCGTGATGATGACCGTATTCTTCTCCCACAAGCTCGCCGGTCCGGTCTTCCGCTTCGAAAAAGCCTGCCGGCACGTAATAGACGGCAAATACGACGACGTTATATACCTCCGCAAGGGCGATCAGATGCAGGGGCTGGCGCAGCTGCTCAACGAGTCCATGCGCGTGAGCGGCCAGCGTATACTGGACCTGGAGCGGAAAATCGCCGATCTGGAGGTGAAAAAAACCTAGGTTACGCTATTTCCTTAACGCCGCCCCGTGCTTTTTCTCCATAACGCTGATGATCTTCCCGCAGGCTTCCGCCACGTCCGCGTCGGTCAGCGTTTTTTCGGGGGACCTGAATTCGACCGAGAACGCCACGCTCTTTGTCCCTGCGGCCAGCTTTTCGCCGCGGTAGACGTCGAACGGGCGGACGGCCTTTATAAGGGGGGAGGCAGACATGGTCTCGGTGCAGACCTCTGCGGCGGAGAGCGGTTCGGGCATTACGAAGCAGAAATCCCTCTCAAGCGCCGGGAACTTAGGCAGGGGAGCGTACTCTGGCAGCGGCTTGGGGGCAGACAGCCATGCCGTCAGGTCCAGCTCGGCGTAAAATACGGCGCTCTTGATGCCGAAAGATTTGCAGATTTGGTCGGAGACGCGGCCCATCGTACCGCATATTGCGCCGCTTGCGCTTTTTATTGTGACCGCCGCGCGCTCGTTTCCATACAGCGGGGCGGATTCCATTTTCGCGAACGATATCCCCTCAAGCCCGCAATGCGCCGCGAACGCCTCCAAAATCCCCTTGAGGACGAAAAAGTCGTTTTGTACCGCAGGGCTGCCCCAGGACTGCGGGAAGCAGCTGCCCTCTGCAGCGACCGCCAGAATGTCCCTCTCGTCCGCAAGATTGGATTTGGGGTCGGGGCGGAAGACCTTGCCGATTTCAAAGATACGATTGTTGACATTTTTGCGGTTTAAGTTGTAAGCGATTGTCTCCAAAAGGCTTATCGCCATAGACGTGCGCATCTCCGCCATGTCGGGGTTAAGCGGGTTCAGGATTTTGACCGGCTCAATGTCCGGCGTGACCGATTTCCGCTTAGATTCGGAGACCATGCTGTTGGTCATCACCTCGTTAAGCCCGAAGTAGCACAGGGCGTGCCGCGCGGCGTCACGGTTTATCTCCGCTGTAGACGGCTGCCTGACGAGGTCCACATTGGCCGATGTTGATGGCTTGATGCTGTCGTACCCGTACTGCCGCCCGACCTCCTCTATGAGGTCCGCCTCCTCCTGTATGTCGTGCCGGAACAGGGGGACGGTGCACGTCAGCAGGTCGTTCTTTTGCTTTAAGCACTTGATTCCAAGGGATTTAAGCGAAAGAGTGATGTTCTCCGCCGGAAACTCTACGCCTATGATCTTGCCGGTGCGCGACGGGCGCAGCGTTATCACCTTGTCATCAAACGGTTTAGGGTGTGTGTCGATCATCCCGCCGGACACGTTCCCCCCCGCAAGCTCCGCCATGAGGGAAGCCGCCGTATCTATAGCATCTGCAAGGCCTTGCGCCGGATCGACACCGCGCTCGAAGCGGTAGGAGGAGTCTGTGGATAATCCTAACCGTTTAGACGTCTTGCGGATCCCGCCCTGCTCGAAGAACGCGCACTCCAAGAATACGTCTTTTGTGGCCTCGGTGATCTCCGACCCAGCGCCGCCCATCACCCCGGCAAGGGCGACAGGGCGCTTTCCGTCGCATATCAGCAAATCATCACCCGCAAGCTTCCGCTCAACGCCGTCAAGCGTGGTGAAGTTGGCGGCGCCGGCACTTTCGGCGGTCTTTACGTGTATCTTCTTGTCTGATATGGAGTTATAGTCGAACGCGTGCATCGGCTGGCCGTACTGTATGAGGATATAGTTCGTTATATCCACCACGTTGTTGATGGGGCGCAGCCCGGCGAGCGTGAGCCGGCGCTGCATCCACTCCGGGGAGGGGGCTATGGTCACGCCGCGTACAAGGCGGCCAAGATAGCGCGGGCATCGGCTTTCGGATTCTACGTTTACGGATATCGCCGCCGATATGGGGTCATCCGTGCGCTCCTGCGGCCTTTTGGCGGTATTTTTCAGGGGTACGCCGAAACGGGCGCTTACCTCGCGGGCCACGCCCAGAACGCTCAGGCAGTCGCCGCGGTTGGGGGTGATCTCTATCTCTATCACCGCGTCGTAGGGGATGTAGTCGGAGAGCGGCGCGCCGACCTTATAGTCTGCGGGCAGCGACATGATCCCGGCGTGGTTGTCAGACAGCCCCAGCTCTTTCTCGGAGCATATCATCCCGAAAGACTCCACGCCGCGCAGCTTGGCCTTGCCGATCTTGAAGTCGGGCGCCATCTGCGTGCCCACGGTCGCCAGCGCCACCGTAAGCCCCTCGGCCACGTTGGGCGCGCCGCATACGATTTGCAGGGGCTCCCCGCCGTCGCCGGCGTCTACCTTGCACAGGGAGAGCTTGTCGGCGTTGGGGTGCTGGACGCGGGATACCACGCGGGCGACCCTGACGCCCTGCGGTATTGAAACCTCCGTTACCGACGCCACCTCAATCCCGGCGCTCGTAAGCGCGTTGGCGACCTCGTGGGCGGGGGCGGTAATGTCGACAAAATCCTTCAGCCAGCTATACAAGATTTTCATGTGATTGCACCTAATTTATTTATTGATAACGATTTACGCTGATTAATCAAAACTGCCGCAAGAACCGCACATCGTTCTCGTAGAACAGGCGGATGTCGTCAATCCCGTATTTCAGCAGCGCGATGCGCTCTATCCCCATCCCGAACGCGAACCCTGAATACTTCTCCGGGTCGATGCCGCCGCTTTTGAGTACGTTGGGGTGGACCATCCCGGCCCCAAGTATCTCTAACCAGCCGCTCTGCTTGCAGATGCTGCAGCCCTTGCCCTTGCACAGGAAGCACTCTACGTCAACCTCCACGCTCGGCTCGGTGAACGGGAAGAAGCTGGGGCGGATTTTTATCCTGGTGTTCTCGTCGAAGAACCGGCGCGAGAACGCCAAAAGCGTGCCCTTGAGGTCCGCGAAACTCACGTTTTCGTCTACATAAAGCCCCTCGACCTGGTGGAACATGCAGTAGCTGCGCGCGCTGATCTCCTCGTTCCTGTACACCCGGCCCGGCATAATGGCGCGGATGGGCGGTTTTTGCCCCTCCATGACCCTGATCTGCACCGGCGACGTGTGGGTGCGCAGGACGGTGTTTTCGCTCATGTAGAACGTGTCCTGCATGTCGCGGGCGGGGTGGAGCGGGGGCATATTCAGCGCCTGAAAGTTGTAGTAGTCGCTCTCTATCTCCGGGCCGTAAGCTATTGAAAATCCCATACTTACGAGAATATCTACTATCTGGCGCCGGATTGTCGCGAGCGGGTGCAGGCTGCCTGACGGGAACGGGTATCCCGGCAGCGTAGGGTCGAAACCGGGGTCTGGTGCCGCCGCGCCTTTGTTCTGCCACGGGGCCTCGCTGAAGCGCCCCTCAATATCCCCGCGCAGCGCGTTGGCCGCCGCCCCAAAGACCTTGCGCTCCTCAGGGGGCATTGCGCCGAGCGATTTCACCAAATCGCGCAGTATGCCCTTCTTGCCGAGGTATTTGACGCGGAAATTTTCGGCGTCCTGCCCGGAGGCGATGGCATCGAACTCGGCCGCCGCCTCTTTGCGCAGGGTTTCCAATGATTCTACGGTGTTATATTCCATAAATCAACACCGGTTTAAACGCCGACCGTCTGTACGAGTTTGGTGAACGCCTCCGGCTCGTGGAGCGCGAGGTGTGCGAGCGCCTTGCGGTCAAGCTCTATCCCCTTGGCCTTGAGGCCGGAGATGAACTTGCCGTAAGTCGTGCCGTTCAGCCGGGCCGCGGCGTTGATGCGCATGATCCACAGCGCGCGGAAGTTGCGCTTGTTCTGCTTGCGGTCGCGGTAGGCGTACACGCCGGCGCGGTAGAACGCGTCTTTCGCGGTGGAAATACAGTTCTTGCGCTTGCCGAAATATCCGGCGGTTTGAGCTATTACTGCTTTGCGGCGCGCTCTCGACGCCACCCTTGTTTTTGCCCTCGGCATTTTTAACTCCTTTCGGCGGGGGATCCTTAGACCGGCCCTGCCATTATTGCGATTGTTAAATTTACGTTAATCCGGTACCGCATAAACCCACTGGCGGCCGCTTTTGCCGCCCCTGCATGGCGGTTATGTTTGGCATCAGGCATAATTCGTTGGTTTATAACAACTTACGCCATCCCGCCTGCAAAACCGCCGTATTGCGCTTACATCTGAATCATCAGCGCCACTTTCTTCTCCACGCCCTCGTACACCAGCGCGGACTTTCTCAGGTTGCGCTTGCGCTTCCTGTCTTTCTTGTTCAGAATGTGGCTCTTGAAAGCCTTCTTGCGCTTCACGTGGCCGTTGGCCGTCGTGCTGAAACGCTTGCGGGCTGCTGACCTGCTCTTCATTTTTGGCATTTTATACGCTCCTTAGAGTATATTGTTAATTTTATAATCATCTTTGTACTCGTCCTCGTCGTCGAGGCTGCTGCTGGCCTTACGGCTTATAGAAATATTAGTCAGCGTTGCCGAGAGCGATATTGCCGTCATTATCAGCGTCGCCAGCGTCATCAAAGCCGTTGCCGCCGTCATAATCGCCGCCGCCGATATCGTCAGCGTCCTCAATATCTTTCCGCTCTTCGTCGTCATCGCCTTCTATCTCCTCTCTCTTTTTATCCAGGTCCAGCTTTCGCTGAACCTCTTTAACTTTAGCTTTATCAGGGACATAGATGGACATCATGTTGCGCCCTTCCATCTTTGCCGATACCTCTATTGTCGCCAGGTCTGCAAGCCCCTCGTCTATTCTGACCAGCATCTCCTTGCCGAACTCCGGCCTCGTTATCTCGCGCCCCCTGAAGACCACGGTGGCCTTGACCCGGTCGCCCTTGAGCAGAAACTTGCGCGCGTGGTCGAGCTTGAAGTTGAAGTCGTGGTCGTCGGTCTTCGGGTGCAGCTTGATCTCCTTGAGGTGCATCACGTGCTGCTTCTTCTTGGCCTCCTTCTGCTTCTTCGATTTCTCGTACTTGAACTTGCCGTAGTTCATGATCCTGCACACGGGCGGGTCGGCGCCGGGCGCCACCTCCACCAAATCCAAACCGTAGCCCTCAGCCCTCGAAATGGCGTCGGCAATGGGGATGATACCCACCGGCGTACCGTCCGGCAAAACCACTCGAACACGCGGGACACGTATTTCGTTGTTGATGCGCGTGCCGTCGTCCCTTCTGGGCGGTGTGCGGAACTTGTTGATACCTTACCTCCTGTTTGCAGGGGCGGCCGTCCCCGGCTGCCCGCCTGATTTTTATTGATATTGTTAATGTTACCCGTAATACGTTTATCCCAACGCAGCTGCCGGCCGGGGACGGCCGCCAGCTGCGGGCATTACCATCATAAACTTACCGCGTTCACTCCCGGCGCCGACAGTTTAATTACAGCGTCGATAAACTCCCGCAAAGGCTTTGCGCCCAAATCGCCCTTCGAGTGCTGGCGGACCGATACCGTGCCCGCGTCGCGCTCCTTTTCGCCAACTATCAGCATAAAGGGTACCTTGCCCGTCTCGCCCTCGCGTATTTTATAGCCCACTTTTTCATTGCGCTCGTCAATCTCCGCCCGTATTCCCGCCTCCCGCAGTTTCGCGTAAACATCCCTCGCGTAGTCAAAATAGTTCTCGGAGATGGGCAGCACCCGGCACTGGACGGGGGAGAGCCACACCGGCAGCGCGCCGCCGTAGTTCTCTAAAAGTATGCCTATGAACCGCTCCATAGACCCCAACAACGCGCGGTGGATCATCACGGGGCGCTGCTTGGAACCGTCCGCGGCGGTGTACTCAATGTCTAAGCGCTCCGGCATGCTGAAATCCAACTGTATCGTCCCGCACTGCCAGCTGCGCTTGAGCACATCCTTAATATGAAAATCGATCTTAGGCCCGTAAAAAGCCCCGTCCCCCGGATTAAGCTGGTACTTGATATCCTGATGCTCAAGGACGTTCTTCAGCGCCTCTTCGGCCTTGTCCCAAATCTCCTCGGAACCTATGTACTTTTCGGGGCGGGTAGAGAGCTCTATTTTGTAATCCTCAAACCCGAAAGTCTTGTAAATAAAGGTGATAAACGCGATCACCTTAGTGATTTCATCCTCAATCTGCTCCGGCAGGCAGAATATGTGCGCGTCATCCTGCGTAAACTGCCGTACCCTGAATAACCCATGCAGGGCGCTGGATTTCTCGTGGCGGTGGACGAGCCCGAACTCGCAGAATTTGAGCGGCAGTTCCCTGTAGGAGTGGGGGACCGTCTTGAAGACGAGCAGCCCGCCGGGGCAGTTCATAGGCTTTACGGCGCAGACGGTTTCGTCTATCTGCGTGAAATACATATTCTCCTTGTACTTGTCCCAGTGCCCGCTCTTGTGCCACAATTCCTCGTTGAGGATGACCGGCGTCCGTATCTCGTCGTATCCCGCCTTAATATGCTCGCGGCGGCAGAAATCCATAACGATATTGTAGAGGACCATCCCCTTGGGATGCCAGAACGGGAACCCCGCGCCCTCCTGATGGAACGAGAACAGCTCCAGTTCTTTGCCTAATTTACGGTGATCCCTCTTCTGCGCCTCCTCAAGCAGGGTCAGATGCTCGTCAAGCATGGACTGTTTGGGGAAGGATATGCCGTAGATGCGCTGCAGCATGGGGTTCTTCTCGCTCCCGCGCCAGTACGCGCCGGCGATGCTGAGGAGCTTGAACGCCTTGATGACGCCGGTATTGGGGACGTGCGGGCCGCGGCACAAATCAAGCCAGCCGCCCTGTTTGTAGAGGCTGGGGTTGCCCTCGATGTCGTCTAACAGCTCCACCTTGTACGTCTCGCGCTTATCCGCGAACATCTTCCTGGCTTCATCCATGCCGATGTCAACCCGGCAGAACGGCTCCTTTTTCTCGACTATCTCCTTAAACCTCTTCTCAAACGCGGCGAGGTCCTCCGGCGTGAACGGCTTTTCGGTATCGAAATCATAGTAAAACCCGCCCTCGATAGCCGGCCCGATGGCGATTTTGGTGCCGGGGAACAGCTCCTGAACGGCCTGCGCCATTATATGGGAAGACGAGTGCCAAAATACGGATTTGCCCTCAGGGTCGTCAAAAGTCAGTATCGCTATATTGTCGTTGTCATTAAGCGGCGACGACAAATCCCTGAGCTGCCCGTTTACCTTGCAGGCCACGGCGGCTTTGGCAAGGCGGGGACTTATCGCCGCAGCGGCATCCATAGCGGACGCGCCGTCGGCGAGCGTAAGGCTCTTTCCGTCAGGCAGAATGATGTTCATAATTTTCGTTCCTGCATCAACAACTTAATAATTCAGGTACAAATATCGGCAATGGCCGGCATTTGTACCGCATACTAAATGAATTGGCGCTGATATGCGATAACCGGCATCAGTACCGTGCGGATGACAGATAGCGTCACCGCAAAATTTACAGCCCTCTGTTTCGTGTAAGCCTCCGCGCGTAAAGCCGCGTGAGGTGCCCCGGGGTAAGAGGTGAACCGAGGTGGCATGTCAGAAATGGGCGTTACTAGATTCGAACTAGTGACCCCTACCATGTCAAGGTAGTACTCTAACCAACTGAGCTAAACGCCCTTAAACGCATTTGGCCGCGATACCCGATAATGTATCCGCCAACACGTAATATGACAAAATAATATATGTTTGGACAAAATGCAAGATTTTTTTTAATTATTTTGCGGCGAGAACGCCCATAACCTTGCCCCGCAGCGCCTCCATTTCTATCGGCTTTCCCACGTGGTCGTCCATGCCCGCCTCAAAGCAGTGGTCTATATCCTCCTTGAACACGTTCGCGGTCATTGCGATTATAGGCACTTTTTGCGCCCATGCCGTCCCTGTCGCGCGTATCCCGCGGGAGGCGTCGTAGCCGTTCATCACCGGCATCTGCACGTCCATGAGCACGAGGAAGTACAGCTCCGGGGCTTTTGCGAACATCCGCAGGGCCGCTTCGCCGTTTTCGGCGGAGTCGAACGCTATCCCCGACCCCTCGAAGTACATCGTTACCAGCTCGCGGTTGACCTCCACGTCCTCTACCAGAAGCACCCGCCGCTCCCCGCGCCTTATGTCGTCGGGCACCGCGCTCCAGTCTACCCTTTTTATGCAGCCGCCCCCGCTGCTCCCGCAGTTGCCGCTTGCCCCGTCCGCAACGCCGTCCACCGCGTTGACCGCGTGGGCCGCTGCCGCCTCTACCTCTTCAACCCCGCGCAGGCTGTCCAATATCCCGCCCACGTCTATACGCCGGCTGTCGGATTTTTCCTTTCTCAGGCGCACTGTAAACGCGAACTTCGCCCCCTTGCACGGCTCCGACTCCACCCATATGCGCCCGTCCATCATCTCTACCAATTTTTTGGATATCGCCAGCCCAAGCCCCGTGCCGCCGAACTTACGCGCCACGCTGCTGTCGGCCTGCTCGAACGAGTTGAAGAGCCGCGCCTGCTGATCCGCCGATAGCCCCGGCCCGCTGTCTTCCACCTCTATTTGCAGCGCGCACGCCTCGCTGTCCTCCTCCAAGTTGCGCACGCTCAG
>Ga0209755_10000076_pt1 | contig 171953 bp, 147 predicted proteins | sample TergutCo191P1_FD_187301 | JGI IMG/M metagenome (GOLD analysis project Ga0209755, IMG submission 187301) | Cornitermes sp. P1 segment gut microbial communities from Petit-Saut dam, French Guiana - Co191P1 (SPAdes) (version 2) | ecosystem: Host-associated > Arthropoda: Insects > Digestive... | reverse complement strand
GCGCAAGCCGCTCGACAATTTTTCCATATTTTTATCCAGGTAATTCTGGGTAACTTTGAGGGATCTGTCGGTAAACATTGCACTTAAGTTGTGATTGATTATCATATACTCACTCCTTTGGCTTTTTTCGGCGCGCTGTCTTACAGAATGTTTGACAAATGCGCCGCGGCTTCCATGCCGTGCTAAAATCCCTTTGGGATTTTAACTTTGAGAACCGCTACGCGATTCTCATGTTGGAGTTTTCCAATACGAAAAACTCATCTCTTGACTGTTGATATTCACGTAACACGCAAATATCCATTGTGCCATGCGGTTTTCTACGAAAACCACTGAACCCCCGACCCACCGTTCCCGGAAGGGTGAGGTTACCTGGATGAAAGCAAATACCCAACGGGCATATAATTCAGCCAGAAAGGGAATTTTCAAAAGGAGACATTGAACCAATGACCCTAAAGAATTTTCCTCTTCATATTTAATATCGGAATCAAAAAAGTTTGCTTTAGTGGAAAAAGCTATGGAAAATGCGCCCCGTTTCATATTAAGATTAATTCATGGACAATAATTCATGGTCGCAGGTAGACTTGATTCGAGAGGTTTTTCATTATCAAAGCCGCTTTGAAGGTTCTACCATGGTCTTTAAAATTGATTTTCCCGTCACGGAAGATCCCGGTTTCCCGGGTCTTGTTAAAGATCTTGCCCTGCTGGCAAAAACCGGCTTTAAGGTGATTATTGTTCCCGGAGCCAAAGAACACATCGATACAGTCCTTAAACAGCACGGTATCGAAATATCCTATATCCCCACCGACGATATGCCCGTCAGAATTACCGCGTCTCAAGCAATCTCATATGTCGAAATGGCGGCTTTTAACGTCGCGAGCCGGTTTATGACATTTCTCTCAGGCAGCAGGGTTGATGCATTGATCGGCAACTTTGTAAGAGCAAGGGGTCTCGGCGTTATAAACGGCACAGATACAGGGCATACCGGAACAGTCGATAAAATCTACACCGAATCGCTTGCAAGAGTGTTGAATTTGGGCATGATTCCAATCCTGCCCTGCATCGGCTGGAGTCCTTCCGGAAAGCCGTACAATGTACCAAGCGGTGAAATCGCTCTTGAAGTGTGTAAAGCCCTTGGGGCAATCAAATTGTTCATAATAGAGGCGCGGGACGGAATAAAAGTGACAAGATTCACTCCGCAGGAAGCCCAGGAACTGATAGACTCAAACACCTCCGATATCCAACAGGAACTAAAACTTGCCTTAAAGGCAAGTAAAGCCGGCGTTCACAGGGTTCATATAATTGACGGAAGAGAAGAAGGAGCGGTGTTGAAAGAACTGTACTCCAATCTGGGAATCGGTACGATGATTTACGCCGATGAATACGATTCTATCCGGCAATTACATTCAAGGGATTTACCGGATATTTTAAGATTGATGGAACCATTAATGCAAAAAGGCATTTTAATAAGGCGGAATCCTGAACAGATTCAGGAGAAGAAAGCCGACTACTCTGTCCTTGAAATTGACGGCTCGATACGCGCATGCGGCGCGCTGCGCGATTGGGGTGAATCTCAGGGGGAAATCGCCGCTGTCGCGACAGACCCGAATTACACCGATCTTGGTCTTGGCAGAAAGATTGTGGGGTATTTAATCGAAAAAGCAAAAAAAACCGGTATGCGCCGGGTATTTGTTTTAACAACCCAATCACAGGACTGGTTTGAATCCCTCGGTTTCAAAGAGGCGAATGTAGATACTCTGCCTGAACAAAAACGCAAGGTCTACGACCAAAACAGGAACAGTAAAATTTTCGCGCTGGCAATTTAGATATTCGCAGCGGATGCATAGCGCAGGGCTTTGTATAAAATTTTAATTTAAAACTTTATCTGCAGCCGATATTACCTTTTGATACTCGCCCCGGATTAAATATAATGATATTTCTTCTATCGTACCATTTATTTTTGGCGGCCACGATTTTTGCTTTAATTCTGACAGAGCTGTTTTAACGCCTTTAATATTAAGTTTTTCGCAAGCAGTTTTTATTTCGTTAAGTTTATTTTGAAGAAACATTTTATCGTCATTGGAAAGTTCCTGATCTTCCGCGCTGTCATTTGTTTCCGGCCTTTTAAGTTTTCTTAACATCGAGCGAAGCATATTCATAAATCCCGGAGTTTCCGCTGATAATACGGCTATTCCTGCGTTATTCGCCGCCTGTTCCAATCTGAGCGCGATATTTGAAAGCTGCATTTCGCCGATATTCGCAAGCGCGCTTTTTAAACCATGTACGGTTGTGGCGAATAATTTAAAATCCGCTTCCGTTTTTAATTTAGGCAATAATTCTTTTAATACGCTAAACGCATTTTCAATATCGTGCGCAACACCGGCTTTTAATCCATCGTCTATAGATTTATTTTGCTCCGTATCCGCGGCGGAATTGTTTTTTTGCTGCTGCATTTCACGTCTTGCGGCTTCGATAACTTCAACCGGTTTTTTATTACGAATAAAATCATTCAGCGTTAAATTTAACTCGCGTGAGTCAATAGGTTTGGAAATAAATCCGTCAAAACCGTTTTTTAAAAACATTTCGGCACGTCCTATAATCGCATTCGCAGTCAGAGCGACTATAGTGTGGTTATACCCCATGTCGCGTAATTTTTTCGCTGTTTCGATACCGTCCATTTTAGGCATCATATGATCCAAAAAAATAATGTCGTATATATTTCCGTCTTCGATTTTTTTAATTGTATCAAAACCGTTGTACGCTGTATCGATTTTTAGTCCGTAGGGCATCAGCATACCTTTAATAACGTATATATTTGATTCAACGTCGTCAACTACAAGGACGCTTCCGTAAGGCATATACTCGCGAATAAATTGAGCTTTCTTAATGATCGCAGTGCTTTGAAAATTAAAAGTATGCAGTTTTTCGACAAGCTCGCGTCCGCATACGGCGGAAGTCGCGCGCTTCTGCGGTATACGAACTGTAAATATTGTTCCCTTACCGGGATCGCTCTTTACAATTATTTCACCGCCCATCAAATCAACAAGCCGTTTTGTGATAGTCATGCCAAGACCTACGCCGACAATACTGCGGTTGGTCTCAAGATTAAAACGCGCGTATTCTTCAAATAACCTTTCCAACTGGCTTTCTGTCATACCTTGCCCTGTATCGCTTACGCGGAATACAAGCGTTATGTCGTCATCATTCGGACCGGAAGATTCGGCAAATACGGCAAATTCGATCTTCCCTTCATCGGTATATTTATACGCATTGGTAAGAATATTATTAAGGATTTGTTTAATTCGCAGTTCGTCGCCCAATAAATCAACAGGCGTATTCTCGTCAACATGAATGAACAACTCTATGGGTTTGGAATCGTATCGCATACGGTTCAACTGCGCGGTATCGTTGATTAAACTTGGAATATCATATTTGGAAAGAACCAGCTCTAGTTTTCCCGATTCAATTTTAGACAGATCCAGTATGTCATTTATAATATTTAAAAGTAAATCGCCCGCTTCATAGATTTTTTCAAACGCCTCCTGATTTTCGGGTAAAATGTTATCGCTTCGAAGCTGTATTTCGGCAATTCCCAGTATCGCATTCATCGGGGTGCGGATTTCATGACTCATCTGCGAAAGGAATATGCTTTTGGAACGGTTACTCTTTTCCGCCTGATCCTTCGCTCTAATCAATTCTGTTGACGCTTCAACAATATTGTTTGTCATATCATTACGGATAAAAGCGTTGGCAAACATCATACCGGCGGAACGAAGGATTATTTTTTCGTTATCAGAAAATATTCGTTCTTTACGGCAGTCATCATAGCCGACATAACCCCAGAATTCTTCATGAACAAATACCGGCGTTATAAAGATAGATAAAATTTTAAACTGATCTAGCTGCGCTCTTTCATCGGCGGACATATCCCGTACTAATTTATTAATACATTCTCCCCGCGATAAAGTTTCCCACCAACTGTGCAAAATATCATCGTATGACACATCAACATTGTAATTGCCTGTTATTAACGGTCTGTTTCTGCTGACCCACTCGTGTATCAAAGTACAGTAATTCCGTCTGTTTATTACACGGTTTTTCCATATGCACACACGATCTACATCAACAGCGTTTCCCATAATGCTCATGGATGTTAACAGACTGTCCTCAAAACGCTCCATGTCGGGATAAAGTAAAGTGGACGATACATTATTTACAGCTTTAAGAAGTTCGTTCTGTCTGCCGATTTCCTCTGTCATTTTAGTATGCTCCCGCATATCGCGGATGTATGCTATTACAACTTTTTCATCGCCGTAATTAACTGTTTCAAGCGTAACAAGCGCAGGTATCGGCGTTTTATCAGGCAGTTGATGCATCCAGTTAAAAACACATTTTCCTTTTTTAACAGCTAAATTCGCGTGATAAGAAAGCAATTCAGGCGAATGTTGTCCGTCAGGCTGGAATTCAGGCGAAAGATCTTTTTCAAATCGATCCATAAATTCATGTTTGTCTTTCAACTCAAAGAGTTTTACGGTTTCAGAGTTGCAGTCAAAAATCTTACCTTTCACAGTTCCGATAAAACAGGCAATGGGCAGAGTATCCAGCATAACCCTGACACGTTCGTGTTCTCTTTTTAAAAAGATTGACTGGCGTCTGTTTTTATAAAGAATAATAAATACCAGCGCAACCACAGCGAGAGCCATAGTAACTGCGCCTATCAGCCAGGGGAGCCGCACGTCATTTGTTTTAACAGAACAACCGGTAATTTCAATCATCATAACGCACATTACAGCGCGCATGATGTTACGTTTAATTTTTACTGTCATTTATTAAGTATACCTCTGTCTTTAGTATTGTCTACAGCGGATGACGCTTTCAAATATTCTCCGCGAATTAAATACACGGATATTTCGTTAATAACATCTTCTATTTTAACCGGCCATGTTTTTTGTTTTAAAGAGTTCAATGCCGATTTAGCTTCCAATAAATTAAGATCATCACAGGCGTTTTTTATTTCGTTTAATTTATTACGTAAAAAATCCATATCGTCATCGGAAATATTATTAGAAATATTTTTAGCGCCGTCAGTTTTCAGTTTCTCGACCCTCTTTAAAAACAATTTAAGCTGTGTAAGAAATTCATATGTTTTACCTGTTATGACTGACAGTTCTCCCTTTTCTCCAGCATGTTCAAGATCAAGCGCGGCGTCTGAAAGTTTTTTCTCTCCCATATTGGCGAGAGCGCTTTTCATTCCGTGAACAGTTGTGATATACAGCTTAAGATCAAAGCCGCTCGTGTCTATATCCGGTAATATTTCATCCAGTATAGAAACAGCGTTTTCAATGTCACTAATCGCCGCTATTGTTAAATCATCATTTAAAAAAGCTTTTTGCGCTGACGCTTGCTGCGCGAGAGTATCCGCGTTTTTTTGCTCTTTTTCTTTTTGCTCACGCCTGGCTCCATCCACAACTTCGGGCACTTTTTTATTTCTTATAAATTCATTCAGAATATGATTCATTTCGCGCGTATCAATCGGCTTGGAAATAAAACCGTCAAAACCGTTGTCCAAAAACATTTTCTTCTGTCCTATCAGAGCATTAGCAGTCAGCATAATTATAGCATGTTTATACCCCATACCGCGTATAATTTTTGTCGCCTCAATGCCGTCCATTTTAGGCATCATATGATCCATAAACACAATATCGTATACATTACCGTCTTCAATTTTTTTAATTGCTTCAAAACCGCTTGAAGCGGTTTCAATATCAATACCGTAAAGCGATAATATTCCCTTTGCGACATAAATATTGGAAACAACATCGTCAACAACAAGAACTTTGCCGTAAGGCATATACTCGCGGATAAACTGCGCTTTCTTAGCGATTGCCGTGCTTTGAAAACGGAAATTGCGCAATTTTTCAGCCAATTCCGATCCGCATACCGAGTTATCCGTTCGTTTCTGCGGAATGCGTACGATAAATTCTGTCCCGTTACCGGGTTCGCTCTTTACGGATATTTCGCCATTCATCAGATCGATAAGATGTTTTGTAATGCTCATGCCTAAACCTGTACCAACTGTTTCGCGGTTCGCTTCAATATTAAAACGTGTATACTCATCGAATAATCTGCTAATTTGATCTTCCGTCATACCTTGTCCGGTATCTTTCACCAGGAAAACAATCGTCACATTCTCATCCGAAACATTTTCAGCAAAAACCGAAAATTCTATCTTGCCTTTGTTGGTATATTTAAAAGCGTTGGAAAGAATATTATTCAACACCTGTTTAATTCGAAGCTCGTCGCCGAACAGGTTGTGCGGCGTATTTTCGTCAACCTGAAGCATGAATTCGACAGGCTTGCTGTCATAACGCAGAAAATTTAATTGAACAGTGTCGTTGATCAAACTGGGAATATCATAATTAGCCGGAACCAGCTCCATTTTACCGGTTTCAATTTTTGAAAGATCCAGAATATCGTTTATAATGGAAAGTAATAAATCGCCTGATTCATAAATTTGTCCAAATGCTTCCACAGCATCAGCAGGAAGATTTTCGTTCTGCAGTTGAATTTCTGCAATACCCAATAGGGCGTTCATTGGTGTCCGCATTTCATGGCTCATATGCGCAAGGAATCTGTCTTTGGATTGATTAGCCATCTCGGCGGCGTCTAACTGTCTGCGCTCGGTAATATCTGCCAGAAAACCCTGCACCATTTGCATTGTTCCGTCAGGATTTTTCTCAACCACATGTCCGCGCAGCCAAATCCATTTTACGTCGCCGTCTTTAGTTACAGCCTCAAAAATAATTTCGAGCGGTATGTCCGCTATATTAGTTTCTCCTTCCCTTTTCGTAAAATTATCTGCGTCTTTTGTTTTCATTATTTTACGCATAAATTTCGACATACTTGTATTAATAAGCTCCGTCTGCGTATACCCCAGCAATGATTCGATAGTTTCACTTATAAAATTAAAAATTAAACCTGACGGAGAACCAACACCCTGATAAACAACGCACGGCAGATGGTTCATCATTGTTTCATTACGCCGCATCAGGCTGTATCTTTCGGCGCTTTCCATGGCGATGACCATCAGGTCTGCAAGGGATGATGCAAAATTCTGTTCTTCTATTGTCCACACACGTCTTTCAGGAAACGCTTTGCTATGATGCTGTTCAACGCTTACAACACCGGCAAGCTTTCCATTTATGCGGATCGGCGTATCCAAAATGGCGCATAATTCTGAATTGTAATCCCTAATAATTTTAGATAATACATTGGGTGCGTTTACATCGTTAATAACAATCGAACGTTCGTTTAAAAGTATTTCTATATATTCAGGACAGTCCGAAAGATCAACGTCTTTCTGCAGATCGTATTTATTATTCTTTATTTCGTAATACGCTGTATTCTTTAGAATATTACCGTCCAGATTCCATATCCCGATATGGTGCGCACCGATTGCAATACATCCTTCCTTTACAATCATTTCTGCGGCTTCTTTAATATTCCCGGCTGAAAGTTTTGGCGACTTTGTAATTTTTACCAGCGTATCGCTGTAATTTTTAAATCTGTAATTTCGCGTCCTAGATGAGTAAGAAAAGTAGGAAAACAGCACAATCGTACAGAAAAACCCGATTGGTGAAAGATCATATTCAATGCCGAAAATATTTAACGCAAAAGCAATATTCAAAAAAAACGGCAGAACCGCTCCAACACCTGTAATTATCAGAAACGGGTACCTGCGGAAATTTTTTATAATATAAAGAAATAAAATTGTGTAGAAAAATAAAACACCTATTGCAATAAATGTAATATGTACAAAAAAACCTGCGCCGGCAGGAGGCATAGTTCCCATTAACGGAGCGTCAAAATTCGCATAGTAAAATTTATGCAGAGGATTAGTGACAAGCATCAGATTATCCAGAGCGGGTACAATTATTAAAATGCATTTAATAAATACTGATTCAGCAAGCTTTGACTCTGTAAAATTCAAAATAAACCAGAAAGTGATATACGGCACAATGCAGGCGATAAATATTTTTGCAACGAAAACATACGCAAAATATTCAGGAGCTGTAAAAAGCTTAACAGTGTCCAGTACAATCCAGATAAGTGTTACAAAACATAGCGGATAAAAACCGATCATACGCCTGTCGCCGGCATCGCCCAGCCGCTGTCTATAAATTAAAATACTGATCAGCAGAACAACAACAGTTGATACAAAAAATAAAATTATTTTGACGGTCAAAGTAACGCTCCTTCTCAGATGCCGATTTAATTATCACGGTTAAATTCAATTTTATCTTTAATTACTTTATTTAACTACTCCGCCTTCTATCACTTTATCTGCGGCAGAAGCGACTTTTGAATATTCACCGCGAATTAAATGCAAAGAAATTTCATTTATAATGTCGCTTATATTTTGCGGCCATGTTTTAAGTTTTATCTCATTCATGGCGTTTTTTGCGTCTCTAAGAACAAGTTTTTCGCAGGCTGTTTTAACTTCATTTAATTTACTATGCAGGAAAACCATGTCGTCATCAGAAACAACCTGCGAAATATCTTTACCGGCATCTGTTTTTGAACGTTTTATTTTATCCATAAACAGCCGGAGTAAATCTGTAAACCCGCCGGTTTCGGTTAGTATGGTATCTGTATCTCCTTTATCTCCCGCAAGCTCCAGTCTTAACGCAATTTCTGAAAGCTGTTTTTCGCCGATATTGGCGAGAGCGCTTTTTATACCGTGAACTGTTGTTGTGTACAATACAAGATCGATATTGTTGTTTGCGGTTAAATTCATGGTTGACCACGGCATAATTTCGTCCAGTACGGCAAGCGCGTTTTCAACATCAAGCGCCGCCGCCGCGATCAATTCGTTATTTAAAGAAGCCCACTGCGCGGCGCCTGTTTGGGGTGTGTCCTGAAGAGCGTTATTTTTATGTTGAAACGCGAAATAACGCACAGCTTCGATAACTTCGCGCGGTTTTTGATTGCGAATAAATTCGTTCAGCATCACATTCAACTCGCGAGAATCAATCGGTTTGGAAATAAAACCGTCAAAGCCGTTTTGTAAAAACATTTCAGCGCGTCCGATTATCGCATCGGCGGTCAGAGCGACGATGTTATACTTGTATCCCATATCGCGTAATTTTTTTGTCGTTTCGATACCGTCCATTTTCGGCATCATATGATCCATAAATACAATGTCGTATACATTTCCGTCTTCTATTTTTTTAATCGCCTCAAAGCCGCTCGAAGCCGAGTCGATCTTTATTCCGTAAGGCAATAACATTCCTTTAATTACATAAATATTAGATTCGACATCATCAACAACAAGAACGCTGCCATAAGGCATATATTCGCGTATAAACTGCGTTTTATTCGTAAGCGTAGAACTGCGGAAATTAAAGTTACGCATTTTATCGGCGACTTCTTTGCCGCATATTTCAGAGCCTACGCGCTTCTGGGGAATACGCACGATAAATTCTGTCCCCTCGCCGGGTTCGCTCTTTACTGATATTTCACCGTTCATCAAATCAAGAAGGTGTTTTGTTATGCTCATACCCAAACCGGTTCCTACAGTTTTGCGGTTTGCCTCGGCATTAAAGCGGGAATATTCGTCAAATAATTTATCGATTTGTTCTTTCGTCATTCCCTGTCCTGTATCGCAAATACGGAAAACAAGCGTAACATCATCTGAATTTTCATCTTGCTGTGGTTCGACGGAAACATAAAGATCAACTCTGCCTTCATCGGTATATTTAAAAGCGTTGGAAAGAATATTGTTCATTACCTGTTTTATACGAAGCTCGTCGCCAAAAAAATAATTCGGTATATTTTCGTCTATGTGAATGATTAATTCTACAGGTTTTGAATCGTAACGCAGGCGGTTCAACTGCACGCTGTCATTGATAAGACTTGGAATATCATATTTAAAAGGAATAAGTTCCAGTTTACCGGCTTCAATTTTGGAAAGATCGAGTATGTCATTTATAATATTTAATAATAAGTCGCCGGATTCGTATATTTTTTCCATCGCTTCCTGAGCATTCTGTGTGAGAGATTCATCGCGAAGCTGGATCTCGGCAATACCCAGTATCGCGTTCATGGGTGTGCGTATTTCATGGCTCATACTCGCAAGGAAACTGCTCTTTGCTTTATTTGCGTTATTTGCTTCTCTTGCCGTAATTTCCAGCTTCAATGTCATTTCTCTGCGGATAATTGCGTGCGCTAACATCCGGCTTGCCGAACGCAGAATAAGTTCTTCGTTATATGCAAACAAACGTTCGTCTTTACAATTATCAAAACCGACAAAACCCCAAAATTGATCCTGTAAAAAAACAGGAACAATAAAAATCGATAAAATATTTCTTGGCGCAAGCTCCGCCTGCTCTTGCGGGTTCATATCACGCACTAATGAGTTAATACATTTTCCATGTATCATTACTTCATTCCATGCGGGGTGAGCGTCAAACCAGATGTTAGGCGCGAGCTGTCCGTTTCTGTTTAACGATTTAAAATCACCGTTCTCCCACTGGTAATTTAACTCAAAACACAGCCTTTCCTCTTCATTTCTTATCCATATGCTGATACGGTCAACTCCTACAGCTCCTGCCATGATGTCCATAGCTTTTAACAGAGTATCTTCAAAACGGCGGCTCATTTCCGGTTCGAGCAGAATCGACGACACACTATTCATGGTTTGAAAGAGTTCTTTTTGTCTGTTGATCTTCCTCATTATTATTTTATTTCTGAAGAAGAACAATACAAGCCCGATTATAATCAACTGAAACAGCGCGGCTATCGTTAACAGCAGCCTGAACGCATACGGGTTTGATTCCCATACCGGCATCACCCGGTTAATAAAAATATATTTTTTTGGTAGATATTTCTTGCTTATTTTAAAATGTTTTATAACTTCATTGTCAAACTGCCATTGATTGAGAAACGCGGAATCGAATATAACAGGAATTTCTTTAACAGGCTTCCCATTTAAAATTTCAACAGCCATGGAAGTGACAATGGCGCTCTTATCGCCGGTAGAAGAAACCAGTCCTCCCAATGTTCCGTGTCCGATAAACGACGTAGTTAAACAATAAACAGGATTAACAGATGCCTGCGAAACCATTTTCTGCACATCTGTTTCAGTATAAAAAGTTCCGTTTGAATCTGAAAGATAATTTCCGATTAAAACGAGCGTATCTGATCCAAAACTGCATATTTCTTCCAGAATTTCAGAGAACGGTTTATCTTTGCTAAATTCAATTTCTACCTGTAAATTGCCGCTCTGCGCAAGTAAATCATTTTGAATTGATTCCATGATTCTTAAACTTCTGGAAAGATAATGATCGTTTAATATAAAGATTCGTTTTGTTTTGGGGAAGGAGCCAAGCATTACAGAAACAGTGTCATTAAAGGAAATCGTTTCAGAAACTCCTGTAATACGATCTTCAAGCCCATAAAGCATAGAGTCGGTAAGATTGGAAACATCGTAAAATAAAACCGGTAAATTCGGAAACAGCAAATAGTAATTATCTTTTACAAATTCAAACGCCTCATTGCCGGAAGAAATAATTAAATGAGGGTATCGTGCGATAAATTCCGTGCGTATCAATTCTGAAATAACGCTGTTAAAACTTACCTGGCTGTGAGGTTCATTTGAATTTAAATATATACTGTAATATTCTAAAGGAGTTACTGTATTAATGCCCGCGCGAATTGTTTCCATTTGACTGCGTTCCCACACATTCTGCGCGTTATGTGAATTAATATACAAAATAAACGGCTTATCGTCGCTTAATTTTCCTACGTTACGAATCGACGCTATTGTACCGTCGGCAAACATTTCATTGTAGGCGTTTTCAAGAAGAGGAACCAGATAATCGTATCTGTTGTTCACATAACTGTATACAGGCTGACGCTCAACTACGCTTACTCTTTTTATTCCCGGCGGAAATTTATGCTCAAAATGCGAAAAACGCGGAAGTACAACCACGTCTACATTACCGTTAAGCAGGCTATCCCACAATTCGTTAAAATCATTCAATCTGGCAAAACCTGCGGCTCTGGTTCTTTGAATATTATTTGCTACATACTCATTTTGCCAGCGGTAACCGATGCGCAATCCCGCCATATCACCCCATTCAGAAAAGTTATATGTTTTATCCGCCGTGCTGTAAACAGAAAATTCTACATGATCCAAAACCACAGGAACTCTAATCAGGTTTGTATACACTCTTTCAAGGCCGGCTGTCTGAGAAGGTAAAATCGCGGCGTCGCCGTAGTTAACATCGGCTATAGCGGTGCGCATACCGGTTGCTTTGGCGAGCATCTGATAACCTGAACGCTTTAACGCTTTATACATTACGCGTTCGGTAATAATCGATTGATCGTCGCTGAAGGCAACTTTAATTACCGGCAGATCAGCGTCGGCTGTCTGCTCCGGTTGCGCCCAAACAGGCTCATGCGCAAATTGAATAATTAAAAATATAAAAGAAACAATTAAAATTGTATTTTGTCTGCGTTTCATGCCTTTTCCTTTTATGGACTTAAAATTTTATCTGCCTTGTCTATTGCCACTTCAACTTTAGCATATTCCCCGCGAACTATATATACGGCAATTTCATTTAATATTTCATTTATTTCATACGGCCACGCTTTTTGTTTTAAATCGTTAATCGCCGCTTTAGCTTCTTTAACAGCAAAATTTTTACACGCTTTCTTGACAGTATTCAACCCTTCATTAAGAAGAATTCTGTTATCATGTGAAATTTCACCGAAAGCTTCCCAATTATCCTTTAATTTTAATTGTTTTATTTTTTCTGTTAAATCTCCAAGCGCGTATATAAATCCCATGGTTTCCGACATTATTACAACTGTATCGCCTTCGTTCCCTGCCCGCTCCAGCTTGAACGCCGTGTTTGCAAGCGCGCTTTCTCCGATATTAGAAAGAGCGCTTTTTATACCGTGAACAGTTGTAATAAATAATTCCATATCTTCGCCGGCGGCGCCGCCGGTATTAATACGAGGTAAAATATTTTTTAATACGGTAACAGCGTTATTTATATCCAGCATGGCGGCGGTCGCTATTTCATCGCTTCCTGAGATTATTCTTGATTCTTTTAACACATTTTCCTGTAAAAGTTTTTTATTACGAATTAATTCTATTAGTATATGGTTTAACTCCCGCGAATCGATCGGCTTAGAAATAAACCCGTCAAATCCGTTCGCTAAAAACATTTCCTCCTGCCCGATAACGGCGTTCGCTGTTAACGCTACAATGGGACGCGTATAACCCATACTGCGTAAAATCTTTGTCGTCTTTAAACCGTCCATCTTGGGCATCATATGATCCATAAAAACAATGTCATAATTTTTATCGTTTTCAATTTTTTCTATTGCTTCAAAGCCGCTGTTAGCAGTATCGATATACAGACCGTACGGCATAAGAAGCCCCTTGGCGACAAGTAAATTTGATTCAACATCATCAACAATTAAAACTTTACCGTACGGCATATGCTCATGAATAATTTCCGATTTTCTCTCCAGCGATATATTTTTAAAATTAAATTCCCGCAAATTTTTAGCGACTTCGCTTCCGCATATATTATCGCCGCAGCGGATCTGCGGCAGACGCACAATAAACACCGATCCTTCACCGGGTTTGCTTTCAACAGAGATTTCTCCGTTCATCATATCGATAAGACGCTTTGTTATACTCATACCTAAACCTGTACCGGAAATACTGCGGTTGGTATCCATATTGAACCGTGAATATTCGTCAAATATTCTTGCTACCTGATTCTCTGTCATCCCCTGCCCTGTATCTCTGACACAAAAAACAATCATAACTTGTTCATCGCTTTCTCCTTCTTGCGCATAAACCGAAAGCTCGACCTCGCCGACTTCAGTATATTTAAAAGCGTTTGAAAGCAGGTTATACAATATTTGTTTTATGCGAAGTTCATCGCCGATAAGCTCGTGCGGCGTATTTTCATTTAAATTTATTATAAAAGATATAAGCTTGCCTTCGAAGCGCATACGGTTCAGTTGGACAGTGTCGTTTATCAGGCTTGGAACATCATATTTTTCAAGAAATATTTCCAGTTTGCCGGCGTCAATTTTTGAAAAGTCCAGAATGTCGTTAATAATGTTTACTAATAAATTGCCGGACTCGTGTATTTTTCTGTATCCTTCTAAAGCATCCGGCGGAAGATTTTTATCCATCAGTTGAATTTCGGAGATGCCCAAAATCGCGTTCATCGGAGTTCGTATTTCGTGGCTCATCTGCGCAAGAAAATATCCTTTTGAACGGTTGCTGGATTCCGCCGCTTCTTTCGCTATAATTAATTCCGTCATGTCAACAGAATGTTGTATATGAACTATTTCTCCGTTTGTCCAATTAATGTATCTGTCAACCCTGCGGTAAATGGAATTTGTTCCGTGAGCGCGTTCATCCCAAATAACTGCTTTATCAGGAGCATTATCAAGCTTTATGCATGGACAGTAATCGCACCGCACGTTTCCTCTCTGTAGGACTTTATAGCATATTTTCCCGATAGGATTATCATCAATACCGTAATGTTTCTTCATGCTTTCGTTCATAAAAAGAATTTTATCTGTTTTCGGATCGGTAACGAATATCATAACTTCAAGAGCGTTCATAATATCTTTAATGTTGGCAAGCATATTTTTTTCTTCAGTTACCGCGCGCACCATTTCATCCGCCTTGCGGACTTCGTTCATCATCTCGCCCAGGCGGCGTTCAACAATACTTAAAACAAATCTCGCCAGAAAAATGCAGATTGAAATTATAACAAGCGTTACTATAATACTTACAATAATGAATATAAATATTTTTTTATCATCTTTTGCCGTATAATATCCTATACCGATCATCCCGACTGCATCGTTATCTGCGCCGATTATGGGGATATACTTCCCGATAGCGTTATGTCCGGCTATTTTAAGCCTGCCTGAATATGTATTTCCGGCAAGCACAGTATCGCTGACAAACACCGGTAATTTCATCGCCGTGCTGAAAGGATCATCATCGGCGGAAATAGTTGTAGCAATCCTTTCGTCGTTGCGAAACATGCTGATTTCGCACATTGTAATCGCTTTTAAATTGCTAACAAGTTTTGGGTTGCTCAGCTTGAATCCAAGCGATACAATACCGACAAAATTTCTATTATCATCGTAAATAGGCGTTCCCGAGTATACTCCAAGATCGATGGTTACACCCTGCGCGACATACGATTCTCTTTGTCCCTTAAGCGCTTGTTTAACATGAGGAAGATGCGCAAGACTGTCGCCGTAAACATCAGGTTCGTGAGTTCTTACCAGAACAATGCCGTCTTTATCAAGTATGGTACAATAATCAACCTGCGCAATAGTTCTAAGCGTTCTTGCCTGTTTTTCAATTCTGCCGCGATCGTTATTAATAACAGCTTCTATCAGGTCGGTATCATTCGCGATTCCCATTGCCGCGATACGTCCGTTCGCTTTTAAAATGTCGATTTCATGTTCCGCCACCATTGCGGCAATATCAACATTGCTGTACATAGAACTGTTTAATTCGTTTTTAAAAAGCAATATGTAAAAAATAAGAACGACCAGACAGCAGCCGGTCGTTAACATAATTAATGGTAAGGAAAATTTTCTCCTGATGCGTTTATTAATAACTTCATTATTAATTATTGACATCCCCTAACCTTCTCAAATAAACCGTTCACATCATAAAACACGTCAATAATTTTAGGGTCAAATTGTTTTCCCTTGCTTTCAAGGATGATACTCACAGCCTTCTCATGTGAAAACGCGCTTTTATAGGATCGTTCTGAAACAAGCGCGTCATACACATCGGCAATCGCCATTATACGCCCCTGTAAAGGTATATCTGTTCCTTTTAACCCGCGCGGATATCCCAAGCCGTCCCACCGTTCATGGTGATAACCGGCAAACAGTTTGGCATTTTGTAAAAATGCCTCGTCGCCTGACTCGCTGATAATATCATCAATTATTTTTTCCCCTTCCGCGGCGTGTGTTTTAATTATTTCAAATTCTTCATCTGTCAGCTTTCCGGGTTTATTAAGAATCAAATCGGTAACGGCGACTTTGCCCAAATCGTGCATGCGCGCGGATGAAACGACAACATCGATATCCCATCCGTTCATTTCGTCTTTATAAAGACCGCGCTCAATCATCGCCTCTATTAAAATTCTAATGTATCCTGTCGTTCGCGTAATATGCTCGCCTGTCAGTTTGTCACGGTTTTCCACCATTCCGGCAAGAACAGTTGTCATGCTGTTTTGCAGTCTTAGAAGCTTTTCGGTACGTTGTTTTAACATCTCAGTACGTTCATTTATCATGGCGGTGCGTTCAGCAATTATTTCTTCGATGTGTAAATGCGTTTTTATACGGTTAAGGAGAACAGGACCGGAAAACGGTTTAGAGATAAAATCAATAACACCCATCTCAAAACCAAGTGCTTCGGTAGTAGCGTCGTTTTTGCTAGTCAGAAAGATAACGGGAATATCGGCATACCGCGTGTCGGCTCTAAGCTTTTTAAGAGCGTCAAAACCGTCAATATCCGGCATCATAATATCGAGCAGTATTAAATCCGGTATGGTATTCTTTAAAAAATCAAACATAGTCGAAGCGGAAGCTAATGTAATCACATTATACCAATCCGACAATGTTTTATCCGCAGTCATCAGATTTACGGTATTATCGTCAACCACAAAGATAGTCTTCATATTAAGGTTCTCCTCTATCCCTTATATTCGTAAAAAATACCCTAAACTTAAATTATAGGATATTTTTTTCACGAATTCCTGTATTATTTAATAAAAATAATGAATTTATGCTGTTTTTGAACGTTTTTTCGCCAAATTTAGGCAAAAACCCAGCCAAAAACGGGGGGGGGGGGGGGGGGGGGGGGGGTACATCATTTGAACGAGAACCATCTAATAGAAACGTTCTATTCTGTACCACAATATTAACCGTATCATAATATATTAAAAAAGTCAAGGTATCTACAAATATTCGGTTTTTATTTTGTATAAAATATCGAATTTTTAAAGAATATTCATTGGTGACTGACACTTTTTGTAGTTTTTATCTATTTTTTATATATTTTTAACAGGTGACTGACACCGTTATTTTATGGTAAACTGTTCTGGTGTCCAGAACAGCCGTATATAACGCTTTAGTTCTCAGAAACCGCCCTTCGGGCGAGTCTAACAGCGAGGTTACCCTGCTTACCGCCGAAGAAGGCATCATAAAAGCGACCGTATTCGGCGGAGCGAAAAGCAAACTGCGCGCCCACACCGCGCCTTATAACTCGGGACAGGTCTGGATATACCGCGATAAAGCCAAAGAATACGCAAAACTCAGCGATTTTGACGTTCAATCGTGGCGCCCAGGTTTAAGAGAACTTTACGACAGGACGATGGCGGCGGGCGCTGCCGCGGAAACAATTTTATCTTCTCACGGCGGCGGCGGCGAATGGGAAGAAACAATAAAACTGGCGGCGCAAACTCTTGATACGCTTGAAAACGCAAACGAAGAGTTGTGTTCCAGACTGCTTGTTCATTTTTTATGGAGATGGGCTCATCTTTTGGGGATAAAACCGCATTTAGAATTCTGCGCCGCCTGCGACGGCAAAGCGGATAATTCGCTGTTTTGGTTTAGCATTAACGAGAATACGGCTCTCTGTGACGAATGCGCTAAAGGAGAGCGGGATAAATTTATTAAATTAAATCCCGGGTGCCGTAAGTGGCTTGCAGCCGTGGAAACCCTTGAACCCGCGCAAGTTCACCGTTACTCGATGGATAATAAATCATTTGGAGAGGCGAAGGCGCTTGTTACAACCGTTTTAGCGGCTGCGATTGGAAAACGGCTGGCGAGCTGGGACTGGTAAAAATCAACATACCTCACCCTGAAGAGCGGGGCATTAAACCTTCGCCACGAATAAATTCTTAAATAATTTTAATCTACTCTAACGGCTTAAAAATAAAACCGCCTTCTTTATTGGCTTCTACCGTTCCCATTCCGGGATTTACAATATGCATTCCGGCTACCGGAATTTTATTTTGCGCCGCATAAGACAAAACTTCCTGACGGGTTCGCGCGGCTAATGTCTGATCAATGTCATAGGTCGCGCTGATTGACGGTATGGGAAATTGCACAAGGGCGACGTGCAGAAGGTCTCCTATAACCAGAAATTTATCGCGGCCGCTTTCAAGCTGAAAAATTGTATGTCCCGGAGTATGCCCGTAAGCCGCGATTGGAATAATACCGGGAAGAATTTCCGGTTTTTTTCTTGCAGATAACGCGGCAGGATCAAATGTAACCGTGTTGGATTTATACGGTGCAAGAGCGTTAACCGCTCCCTGATTCGGGTTTGTTACGGTGAAATGTTCAAGTTCTCTTTTTGAAAGATACACTTTCGCATTCGGAAAAACAGCTTTGCCGTCTCTCTGAAGACTGCCGAAATGATCGCCGTGAAGATGCGTTATCAAAACCGCGTTTATATCTTTAAATTCCACCCCAAGACTTTTAATTTTATTCATAATAATATCGCCTGAACCGGTTCCTGAATCGATTAAAATATTCATTTTGGGAGTTTTAACCAATATCGCGTTAGCGGTATGTTTGAAACCCTGCTCGGGAATATACCGTTTGAGTATCGATTCGTCCGCTCCGACAAGAATACCGGCGTTCCCGTCTCTCTCGGATTCCACAAGTACAAATATTTCGAATTGCCCCGCTTTAAACGAAGATATGCCGTCTTCGTTCCCGTAAACTCCGGCTGTAACAGCGCTTAAAATTAAACCCATTAATACAATCTTTTTCATTATTTACCTCGCTTTGATATAAATTAGCATACATTTTGCCTTTTGACAAATAATAATTATTAAACTATAATAGAATCGTGGAATAATTGAGATTTCTATTTTTTATCAAATCAGCCTTTTTATTACCCATTAACCACATAAACATAGTACGCATGTACTGTGAAAATTCTTGCTTAGGAGATTGTTATGGGACTCGTTTACACAGAAATCACATTGAAGAATGCTAATGACAAAATGATGGCAAAAAAGGGGTATATCAAAGAAGAAGATATACGCTCAAAGACTATTACGGCTATGGTGGATACCGGCGCGTGGACTTTGGTAATTAATGAAGCAGTTCGAGAAGAGCTGGGGCTGGATATTCTGGGAAAGGAACCCGGAGACCTTGCAGACGGCCAAAGGGTGTTTTTAGATATGGCAGGACCGCTTGAATTATGGTGGAAAGATCGCTGGTTTTTAATGCCCGCTTTAGTAGCGCCAAATGCGAAAGACATCCTCCTTGGAGCAATCCCATTGGAAGCTATTGACTTGGTTGTTGATCCCCGCAATGAAACGCTTGTAGGAAGAAACGGCGAGCAGGTTGTGCATAAGGTGTAATGATAGGCACTTGCCGTCGTCATTGGTTTCTTAAGTAAAGTACGTTTAAAATACAAATTATGAAGTTTTTAGGAAATTAGTATTATAAAGTCAGTTCTATTTACTAATTTCTCTTTTTTTCATATTATTATAATAGCAGGGTTGTGTTTATTAATAATTTTCAAATTGATACTATAAGCAACTGAATAATGGTGATTACAAAACGGTATATTCAACGTGAGCATACACCATGATAAAATAGAAAATTGGAACTATCATTTCTAATCCAAATAATTAAAAGATATGAAAATAATAATGTATGGGCAAGTAATATAGTATTTACATGATTAATTGTTTCTTTTGGCTATTGAGGAGACTTTTCCCTTTTTAATAATTATGATATTATACTCAATACAGGGGGAAATAATGATTAATGAAATCTTAAAAGAAACAACTAGAACAAAAAACGATAAAGAAATGGGTAAGGAATTAAACTTATATCTTAAAGGTGAAAAACTGGAAACCTATATTAAGGATTTTTGGAACGGCAGAGAAATAAATCAAACAGCTGTTAAAGAAAGATACTCTATTATGATACAACAGTTATCATTTTTGTTTTTAATATTTCAAGATATTAACGGATTAATAAAACAATCTTTTGACAGCAAAAAAGATAAAGATAACTATAAACAAAGAATGACCGCTTGCAACAAATTGTATAATAAATCTTTACAAACATTTATTGATATGTTCGGGCTGCTTGATAACGGTTCTATGATGAATTCATTTTTACTCTGGCGAAGTATTTATGAAAATTATATTATCGCCTGCTACATCGCAAAAGGTACAGAAGAAGAAGCCAAACTGTTTTATGAATATGAAACGGTGCAGAAAAACAAATTGACTGGCGTTAAATTAACCAAAGAAGAAAAAGAAAAATTTGCCAAAAAGTACGGCAGGGATTTTGAAAGCAATGATTTATGTTTCGCTAAAAATATGAAAGGCAAAAAAGTATTTATTAAATTCGTAAGGCTCGCCAAAGAAAAAAGGCTTTATAAATATTATTTGATGGCTAGTTATGTAGGATTATCAAACGCTTTTTCTGTCGATAACGTTATTACTTATGACCCGAAAGCGGCTAATAAAAAAATCGGGTTTTACTCTGAGGAAGTAACAAAAAGTATTAACGCTTATATTAACTTATTATCCGAATTTGCTAATATGATGATTGACAATTTTATTGATGATAAAAAACAGAAAGAAACTGTAAAAAAACTTGTTTCACGCTTCGGTAGAGAAATTGACAGGAAATGGAAGAAATATTAAATACTTCCTGTAAATAAAAATGAAAAATGAATATATTACTGAAAGAGAGAATAAAGAAAAAGAGTATGATATTGCTTTATCTTTTGCTGGTGAAGATCGAAATTATGTTGATAAAGTGGCAAAATTATTAAAAGCAGAAGGGATTAATGTTTTTTATGATTTATTTGAAGAAGAAAAATTATGGGGAAAAAACCTTTATGAATATTTAATTGATATATACCAAAACAAAGCAAAATTTACTATTATGTTTATATCAAAATATTATGCTGATAAATTATGGACAAATCACGAAAGAAAAGCAATGCAAGCAAGAGCATTTCAAGAAAGTTATGAATATATATTACCAGCACGTTTTGATAATACAAAAATTAATGGTATTTTAGATACAATAGGATATATTAATTTGAAGAAAAAAACACATGAGGAATTCGTAATGTTAATAAAAAGGAAACTAGGATTTTCTAATATAACAAAAGATGATAATTTTGATAAAGGAGTTAAATATTATGAAATAAAAAAATATGACAAAGCAATAGAAAATTTTACAAAAGCAATAGAAAATAACAAAAATAATATTGATGCATATTTTTACAGAGGAAAAATATTTTTAATAAAATACAAATATTCTAAGAATAATAATTTTCTTGAAAATGCACTAAATGATTTTAATAATATGTTAAAAATTGAACCTAACAATATTGCAGCACATAAATATAAAATTGATATATATGCAAATGGATATAATTTTTCTAATGGAATTAAAGGTGTAAAAGCAAAGAAAATTACTTGTGAAGAATATGTAACTATTGATGAAAAAGGACGTATAAAGTTACCAGCGATGTTATTTAATAACGAAAATATTTATAATCTAATAATAACTACTGGTTTAAAAAAATATTTAATATTAATTAAATTGGATGAATTTGATAAAAATATTTATAATTATTATAATGAAAGTATTTTAATTGATGAAAATATTAATATTTCAGAAAATACTTTATGTCATGCACAAAATATTGAAATTGATAAAGTTAGAAGGATAGTAATACCATCATACCTTCGACAATATGCTGGATTAGAAAGAAATGCCATAATTGTAGGATTAGGAGAATATTATACTATTTGGGACGAAGAAACCTATAAAAGATATAAAATTGAGAATAGTCTGCTTGTTTTATAATTATACCTTTATTAATCTTTCTCTTGGTTTATATTAAAAAAATGGTTAAAAAAGTCACGGGGGTAACTTTATGACTTAAGAGTATTAAACATCTGTGTATGTTATTTTCCTTTGCCGATTTACACAAAATTTTTGACAGGTTCGGTCTTTTGTATATAAAACATAAAAGATTAAACTATTAATGAATTATCTATTGGCTCTAAAACTGTAAAATCTAATTTTGATACCATTTCACAAAATATCGGTATTGTAGTCTCGGATAAATAAGGAGTTATTAACGTAATTAAGGGTTTAATTAGGTTTGCACATAATTTAATATCGTCTTTATTCTTTGGAATTGCAGTACATACGTGTGGGTAATATCCTATTACATATTTATTTTCAATATACTTAATATCAAATGGAAATAATCGACAATCTACAGGTCTAATAGAATATACTGAACATCTATTATTATTATCAAAAAATACACATGTATTTTTTTCATTTCTCTTCATTTGATATAGATGCTCTGATTTTTTTTCACAAAATTCTTCTATCTTCTTTTTTGTTTCTAATGATATTTTTTCCATTTCAAGAGGAAGTAAAATCGGCATGTCTATTTTATCGCAAGAACAGCAACAATTAAACTTACCAACACATGAATTACAGAATGGATATGTGCCTTTTGTAATATCTTGATACTCTTTTTTTACCCATAAATAATCACTATTATATATTTCTCTACTTTGATATATAAATAAACAATGCCCGCTTAGTATATTTTCAGAAATGTATTTTAAATATATGCCGCCCCTCTCGTCTGCTTTTCTACTGCTTGATATATATTCACCTGATAAAATATTATTTTTAAAAGTACCATTAAATTCATATTTTTTTATTTTATTTTTACCATTATTTATAGTCTCAATCTCGGCAGTAATAACACTTCCCACTTGTTCTATTTTCACATTTTCATAACATATGTTATTACCTTCCTTATAAACCGAATTCCATTCACCTGAAATATCAAAAACATTACTATTTTTTTCCGCTTTTTCTTGTCTTTTATTTTTGATATGCTTTATAATTTTTTGCCCATTAATACCCCAAATAATAGTCCAAATAATAGTAATCACTATTGAAATAATAGTAATAATAGTACTTATGCTCATTTGTTTTCCTTAATTATCAAAACTATTAATAATTTAGACACAAATTAATAAAATAATCAATCATCTATTTAAATTTATTATTTCTCACTATGTGAGATTCTAGCTTTCTAACCGCAGCGTCTTTTGATCTATCGTAGCCTGGACAGGTCCTGTTTCACATCCTTGTGTAAAAATAAATTCTCGTAACTTGCCGCAGCCTTCACATTTTTTAATAAAACTTGTAACTATCTGACATAGTTTAGTACTACCTGACAAATTATAGATGTCGTTTCTAATTTCCTTGATTATCTCCCATTTATGCTCATGCCATGAGTCTGATATTAGAAAGCAGAGTAGTTTTAACATGATAGCACCTTTTAGTTAAAAACTACCTGTTAACGTACAGGTGGACAGGCTTACCCTTGATTTGATTTTTTAGAGATGTCATCGGTTAACATTGAATATTACAATAATGCCGGTAAACTAATGCAAAATACGAAGACAACACCGCCCGATCAGGGTAGTGAGTAGTTACCGTTTGTTAGGCGAAGTACCATCCTTTACGGATATATTTTCTAAAAAAGTTTCACGTTATCTAATAATGCTCCTTTACAATTATATTTATATATTTTTTCTAAAGTTATTTTTGTAGTTGTAGCAGAAAGTCCTCTAAGAATAAATATCATTTCTCTCAAATATATTTCATCGGTTTTTGGTATCTGTCCTAATCTATATCTTGTACTTTTTGTTTCTTTTAAATATTTTGAATCAATTTTTCCATTATTATGTATAATTATATTTCTTCTACCAATAATTTCTTTATATTTCTCTATAGCTGATATATGATTTTTGCAAAAATAGTCATCTAGCCCTATATTTCCTTTATCTTTTATAAAAAAATCAATTGGATTACCATAAAATAATGATCTTATCTTTTCTTCTGAAATTTTTTCAAGGATATCTTCTTTCGTATTACAATTTACTATTATATCAAATAATTTTTCTCTATAAATATTGCTTTCATCAGAATTATTTCCAAGTTTAATTCTAAAGGGGTAATCTTTATAAACAATTTCGCATATTTTTTGTAAGAATATTTCAGTGGTAGATACAGCTTCAATTATGGTCCTTCTATATTGTAATCTTAATGAATTTCTTTGAGTTATACCTAACATATCTTTCTTAAGAAAGTGGCGAACATTATTTCCATTTGTCCAAGGATTGCTTAAACTCTCTAATTCAAAATATTTTAACTCATCATTACGTATTAGTTTTTCCATTTCAGTTATCATTAATTTATCAAATATATATGTTTCCCAAAAAGACATAATATTCTTTCGATAATTTTTATAGGCAATGGATATGTTTTTATCCATAAATTCTCCTTAATTAATTTTATTATTATTTTACATATTTATCAATAGTTTGATGGTATTTTGCCTGACATTCTAGGTAACTGACGTTTTTTTGTGCCCGATTAGATAAATGTATAGCATTTTACGGGCGTAAAAAAATGTGGTGTTGTGAGGCGTGGGAATGGCTTTAACCATGACCTAGCCGAACGAAACTCAAAATGTCCGAATAGGGCATTTTGCAGTTACCGTTTGTTATGCGCATTATGGGCTAGGTTAATCGGGAATTAAAACTATATTGACAATAATTTATATATGCAATATTATACAAGGAAAGGAATTAATTTTAGATATATTAATATAACTTATTTCAATAAATGATCTTGCAAAATAACGATGTCCCAACATGTGATCTGTAGAACCGTGAATTTTTATCCAACGGCTTGTGGAGCGTGTTTTTATCCATTGCATGATCATGGAGAGGTTTGTACCTACTCCCGGCTCGATAAGCAAATAGATATGAGTAGGCATAATACAAAAGTTTGTAAACCTGAAACGGAAAATTTTGCCTTTTCGTCCGATAAGACCATAAGAATAATATTCCAACCGAGTTTGTTTTCAAAAACTTTAATTTTATCATCCGTGCGTGACGTAACATGATATAACGAACCTTCTGTAAATGTTACTTATAAACACATAGTCCACCCTCGACACTTAAAAAGCGTCATATATATATGGGTGCAGGCTCGCTGTTTTGCTTGTTCGAAAACGAGAAAAAGTTAATTTTTTTTGAAAGTTTTTTCATTTTCCTAAACACACTTATAGGTAAGCTACAGATAGCGTACCACGGCAATTAAACTACACTACGCAGTTTGGGTGACAGGCACCCAGCTAAAATCCGGTATTTCTACCATCTTAATGGTCATTTACACATTTTTTAAGACAGGCTCTATTTTCTAGCTCAGCTATTTTTGATTTTAGATCTTTAAGAAGTTTTTGGTTTTGTTCTTCTATCAGAAGTAAATCATGTTGGTTTTTAATGTTTATTAATTGATTTTCTATGATTATAATTTGATTTTTATAGAATGAAGAAAAATAGTCTACAATATAATTAATAAACATATTATTAAACTTATTATTTGCAATATAAGAAGCTATTGAGATTTGGATACTAAGCAAAGCAAGAAATATCATAATAATTGAACTAATAAAATTTTTATTAAACCATTTTTTTATTGAATTTAAAAAATTGCTTATTCTTGATCCCACAGATGCAAAATTGTGATGAATGTCTTCTGTTTCATTGGTTTCGGCAGTTTCTTCAAAGTGATGCAAGTTTTCTGTTCCAGTTGTTTCGCGAGGACCTTCAAAATCAAACCAAAGCTGACCATCGGTAGTAGGTTTTGGTAGGATTTTTTTTCGCCTGGTTCTATAGTTAAACTTATAGATAGAACGTTTTGATTTGGATGGATTATAACCAAAGTTCCCAAGACCTAGATCAAGAATGGACTGTTCACATGGCATCACAATACCTCCTGTTTTTAATTGCTCACAAATACTCAAGCATCTGTGAAATATGTATAAAATAAAATCGAAAAAAATTTTATTGCATGAAAATTATCGGCATATTTGGAGCAATAGCTTTTGAAAAAAGGATTATTTTTGTTAATTTTTTAGATTTTTTTTCTGGTGTCGAAAACTAAAAAGCGGTAGGTATTTCTGCGATTTTTGTAGTATAGCATGGCGATAAATATTTCCTGTGTAATTCCCATAAAAGAGTGGTTTCATCGTCAATTGGTTTTTTGCTTGTTAGGGTGCAGCCTGGTTTTATTGTACCTCTTCCGTAGCGGTCGTTGAGTTGGTCAAAGGTTTGCATTAAGGAGGCGTTGAGTTTGGCTCGATTGCAGACTCTGTTGAATAGATCTAATTGAGGGGGGGGTGTTTTCTGGTCCTGTTAAGCTGATCATTACTTTTCTGTATTTGTAATTGGAGCGGTATATTCGCTTTAGTAATTCGTTGGCGGTTGCTGTTATGTCGGGAAAATAATCACTTGGGTATGGGAATTCTGTTGATAACTGATTAAAATACTGATCGCCTTGTGCGTAGGCGTTGGTCATTAAATAGACTGATAAATATTTGCATAATAATTGTTCGGCTCTTATTCTTTGTTCGGTTTCTTTAGGTAAAAACGACAAAATACAACTACCAATTGAAAGTTGAATACATATAACTGTCTTAAATAAACTTATAATCGTAATAAATGATAAAATATGACAGATATAAGAGAACTTTTGGCTATAAATTTAAAAAATCTCAGGGCTGCAAGGGGTTGGAGTCAGGCTAAATTAGCGGAAAAAGCAAAGACATCGACCCAATATATCGGAATGATTGAGACGAAAATCAAATATCCTTCGTCTTCTATGGTTCACAGGCTTGCTAATGCATTCAGTATCGACCCTTCGAAGCTGTTTTCTAGGGATATTGACCCCCAAACGACTATGAAAAACGCTAAAAAGGCGGTTATCGAGGATTTTAGCAAGGAAATTTGCTCTATTATCAATAGTTTGGCGGTTGAAAAAGTGAAAAATATCAGCGAGGATTGAAATATTAGGCGATTGTGTCATAAATTCTCCAAAATAAAAAAATTATTGGTTCAATGATGTTGACTAATCCTTGAAATATCATAATAAGCTCAATTTGAGTGAATTTTGTTTTAGGAGGAGTAACGGGTTTTTCAGGTTCTACTTGCAATTTAGGTTTTGCGGTTTCTTTGATGATTTTGGGAGTTTCATCACCTATTTTGGGTATGGGATTAATAAGCGATTTTAATTTATCAACCAAAATTAAGACAAAAATAAAAACTAAAGATAAGACTAATAAGACAAAAACAAAGACTGATAATAATAAAAACATAAATCCCCCTTTTGGTTTTACTGCCTAATAATTAAATCTCTCCAACCCTGTACAAGCCAGCTTGCCAAAATTGACATTACTTCTTACGAATTTGGGTACAACGGATTTTTATATTCTTTACACGGAGCAGTATTCCCTATACGTATATGAGACCGCTCTTATACGTTATTTTCGAGTTTGATCTTTACAGAAAAATGAAGATAAATTATAAAGAGACGATTTCTAGCACAAAAACACCGCCGCCAAGAGTACGTCGAAGGTAAAACGCAAAGTTAGACGAAAGACACAAGATGTGTTATAATTATTTTACCCCACATTCTTGGTCGCAGCGTGCCTTTCTTGGCACGCGGAATTATTCCAAAATTAGGTTTTGGGAATATTGAATATAAACAAATTAAAGGAGTAGAAATTATGAAAAGGAATTTGTTGATTTTGGCAATTATTTTGTTAATTGGGTTTATTGTAAATTCTTGTGGTGATGATGATGAACAACCACAACCGACACAACAGAGTAAAGACATTATTCTTGCCGCTGGGAAAAAAGTAACTGTAACCTACACGGCTCTGCCGGGCGCCACTCCGTCATGGTGGAGCAAGCTGTCTACGCAATTACAATCAATGGAAGTAGGATTCCCAGCCGGGACTTACACATTGACAGTGACGCCCGACGGTACAGATGCTTTTGTTGCTGGTGCGGAAGGCTCTAAATCGGCAACTGTTTCCGAAAGCTGGCTGTCCAGCGCAAATGATACAGATGTACTTATGTCTATAGCTACCCATAGCCTCTCTATGGATTTCAATGAACGCCAACAATGCTGTTCATATGGCTCATGACAACGGTTGGAAACAACTGAAAGGTCATTCCGTAAAGATTGAAAACGTAAATTTGATAAATCTATCTTTTATAAAAGTTTATTGGTTTATTGTGTCCTTCGTCTAACACACAGTAAACGAAAATTAATCATTTTTAAGCTAAATCCTTCATTTCGTATAAAAGTTCAAAAATATAAACTTAACAATTGTATATATCTTTTTTATACTGTATGTGTTATAATTTTTATAAGAGAAACACATGGGTATAGTACACACAGAAATTACATTGAAAAATCTCTATGACAATAGAGATGCTCAAAAAGGACATATAAAACCTGAAGACGTCAGGACAGAAACGGTTACTGCGATAGCGGATACAAACTCAATGTATCTGGTTATTACAGAGGAACTCCGCCAGAAACTTGGATTGGAAATCAAAGAGCAAAAAACAGCTCGTATAGCAAATGGTGAACAGGTGAACTGTCAAATTACAGAGTCCGTAGAAATTCATTGGAAGGACAGGGAAACAACGTTACCAGCAATGGTTATTCCAGGCTCGAAAAAAATACTTTTCGGCGCTCTTCCTATGGAAGCAATGGATCTCATGGTTAATCCTGTAACTCAGGAAGTTGCCGGGGTTCATGGCGACAGAGTAGAATTTTTTGCTTTGTAAAATAGCGTCAGTCACCTCTATAATCTACGGCAGTGCCGATCAAAATTTTAAATTTTGAAGGTGGTCACAAATTGTGACCGGTTCATGGTTTTTTATAGAAAAACTACCTATTAATTAAAGATAATTTCTGATACTCTTAGAACCACATGAAATGGGATAAAAAGGAGGTTTCGCCTGAACAAGTAAAGGAAATCTCCGCAAAATACGGCTGCGATTTGTTAACTGCCTCGATTCTCACCCGCCGCGGCCACTTTACGGGCGATTCCATACGATATTTCCTTGAAGACGATATTACATCCCTGCGAAATCCCTTCGCACTGGACGGGATGGAGGACGCTGTAGAGCGAATCCTTGCCGCAAAAGAAGAAGGTGAAAAAATTCTTATTTTCGGCGACAGCGATGTTGACGGCATCACCGGCACTGCCCTTCTCGCAGGCTATCTTGAAAGTCTGGGTATGGATGTTACGTGGCGCATACCCACAGGCGATGAATCATACGGACTCAGCCTTGAAGCGGTAGAAGAATTCGCAGGTAAAGACGGCACTTTAATAATCACCGTAGATTGCGGTATTTCGCGTTTTACGGAAATTAAAAGAGCGAATGAACTTAATATCGACGTTATTGTGACGGATCATCATGAACCTCAGGATGAACTTCCTCAGTCTCTTGTTATCATTAATCCGAAGTTAAAAAACTCTTCGTATCCATTCCGCGATTTATCAGGCTGCGCCGTGGCTTTTAAACTTGTTTGCGCTCTTCGATTTGCGGAAAACAGCGAACTGTACAACCACTCAATGTGTCTGTTAAACACAAGACCTGTAAATGACGCGTGGATTATCGAAATCGCGAAAATGCGAAATCTTCTTGTTACTGATACTTTAATCGAAACAATTATTCCCGGCATGGTTTCCGCGGGACAGACAAGACTTCCATCTTTTCTGGAAGGACAGCACATTCTCTGCTGGGACGCAGGACTTCACAAAAATACATTTCATAAACTTTTCGGCAGCGGTGTAGAATTTGGATTGACAGATATTTCTGCGCAGATCGGCAAGGAGATACCGCAGACCTCGGGACAGAGCCTTCTTCGTATAAAAGAACTTTCCAGAATCGCAAAATATTCAGACAAGGAATTAAGCGAGCTTGATGTCTTTGTAAACCTGTTTGTTTCATACGCGCGGTTAAAAGAAAAAAACAATAAAGATCAGGAAAATGAAAATTTTGATCTCCAGCTTGCCGCGCTGGGAACAATCGCCGATATTATGCCGTTGTTAGACGAAAACAGAATTATTGTTCGCAGAGGTATCGAAGCTTTAGAAAAAAAACCAAGACAGGGGCTTTTGCAATTGCTTCAAAAACTGGATCTTGCGGGCAAGCATTTTGATCCAAAGGATATTTCGTGGAAATTGTGCCCGAGTATTAACGCGGCAAGAAGGATGGGAGACGCTCAAATCGCGGCGGAACTTTTCTTTGAAAAAGATTTATTAAAACGCGAACAGCTTGCGTCTCAGCTTGCGTCCATGAATGAAAAACGAAAAGATTTGGAAGAAGGAACATGGGTGAAGATTGAATCCATGGCGTATAAAAGTCTGGAAGAATACGATAACAAATTCGTTTTGGCATACAGCGAAGAAATAAACAAAGGCGTTACAGGACTTATGGCGCAGCGCGCCGTACGCATTTTTAAAGTTCCTTCAATGGCGATTTCCATCGGTGAAGAAATCTGCACAGGCTCGATTCGTTCTGTGGGAGGTTACAATGTCCACATCCTGTTTGAGCAATGCGGAGACCTTTTTATCGACTGCGGAGGACATCAGGCGGCGGGCGGTTTCAGCATGTATATGCGAAATTGGGATACTTTTTTGGAACGGTTAAAAAAAGCTGTTTCCGCGATTGAATTAGACGAACAATACGATGATGACGAATTGATTCAAATAGACGCAGAACTTCCGCATGATTATCTTTCACCTGATATATTAAAAATAACGGACAAGTTTGAACCTTACGGCAACAAAAACGATCAGCTCATTTTTATGACAAAAAATATCACAATCCGGGATATTAATTTTATGGGGAAGCCTGAAGCAAAGCACGTAAAAATGATGCTTGATGCAGGTAAATATAAATGGCCCGCGATTTACTGGAATAGCGCGGAACGTGTGGTGAATAAAGAATTTACAATAAACGATAAAGTAGACATTTTATATAATATTGCACGTGATTATTTTAAAGGAAATGAAACGCCGCAAATTATGATTGCGGATCTGAAAAAATCTAACAGCGGTTAAACAGGAGTTGAATATGGCAAAACGCGGATTGTTTTTTCTATTTATCTGTTTTCTTTTTTTAGCTTGCGTAAAACAGCCTGTTGTTTACGCGCAAATTAGATACGCGGTAATCCCTGAATCGCCGCGTCCCGGCGATCCTTTAACCGTCAGCATAAACACGGAAGTGAAGGACGCGATATTGCTTGTAAACGGAAAACAAGTTGCGAAAGCCCGTTGTTTTTTAATTCCCGGCGAGACTGTCACCGTTCCTCAGCCTCAGCAGGAATCACAGCAGGCGCGCAGGGGAAGGAGTACCGGTCAGCCAGTGCAGCCGGCGCAGGTAATTAAACAGCCTGATGTTTGGACTGCAATCCTTGCAGTACCGTCTACAATAACTGACAGCAGCGCGATAATCAAATTAAATAATGCAAGCGGCGCGGTGCAGGAAATAATGATAACGTTCGCTCCTAGAGAGTTTAGATCCGAAACAATAAAGCTCACTCCCGCTCTCACAAGTCTTGTGTCCGATCCTAATCCGCAAAGAACAAAAGAATCGGAAAGGTTGTGGGAGATTTTATCAACAACAGGAAATGAGGTTTACCATTGGGGACAGTTTGTTATGCCCACAGCTTCTACAAGAAGGACAAGCCAGTTCGGAACGCGGCGTATAAATCAATATGCGGACGGAAGAGCGCCGACATCGATTCATGCGGGCGTGGATTTCGGAACGCCGACAGGATCGGAAGTTTACGCCTGCGGCAGAGGAAAAGTGATACTCAGCCGGATGAGAATAATTTCCGGTTATTCGATAATTATTGAACACGCGCCCGGCGTTTATTCCATCTATTACCATTTGGACAGCGTTATCGCGCAGGAAGGTACTATCGTAGAAGCGGGGCAGGTAATCGGATTGTCGGGCTCAACCGGATTTTCGACAGGACCTCACCTGCATTGGGAAATCAGAGTCAGCACCGAGAACACAGACCCCGACGCTTTAGTCGAACGCCCGCTTATTGACAAAAAATTGATAATCAGTAAGATTGGTGAATAGAGAGAATTTCCGGCAAAAAGGAGGTGATTTTAATTGGCGCACATTACAGTTGATGACAGCGAGATGCTTGAAAAAGCAATCAAACGCTTCAAACGCATGGTAGAAAAAGAAGGTATTATCCGTGAATTTAAAAAGCGGGAATACTACGAAAAACCCTCCACGATTCTGAACAGGAAAAAGAAAGCCAATGCCCGCAAGCTGCTTAAACGCAATCGCAAGGGTAAAGGTGAGTATTAATCAGCTTATTACAATTACAAGAAAGCCCGCTGAAAAAAATTGCCCCCTTCACCTCGGGAACAAACTCGGCTCAGGAGGCAATTTCCCCAAGCGGGCTTTCGCGTTTTTATTATGTTTAATCCCCTTTTTAACATGTTTTGCAATTATTTCATGCGCGTCTGCTCCCGATTCGCGGGAGAGCGGACAGCTTAAAACATTCCAGACGGTTGAAAACATTCAGCCGCAATGGGAGGTTTTTGCCGGCGGTATTGATTTTTTCCACGGCAAAGTTACTTCCGTGCGGATTGAGTTTTGGGCGCTGAGAGTTGATCTTTCCGCGCAGAATTTGCGTATTGTTGTCAGAGGCGGCGCAACGGCGCAAGACGGCGGTACCCTTAGCGCAAAGGTTTCATCATTTGCGCGTGATAATAAATTAATCGCGGGAATCAACGCCGTTCCTTTTGATGTTGTATCTTCAAAGGAAGGGCAAGCTATAAAAAATTCTGGTCTTGTCGTCTCGGACGGCAAATTAATTTCTCCGCTCAATCCGCGTTATGACGTGCTTGTTTTTTTTAGAGACGGATCGAAAGAGCAAAAATTGAAAGCGGCGATTGTTGAGCAATCGTCAATTTACACAACTGTAAATATCGAAAACGCTGTAGGCGGCTTTCATCAGATTTTAAAAAACGGACAAACAACAGAAAGAACACTTGTAAGCGACGTAAGACATCCGCGAAGCGCCGCAGGAATATCTTCCGACACCCGTTACCTTTATTTTCTTGTGATTGACGGGAGAAGGATCGGCAGTGTAGGCGGCACCGAAAAAGAAACCGCGCTGCTTCTGCGTTCGCTCGGTTCATGGGACGGCTTAAACTTTGACGGCGGAGGATCGAGCGCCCTTGTACTGCGTTTTCCTGACGGTAAAATAAAAGCTGTTAACACGCCCATTCACCGTTTCCCGGGTCAGGAACGCGCGGTCGCAGGATGTATCGGTATTAGTCTTTCCATGGCGCCCGAGTAAGCGCCGCGCCCGGTATTTTTTAATCTTTCCATGGAAATATAAAGTTTCTAAAAGTTCTTGTACCTGTCTTTTCTCTTTCTTCTATTAATATGGCATCCCATGGTATTTTTTTACGGTTCGCGTCAGGATTTGCTTCAAGCCAGTCGTATTTTAGAAGACGCAGACGAAGAGCTTCGTCAAGATAAAGAAGAATGCCCACAGGCCCCGGAAACATGAATACAAATATAATGGAAATTATCAAAGCTAATAAATTGTGAAAAATTAAAAATATGGAAAGTCCGGTGTTATCAAGAGAAATGAGCATGCATTTTTTAAAAGTCTTTTTAATACTGTTTCCAAGCCTTGCATACACCGTAAAAAAATATTGAAAAGACAATAACGCGAAAACAGTTATCCAGATTACAACCATTGAAAGAACCAGACCGAATACAGAACCCATACCGCCGTAGAAGGGAATTACAACAGAGAATATCATGTATAACAAAAGAAGAATCGCAAACACGGCAATGCCGGCAGGCCATGTTATTTTGAAAGACCTTATAAAATCGCCGTATGTAAAAGTTCCGTAATCGGAAATCACTTTTATCGCGTTAGCCGCGGCAGACAAATACACCGAACAAACCAAAGTCCCCGCAACGCCGAATATCACTACTAATAAATCAGAATTAAAGAGCTTCGGGAGAAGAGACGGAAGAAGCGGAACCGCGGTGCAGACAAGAAAGCCAAGATTAAGCACAACAATCCTGAACATATTGTCCCATAAATCATACAATGTTTTTTTTATCAGAAAACCAATCATAACAAATTGTAGCAAATTACAGCATTACAGTCCATTGCTCTGTTCAAAAAATTTATATATAATACTCGTATGATAGTAATGAAATTCGGCGGAAGTTCTGTAGCGGACTCTGCACGGCTTCGCCATGTCGCAGACATTGTAAAAACTCAAATGTCAAAAAAACCCGTTCTTGTATTATCTGCAATGGGAGATACTACCGATCATCTTCTGGAAGCCGGAGATCAGGCTTTAAAAGAAGGAAAGGTAGTCATTAAGGATGTGGCAAAACTGCATCAGGATACTGTAAAAACCCTGAAGCTTCCCATTCAAAAAGAAATAAATTCTTTGTTGGACGAACTTACCAGACTGTTGTCCGGCATCGCGTTAATCAGAGAACTTACTCCAAGAACAAAGGATTATCTTGTTTCATTCGGCGAGCGCTTAAGCGTGCGGATCGCGGCAGGTTTTTTAAAAACATTAAACATTAACGCGAGAGCGTTTGACGCGTGGGAATTAGGTTTTCTGTCCGATTCAAATTATACGCATGCCGAACTTTTAAAAGAAAGCTGGGATTTAATCCCCGGAAAAGTTCAACAACAAATAAAAGGCAATGTCCTTCCTGTTGTTACAGGTTTTTTAGCGAAAGACGAAAAAGGAAGCATAACAACACTTGGCAGAGGCGGCTCTGATCTTTCCGCGACGATGATCGCGGCGGCATGTAGAGCCGATGAAGTTCAGGTTTGGAAAGATGTTGACGGAATACTTACCGCAGACCCACGGATCGTAAAAAACGCGCGCCCTGTTCAGAATGTCACCTACGACGAAGCCGCGGAACTCGCGTACTTCGGCGCGCAGGTTTTACATCCGAGAGCGATGCAGCCGTGCATGAAGACCGGAACTCCCGTGCTTGTAAAAAATTCCTACAACATCGGCGCGCCCGGAACAAAAATTGAACAGACATTAACAAGCGCGAAAAAAAATCCGCCTGTCCGCGCCATCACGTCGAAACACAATGTAACTCTTGTAGATATTGTCTCTACAAGAATGTTGGGGCAGTACGGTTTTCTGGCGGAAGTTTTCTCGATCTTTTCAAAACGAAATATCTCCATCGATATGGTCGCAACAAGCGAGGTATCGGTTTCGCTGACTCTTGATACGGCTTACGATCTGACAGAAATAAAAAAAGAATTGGGAAAAATCGCCAGCGTAGACGTTAAAACAGGAAAAGCGATTGTTTCGATCGTCGGCAATGTAAAACGTTCGTCGGAAATTCTTGCAAGAGCTTTCAGGATCTGCCAGTTAATAGGCATAACTGTTCAGATGGTTTCGCAGGGCGCCAGCAAAGTGAACATCAGTTTTATCGTTAACGACACGGAAGCCGAAGAAGTTGTAAAATCGCTTCACATGGATTTCTTTGACGCTCTTGAAAAGTAAACAATGTCAGCGGGTTAAGGAGAAAATTTTATGAACATAGCATTAATCGGCTACGGCAGAATGGGAAAAATGATTGAACAGATCGCCTATTCTCAGGGACACGCCATTTCCGCAATCGTCGATCCGTTTGTAACAAACACAGTAAATAGTTTAAATATATATAAAACAATCGAAGAAGCCGATTTTTCTTCTACAGACGCGGCGATCGAATTTACCCAACCTGACATTGCCGTCGCGAATATAATAAAGCTTGCCGAAAGAAAGATACCGACGGTTGTAGGTACAACAGGCTGGCATGATAAAATGGACGAAGTGCGGGAAGCGACAGAAAAAGCAGGCAACTCTCTGTTTTGGGCTTCCAATTTTTCGATTGGTGTAAATGTGTTTTATCAAATAGCGTGGCATGCGGCAAAATTATTTAACAATTTTTCAGAATATGACGCAGCCGGTTTTGAATCGCATCATAATAAAAAAATGGACAGCCCTTCCGGGACAGCGAAAATACTTGCCGAGGGAGTCCTTTCAATCCTTGACCGGAAAAAGAAAATTGTGTGGGAGACGATGAACCGTAAACCCGAAGCGGACGAGCTTCATTTTCCAAGCTTGCGCTTAGGCAGTGTTCCGGGCACTCACAGCTTGTATTTTGATTCACCGGCAGATACAATTGAAATTACGCATACCGCCCGCAGCAGGGAAGGTTTTGCGTTTGGCGCTATCCGCGCCGCAGATTGGCTTATATCGGAAAAAAGAGCCGGTGTTTTTACAATGGACGATATGATGGTCGATCTTTTTAAGATTAATTAGAGGTATTTATGACGGAATTCAAGGGAGCGTACACCGCGCTTGTCACGCCGATGTTCGAATCGGGGGAGATTGACTACGACGGTTTTAAGAGGCTTATACAGTTTCAGATAACAGAAGGCATTGACGGCATTGTTCCGCTTGGAACAACAGGCGAAAATCCCACGCTTGACGAAAACGAAGAAGACAAGCTTATTGAAATCGCGGTTAAAGAATCCGCGGGAAAAATAAAAGTTATCGTAGGCGCCGGCTCCAACGACACTAAACACATGATCAAATATGTTGAGCGCGCAAAAAGACTTGGCGCGGATGCCGCGCTGGTTGTCACTCCATATTACAACAAACCCAACGACGACGGACTTATCCGCCACTTTGAAGAAGCGGCAAAACCCGGCATCCCGATCATCGTTTACAATATCGCTTCACGTACCGGCAGAAATATCCCCACTCCTTTAATGACGCAAATCGCAAAAATCCCGAACATTGCAGGCGTAAAAGAATCTTCAGGCGACATTAATCAAATTGGGGATGTTATAAGAGAAATCGCGATACCGCGTAAAAAAAGCGCAGACAAGTTCTGGGTTCTGTCGGGCGACGACAGTTTTATACTCCCGTTAATAAGTTTAGGCGGAGACGGAGTAATATCAACAATTTCCAATTTGTTACCTGCAAAAGTAAAAGCTCTGACACAATCCGCGCTGGACGGCGATTACGAAAAAGCCCGCGCTATTCATTACGAACTTATCCCTTTCATGAAAGCGGCTTTCATAGAAACCAACCCCGCTCCGATCAAACGGGCTCTTACATGGGCTGGTCTCCCCGGCGGCCCTGCGCGGCTGCCGATGGGCAAACTCGCTCCCGCAAGTGAAGAAACACTGCGTAAAGCGATGGTTGAACTGGGGATTATTAAGTAAGAGGTAATTATTTTTTCTTAGTTTTCTTGGCAGCAGGCTTTTTGGGTTTTGGTGCGGCAGCTTTCTTAGGTTTAGCAGGCGCGCTCTTTTTGGGTTGCGCTGCGGCAGTTTTTTTGGGTTTGTCGGATTTTACCTTCTGCGCTTCTTTAATTGGCTCTTTCTTCTTCGCAGCTTCCTTCTTGGGTGTTTCCTTCTTAGGCGCTTCTTTTTTTAGCGGTTCTTTTTTCGGCAATTCTTTATTAAGTATTTCTTCCTTAGGCGCTTCTTTTTTTGGTTTTTCCGTGACAATCTCAGGCGCATCAGGTTTGCCGCCTGCCGGGATTTTCATACCCTGAGTTTTGAAAGTGGCTTCGTACAACTCTACATATTTAAGAGCCGAACTTTCCCACGAAAAATCACTGGTCATTCCGCGTTCCTGCATCTGAGCAATGTCTTTGGGTCTGTTGTAATATGCCCAGACTGCCCAACCTACTGTATTGTAAATTGAAGACGGATTTAATTGTTCAAACATAAAACCTGTTCCGGCGCCTGTTTTTTCATCGTAATTTTTTACAGTGTCAACAAGACCGCCCGTACCGCGGACGATCGGAAGAGTTCCATAAACAAGCGAATACATCTGGTTTAAACCGCATGGCTCGTAAAGGCTCGGCATCAAGAAAAAGTCGGAGCCCGCTTCGATTAAATGGCTTATTTTTTCGCTGTAACCGATTTTTGCCCCAAAGTTTGAAAGACGTGAAGCTAAACCTGTTATTTCATTCTCGCACCAGTATTCGCCTGAACCAAGAAGAATCATCTGTAAGTCCATGTCCCTGCAAATTGACCATGCGGAACCGTAGGTAGGACCAAAAAGTTCGCCGACGCCTTTTTGATCTGTTAAACGTGTAACCATTCCTATCACAGGCACGTTTGGATCATCATGAAGACCGAACTCTTTCTGTAAAACTTTTTTCGCTATTGCCTTACCTGCCATGTCTTTAACGGAGTAAGTCTGCGGTATGTATTTATCTTTTGAAGGATTCCATACATCTGTATCAATTCCGTTTAATATGCCGCAGTAATCCGCGTTGCGGTACCTCAGCACTCCGTCGAGCCTGAAGCCGTGAGCCTGCGTCATTGTTTCTCTGGCGTAGTTAGGTGAAACTGTGTTGAGCTTGTCGGCGCTGTAAAGCCCCGCTTTCAGCATATTCAGCATGCTCCAGTCCTCAAAACCGCCGTTATAAAAAACATCCCAGCCAAGACCGGCATAATCAAAATTATCCTTATGATAAATCCCCTGATACCCAAGATTGTGGATTGTAAGGACAGAAACAGTTTTTTTAAATTCGCCGCTTGCGCTTGCTGCCCTCTCCGCGAATTTTAAATAAACAGGAGCGACCGCGGCAGGCCAGTCATGCGAATGAAGGACATCGGGGTACCATTTAATTTTCCGGCAAAGCTGAAAAACGGCGCGGCTGAAAAACATAAAACGTCTTGAGTTGTCGATAAAATCAGTCTCTACAGCGTTTCCGTAAACGCCGTCTCTGCCGAAAAATATTTCATGATCGATAAAATAGACTTTTACAGGGTTTTTTGACATACCGGGCATTTCGGTTGTGTAAACGGCGCTCCATTCCTGAATGCCGCCGCCCATCGGAGTACCCATCGCGCCAGGGATCAGCGTTAACTTACTGCGGTCGATATTATAATAACGCGGAATAACAATTCGTACATCATGCCCAAGATTCGCAAGACTTATAGATAAAGCGGAAACCATATCCGCGAGACCGCCGGTTTTCGCCCAAGGAACAGCCTCACTGGACACCATCAATATCTTCAAAACAATCTCCTGTTATGCAGCTAATCTGACCACCTGACCACTTTCAAGCGGTCTGGTATTAAAAGTTATCCGCCATTTTTAAATTATTATCGCTCAGTATCTTCAGCGCTTTTTCATGATCCTTTATTTTAAAAATAACTACCGCTTTACCAATCTGACCTTCCAGCGAAGCGTAAAGGTATTCGATGTTTACCTGCGATTGCTGGAAAAGATCCATCAGCTTCGCAAGACTTCCCGGCTTGTCTTCAAGCTCGACAGCCACAACATCGGTCTGTCTTGTGGTAAAACCCGAGGCGTTTAACGCGTCAATCGCTTTGTCAGTCTTGTCTACTATCAGGCGCAAAATGCCGAAATCGGCGGTGTCAGCGATGCTTATTGCGCGTAAATTTATTTGAGCGGCAGCAAGAGCTTTTGTAACCTCGCTGAGCCTGCCTGTTGTGTTATCTAAAAAAACTGATATTTGTTTAATCCCCATGAATGTCCTCCAACATCTATAATTGTAATGTTAAATCTTCCTGTTGTCGAGAACCCTTTTTACCTTACCGACTTCAGGTCTTGCAAGCGTTTTTGGTTCAACAAGTTTCACTTTTATACCGATTTGCAGCTTGCTCTTTAATGTCTGTTCAATACGGCTTTTAAGAATTTCCAATCCGCGCGTCTCATCGCTGAAAAATTCTTTTTTCACCTCAACTTGTAATTCCACTTCGTCAAGATGATTTTCGCGGGTGATAATTATCAGGTATTGCGGCTCCGTTCCTTCGATTTCTATTAAAGCCTGCTCAATCTGGCTCGGGAAAACATTAACGCCGCGGATGATCAGCATGTCGTCGGTTCTGCCGAAAAGACGGTGTATGCGCCTTGTAGTGCGTCCGCATGAACAAGGTTTATCAATGAAACAGGTGATGTCGCGCGTGCGGTAGCGAAGAAGCGGCGTGCCTTCTCTTGTAATGGTTGTAAAAACAAGCTCGCCTTTTTCTCCGGCAGGAACAGGTTTTCCTGTTTCAGGATTAATTATTTCCGGGTAGAACATATCTTCGTTTACATGCATGCCGTCCTGCGCTTCACATTCAAATGAAACACCGGGACCGATTATTTCCGTTAAGCCGTAAATATCGTACGCCTTCATGTTGTAACGCGCTTCAATCTCGCCGCGCATGTTTTCGCTCCATGCTTCAGCTCCAAAACATCCCTTGCTTATGGGAAGACTTTTTAAATCGATGCCTTTTTCGGCAGCCTGTTCCGCAAGGTACAGCGCGTACGACGGCGTACATGTGAGCATTGTCGATCCAAAATCGCGCATTATCATGAGCTGTCTTTCTGTAAGACCGCTCGACATCGGAAGAATTTCGGCGCCGATTTTTATGGAACCGTAATGGGCTCCCAAACCGCCTGTGAAAAGCCCGTAACCGTAACAGTTCTGAACGATATCGTCTCTGGTACAACCTGCGCCGGCTAGAGTTCTTGCCATCGCCTCGCTCCATATTTCGAGATCTTTACTTGAGTATTCGTTTACTATCGGCTTTCCGGTAGTGCCTGTGCTCATGTGAACTTCTACGATCCTTTCCTGGGGACACGCGCGCAGTCCGTGAGGATAGTTCAACCGAAGATCGTCCTTGGTGGTAAACGGCAATTTTTCGATATCTTCTATACTGTGAAGATCGTTAGGTTTAATTTTTAACTCGTCAAATTTTTGACGGTAAAAAAGCACTCTTGAATAAAGAGTCTCCGCCAGATTTTTTAATGACGCAAGTTGAATTCGCTTTCGCGCTTGCACGTCCATACATTCGCGCTCGGGGTTGAAAATCATACTGTCTCCTATGTGACATAAAAAACCGCTTTCTGCCACTCTGCGGCTTCCCGCTTTTCAGGCTGAGAAACGCGCATTTATTGAAATGATATTAAAAACTGAAGTTTTGTAATTATATTATAATAAAACAGGCGATGAGGCAAGTCTTTCGTCCATTCTGCGCAGACGTCTTGAAAGATCGCGCGCAAGATTCATAATAATCAAAGAAAATGTCCTTGTATCGAATTTATAAATATCCCGTAAACCTTTATTTGAGATAGACAGCACCGTAACCTGCGTAAGAGCTTTAATGCTCGCCACGGAGGGCATAACATCAAGCACCTCCATCTCGCCGAACGCTTCGCCTTCGCTGAATTTGGAAAGTTCAATATCCCCTTTTGTTACAGATACCTGCCCCCTCGTAAGAAAGAATATTTTATCGTTGGGTTTCCCTTCGGTGATAATGTAATCGCCGGGGTTAAACTCTTCTTTTAGCATAAAAGGAATAATTCCTTCTATCTGCTCCTCCAGAAGCCCGCCGAAAAGAGAATACTTCTGTAGCGCGGTAGGGTCTACCATTACTATTATGGTAACAAATGACCGGCATTTCCACAAGTATTTTATTTTTGATACAGGCGGTTGACATTTTTTTAATTATTTTTAGGACTTTTGCAAATTTTTCACAGGTGACTGACACCGTTATGATAAATCAAACATTAAACTTGAAAAACATAACATCCCCGTCCTGAACGACATAATCCCTGCCCTCAAGACGATATTTGCCCGCTTCTTTAATCTTCGCTTCTGTTCCGTGGGTGAAAATATCTTCGCATGTGTAAACTTCGGCTTTTATAAAACCTTTTTCAAAATCGGTGTGGATAACGCCTGCCGCTTTAGGCGCTGTGTCCCCGGCGTGGAACGTCCATGCGCGGCATTCGTCTTTTCCCGATGTAAAAAATGTGCGAAGCCCGAGCAATTTGTAAGCGCTGTGGATTAACGAAGAAAGTCCTGTTTCTTCAAGACCGAGGTCGTCAAGAAAGGCTTTTTTTTCTTCAGGGTCTTCGATGCCGCAAAGGTCGGCTTCAAATTTTCCGCAGATGCTGATGGCTTCGGTTCCTTCGCTCTCGGCGTGTTTTTTTACCTTTTCTGTCAAGGCGTTGCCGGATTTGATCCCATTTTCGTCAACATTACAGACATAAAGCTGAGGTTTCGCGGTTATAAAATGGCAGTCGTAAATTGCCGCTTTTTCTTCGCCGGTTAAACTAAGCGATCGGATGGGCTGGGCGTTTTCCAGCGCGGGTCCGATTTTATCCAATATTGAAATGACAAACTCGCTCATCTTTTTTTCGTTCGGATTTTTTAATGTTTTTTCCGCGCGTTCGCGGCGTTTGGCTAAGGTCTGCATGTCGGCTAACGCAAGTTCGATATCGATTGTTTCGATGTCGGATAAAGGGTCGAGTTTTTCGGTTACATGGACTACATCGGCGTTTTCAAAACAACGCACAACATGGGTGTAAACAGCGGCGTCGCGGATATGCGATAAAAACTGGTTGCCAAGTCCTTCGCCTCTGGACGCGCCTTTTACAAGACCGGCAATGTCAACAAATTCTACCGTTGCGGGGATTGTCCTGTCCGGCGTGAAAATAGCCGTCAATTTATCCAGCCTTATGTCGGGGACATTGATAACACCCACATTTGCTTTGATTGTGCTGAAGGGAAAATTCGCTGTCTCCGCCGGAGTACCGCATAAAGCGGAAAAAATAGTGGTTTTTCCCACATTTGGCAAACCTAAAATGCCGCAATTTAAAGCCATGAAGGGATTATAGCATTTTGACGCTTTTTGTTAAAGCGGTTTTTTGGCATACAATTATTTAATTATCCATAGTATAATGTATTGAAAGCTGGGGTATTAGAGGTGTAAAAATGAAGTTGGTTAAGGCATCTGTATGTTTCTTAAATATTTTATTACTTTTATCAGCAGTATTTCTTGGCGGCTGCGCTCAGAATGAAAAAAATAAATTCGACAACACCGGCAGATTTTCCGATTACAGGCAAATCCCCGGAGTTACAGAAGATGAAATAAATGCCATAAACAAGCTTCGGGAAAAAACAGATCACTTTACATACGCCATGCCTTTAAGTATCGAAGCGTTTATAGGCAGCAGCGGAGAAATTCGCGGATTCACAACGCTCTTTTGCGAATGGCTTACAGAACTTTTTAATATTCCCTTTAAGCCGCAGTTATTCGAGTGGCTGGATTTACTTGACGGGCTTGATACCGGAGATATTTCTTTTACGGGCGAATTAACATGGACGGAGCCGCGCAGCAAAATTTATCACATGACAACTGACATCGCTTCGCGTCCGTTAAAATATTTCCGCCTAGCCGGAAGCAGACCTCTTTCGGATATTATGCGAGAGAGACCTATGCAATGCGGTTTTATCGAAGGCACTTCCACGATAATAACAGTCTCATCGGAACTTACTGCGGGAGATTTTGAAGTTGTCACTCTAAGCGATGTAAGCTTTGTTTACGACGCGCTAAAAAGCGGAAAGATCGACGCTTTTTATTACAGCGGCACTATCGCTGTCAATTTTATTAATTACAACGATGTTATTGCTTACGATTTTTACCCGTTGATATACCGTCCTGTTTCACTAACGGCAAAGGATGATGCGTTAAAGCCGATCATTTCGGTCGTTGAAAAATTACTGCAAAACGGCGGGCTGCGCCATCTTGTTAAATTGTATAATCAGGGAGAACACGAATACCACAGATTTAAACTGCAAACGCAGCTTACAGTCGAAGAGCTGGAATACATTAAAAATAATCCAGTTATACCAATCGGCGTCAACCCCGGAAGTTATCCCGGCAGTTTTTTTGATCCGCGCGATAAAAAATGGAAAGGCAGTTTTATCGATATAATGGACGAAGTTGAATATCTTACGGGATTGACCTTTAAACGAATGAACGATGAAAAAACAGTGTGGCCTGATATTTTACAAATGCTTGAAGACGGAAAGATTAAAATGGCGCCCGATGTAATTCAAACACCTGATCGCATGAATAGGTTCCTCTGGCCCGACACGGAAATGCTAACCGATAATTTCGCGCTGATTTCCAACACAGATTATCCTGATATCAAAGTAAACGAAATCTTGTATGTAAAAGTCGGTCTTGCGAAAAACACCGCGTATTCGTCTATTTTTAAAAAATGGTTTCCCAATCATATTAATAACATTGAATATGAAAGCATGGATGCGGCTCTTAAAGCTTTGCAGAAAGGCGAAGTTGATATGGTTATGGCAAATCAAAGATCGATTTTATATTTAACACACTATTTGGAACTTCCCTACTATAAAGCGAATATTGTATTTGATTATATAATGTACACTCATCTTGGATTTAATTTAAACGAAGAGATACTATGCTCTATCACAAGCAAGGCGCTTAACAGCATAGATTCAAAAGGTATTTCGGATTACTGGTTGAAAAGAACTTACGACTTTCGCAGCAAGTTAGCCGAAGCGCAGATGCCGTGGATCATCGGCGCTGTCATTATGTCTTTGTGCATTGTCGCCCTCTTCCTCATTCTTTTTATTAGAAGCAGAAGTCAGGGGAAACAGCTTATAGCTCTTGTAAACAAACGGACACACGAACTTGCCGTTCATCAAAATACAATTACCACTTTGTTCGATTCCATTCCCGATCTTGTCTTCATGAAAGATTTGAACATACGTTTTACGCATTGCAATAAAGCGTTTCTAGATCATTTTAACAAGAAAATTGACGATATTATCGGGCATAACAGCGAAGGATGTCTGGGAGTAAGCGCCGAAGAAGCCGCAAATTTCGATTCTTTTGATCGTCATGTTTACACGGAAGGAAAAGCGATTACAGTCGAAGAAGTTATACCGTGCTTTGACGGAACAAAGCCGCTTTATGAAACGATTAAAATACCTCTAACGGTGGATAAAAAAATCGTCGGTATTCTGGCGATAGCGCGCGATATTACAAAACGCAAGGAAATGGAAGAAGCCGCGCTTGCGGCGTCTCTGGCGAAATCTTCATTCCTCGCGAACATGAGCCACGAAATCCGCACACCCATGAACGCGATTTTAGGCGTTACGGAAATATTAATTCAATATGAATCGCTGCCGCTGGAAATTGAAGAAGGGCTTGGAAAAATTTACAGCTCCTGCGATCTGCTCCTCGGCATTATCAACGACATACTCGATTTTTCAAAAATCGAGGCAGGCAAGCTCGACATTATGCCTGCCGAATATAAACTCGCGAGCATGATAAACGATTCTGTTCAGCTTAATATGATGAGAATCGGCAGTAAGCCCATTGAGTTCGAACTCAATCTTGATGAAAACATTCTTTCAAATTTAATTGGCGACGAGATCCGCATCAAACAAATTTTAAACAATATGCTTTCCAACGCGTTTAAATACACGGAAGCCGGAAAAGTTATTCTTACAGTAGAAACAGAAATTCCCGCGAATTGTAAAGCGAATGATCGTGTAACGCTTATGCTGAGAGTGCAGGACACGGGACACGGCATGACAAAAAAACAGCTTGCAAGGCTGTTTGAAGAATACGCGCGTTTTAATCAGGAGAAGAACCATACTGTCGAAGGAACAGGATTGGGGTTAGCGATTACGCAGCGTCTTTTATCTTTGATGAACGGCGAAATCAGCGTAGAAAGCGAGCCGGGCGTAGGTTCCACATTTGTTGTGCGGCTGCCTCAAGTTTATGTAGACCAGGAAGTCATCGGCAAAGAACTTGCGGAAAACCTGCGAAAGTTCCGCCTGAATTACATGACCCAGAAAAGATGGGGGCAAATTACCCGCGACCCGATGCCATACGGCAGCGTTCTTGTTGTTGATGATGTTGAAACAAACTTATATGTCGCCGCGGGTCTTATGAAACTTTACAGGCTTCAAATTGACACAGCCATGAGCGGACAGGAAGCGATAAACAAAATAGAAAACAAAAATATTTACGATATTGTTTTTATGGATCACATGATGCCGGAAATGGACGGCATTGAAGCGGCGGAAAAAATTCGCGCCATGGGATATACAGCTCCGATAGTCGCGCTCACCGCCAACGCTGTAGCGGGGCAGGCGGACATTTTCCTGCATAAAGGTTTTGATGATTTTATTTCAAAGCCGATAGATATCCGCCAGTTGGATATAGTTCTTAACAAACTTATCAGGGACAAACAGCCCCCGGAAGTTATCGAAGCCGCCCGCAAGTTAAAAACGGAGTTAAACGCTAACTTTGAAATACCGGCGCAAGATGATTCAATTTTACGCGAATCTTTTATACGGGACGCGCGTAAAGCGGCTGACTGGCTTGACGAACACAAAGATTCAAAATACGAGGACGATGAAACATTAAGAAAATTTACAGTTTTTGTCCACGGCATGAAAAGTTCGCTTTTTAACATCGGTGAAAAAGAACTTTCCGCAAAGGCGCTGGAACTTGAAAAATTCGGCCGCGAAAAAAATACAGAGATGATAAAAACATCCGCTCCCGACTTTACAAAAAACCTGCGCGATCTTCTTGAAAAACTTGAATCCTTGAATAAAAACGAAAACAGCGCAGATATTATGCCGGAGAAAGAATTAAACGAAAAACTTCTTGCAATCAAGGAAAAAACCGCAGATTACGACAGAAAAGGCGCGCTTGATATTCTTTCCGAAATTAAAAATTGCGTAAAGGAAACTAAAACTTCTTTGGATAAAATCATGGAATATGTAATCCACAGTGATTTTGAAGAAGCCGAAAGCGAGGTCACAGCGTTAATTGCCGCGATAAAAGAAGGTAAAAAATGAATATTCGTCTAACAGCAATACTTGTAATAATCTTAACAAATATGGTGATAATTTTATTTTCGGTATTTTCAGGAATTAATTATGTAGAGAAGAATATCGATTTATCTTTAGAAACAGACCTTTCAGTAATCGCGCATATTGCGGATAATTTTGTAAGTAAAGAACTGGAAATTCTAAAACTAAAAGCGTCCCGGACTGCGGAAATGCTGGAAATGTCCAATGAATCGGAATGGCAAAAAATTATTTCAGATAACTCAAGCATACACCCGTTTATCGGAATGGCGGTAATAAATTCAAACAGCGGATTAATCGCGTCTTCGGGAGAACACGCCGGAATTGACGTGATGAACGAACAATATATTAAAAATTCATTTTTACCGGCAGGAGCCTCTGTAAAATATAAAGCCATTTCCACCACAATCCCGACAGACAATGGGGTTGTCTTTTATCTGTCGGTTCCCTATTCAAATAATAACGTACTTATCGCTACTCTTCCCGGTATGTACTTTACAAACCGCCTTTCACAGTTTGTGATCTGGAAAACAGGCCATATGTTCCTGTGCGATTCGAAAGGGTATGTAATATCCAACCCAAGAGAAAATTGGGTGAATGAGCGCATGAATTTTATCCAATTATCAAAAAATGACAGCGATGTTATAGAAACCGCGGACATGGTGACGCGCATGATACACGGAGAAACCGGAACATCGCATTATTTTATCGGCGGGGTTAAACGTATCGGTTCGTTCAGACCGGTTTCAGGCTCAAACGAAGGATGGAGCATCGGAATTTCCGCGCCGCTTCCCGAAAGCCCGATTAGCGATGTTGACACGGGACTTTTTATCGTCGCTCTTGTCAGTGTGTTATTGAATGTAATCGCCGCAATAATTGCATCTAACTTTATAAAAAGACCTTTTGAAAAAATCGCGATATTGAAAGAAGAAGCCGATGCGGCGAATAAAGCGAAAAGCGCGTTTCTCAGCACAATGAGCCACGAAATCCGCACTCCCATGAACGCGATATTGGGCATAAGCGAAATACAGCTTCATAAAGAAGCGGGCGATAACGAATCAAGAGAAGCGTTTGAAAAAATTCATACATCAGGAGATCTGCTTTTAAGCATTATTAACGACATACTGGATCTTTCAAAAATTGAAGCGGACAGACTGGAACTTGTCATAGGAAAATACGATATAGCAAGCCTTATCAGCGACACCGCTCAATTAAATATGATGAGAATCGGAAGCAAACCCATAGATTTTGAATTGAATGTCAACGAAAAAATGCCTTCTCATTTAATGGGCGATGAACTTCGTATAAAACAAATTTTAAACAATCTTCTTTCCAACGCGTTTAAATACACAGCCGCTGGTTCTGTTAAGTTAACAATCGATGCGCAAAGCGGAAAAAATGACAAAGAAATAGTTCTTGTTATCGTTGTAAGCGACTCGGGACAGGGAATGACAAAAGAACAGGTTGATAAACTCTTTGATGAATATTCACGCTTTAACCAGGAGAGCAACCGTACAACGGAAGGCACAGGGCTTGGCATGAGCATTACGCGCAAACTGATAAATTTCATGAACGGAGAAATAATCGTAAAAAGCGAACCGGGAAAAGGTTCTGTATTCACGGTTTGTCTGCCTCAGAGAAAAACAGATTCCGGCGAACTTGGACACGAAGTGGCGGAAAATCTTCAGGAGTTCCGCACACATTCAAAAAGATTCATGAAAAGGGTTCAAATTTCGCGCGACCCGATGCCTTACGGCAATATCCTTGTTGTTGACGATGTAGAAGCGAATATTTATGTAGCAAAAGGGTTATTGTCTCCGTATCAAATCAAAGTCGGCTCTTCAGACAGCGGGTTCGCCGCGATAGACAGGATTAAAAACGGCGAAGTGTTCGATGTAATTTTTATGGATCATATGATGCCGGAAATGGACGGGCTCGAAACAACGAAACGTATCCGCGATATGGGTTACAAAGAACCTATTGTCGCGCTTACAGCCAACGCGGTATCGGGACAGGCTGAAATATTCCTGCAAAACGGTTTTGACGATTTTATTTCCAAGCCGATAGACATACGCCAGTTGAATTCAATTTTGAATAAATTTGTGCGCGACAAACAGCCGCAGGAAGTAATTGACGCGGCGCGCGCTCAAGCGGCAGCTATTGTTCAAGTCCCTGACACTTCTTTAAAAGTCGATCCTCTTGTTATAGAAGCGTTTACCAGAGACGCTGAAAAAACTCTTGAGTGGCTTGAAGAAAATAAAAGCTCAGGATACGAAGAGGAAAATGTTTTACGCAAATTTACAGTCCTGGTTCACGGCATGAAAAGCACTCTTCATGTTATCGGCGAAACTGAGTTGTCGCAATTTGCGGCAAAACTGGAAAAAGCTGGACATGAAAAAGATATGGTTCCGATAAAAACATCGTCTCAGGAATTTATCAGCCAATTACGCGCTGTTCTGGAAAAACTTAAACAAAAACTAAGCGAAGGCGGCGAAGAGACAGACATGTCGGAAAGCGACAGCGCGGATCTTATTGTTAAGCTTAAATCAATTCTGGAAGCGTGCGCCGATTACGACAGGAAAGCGGCGCTGGATGTTATCGGTGAAATAAAAAAATGCGCAAAGGAAACAAGGGAAGTTCTTAAAAGAATCACAGAACATGTTACCCACAGCGACTTTGACGAAGCTGAGACCGAATTGTCCACGCATATTGCGACTTTAGAAAGCGCTCAGCCGGCATCGCTTTTTTCGGGCAAGGAAATTAAAGGGATAAATATTGAGAAAGGGCTTGAACGGTATGAATACGATGAAAAAATATATTTAAGAATTCTTCGCACCTATGCCGCAAGCGTTCGTTTAAAGCTTGAGGAAATGGAAAAAATAAGCAAGCCGGCATTGAAAAGCGAAAATATCAGCAGTTACAGAATAATGGTGCACGGCATCAAGGGAGTAAGCCTCGGCATTTATGCAATGAATGTAGGCACAACAGCGGGAACTCTTGAAGACGCGGCGGCTGCGGGCAATTTAGATTTCATCAATGAGCATAACGAAGCGTTCATAAACGACGCATGGGAACTAATCAACGCTATTGAAGTTATGCTTGTCAGTCTTAACCCGGAAAATAAAAAACCAAAAAAAGAAAAACCGGACCCTGAAATACTGCAAATACTGCGCGCGGCGTGTGAAAGATACGACATTGACAAAGCAGATAACTCGATGGAAGAAATCGAAAAATATCAATACAGCGCGGACGACAATCTGGTAAGCTGGCTGCGTGAAAATTTAAACAAAATGGATTTCACCAAAATAGCCAAAAGACTTTCTGAACTTGAATAAGTAAAAATAAGGAGAAATTATGGATAAGATGATTTTTATTGTAGATGACAATGACGCGAATCTGACAGTAGCGGCGTCCGCGCTTGAAGGCGAATACAAAGTATTAACAATGCCGTCCGCGCAAAAAATGTTCGCACTTCTGGAAAAAAAACAGCCGAATCTGATACTGCTCGACATCGAAATGCCCGAGATGACAGGTTTTGAAGCAATTGTAAAACTGAAAGAAAATCCGCAGTGGAAGGAAATCCCTGTCATTTTTTTAACAGGACTGGAAGATGAAAATTTAAAAAATGACTCGTTAAAAGCCGGAGCGCTGGATGTTGTCATTAAGCCGATTATAAAATCGACATTGCTGGAACGCGTAAAGAAATTCATTTAATGCAGGATGAGAATATGAAGAAAACTATTTTTATCGTCGATGATAACGCCACAAACCTTACAACAGCGGAGAATGCTCTTGCGGAACAATATAAAGTGATCGCGTTGTCTTCGGGCGCAAAAATGTTTTCTGCTTTTGAAAAATTTATACCTGATTTAATTCTACTGGATATTGAAATGCCCGATCTGTCGGGATTTGAAGTAATGAAGATGCTTAAGTCAAGCGATTCATATTCTGCGATTCCGGTAATATTTCTGACAAGCATAACCGATCCTGAAAGCGAAGCGCACGGAATTGAACTTGGAGCCGTCGACTTTATTATGAAACCGTTTTCCAAACCGGTTCTGTTAAACCGCATCAAAAATCATCTGCAAATTGACGAACTGATCCGTGAACGCACCGCCGAACTCGCTCAAAGAACAAAACAACTTGAACTTCTCCAGAACGGAATTGTGCACGCGTTCGCAGACCTTGTTGAAAACCGCGATAAAAACACAGGCGGACATATCGACAGAACGGCGGTATATTTTAAAATTTTAATCGACGCGATGCTGAAGCAGGGAGTATATAAAGATGAAATGAAAAACTGGAATATGGAATCGGTTATTTCGTCAGCGCGCCTGCATGATTTGGGAAAAATCGTTATCTCCGATTCCATCCTGAATAAACCGGCTGTATTAACAAACGAAGAATACGGAGAAATGAAAAAACATTCCATGGAAGGCGAACGTATTATAGAAGACGCGATCAAACAAACAGGAGACGCGGAATTCCTGCATAACGCGAAAATGATCGCGGCATATCATCATGAACGGTGGGACGGATCAGGGTACCCATACGGAATGAAGGGAGCTGAAATCCCGCTTCAAAGCAGAATGATGGCAATCATCGATGTTTACGACGCTCTTGTTTCCGAACGTCCTTACAAAAAGGCGTTTACCCACGAAGAAGCGTTAAAAATTATAATGAACAGCTCAGGCACTCACTTCGACCCGGATGTTGCAAAAGTCTTTAACGATGTAAACGAACTGGTAAAAACAATAAGCGCTAAATTCGCTTAAAACGGAGAATTTTCGATGAAAACAGACGGTTACTGCCATTTAACCTACTTGACAAAAATGTCGTTTTTTATTAGGGTTAACAGACAGCGCGGGAATAGCTCAGTGGTAGAGCGCGACCTTGCCAAGGTCGATGTCGCGGGTCCGACTCCCGTTTCCCGCTTTTCAAGAATTAGTCAGGTTTTTCTTATACACCTTTATAAAGAAGGTTTTAAATGAACATACGTTTGCAAGCGATACTGGTAATAGTTTTGATAAACCTGCTAATAATTATATTCAGCGTGTTTGTCGGCATAATATTTGTAGAAAAAAATATTGATGTTTCACTTGAAACCGATCTTAACATAATGGCGCGTATCGCAGATCAGCTTATAAGCGGCGAACTTGAGAGATTAAAATTAACAGCCGGATGGGCGGTTGAAAATCTGGAAGCTTCGAATGAATCAAGATGGCATGAAATCCTTGAAAACCTGAATAATTCCAACCTGGAATTTACCGGAGCGGCGGTTTACGACTTTGAAAGCGGGTTGATTGCCGCAGCCGGGGAAAAATACGCCGAAATAGATATTTTAAATGATAAATATATAAAAAACGCGTTTAAAACAGAACAGGGCGCTCCGGGAAAAAAAGCGTTTTCTTCTACAAGGGACACAGAGGACGGTGTTATGTTTTATCTTGCCGCTCCTTTTGAATTATCAAAAGAAAATAGAATACTTGTACTGACACTTCCTGGAACATATCTCACGCAGCATCTTGCGCCGTTTGTCATTTGGGAAACAGGCCATATTTATATGAGCGATGCTGACGGGTACGCAATTTCCAATCCGCGCGATAATTGGATTCAAAACAGATTTAATTATATCACTGTCGCGCAGATCGATAATGATTTTATAGAATTGTCGCGGACTGTAACGAAAATGACGCGCGGAGAATCCGGCATAGGTTATTATACCGTTTACGGCATCCCTAGGGTTTGCGCGTTCCGTCCTGTATCAGGTTCTGATGAAGGCTGGAGCCTTGGAGTTGTCGCGCCTCTTACGGAAAGCCCGATTAAAGATACAGGCTTGGGGCTTATTGTCGTTGCCATTGTCAGCATTTTTTTAAGTATTATCGCGGCGGTAATCGCTTCCATTTTTATCAAGAGACCGTTTGAAAGAATTAAAGTCCTAAAAGTGGAAGCGGAAAACGCAAATAAAGCAAAGAGCGCTTTTTTAAGCACCATGAGCCACGAAATCAGAACGCCTATGAACGCGATATTGGGTATCAGCGAAATTCAACTGGAGAAGGAATCTCTTATTAATGAAGACAGAGAAGCGTTCGAAAAAATATACACATCAGGCGATCTTTTGCTTAGTATAATTAACGACATACTCGATTTATCAAAAATCGAAGCTGACAAGCTCGAACTCATGAATAATAAATACGATATAGCAAGTTTGGTAAGCGATTCCGCGCAGTTGAATATGATGAGGATAGGCAGTAAACCAATCGAGTTTGAACTTTTTGTGAATGAATATATGCCGGCGCAAATGGTGGGCGACGAGCTTCGCATAAAACAAATATTAAACAACCTGCTTTCCAACGCGTTTAAATACACTTCGGCGGGGACTGTAAAACTATCAATATATTCGGAGAACGGCAGGAACAACGATGAGATAAATCTTTTTATTATTGTCAGCGATTCAGGCCAGGGAATGTCAAAAGAACAAGTCGAAAAAATCTTTGACGAATATTCGCGCTTTAATCTGGAGACCAATCGTTCAACGGAAGGAACAGGACTCGGCATGGCAATCGCGCGCAGACTGATAATAATGATGAACGGCGAAATTAAAGTTGAAAGCGAACTCGGCAAAGGAACAGTCTTCAAAGTACGGTTAACTCAGGGAAAATGCGAATCGGAACCGATAGGCAAAGATGTCGCCGATAATCTTAGACAATTCCGCACATATTCAAGGGCGTTTATGAAGAGGGTTCAGATCTCGCGCGAACCTATGCCCTACGGAAGTGTTTTAATTGTTGACGATGTTGAGGCGAATCTTTATGTCGCGAAAGGGTTACTGACTCCTTATCGTTTAAATATATCCACAGCGAACAGCGGATACGAGGCGATTGATAAAATTAAAAACGGTGAAATATTCGATATAGTTTTTATGGATCATATGATGCCGGAACTGGACGGTATAGAAACGACAAAACGTCTTCGCGATTTAGGTTACAAGGAACCAATTGTCGCGCTTACCGCAAACGCCGTAGCGGGGCAGGCGGATGTTTTTTTAAGCAATGGTTTTGATGAATTTATTTCCAAACCGATAGATATACGCCAGTTAAACGCGATCCTTAACAAATTTATCCGCGATAAACAGCCGCAGGATGTAATTAACGCCGCGCGTACTGAAAACGCTTCCGCCGACAGCGCTCGTCCCGGCGCGAAAACTGTTTCACACGCCGATTCGCTTAAATCGCGCTTACTTACAAAGGAAATCCACGGACTTGATATTTATAAAGGTTTTGCGCGCTTTGAGGAAGACGCGGAGTTCTATATCAGAGTGCTGCATGCGTATTCAATCAGTATCCGTACAGCGTTCAAAATAATTAAGAATACCAGTAGCGAGAATCTTAACCTGTACAAGATAAATGTACACGGTATTAAGGGGACAAGCCTTGACATTTGCGCGCAGAAAATCGGTGAAACTGCCGCAGCGCTTGAAAAAGCCGCGGCGGAAGGTAATTTAAATTATATAAACGAACACAATCCTTCTTTTATAAAAACAATAGAAAAAATGGTTGATAGTATAGACGAAATGCTCAATGATCTGGGAACAAGAAATCTTAAACCTAAAAAAGAAAAACCCGACGACACTATATTAAAAAAACTTCTTGAAACTTGCGTTAATTATGATATGGATGGAGCGGACGCGGTAATGTCGGAGATAGAATTATTTCAATATGAATCTGATGACGGTCTTGTTTTCTGGCTTCGGGAGAACATCGATATAGTGAACTTTGACGAAGTCGCAGAAAAGCTTAACAGCATGCTCAAAAAGGAGAATTGAGTTTATGGCAAAATCCGGTTTTGTAACAGCATCTGCAATTTCCGGCGGTCGAAGAAAATTGATTTATGTAGATGACATGAATTACAGTTTAATTTCTTTTAAAAAAGGTCTTAGTAAATTTTACGAAATTTATCTTTCCGAGTCCGCGGAAAAAATGTATAAAATTCTTGAAAAAGTTACGCCAGATTTAATTTTATTAGATGTCAATATGCCGGATGTTAACGGTTATGAGACGATTAAAGATTTAAAAGCCGACGAACGTTATTCTTCGATTCCTGTTATTTTTCTTACATGCAACAGCGACAGGGAAAGCGTTGTAAAAGGATTGAGTCTTGGAGCCGCGGATTATGTGATTAAACCTTTTAATTCCGAAAAATTAATTGACAGTATCGAAAACCTGTTTTCCGCAAAATCAAATACGGCAAACAGGATTGCGGAAAAAAGCGACAGCGACACGCACATACTGGTTGTTGATGATATGACAAGCATGTTAAGAACAATACACCATGCCCTGCACGACAAGTACAAAGTATCTCTGCTTTCCAATTCAGGAGTTGTAATTGACTTCCTGCAAAACAACAGACCTGATTTAATCATATTGGACTATTTAATGCCGGGGCTAAGCGGGTTTGCTCTCATACCCAAGATAAGGGAAATGCCCGGCTTCGCCAACATTCCGATAATTGTAGTGACAACCGAAGGTACGTTCAGAAATGTGAAAGAAGCAAAAGCGCTTGGAGCGAACGACTTTATTGTAAAACCTTTTGAACCGAAAGAACTTAATTATAAAGTTGAAAAACACATAAGACTGTCGCGCGATCTCCAGCTAGAAGACAGAGAAAATGAAGAAATTGCATATTTTCTAAAATAAGATAATTGATATAATTTCTCATCCGTCATATAATTTAGGGTATATAAATGCGAATATCCAGATTGATATGTCAAATATCCTCGGTGATTTTATTAACTTCTTTGTTATCCGGCTGCGCAATTCATACCAATGACGAATTAAACACGTGGCTGACCTTAGGAATAATCGCTGTATTTTTAAGCATTACCACGCTTACCGCGGCTTTCCTGTTCAGAAGCCGCCGCACAGGCAGACAGCTTGAAGAACTGGTTCAAAAACGCACAGACGAACTCGCGCTTCAAACAACAACGCTCACTACCCTGTTCGATTCGATACCGGATCTTATATTTACAAAAAATCTGGATCTTCATTTTTTGCATTGTAATAAAGCGTTTCTAGAACATTTTGGAAAAAGCATCGACGATCTGGTCGGGAAAAGCGGCACGGAAGCTTTGGGGCTTCCCGAAGAAATTTCTGAAGGGTTTAATAAAATCGACGCCAAGGTCGTTCTGGAAAAACGCACTTACGCGCTTGAGGAACACATACCGCGGATTGACGGAGCAAATCCATTGTATGAAACAATTAAAATGCCGTTGATGCTCGACGGCGAAGTTGTCGGACTTCTTGGTATAGCGCGCGATATTACCAAACGCAAAGAAATGGAACATAAAATCACTTCCAGCTATGAATATTCAAAAAAGTTAAGCGACTCGCTTTCAAAAATCACAAAGTCTCCTACAATCTCCGCAGGAATTTTAAAGGACGCCGCCACAGCAGTTGCGATGGACGGATGCAGCGCTTTGAATGCCCACCGTATCGGGATTTGGAACTATGTAGAAAATCAAAACTTACTCGAAAGTATTTCCCTTTATGACGCTCACTCGGGAGAAAATACAGCCTACGAAAAATACGATTTATCAAGAAGCCCAGAATACGCAAGGCTTTTAAAATCAGAGCGCGTTATCGTAATGAACGATGTAAATGAATGTAAGTTAATTATAAATTCATTCGGCGGATATGATCATTTATGCGCGGCGCTCGACGCTCCTATCCGCGTTGACGGTAAACTGGCAGGCGTTGTTTGTATCGAACAGTGGAGCTGCAGGGATTATCCTCTTATGCGTGAATGGGTGATTGAAGAGCAAAATTTTGCGTCTTCCCTGGCGGACTTGATGGCGCTTGCCATTTCAGGCGCAGAAAGACGCAACGCGCGCGACGCGGCTGAAACCGCCAATCAGGCGAAATCCGCGTTCCTCGCGCACATGAGCCATGAAATCCGCACGCCGATGAACGCAATATTGGGCGTAACGGAACTTTTAATGCAGGATGAGAAACTTTCGCCTGAAATAGAAGAAGGCCTTAACAAGATTTACAGTTCCTGCGATTTATTACTGGGTATTATCAATGATATTCTTGACTTTTCAAAAATAGAAGCCGGCAAGCTTGAATTAATGCCGACAAATTATAAAGTCGCAAGCATGATTAATGACGCTGTACATTTGAACATGATGCGCATCGAAAGCAAACCAATCGAATTTAAAGTTGATATTGATGAAAATATTCCGTTTAGATTAATCGGAGACGAACTTCGCATTAAACAGATTTTAAACAACCTTCTTTCCAACGCGTTTAAATACACAGACGCCGGTTATGTTACTCTGTCTGTAAAAAAAGAAACCATTCCGCTGCTTTCATATTTACCGGATCATTCAATGAGGGGGCAGGTAAGATGGCAGGATGATAAAAAAGGTATAACTCTTGTTATTGATGTGCAGGATACAGGTCAAGGCATGACCAAAGATCAACTGGAAAAATTATTCGACGAGTACGCGCGTTTTAATTCGATAAAAAATGTTTCTATAGAAGGCACAGGGCTTGGTCTTTCGATAACTCAGCGCCTCGTTAACCTGATGGGCGGAGACGTACAAGTTTCGAGCAGACCAAACAAGGGTACAATTTTCACAGTACGCCTGCCGCAGGGCGTAACGGATTCCACCGAGGTTCTTGGCAAAGAGATCGTTGAAAACTTCAGGCAGTTTAAAGTCGGATTCGCGTCACATAAAAAAAGAGGGCAAATTGTGCGCGATCCGATGCCGTACGGAAATATATTAATTGTTGATGATGTTGAAACAAATTTATTTGTCGCTGTCGGCTTGATGAAACTTTATAAACTGCAAATCGACACTGTTATGAGCGGGCAGGAAGCTATCGACAAAATCGAAGCCGGAAACAAATACGATATTATCTTCATGGATCATATGATGCCGGGAATGGACGGAATAGAAGCGACAAAACGCATCCGCGCTTTAAATTATTCAAAACCGATTGTTTCACTGACAGCAAACGCTGTAGCGGGCCAGGCTGATATGTTCCTTCATAACGGTTTCGATAATTTTATTTCCAAACCTATAGACATACGCCAGTTAAACGCGGTTTTAAATAAATATATCCGCGACAAATATCCGCCCGATGTAGTTGAAGCTGCCCGCCGTGAAGAAGCGGAAGCTTTAAAAGAAGCTGAGCTGGAACATACAGTAAATGAAAATGCAGGAACCGCTGGACACTTCAGCGGTAAAATTCCTGGAATAAATACAACAAAAGGGCTTCTCCGGTACGAAGGCAATGTAGATACATATTTAAAAGTTCTGCGTTCATACGCGGCAAGCATCAGATCATTGTTAACATCGGTAGACAGTATAATAAACGCCGGTATAAACGAAACCAATTTAAGCCTTTACAAGATAAACGTCCATGGCATAAAAGGAACAAGTCTGGATGTCTACGCCGAACAAATCGCAAAAGAAGCCAAAGACCTTGAAAGAGCGGCGGAGAAAGGCGATATAAATTTTATCAGCGAACACAACAATCCGTTTGTCGAAGCGGCATGGAAACTTGTTAATGATCTGGAAGAAATTTTTAATTCCATGGACACCGAAAACCCAAAGCCAAAGATGGACATACCAGAAGAAGGGGTATTAAAACAACTTTATTCCGCGTGTAAGGATTACGATATAGGCGCCGCCGATGAAGCGATGGCGCAACTGGACAGATATCAGTATAAAAACGATAATGGTCTTACAGAATGGATTCGAAGAAATATGGATATGATGAACCTGAAAGATATTGCAGAAAGATTATCATATCTGGATAATTAATGGAGAGACGATTATGGAAAAACAGGAACAAAAACCGGTAAATGAACCGCCTGAGATCAAAAGAAAAATAATTTATGTGGACGATGTTAGTTACAGTTTGATAACTGTAAAAAACAGGTTAAGCGATTATTACGAAATTTTTCCGGCGGAATCGGTTGTAAAAATGTACGAGCTTCTTAGCTTCTTCAGTCCCGACTTAATCCTGCTGGATATTAATATGCCGGATATCGACGGATACGAAGCCATAAAAGGTTTGAAATCAAGCGATAAATATTCAGGTATACCGGTAATATTTTTAACAGGAAAGAGCGACAGAGAAAGCGTTGTAAAAGGTTTAAGCCTTGGCGCCGCCGATTATGTAATTAAACCTTTCTCGGCTACGAAATTAATTGAAAGCGTGGAAATGATTTTAAATCCCGGTGAACATAAAGAAATGTCTTTTGAAGACGAAGACGGAAACAAACCGCATGTTCTTATTGTGGACGATGTAAGCAGTATGCTGCGCGCGATGCAGTACGCTTTACAGGACAGATACAAAGTTTTCATACTATCAAAATCAGAAGATGTTCTGGATTTTCTGAAAACGAAAAAACCTGAATTGATCGTCCTTGATTATTTAATGCCCGTCCTGAACGGATTCGATCTTATTCCGATGATACGAACTCTTCCGGATCATAAAGAAACCCCGATAATTATTATAACAACGGAAGGAACCCACGACCATGTAAACGAAGCCATGAGTATCGGCGCGTCGGATTTTATCGTAAAACCGTTTAAACCCAAAGAACTCAATGATAAGGTCGCAAGGCACATACGAATCTCGCGCGAGCTGGCAAAAATAAGAGACGAGAATAAAAAATTGATAGGATAGCGTTCCGCTGCGCTGTTTTTACAAAACCTCGATTTTTTCCACTTCTAAAATTACCGCTCCCTGATCGTCCGTTACAAGTCCGCTCACAAGCAACGGATACTGATCAAAGAGCAGTTTATTGTAGCGGTCATAAATCTGCGGAAAAATAACTGTTTCGTACATGGCGGTCTCGTCTTCAAGACTGAGAAAACTCATGGTTAAGCCGTCTTTAGTCCAGACATCTTTCTGCGTTATAGGCCAGCCGACAATTTTTATATTACGCCCGGTGTATTGTCTTATTTGCGAAGCTTTTACACGGTTCTTTACCGCAAACAGGCGATCCTTGTATAAAACCAAAGGATGCGCGTTCCTGAGAAAACCCAAAGCGTTGTATTCATCCCGCAATGAATTATTTTGCGCGGCAAGCTGACGAGAATTCTCATTCAATGACGAAGAAGGCTCATCGTTCTTGGAAAACAATTCTCCTTGCTCTACGTTCCTCTGCGAGAACTGCGACGGTTTTTCCGTAAGAACGGACAACAGGTTTCTCGCCTGCATAACCCTCGTTACCCTGCCTGAAATACTGTCAAAGACTCCTGCCGGACACAAAGCGATAATATCATCTCTGTTAAGACGAACACGCCGCGAAAAATCTTCAAGCGATAAATAATCCCCGCCCCTTTCGCGCTCTTTAATAATATCACCCGCTCTCGATACGGATAAACCTTTTATCGCCATAAAACCTATAACAACATTTTTTTCGTACCCGTAATATTTGTACTGTGAAATATTTACATCCGGTCCCATGGTATAAAGTCCCATCCTGCGGATCTCCGCGATATAGGCATGGGGACGGTAATAACCGCCTTGATTAGAAAGAACCGCCGCCATAAATTCCGCAGGATGATGTACCCTTAAATACGCCGACTGATACGAGACCATCGCGTAAGAAGCGGAATGAGGCTTGCAGAATGAATAGCCGTCGAATGAAAGCATCATCGCCCAAATTTCGCGTATCGTTTTTTCATCCACGCCGTTTTTCCTGCAGCCGTCAAAAAACTGGTTTTCGTACACCCTTAATTTTTGCACTCCGGCTTTTTTCGCGATAACCTTGCGCAGTTTATCGGCGCCGACTTCATCAAAACCCGCAAGTGCGACAGCCGTTTTGCTGACATCCTCCTGATAGCACAGAATACCGTAAGTTTCGTTTAAGATTTTATCAAGACGCGGATGAAGGGGGTCCCACGCGCCGCCTTTAAGCCGTCTCACATATTCCGATATAAATTTATTAGCGGCGGGTCTTATAATGCTTGAATGAATCACAATATGATCAAAGTCCCCCGCTCCGGTTTTTTTTTGCAACTGCCGCATTGCGGGGCTTTCGATATAAAACACGCCGATACTGTCGCCCCTTGCAAGCGCTTCGATTGTCAGCGCGTCGTTTGCAGGATGCCATGTATTCTGATCGATATGTATACCCTGTTCTTCCAGATTCGCCAAAGCGTCCCTTATAACCGCAAGACTTCTGTTTCCCAAAAGATCAATTTTTACAAAGCCGGCGGCTTCCGTCCCCTCTTTTTCCCATGCAAGAAGCGGAAAGCCTTCCAAAGATTTTTCGATTGGAGCGTAACGATTGACAGGCTGGGGAGTAATTACAATTCCTCCGCAATGCATGCTTAAACCTCTGGGGAGCCCTTCAATCTTTGAAGCGATACGGTAGATTTCCAGCCAGAGGGGATCGATATTTTCTTCTTTTTCACGGAAGTCGAAAATTTTTCTTTCCAAATTTGATATTTCCGCATCCGGGAATCCGTAGGCTTTCGCAGTCTCGCGCAGAGCGGAACGCGAACGGAAAAAATTATGATTGGCGACTCTTGCGCAGTAGTCGCTCCCGAATTCTTCGATTAAAGTTTTTATTAAACCGTCTCTTTCATCCCATGCAAAATCCACATCAATGTCAGGCGGATCGGGTCTTGCGGCGCTTAAGAAACGTTCAAAATAAAGATTGTACGCTATCGGATCAACATTGGTAATTCCAAGCGAATAAGAAACAATTGAAGCCGCGCCCGAACCGCGCCCGCAGGTTCTTTGACTGCTGTTCTTAATCCCCTCGGACACTTTAGCCAGTTTTACAATATCGTCCATACGCAAAAAATACGGAGCAAAACCCATTTTCTCGATTATCTCCAGTTCGTACTCGATACGGTCAACCTCCATGTCTCCGAGTTCGCCGTAGCGCAGCGAAGCGCCTGAGTAAACCCTTTGCTTTAACTCCTGCACGGGCTGATCGCCGTAAGAAGGAAAAATAAAACCATCAAAGAGTTCGTTAAACTGACATTTCGCAACGATTTCTTCGGCGCCCTTCACTGCCTGCGGCCACGAGTTTAAAAATCCCGACAACTGTTCGCCGGTTTTGAAAACGCTTTTCCCTTCCTGGACTGTTTCTTCAGCCGCGAGACTGCCGACAGTTTTATTCAACCCAATCGCGCGTAATGTTCTGTGCACGGAATAATCGTCTTTCTCCAGAAACAGGGCGGTGTCAAGAAAAGCAAGCGGAAGTTTTAAGGATCTGTGAGAGCCGATACCGCCCAAACATTCGGCAGTTACAGAGGCGTAAAGATTTTTTACATTTCCGGCAAGAGTTGATAAAGCGGCGCCGTCCGCGGAAGCGAGAATAAGTCCCGAAGAATCTTCACGCAACAGCGGAACCGGATTAAAATTTTTTACATCTTTGTTCCGTATCGATAAAAGTTCGCACAATCTGCTGAAGCCATGCCTGTTTTCTACAAAGCAGTAAATATAATTTGATGAAGATTTCTGATCGATGCTAAGAGCCGCCCCGATAACAGGCCGTATTCCCCTCTCTTTTGCAGCTTCCAGAAACGAATGTACTCCGTAGAGATTATTCAAATCGCAAATCGAAACTGTTTTTATTCCGAAAGAAAGCGCCGCATCCAGCAGCGCTTCCGGTTTATGAACACCGTAGAGAAATGAATAAGCTGATATTAATCCAAGCCTTGTATTCATAAAGCAAATTTTTTGTTTGACGCGGCAAGAACAATGCCGCGTGTGATTTTTCCTGTTCCGTAGCGAAACTGTATTTTATCCGCGGCTTCCTGTAATCTGCGGTTTCTTGTTTCTGTCTCGATTTCAAATAAATCAGGCTCATAGCCAAGAGGAGAAAAGTTTTCCAGAGAAACGGAAATTGAACGTATGCGAACGCGCCGGATCACTGCCTTTTGATACAAGCCGGCAGCCGCCGTTATTAAATCTTTATCCATTACCAAAAGCTGTTTTCTTTTCTCGCTTATTTCCACGGTCACTCCGTCCGCGTAAACGGCGGAAAAACGAATCTCGGAAGTTCCCAATTTATCCCTCCGCATTTGAAGCCCCGCGTTTTCGCAGACGGAAGCGACCGCCCCCTTAATCACAGTATCGTCAATTACATCCTGCGGAAAATCGGCACGGCTTTCGATAATTCTTTTTCCCGAAGCGGCAACGGGGGAATCATCGATACCGCGGGCGCTGTCTCTTAAAAGAATGCCTTTTTTGCCGAACAGGGATAACGCTTCGCTGTCGCTCAGAGCCGCCAATTCTCCCGCTTCGCGGAAGCCCGTTACGCGAATAGTTTTCATTAATGAAGAGCCAAGTCCCGGCAAAAGCGCAATGTCCTGATGGGAAAGAAATGAAGCTTCCTCGCCTGAGCGCACTTCGATCAATCCTTCGGGGCGAATTGTTCTGCTTGCAACCTTGCAGACAAGCTTGTTTGTTCCTGCCGCCGCGGCGGCTTCAATTTTTATTTTGTCGAGAATTTCATTTTGAATATGGCAGACACAGTCCGAAGCGGGACCGAAAATCCGCCTTGTGCCTGTTAAATCAAGATAGATATTTCCGGCGCCGTCGTTCTGCCATACAGGAGCGTAACGGCTTATTATGCCTTCGAGAACGCCATTAACCTGCGAACAGGCGGCAGGATCGGGAGAGACAACCGTCAAATCTTTTACAAGCCGCCGCGCCGCAGAAAGAAGCGCGCCGTATTTTATCCCTTCTTTAAGCGCGGCGGGCGACACGTCCCATGCCACCGCCTGCCCTCCAACCCTGCCCGCGACCACATACGGCCGCCCGAAAAGGGAGCTGTCGAAAAGCCCCGCTACCGCCGCTCGAAAACCGATGATGTTAAGATGAGCTATTGCCCTCATCCATTTTTTCCAAAATTTTCTTCAGCGTTAAAGCGTTTTTTACAGCCTGCCCTCTCGCGTGATTATTAAAATAAACAAGTATTTTATCCGCTTTTATTACAATACGTTTAATCCTCTGCGCCGCGCCTTCAAGCTCTTTGTCGCTGTACAAATAGTCGTACCTTGCGCGGCTGTCTGAACTCCACCATTTATCGGCGTTCCTGCCGTGCAGACGAAAATACGCAAGCTGGGAAGTGGAAACATCCATCACAGGCGGAAGCCCTTTTAAATCCGGCAAATCCGTGGAAACGTATGAAACCTGCCTTTTTTTAAACTCGTCGATTACCCGGTTGTTGTTCCAGTCGTTGTTTCTAAACTCTACGGCGCTCGGCACACCCGAAAATTCGGTTAAAATCCTGTCCAGATGCCGCCTGCTGTCGGCCTCGTAATGGAACGAATACGGAAATTGAAACAAAACCGCTTCCAGTTTTCCCGCTTCCCTAAGCGGCTCGATTGCCTCAAGGTAAGTTTTCGCCTCGTCCTGCCATTTTGAAGGATCAACCTTGTGGGTAAGCGACTGCGGCGCCTTTATGGCAAAAGCCAAATTTCCCGAAGTTTCTACCATACGCCGTATTTGATCAACAGTAGGCATAACATAGTACGAAAAATTGAGTTCAACTGTGGAAAATTGTTCCGCGTAAAAAGGCAGGTATTCTTCCTGTTTGGTTTTTAGAGGATAAAAAGGGCCTACCCATTCATTGTACGAGTAACCGCATGTTCCAACGTCGATTTTGTCCATATTATAATACTACACATTTGTATAGGGTTTGTCAAGGGGTGATTTTATTTTTAAACGCTCTTTTAGAAATGTATCTACGGTCATTCTGTTAACGCCGTATATCCTGCCAATCGCGGTCTTTGAAAAATTTCTTTTTAAAAGCAGTAAAATATCCTGTTCGCATCCTGAAAGTTTAACATAAGTTGATTTTCTTCCGTGAGGCCTTCCAAGAATTTTTCCTTCGGCGCGTTTTCTCGCAAGCGCTTCTTTTGTTCTTTGAGAAATTAAGTCGCGTTCAATTTCTGCAGACAAACCGAAAGCAAAAGCTAAAACTTTCGATTGAATATTGTCACCTAACCTGTAATTATCTTTAATTGTCCATATTCTGACATCATTAAGCATTAGTTGATTTAGAATAGACATAATCATAAAAAGACTTCGTCCAAGTCTTGATAATTCAGAACAAATAATAAGATCGCCGGGTTTAACCTCCTCTAAAAGCGAGCCTAAAAGTCTTTTATCAGGCGTTTTACTTCCGCTGATAGTTTCCTCGATCCACTGTTCAATTTTTAAATTGTTTTCCGAACAGAACCGTTCAATTTCAAACCGCTGATTATCAACAGTTTGTTTGTCTGTACTAACTCTGATATAACCATATACCATTGTACACTCCTTCAAAGATAATAAAATTTTGACCTGCTTAATTTAAAGGTCTTATTACTTATCGTCTAATTAATTGATCAAATGACACTTTTTTATTTTTGCTTAGGAAAAACCTGTATTAAATTAAGCTATCTTTACTGCCTGCATTTGCGCTTTAACGCACAGCTCCGCCGCTTTGAACGCGTGTTCCTGGGTCATGGCGTTTTCTGTGCGGTTAAGGCAATCAAGGATTAATTCTCCAAAGAAGGGATAGCCTGTTTTTCCTTCAACATTAAAATAAGTTTCCCCTTCTTTATTCGCAAGGTACAAGTGGCCTCCCCGGCTTTTACTTTCACCCAACTGCATATACTTGCGTTGCTCGATGAAGCCTTCTGTACCGAGTATAAATGAGCGGCCGTCTCCCCACATTTGAAGTCCGTCGGGTGTGAACCAGTCTACGCGAAAATAATGGGACGCGCCGTTGTCACCGACAAGCATTGCGTCTCCAAAGTCGTCAAGTTCCGGGTATTGCGGATGATTGTAATTCGCGATCTGGCTGCGCGTAATTGTCGCGTCCTTCACGTCCGCATAAAATAAAAATTGCTCTATCTGATGACTGCCTATGTCGCAAAGTATACCGCCGTATTTTTCTTTTTTAAAAAACCATTCGGGTCGAGAGGGAGCCGAAAGACGATGAGGTCCAAGTCCCAACACTTGAATCACCTTGCCTATTGCTCCCTGCTGTATTAACTGACCTGCAAACACGGCGCTTTCTACATGAATGCGCTCGCTGTAATAAACCATATACTTTTTTCCGGTTTCTTTTACTTTTGCTTTGGCGGCATTGAGTTGATCAAGCGTAGTGAGCGGCGCCTTGTCCGTAAAATAATCTTTTCCAGCCGACATAACGCGTAATCCCAATGCGCAGCGTTCTGAAGTAACTGCGGCTCCTGCGACAAGAAGCGTTTCTTTATCGCTTAGAATTTCTTCTTCACTTGCAGCGCGTTTAACGTCCTTGTAAGTATCGCAAAATTTATCCATTTTTTTTGGATCGGGATCGTAAACGCTTTTCAAAATTCCGCCTGCTTCAATAAGTCCGTTACACTGTCCGTATATATGACCATGATCCAATCCGATTGCCGCAAATACAAATTCGCCTTTTTTTACTACAGGCGCGGGCTTCCCTTTGGGCGCGTAATTCATTCCATTTGACTTATTCATTATAATAACCTCGATTTATTAAAATGTAATTTTTCCGCTCTGATCATCCTTAGAAGAAGATTTTTGGTAAAAACGCGGAACTCTCTCCTTCATTCCTTTAACTGTATAAAAAGGATCTTCTTTATTAATAGGAAGATCGACAGCTCTTTGTTCGGTACCTGCCTTATATATTGCGGTTATTAATTCGATTGTATTCCTGCCGCCCTCGCCTGAAATCATTGGCGCGCGGGCGTTCTCTATTGCAGATAACACATCATCAATTTGTCCTTTGTGAAATGAATGAGCAAGTTCGGGAAGGGATTCGTAATAATCATTGAGCTGTTTTATTAAAGCCGTATTTTGCTCTTTTTCAGGAAAACCATTCGGCTGCGCGATATTAGCCGCAACTTTCCACGGCCAGGAAATACGAGCGTTTTCACCTTGAAAAATCAACTGTTGTTCTTCTCCGTGATGGATTACAGAAGCTGTTAATTGAGCGAGAGCCCCTTTCGCGCAGAGTCCGTCATCATACTGTAAAATTGCGGCGGAAATATCTTCAACCTCCGCGTTGTCGTGTGAAGCGTTACTGATAACTGCGTTCACTTTTTTAGGCAGTCCTAACATCCAGCAAAGCATATCAATGTGGTGAACAGCGTGATTCAAGGTACAGCCGCCGCCTTCTTTTTCCCAAGTGCCGCGCCACCATAAATCGTAATATGCATGTCCTCTCCACCACAGGGATTCAACCTGCGCATGAACAATCTTACCAATTAAACGAGTATCTAAAACCTTTTTAAGATTGTAAACAGGATCACGGAAACGGTTTTGCGCAATAACTGAAAGCATTTTTTTGTTATTTTTGGCGGCGGCGATCATCATGTCACATTCTTCAAGAGACGCTGCCATAGGTTTTTCAACTAACACATTTTTTCCGGCGTTAAGGAAATCTATTGCTATCTCCGCGTGGCAAAACGGAGGGGTACAGATACTTACAAGATCGATATCGTTTTCGTTTAAAATATCTTTATAAGAAACGCATACTTTCGCGCCGATATTGCGATCTTTATTCAATTTTTCAGTTTTCTCCTGAAAAATATCAACAAGATGGGTAATTTTACATCTATCCGAAAACGCAAGGAAAGCGTCAATGTGCTGGATGGAAATATTACCTGTACCTATAATTGCGACATTAATCATGATCACCCCCGGCGCTTAATTTCGCGCTGATCCAGATGCTATAACTAAAATTAAACTCTTTCCTTTAAAGGAATATAAGACTGTTGCTTTGTTACAGATTTATACGCAGGACGAATAATCTTGCCGTTATTTACAAGTTCTTCCAGCCTGTGCGCGCTCCAACCCGCGATGCGGGCGCAGGCGAAGAGCGGCGTAAAAATATGTTCGGGTAGATCGAGCATACTGTAAACAAAACCTGAGTAAAAGTCGATGTTTGCGCTGACACCTTTGTAAATTTTGCGAACCTTGCCGATCACAACAGGAGCTAAAGTTTCAACTTTTGAATAGAACTTGTATTCTTCCGCCCGTCCTTTCTCCGCCGCAAGCTGTTCGACAAACTGCCTTAGGATAATTGCGCGCGGGTCAGACAAAGAATAAACAGCATGACCCATTCCGTAGATCAAACCGGAACGGTCGAAAGCTTCTTTGTTTAATAATTTTTCAAGATAACGATTAATTTCATCGTCATCGTTCCAATTAGAAATATTTTCCATCATGTCACGCACCATTTGCACAACTTTAATATTCGCACCGCCGTGACGAGGACCTTTAAGCGACGCGAGCGAAGCGACCACCGCCGAATAAGTATCGGTATGCGATGATGTTACAACGTGATTTGTAAATGTCGAGTTATTACCGCCGCCGTGTTCTGCATGAAGCACAAGAGCAAGATCCAAAATTTTAGCTTCAAGATCGGTGTAACTTGAATCCGGGCGGAGCATGTGAAGAATATTTTCCGCAATGGAAGCGCCTTCTTGCGGCGGATGAATCATCAAACTTTCGTTTTCGTGAAAATGAAGATAAGACTGATACCCGTAAACCGACAGCAGAGGAAACTGCGCGATCAATTTTATGGATTGCCGTAAAACATTTTCGATTGAAATCTCATCGGGGTTTTCATCGTAAGCATAAAGAGTAAGCACACTCTTGGAAAGAGAATTCATCATATCTTTTGAAGGAGCGCTCATAATCGTATCTCGTACAAAATTATGAGGCAGATCGGTATTATTTTCGATTAGTGCGGTGAATTCAGTATATTCACTTTTACTTGGCAAATGTCCGAATAGAAGAAGAAAACACGCCTCCTCGAAACCAAAACGCTTTTCGCTTAAAAAACCGTTAACGAGTTTTTCGATATTAATACCGCGATAATAAAGTTTTCCCTCGCAGGGAACATAGTCGCCGTCTTCGATAACATGAGAAACAATCTCGGAGATTTCGGTAAGGCCGACAAGAACGCCCTTTCCGCTGATATCGCGTAAACCGCGCTTAACCTCATACTTTAAATAAAGTTCATTGTCGATCATACCATGCTTAAGCATGAAATTCGCATACTTCTCTATAAATTCATTTTTTTGTTCGCCATTCATGACTTTATTATACCATATATTGTATAATACCAACAAGGAGAAAAAGATGGTTTTCGTACTTAAGCCCAATGTACCAAAAGAGAAGATTGACAAATTTATAACCGAATGGGAGGAAAAAGGTTTTTCTACCATCTACAGTATCGGAACAGAACATACAGCGGTCTGTTTAATCGGTAATACGATGACGGTCGATTTGGATCATGTTGTTGAAACCAATGATATTATCGATTTTGGAAAACGTATTACAGAGCAATTTAAGGCGGTCAACAGAACTGTTCATGAATATGGAACAATTATAAAAGTCGGCGATGTGTCTATCGGAGAAGGGTTTTTTACCGTTATATCAGGTCCGTGTTCTGTTGAAAGCAGCGAGCAAATCCTTGAGATCGCGCGAAGCGTAAAATCGAGCGGCGCCAAGATCCTTCGCGGCGGAGCGTTCAAACCAAGAACATCACCGTACGCGTTTCAGGGCAAACAGGTTGAAGGCCTCGACATGCTGCGCCTTGCAAAAAAAGAAACAGGTCTTCCAATTGTTTCGGAAATAATGAATCAAACCCAAGTTGACTTATTTGATGACATTGATATAGTGCAGGTCGGCGCGAGGAATATGCAAAATTACGATTTGTTAAAAGCGGTCGGCAAACTTAAAAAACCTGTGCTTTTAAAACGCGGTCTTGCAAACACTATCGAAGAATTATTAATGAGCGCCGAATACATTGTATCATCCGGCAACAATGATGTAATTCTCTGCGAACGAGGCATCCGTACATTCGAGACAATGACACGTAACACTTTGGATTTATCCGCCGTTGCGGTAATCAAGCAAAAATCGCATCTTCCGGTCATTGTAGATCCAAGCCACGCATCCGGCTCAAGAAGTCTCGTGCCGCCGCTTGCGAAAGCCGCTCTCGCTGTCGGCGCAGACGGCTTGATGATAGAATCGCATAACAATCCCGCGAAAGCGTTATGCGACGGCGCGCAGTCGCTGGATTTGGAACAGTTTGCTTCGTTGATGCAAGAGCTCAAAAAACGCGCGGTGCTCGAGGAGAAAATAATTTAAATGTTATATCCTTCATTTGATGATGCGAAAAAAATAACATCAACAAAAGAATACAATGTAATTCCCCTCAGTACGGAAATGTACGGGGATATGGTTACGCCGATTGATGTTCTGCAAAAACTAATGAATGTAAGCAAGCATTGTTTTATTCTTGAAAGCGCCGAGGATAATAAAACATGGGGCAGGTACACCTTTCTTGGATTTGATCCAAAACTGGAAATTACCTGCATAAACGGCGCAATGACTGTAAATTCGGCGGATTCTAAAACGTTTGAAACAAATAATCCGAACAAACATATACAGGAAATTCTCGATCAGCATAAGAGCGTTAAATTTGACTATCTTCCTCCGTTTACAGGAGGTCTTGTCGGCTATTTCGCCTATGATTACGCAAAATACTGCGAGCCGGCTCTAAAATTGAATGCAAATGACGAAGAATGTTTTAACGATGTCGATTTAATGCTCTTTGATAAAGTGATTGCCTTTGACAACTACAAACAAAAAATTGTTTTAATTGTAAATATAAAAACTGAAGATCTTGAAGCTGAATACGAAAAGGGAGTAACACAGCTCGAAAATTTAAAAAAGCTGATTAAAACCGGAGACCGCGTGCAGACTCCCAAAGCAAATATCAAGTCGGATTTTAAAGGCTTGTTTACAAAAAATGAATACTGCCAAATGGTATCAAAAGCGAAAGACCACATTAAAGAAGGAGATATTTTTCAGGTTGTATTATCCAACCGATATGAAGCTGATTTTGAAGGCAGTATTTTTGATACATACCGCGTACTGCGAACGATTAATCCTTCGCCTTATATGTTTTATTTTAGCGGAAGCAATCTTGAAATCGCAGGCGCGTCGCCTGAAACTCTGGTAAAATTACATAACGGTAGATTGTTCACTTATCCGTTAGCAGGAACGCGAAAACGCGGCGAAACCGATGAAGAAGACATCGCTCTTGAAACAGAACTTCTCGCCGATGAAAAAGAACTTGCCGAACACAACATGCTTGTAGACCTCGGCAGAAACGATCTGGGAAAAATCAGCAAATTTGGAACTGTAAAAGTAGAAAATTATATGTCTATCCTCAGATTTTCTCATGTTATGCATATTGGTTCTACAGTGAGCAGTGAAATATGCGGCGATAAAAAAGGATTGGACGCGATTAACGCAGTACTTCCCGCAGGCACCCTCTCGGGAGCACCGAAAATTCGCGCAATGCAAATTATCAACGCGCAGGAAAAAAACAAGCGCGGAATTTACGGCGGCGCGATTGGCTACCTGGATTTTACAGGTAACATGGATACCTGCATTGCAATCAGGATTGTTTACAAACGAAACAGCAAAGTATTTATCAGAAGCGGCGCAGGCATTGTCGCAGACAGTAACCCCGAATCGGAATATCAGGAATGCGTAAACAAATGCACCGCTGTGATGAGTGCATTAAAATTGTCGTCGGGAGGCATTGAATGATCCTGTTAATCGATAATTACGACAGTTTTTCATATAATCTATACCAGCTTATCGGTTCGATAAATCCAGATATTAATGTTGTGCGTAACGACGCGCTAAGCGTGGACGAAATAAAAAAACTTGCGCCTGAATATATTTTTATCTCTCCTGGTCCCGGTAAACCTTCGGACGCTGGTATTTGCATTGATTTAATAAAACAAGTTCATACTGTTATACCGATTTTTGGAATCTGCCTCGGACATCAGGCGATTTTTGAGGCTTTCGGCGGCACTGTATCGTACGCGAGTAAGCTGATGCACGGTAAGTCTTCGCAGGTAACGGTGGACAGAGAGACTGCCATGTTTAAAGGCATGCCGGAAATTATAAAAGCTGCGCGTTATCATTCTCTGGCAGGGATAAAATCAACTTTGCCGAATGTTCTTAAAATTACTGCATGGACACAGGATGGCGAGGTTATGGCTGTTTGTCACAATGAATACCCGGTGTATGGAGTGCAGTTTCATCCTGAGTCGATATTGACATCTCATGGGGAGATGATAGTTAAGAATTTTTTAATTAGTGGACATGCTCCACGGATTATCGCGGATTAGACGGATTAACATGAAATTTTTTTGAGGAGGCTTGCGTGATTAACAGGCTTCGGGAAGCTTTTATCTTTGTTGGCGTTCCGGTTCATGAATGGGGGCAGGCGCCAACTACCGCTTTAACTTTTTCGCCGACATTGCTTGAATATTGCAAAACAAATGTTTGCGGTTATTATAATAAATCATGGACTTGTCCGCCTGCCTGCACTTCGATTGAAGAACAACAGAAGAAAATTCTTTCTTATCAGAATGTGTTAGTATTTACCACCAAGCATGATTTAGAAGATTCGTTTGATTATGACGGAATAACAAAAGCAAGGGAGCGTCATGCTCTGCTTACCGCAGAAATAAAAATAATGTTATGCGACGCTCCTGTTTACGGCGCGGGGAACTGCCCCGTTTGCGTTAAATGCGCGTTTCCTGAAACATGCTTGTTTCCTGAAAAACAAATTGGTTCGATTGAAGCAGCAGGGATTGACGTAACGGAACTTAGCAAGTCGGCAGGTGTAGCGTATAACAATGGCGAAAATACTGTTACGTTTTTTACGATGGTGTTATGTTAATTTTAATTTTTACGTTTTATATATAATTTTATAGATTAAAGTGAAATTATATAACATCTTACGTTCTAGGTAAACGTATAACTAAATCAAAAAAATATTTAAATTTAAAAAATATTTATATTGACATAATAATAGAAATATAGTAAAAGGAATTATGTTTAAGAAATTTATTGAATATGTAGGTAATAATTTTAGAAATCCTAATGGAATAGGCGGGAAAATAACCACTAAAATAATGAATATTATGAATCAAAAACAATATAAAGCAGTATTGAATAATATAAATTTAGAAAATAATGACATTTTATTAGATATAGGATTTGGAAACGGATATTTAATAAATAAATTATTAAAAAAGAATAATAATATAAAAATATTTGGAATAGATATATCAAAAGATATGGTAAATATTGTTTCTAAAAAGTATAAACAATACATTAACAATAATTGTCTGACATTATTATTAGAAAATATAAATAATAAAACAACATTTGAAAATGAAATGTTTAATATAATCTATACAGTAAATACGATTTATTTTTGGGATGATTTAAAAATATGTTTTTCAGAAATCAAAAGAATATTAAAACCGAATGGAATATTTATAAATGCAATATATACAAAAAAACAATTAGATAAAACAAATTTTTCAAGAAAAGGATTTAATAAATATTCAAAAGAAGAAGTAATAAAAATAACAGAAGAAAACGGAATGACAATAAAAAAAATAATTGAAATAAAGAAGAATATATCATATTGTATAATATCGGAATAAGTGTTATTGTTCACCGTTTTGTTCGGGTATTTTGATGAATAAATAAAATCTTAACTACGTTATTATTAGCGCGGGTAACTGACACCTTTTTCAATCTTTCCTGCTCATCTCTACCCTTCTCTCTCTCACAAGCGAAAGTCTTTTTTCCAGTTCTTTTGCATTATCGCTATTGATAAGTGTTTTTAAATCATCAAGGCTTTTTTCAAATTGTTCAACGCGATCCAAGAGAGCACTGCGGTTTTCCATAAAAAGTTCTGTCCACATGGGAGCGTTGAGCATGGCGATACGGGTTAAGTCTTCAAAACTGCCGCCGCCGAAGCGGGTGATTTCCAAATCGCTTTCGCAGTCGATGAGGGCGGCGGCAATGACGTGGCAGAGCTGGCTTGTAAAGGCGATTTTGCGATCATGTTCCACAGGAGTTACTTCGGTAATACGGGAAAAACCCATTTTGTAAATTATACTTTTTAAAAATTCAAGATTGTTTGGTTCGTTACGCGAAATTGGAGTAAGGATATAATTTTTTTCGTTAAAATTGCAAAGGCTTGAGTTGTTAAAACCGCTTTTTTCAGCGCCTGCCATCGGGTGACCTGGAATAAAATCAATATTGTCATTTTTTCTGTACTCGCAGAATTTTTCAGCAGCGGCGGCAATACTCGCCTTAGTTCCCGCAATATCGGTAACAACGCAGTTATTTTTAAATGAATCTTTCCATTGTTCAAGAAAACGCAGTATCGACGAAGGATTCAAACAAAGAAAAACAATGTCGCATAACGCAAGCATTTCTCCAACGCCTCTGGCATCAGCATGAGAAACATCAAAACCTTTGCAAATAAGTCCTGCCTGCTGTGCGGCATTCAATGTATCATTGTCCTGATCACAGGCAAAAAGCCGTTTTTGCGTAACACCGCACTGTGTACGAAGCGCTTTGGCGATAGCGCCGCCCATAAGCCCCAGTCCGACGATACCGACATTACAATCTATAATTAAACGCAATTATAAAACCTTTCCTTCAATATCAGCGTATTTGCGAATGACGTTCATAAGATCGTTAAATTGCTCAGGCATAAGAGATTGTTCGCCGTCGCAGAGCGCGTGTTCAGGATCATTATGAACTTCTACGATAATACCGTCGGCTCCTGCGGCGATGGCGGCTTTTGACATTGAAGGAACCATCCACGAAAGACCCGTCGCGTGGCTTGGGTCTACAATTACAGGCAGGTGAGTTTTTTTCTTAAGCGCGGGAATTATCGCAAGATCAAGAATGTTACGTGTAAAATTATCGAAGCCGCGGATTCCGCGCTCGCAAAGAACTATCTGGCTGTTACCGCCTGCCATTACATATTCGGCCGCCATTAAAAGTTCAGTCATTGTTGAAGCCATCCCGCGTTTTAAAAGAACTGGTTTTTTAGATTTTCCCAATTCTTTTAAAAGATTAAAGTTCTGCATATTCCTTGCGCCGACTTGAATCATATCAACATCTTCAAATAATTCAAGCTGGCTGATTTCCATCAACTCGGTAACAATCGGAAGACCTGTTTCTTTTTTTGCTTCAACCAAAAGATCAATACCTTCGCAGCCCATGCCTTGAAAACTATAAGGGCTGGTTCTCGGTTTAAAAGCGCCGCCGCGGAGAAAAGCCGCGCCGGATTTTTTGACAGATTCAGCAACGGCTACAAGCTGCTGCCGGCTTTCCACCGAACACGGTCCTGCGATTACAGCAAAAAAATCACCGCCGATCTTTGCGGCTTTCTGATCGCTTTTAAATTCAAGCACTGTATCCAAAGGATGAAACATTCGATTCGCTCTTTTATACGGTTCCTGTACGCGGATAACCCTGTCAACCCAGCGATTCGCTCTTAACGCGTCGTCGTTTATAACTGTTGTGTCACCTACAAGCCCAAGCACGACTTGCGAAGAACCCTGAGAAGAGTCAACCTTTACACCCAAAATTTCAAGGTCAGCGATTAATTGATTAATATCTTCTTTGCTAACTCCAGGTTTTAAAGCAATTATCATTATTATCTCCTGATGAGATAAACGGTTTTTAATGTCGTTTATCGTAAAAGTATACGCCGTTTTAATGGCAGATACCCGTATTGTATCAAATTGATAATAAATGTTACAGTCAAAAACTCTGTACTTATGATAAAAAATATATTATCCTTATAGATAACTATCATTTTAAGGAGCATAATATGTCCGAATACAATGAAATTTTCAGTGAAATATCGGAACTTCTTCAAAAAGGAAAAGCGAAAGATATCGTTCCTTCGGTTCAAAAAGCGCTCGATGCCGGAGCTGATCCTGCTGACATTCTGCAAAACGCCCTGATGGACGGGATGAATATAATCGGCGGCAAGTTTAAACGCAATGAAGTTTTTGTGCCGGAGGTTTTAATTGCGGCGCGCGCGATGAATAAGGCGACAGAAGCTCTTAAACCCGCTCTTGCCAAGGCAGGCGTCCAGCCGGTGGGTAAAGCGATAATCTGCACAGTGAAAGGCGACCAGCACGACATTGGAAAAAATCTTGTTAAAATGATGATCGAAGGTAAAGGTATCGAAGTTGAAGATCTTGGCGTAGACTGCGACACTCAAAAAGTTGTAGATAAAATTAAAGAAACTGACGCAAAAGTTTTGTGCCTTTCCGCGCTTTTAACCACTACAATGACAGCTCAAAAAGATGTAATCGACGCGCTTACGGACGCAGGCGTACGCAATAAAGTAAAAGTGATGATAGGCGGCGCTCCTGTTACGCAAACTTACGCTGACGAAATCGGCGCCGACGCGTACACTCCTGACGCCGCAACCGCCGCGGAAGTTTGCAGAGCGTTTTATAATTAATGCAAATATGCATTGACCAGCGTATAGAATTAATTACAGTTATTCAAACACTCTGTAATTATTGGGATGATCTTGCAAAAAGATTTTTTAATCAAGAGTTGTTTCAATGTAAATATAAAGAAAATGTAAATTTATATTTTAATAAATATAAACATCATGAAACTGTAGATTTATTTAATAAATTGTCTAACGAAGAAATAGATATAAGCGCATTTTTAACTTTGCTCTTAAATTATACTGATCCCTCGGAGTTAAATAAAAATACAAATTACAATAATATTAAATATGAAATTTTTATAGACAGCATTAAGAATTTTTATAAGGAAACTCAATTCGACTGGTTTTTTGATAATAATAAAGTTGAATACGATAAAATAATAAACGATTTTGGAAATAAAGAAATTTTATTAAATGAAATAAATTTTATATTTGAATATTTAAGCATCGAAAGAAAAAATTACGAAATAATTATATCTCCGTTAGTGTTTGGAAATTTCGGGATAAGTACAAATATAAAAAATTATATAATAATAAGCCCATTGGGATATAAGGATACTCGATATATATTTAATTTAAAAGAATCTATAAGAGTTTCACGGCACGAAATCGCCCATACTGTTATTAACGATTTAACAAAAAAGTATTTTGATCAGAGCAAATATAAAAATGTAAAAACACCCGAGAAGTTTGTAAATAATTTATATAACAATTTGGAAACAATAATAAATGAATATATTATTAGGTCAATAACATATTCACTAGAAAAAGATAATAATTGGGCAAAATCATTGTTGGATCATGAAATTAAAAATGGATTTGAAAAAGTTGAAGATATTAAAAATTATATTTTGGAAAATTGCACAGAAAACAACAAATTAATTAAAGATAATAAATATAAAGAATTAATAGATTATATTGTCAGTAAAATATGCGAATAACGGTTTAATCTTTCGCAATCAATTTTCATTCATGCTTTAAAACCACATATTATGTTCATACGCGGCTGCAAAATATTTGTTATTTGCCAAATCTATAGGTTCAGCATGAGTAATAATCTCACGGCAGCGCGGCAGGAAAGCAGGATCGATTAAATTTTGTTCTGCTCCCTTTAAACTGGTGTTGCCGCAGATTTCGATTTTTACTTCTTCTCTGCCGATAAATTCCTGAGGAAGAAGACCTACTTCTGCGGCGTTTTTCAAATTGAGGTGCTCGCCAAATCCTCCGGCGATATATACCGCACCGATATTTTTTAAATCCAGATGCGCTGTTTTGTAAATTGTTTTAATCCCGGAATAAATCGCGCTCTTTGCCAGTTGGAATTCTCTCACATTTTTTTGAGTGATTATTCTTCCGTCTTTAACCGGAAAACCGCTGTTTCTAAATTTATCATCCAACGCGCCTGTTTCATCGATAATATTTTCATGCTTCATTTGAGCAACCGCGTTAATAAAATCCGAGGCGCTTAAGCCGCAGTTAATTTCGGTTTCTTCAAAACATGAACCTGCGGCTGTTGAACAACATAAAAGTTTTTTTTCGTTTTCAATGAATAACACTATCTCGCCGTTTGTCCCGACATCTACAAAAAGCGCGTTTTCACCTTTGCCCATTATGTTAATAAAAGTCAAACCGGCGGTAATATCGGCTCCTATAAACGCTGAAATGCTGGGAAGCAGAGTAACTTGCGCAGCGGAAAGTGAAATTTCCGCTCCCGAAAAATTTTGCTCATCTAAAAATTTAGGCGTATACGGCGCATGCCCCATCGGTGAAGGATCAGCTCGGCAAAAAAGGTGAAGCATAACAGTGTTACCGCTGACAGCGCATTGCGTAACGGCGGAAAGATTATGTCTGCTGATAAAATTTCGCAGTATGTTTTCTACCTGATTATTAATAGCAAAAAAAAGTTCGTTTAACTTACCGTTTTGAGCGGCGCTAATGCGGCTCATCACATCCGCGCCGAAACTGCGCTGCGTGTTCAACTCGGAAGTCGTTTCTAATACGCTACCTGTATCAAGATCGACAAGAGACGCTTGAACATTAGTTGTGCCGATATCAATCGCGGCGGCAACACGGATCGGTGAATTACACATATTTTATTATATTCACAAAAAACCAATATTCTCAAGGAGTTATTGCGAAGTTATACAGCTAAAGAAATTATTACTGTTTTATTCCTATGCATTTTTTTTACCAATAAAAACATTAAAAACTATCGCTTGTACACTTTTTTTACAATTTTAATTTTTTTATTATCTTTACCGTAAATTATTTTTGCATTCTCATTATAATCAGAATCGACAGGTTCTGATCCGATTGGTTTATTTAAATAATCATCGTTAAAAGGGAAACTTTGATATATTTTTTGTTGTCTTTCAAAATCGTACTTTTTACAACGGGTAAGAAAAAAGTCTCGATATTCTCTTATAGAAGTAAAACGAAATTTTAAATAATCAATTATTGTATTAAATTGCTGCGGCGGTGCAAAAACTTCAGAATAAAGAGGAGTCCTATCAGGCATTTTAATATTTACAATCATTTTTTCATCAACGAAATTCCATTCTTCCTTATTGTTTTCAACATCAACATATTTTTTAATAAGTTTATCTCTTAATTGAGCTACCCGTGATTCTGTTAAATTTTTCCACCCGTTAATATTACAGGCTGATTCCCGCACATCTATTTTTATATGCTGATGTTCACACGAATTCGAATTAAATATTGAAATAGTAATAAATAAATGGCGGCTTACTGTGGGATATCCGATTCGATATGTTCCGCATGAACCTGCCGTTGCTCCAAAAGGCTCAGGGTTCCCTTGTTTAATTCCTTGAACTATTGTAGAGACACTAATATCTTCTTTTTCAACTTTTATTACTTCACCTTTTATTTTGAGCATATTATCTCCTTAAACAGCGTTCATAGAATCATTATTCTGTAAACCAGCGTACCCGATATTTTTTTATCTTGGGGCATACTCGCTCTCGAAAATCAATTTTTTCTCCTCCCCTGAATCGTCTTTATAATATATTACAAGCCGAGGCGGCAGAGAACTAAAAAATTTTGTCCAAAATTTCTTTTCTTTTGCTGTTTCCGAAGAGATAATTTTCTCCTGCGGAATAAATATTGTCTTTTCTTTGACAGATTCGGTTTTCATAAAACCGGTGAAAGAGTCAAAAATGGTTTTTTGCGGGAAATGATGGAAACGAAAGCCGCCTGAAGTGGTGATGATTAATCCCCAAAGACCGCCCCAGCCTTTTTCATCAAAATCGTTCCAGCCGGATATGTATTTTCCAAGTCCGCGCGTTATTACTTTCTCGCCTGTTTTTTCTTCGAACTCTTGCCAGAATGTATCGGGCGATTGTTCCTGCTTTTTACCAAACATTATTCTACTATGATATAGCCTAATGTCAAATAATGCCATATAATAAAAGTATGAAGCAGATTAGAAAAAGGCTGTTCATCACAAGGAAAATGAACTCGCGGGAACGTGTAAAAAAAATCAAATGGGCGACAGAAAATGAATATAACACATTAGTTTTTCCGCTGAACGACAAATTTTTTAAGGGCGGGAACGCGAAATATATAAAACTTGCAAAACACTACGCTTTTTATATCGAAGCCGGAGGACAGGATATTTCCCTTCTTTTACCGAGAAATTTGTATTTGTTTAACCGTGAATTATTCCGTATGGAACAGGGTAAACGCAGAAAAGCTCACCATCTATGCCCGACCAATCCAAAATCTATTGCTGTCGTTGCGGATAATACGAGAAAATATATAAACCGTGTTCTGCATAAAATTTCACCTGATCCTGTTTTCCATCTTCTGCCGGATGAAGGTTTTGAAACTACATGGTGCCAATGCCCTGCCTGCCGCGCATTCCGTCCCGCGGAACAGTATCTTATCACTGTTAACACCGCGGCGGACATGCTTGCAAAAATAAACGCATCGGCGAAACTTCACTATATAGATTTCGATATGGAGCCAGAAGCGGCGCGCGTTAAAACAAGAACAAATACAGTTGTAAGTGAAAAGATATAAGTTATCTTCGTCCTCTTCTTAACAATATCAGACGCAGTAAACTCGCAATCGCTGTAAGCGCGGAAGCTACGTATGTCAGTGCCGCGGCGGTTAAAACTTTTTTAGCGCCTTTTAATTCGTCTTCAGTTAAAACATTGTTTGAACGAAGAAGCGCGAGCGCTCTTGATGAAGCGTTAAACTCAACCGGTAAAGTGATCACATAAAAAAGAACAGCGCAGCCAAAAAGAAGTATTCCGATATTAAATAATAAACCGGAGAAATGCCCGTAAGATTCGCTTGCGGAAATACCAAGCCCGATAATCGCAATCCACGGACCTAATTGCGACCCAATATTCGCGACGGGCACAAGCGTGCTCCGCAGTGCGAGAGGTCCCCATTTTTTCGCGTGCTGAATCGCGTGTCCCGCTTCATGCGCGGCAACGCCGACAGCCGAAATTGACGTTTTCGAGTAGACAGGTTCGGAAAGACGCAGTTTTTTATCCATGGGAGAATAATGATCTGTTAACGAACCTCTAACAGCTTCAATTCTGACATCATTAATATTATTCGTTCTCAGTATAATATCAGCCGCATTCATTCCGGTTATTCCTTTGGAACATGCCACTTTTGAATATTTGGAAAAAGTTGATTTAACTTTAAACTGCGCCCAAAGGGATAGCAACAGCGTAGGCACTACTAAAATTAAATAATATTGATCAAAAAACATATTTACTCCTCTTTAACTATTCGCCGCAGGCGGGCTGCGCCTGACAGTATATTCAAGTTTTACCGGTCCGTTCTTTTCACTTGCGTCAGCCGCGCGTGAAAGCATTTCTTTTTGAACGCGGAAAGGTTTTTCTCCGCTTGCAGGAATCAGCTTTGTCCATTTGCCTTCGCTGTCAAGAACGCTGGTATTACAATTATCATAAAAGTAATCGTTCAAAATATCAACCAACTCGGAACGGAGTTTTTCATCCTGAATAGGGAATAAAATCTCCACACGATGTTCAAGGTTTCGCGTCATCCAATCGGCGCTTGCGCAGTAAAGTTCATCCGCGCCTCCGTTGGAAAAGTAATAAATCCTTGAATGTTCAAGATAATGATCGATAACACTAATTACACGAATATTTTCAGAAACTCCCTGTATACCGGGAATTAACGTGCATATACCGCGTACACAAAGCGAGATTTTTACTCCTGCCTGCGAAGCCGCGTAAAGAGCCTTAATTACATCGACATCCGTAAGCGAATTCATTTTAGCCATGATTTTCGCGGGATACTTATGTTTCGCTCTATTCGCTTCTCTGTTGATTAATTCAAGGAACCGGCGTTTAAGACCTGTAGGCGCGATTGTCAGCCTCATCATTGTTTGAACCGTGGAATAACCCGTAAGCATGTTAAAAATTAATCCCGCGTCATAAGCGATATCTTCACGGCAGGTAAACAGGCAAATATCTTCATAATATTTTGCGGTTCTGTCATTATAATTACCTGTTGATAAATGCACATAACGCTTAACACGGTCGTTCTCCCTGCGCATTACCATCGAAATTTTTGAATGAACTTTTAAATGAGAAAGACCGTAAACGACAATAACGCCCGCTTTTTCCAATCTGTTAGCCCACGAAATATTGCGCTCTTCATCGAAGCGGGCTTTTAATTCAACAACAGCCGTTACGTGCTTGCCGTTAAGCGCCGCCTGTTCGAGCGCTCTTACCACCGGGGAAAACGACGAAGAGCCTGAGTGCAGCCCGATTCCGGGAATCGCGCCGCCTGTTCTGTAGAGAGCGGTTCTGATCGAAATAACGTGAGGATCCGTCGCGGCTTCCTGAAAGAAACGTACAACAGGATCAAAAGACTGATACGGCAGATGCAGCATAACATCACCCTGGCTGATTCGATCCCAAATCGGCGTAGTACCTGCGTTCGATTCTTCGTCAAAATCTTCAGGTTTATAAATCTTCCACGGTTTTTCGATTAGCTTTTCAAAACTTGACACGTTTGCAAGTTCCATAAAATCCATAGGATTAATCGGACCGTCAACTTCAAACAGATAATCATTTTCCAGCGAGAAACGGCTGGCAAGCTCGTCTTTTAATTTTTCACTTCCGGTAGAATAAACCATCCTTATGCAATCTGATCTTCCCCTGTCTTCCAGAACTTCCACCATCGCTTCGATATAATCTTCATCTCTCTGCTCATCTACGGAAAAATCCGCATCGCGGTTAATTTTAAACAACATGCTTTCTTTAACTCGGTACCCCGGAAAAAGATACGCGCCCCATGTTACGATCACATCTTCAAGCGATACAAGGCTGAACTTTTCGTTCTCTCCGTTAGGTAAAACATTATCAAAATCGGGAAGCCATATAACCCTGTCCAATACGCCGGGAAGCGGAACAATTACTTTTAAATCCTTTTGTTCTTCGCCGTTTGCGTCGGAATTTTCAGGCTCCAGAAGAAACGCCGCGTTTAAGGAACGGCTGTCTATAAAAGGCATCGGTTTGTCATCTTCAAGCCGAAGCGGAGTAAGAACTGGATATATCTGACCGATAAAATACGAATCTAAAAAATCCAGCTGCGGGACAGACCATGAATCGGGACGTAAAAGCGAAAGTCCGTTTTCCGCAAGCCCCGGAAATATCTCGTTACGCAAACATTCGTACTGTCTGTTTATTACCAAACGAACTTTATCGGTTACCGCTTTAAGCTGATCTCCGACTGTCTGACCTGACGGATCGATTTCTTTCGCCGGCTCTGTATTACACATTCTTTTTAACGCTGCAACTCTAACCATAAAAAATTCGTCAAAGTTAGTTGAAACAATAGATAAAAATCTAAGTCTTTCAAGAAGCGGTACATCGCTTCGCAGTCCTTCGTTCATTACGCGCTCATTAAAATCTACCCATGAAAGATCGCGGGAAAGGTAAGGGATTGTTTTTTGTTCATTATTCTCTACTTCATCACTCATTTTTTCAACACCCCCTTAACTTAATATAACCTTATAACCAAACACATTCTGAAACATTCCGCCCTTTTCTTCCATTCCCATCATTTCAAGCGAAAGATCGTAGGCTCTGTCAACATGAAGAACAACCGTTTCTAGACGGCGTTCAACTGTTATTTTTTTTATCTGCTGAGTATGTCCGCGATCCATAGCGTCCGCCACTCTTAAAATTGAAGCCATTTTTAAAACTAAAACACGCTCTTCCCTTTGAAGCGTCATAAATTCAAAGTCAGAATGAGAAGGCGGCTCGCCGCGGTGACAGGCAATTACGTTTGCGATTATTTCAAGTTCGTCCTGATGAAGCCCGAAAATTTCGGAATTCGCTACAATGTACTGCCCGTGTTTTTGATGACCTGATGATTTTATATAAGTTCCAATGTCGTGTAACAACGCCGCTGTTTCCAGCATTATACGATGACGTACATTCATGCCGTGTTCTTTCATAAGCGCGTCAAATATCGTCATGCAATGATTCGCGACATGCCTGCCGTGAGGCTCGTCAAAATGAAATTTTCTTCCAAGATTAACTGCCGACGCGATTATCTGCGAGAAGAATTCTCCCTGAAGCATAGAATCAACGCCTGATGCTAAATCGACAAGATAACCGTCGCGTATTGTAACAAAAGGGACCGCGATATTTGCCGCGTCCGTACGTTCAATAAAAAGTTTTAAGACCAAAAGCCCGGGAACAAGCCCTTCTGCGTCCGCGTATAAAATTCCAAAATGTTTTATGCTGTCTTCTATGCTGTAATTGCGGATTTTTTCCACAAATTTAATAAAATCTTCGCGTTCGATAATTTTACTGGCATCGTTTAACTGCCTTCCAACCTGATCGGCGGCAAGACGCGCGTCGGCGCCTGCGACTACTATCGTCCGTACATGCGCAAGGTCCATTTCCATATTTAAAAGACCCAGAGTATTTCTGATATTCTCATTCAGATAACGCTCGTAAAAAATACCGGTACCAAGACCGTGACGCGAATGTTGATCGATTATAATCGTTCCCATTTTTAAACTGTGAGCCGCAACCATCTGCCCCCTGCGAAGAAGCATAATTTCCGTAGAGCCGCCTCCAATCTCAATGATCATCGAATTAGCCCGCCAAAGAAGCGGCAAATCCTGTTTAAGCGCATAACGCACAGCGAGATACATAAGCCTGTTTTCTTCGATACCTTCAACAATGGAAAGTTTATAACCGGTTTCCTGCTGTACGCGATCTATAAAAACATCCCTGTTACGCGCGGCGCGAAGGGCGCTTGTAGCGATTACATGAATATCGTTATCTGCAATACCCCAGCCTGATAAAAGTTCTTTGTAATCCTGAAGAACGGTAAGGCACTCCAGTATCGATTCGCGCGAAAGCAAACCTGTGGTAAAAACATCGCGCCCAAGAGACGCGGGACGCATCGCACGGTCTACAACCTGCCAATTACCGTCAGAATAAATTTCCGCAACATTTAGCCTTATCCCTGTCGAGCCAATTTCTATGATTGCGGTTAAGGTAGTAGTCATAAGCTACAATTTATCGATAAGTATAGAGCATTTTCCGGATGGAATAGGCAGAGTTTTTTCTTTAACACCAAGTATGTTAATAGTAAAGTAATAAAGCTTTTCGCTTTCCATATGAATCTCCCAACCCCTGCCGCTCTTGTTGGAAAGAATTGTAATCATGTTATTTTTAAGCGAAAGATTTTCCACTCCCATTATTTCCAGATTGGGAATAACCCAGTCTACGGTTTTTCTCGGAAGCGATATTGAAAGCCCTACAATATTTTCGATTGTAAGGCAAATTGTAGATAACGCGTCGAATGTTAAAAATTGCGGGCGAGGAAAATTTTGCTTGTTCGCCCATTTAGCGGGACCTTCTTTTGTCGGCAGATACGCTTCCCACAAATTTCCCCTGTGATGATTTCCGTCCGGGCTCATCGAATCGAGCATAAAATAAACGTGCCTTATCGCGCACTCGCGCGCCAAATCCCACCTTTGATAACGTTCAAGCCCTTTAATCACCATGAATGTAAGATAAGGATATACGGAGCCGCGAAAACCGCGACCTGTTTCGTCAAAATCTTTTTCGCAGACCGCAAGAGAAGGGAACGGATGAGAAGTTCCGAAATATTTCGGATCGGATAGTTTTTCTATTATGCGCTCAGCTTTTTCGCCGTTTGGAATTTCGGCAAGAAGCGGCCAGTATCCCGCAATCGATTTAATGGGAACCTGTTTTTCGGCTTTATTAATGTCGTAATAAAATCCGTCCACCGGGTTATACATCAGCGAATTGATTCTTGTCTTAAGAGAAAAATACTGGCGCTTGTATTGAAAGCTGATTTCCTTGTCGTTTAAAATATCCGCGAGCGCCGACATGTAAAGCATATGAATCGCCATCATTGTGTTAAAATCCATGGCGTAATAAGCGTCCCCGCGCGGCAAATTGGTCATTCCGGTTGCCGAAAGAGGCGTTTTATAAAGCCCGTTGGGTTTTTTAAAAGTGGTATCGATCCAATTTGAATACTTGCAAAGAATGGGTAAAATGTCTTTAACCCGCTTTTTATTGCCGGACTTATGGTAAATATTATGCTCCGCCCACGCGAAAAGAGGTATTCCAAGCCCTTCAGGGTTATCTTTGTCGATTATTTGCTTGCCGGTAACGGTGTCATAAGCGCACCGAATAGCCCCATCGGGCTCCTGACGGTTGTAAAACAGGTCCAAAGTGGGGTGAGCCTGGAAAATTCGGTTAGAATAAACCAAAAAAAATGAGGAAAATATAGCATCTGCCTGGGTAACAGTCTGAGATTCAGCATAAGAGAAGAATTTTCCTTCTATTCCGCTTTTATCTCCTCCGCTATTCCAGCAATCCTGTATCCATGCCCATGTTTTATCATAAATATCGACAAAATCCTGGTCATAAAAATGGATTTTGGGGAAATCATGCTTAATCAAGAGAACTCCTTCAGATTACATCAAATGCAACCCTATAAATATAATACGAAATTGACGGTTTTGCCATAAAATTCTGCTTATTTTGACATTTTTTGACTAATTTCATTTTTTTTGTACTTGTAAAATTTGAATATATAGTATTAAATTTGATTATGAAAAGAACAAACATTTTTATCATTGTTTTATTATTAAGCGGGACGACACTCTTTGCCCAAGCGCCGGATATGTCGTTTTATACAGAGGAATACAACAGGACTGATGCGACTCCGATAGAGTATCTTGATATCCTGAAAATGGTTCGAGATGAAAACCTGACAGGGATCGGCGATTTTTATCAAAATGCCATCAGAGTTTTTATTCAAAGACTTCCCAATTTTTCAGCTCAGCGCTACAGAACAGAGATTGAGCAAATTACCGCTCTTCTCTTCCGCGGTATTTCTGCCGAAAAACATAAACCTGCCGCTCCGTATGTCTGGCAATTAGTTCGTTATTTTGATATTGCATCTCCTCCTAACGACGGGATTCTCATGTATGAAGGAATCATTACATTGGGAGAAATTGATGCAAAAGAATTTGCCGGCCATATTGTCGCATATCTGGAAACTTACAATGAAAGAGCATCTTCCAATCTGCAGGTTAGAGCTCAGGTACAGCGCGTAGTGCGCGGACTCTTTAAAACGCTGGAAGTTCTCGGCGAACCCGTCGGCGTCAGACCGGTTTTTTACACTTCTATCGGCTGGTATGACAATGATATAAAAGCTGAAGCTGCCGCTTCATTGCAAATACTCATGGATAAACTCGGCGAAGTTATCGGTGATATTATTGCCGGTTTTATACGCGATCCTTTTAATGTTCCGTCAATTAAGTTAACTGCATGGCAGTATTTGCTGCAAACCCATATATCTGACGACGCAAAAGGAAAAGTCGCTGTTGTAGCTCTTGAAACCAGCTATACCTTTATCGCCACATCCAAGGATTCTCAGAATGATCTGAAAATGATGCGTATGAGCGCTATTGACTTAATGCGCGTAACAGGAATTAAAGACGATCAAGTTTACGCCTTCCTTGAAAGAACCTACAGAGAAGCTTTTGATTCACCTAACACAGACTTTGAAATAATTGTTCAGGTTGTCAGAACTTTATCGATTAATAAAACCGATGAAGCGATAGAACTCTTAACAGAATTTCTGCGCGGTCTTCATTCCAGAAAACGAAGCGGTCCGTGGGGAACTGTAGAAAGAGATATTATGGCGATGGTTATTTTGTCTATTTCAACTACAGGAACGCAGAACCGCGCTACTATCCAGTTGTTGACGGTTATTTCCCGCTCTGCGGTTTACACAGAGGCGGAGCAGGCTTGGGCAAGAAACGCGCTGACGGCATTAAGCAGAAGATAATTATTTTACAATTCTAGAAAAAGGGCGTGCCGCAAAAAGCCCCATCGGCTCCGGACGAGCGTGGTTGCATTGACATTCGCTCCGCGTATGGCTGGCTATGACACACGTCATATGTCACCGATGTGTCTTTTCGCGGCACGCCCTTCAAATAAAATGGTAAATAATAATTAATCTACAATAAGGTTTAACTGCGCGGCTTTTACCAGTGCGGTGAAATATTTAAGATATGATTTTAATTGGCTGATATATGAATTATCATTTATAGGTTTGTCTTCCTCTTTTTCATCTTCAATGAGCGGCGTTAAGAAATCTGTTATTTCTTTGAATTCGTTTTGAACGAGCTGTCGTGAAATTTCTTCCATTTCTTTTAAGATTTTGCTTTGATGTGAAGGATCTGGGCTTTGCTTTAATGCTGAATGCGCAATTTGCATTCCTTGTTCGCAGAGTGTTTGTATATTTTTGAGTCCGTTGTTTAGGTTTGATACGGCTTTTTCGTAGCGTTCGCGGCGCTGTTGTTTTTCCTGCTCTGCGTAAAATACATTTTCTATTTTTAAAAAGGCTTGCTGTATGCGGCTGTCGATTTCTTCGCGGCGTTTTGGCAGGGCAAGAAATTTTTTCATATCCGCCGGCTGGAGACCGGAAATCGCGAGTCCGTCCTGCGAAAAGCAGTAGTTTTGAATTTGTTTGTTTGCGCTGAACTGGGATTCGAACCATGCCGCGTAGAGGGAAAGCCGTCTGTCGGTAAGAACCTGTCCGCCGCAGGACGAACGCGCCTTAAACGGAATGCCGTCGCGTAACATTCGCACGATCCATTTTTCAACAGGATTAAACCGGTTTGACTCTGAATTGGAACGTTCCTCAAACCGCGCGCCGCGGAAATGCGTTTTTAAACCGGGGAAGGCGAGATCCAAACCGGCAATCCAAATCTCGGTTGCGCCAAGCGTCCGCGCGAAATCCCAAGCAGTCGTAGCCACAGAACCTCCGGCTCCAAGCCGTCCCTTTGGGTCAACCTGCTTTTCGATAAAACCGCCAAGAGGAAACATGGAACTGCAAAGAAATCTTTTTTTAAACGGTAAATTAAAAACAGGCGGATAGACCGCTGACTCAGCGACAAGAGCTGTCTTAATCTCTTTACTGTTTGGAACGCAGCGGTCAAGATGCCTGCAATTCCAAAACTGCGAATCCACAACAAGCGTAAAATCAGGTTCTATCCCGTTCTTGATAAAGAATCTAAGACTCGTATCAACGGCAACGATCAAGCATCTTTCGTAAATATCCTGCAGTAACGGCGTAATTTTATCCAAGCCGGGTCCTGCCGCCGCCAGAAACACAGGTAAATCATTATTTAAAGCCAAGCCGCTTAAACATGAAACGCCGGGGATGTCGCGTATCGCGCTCATATTACGTGAAAGATTTCGCACCCACCGCTGTCCGAAACGTTTGTGCGTCGCGGTATTTACATCGTCCCGCATTGACCACGCGCGGATTCTGTCATCAATTTTTTTATACCATTGCTCGTCAAGCCCTGTAAGCGCTCTGTTGCGGATAATCGAAGGCGGCGTTTTTTTATTTTCATTCTCAACATCAATTAATTCATTGGCAATCGAAAGCGCGCTTGTTATCCCCTCTCCATTGCCGCCTATAACAAAAATAATACGATGCTTCCCGAGAAAATCGCTGAAGTCACGCAGTTCCAGCGCTTTTAATAAAACGCTTTTGTGTTTTTCCACAACGATAACAGGACGCTTCAATTCCGCCGCCGCCTGCGCAGCATAACCAAGCCCAAAACCAAGCAGGACAACAGCTCCTTTTTCTGCGCTGACAGCTTCCGCTAACCTGCGCCCTTCCCTCGCCGGATCGCGCGGCGAATGAATATGCATACCGTTAATTGAAAGAACGGGATCGCCTGCCTGAGCGGCGTCAATTTTTAAAACTTCCGGGCTAAAATCATCCTCGTCCTTGGCGCTTATAACTTCAAAGAGTCTCGGGTAATGAGTCAGTAATATATTTTTATTTTGATCGAAAAACGGCATTACCTGTTTCTCCTGAGCAGTTCTGTCTTCATTATATACTCTAAGTTTAATTATAACAGTCAAAAAAAATCTGTAAATACGCGATTTAAATGAGCAGTCATATTTTTAATGAATTTTTCGTGATGTTTATACATTAATTACTAACTTCTTTTTCTTATGCGCTTTTTTTCTTTATGGCTTTTTTATCCAATGATAAAATATTACGATAAACTTCTGCGGCTCCGGAGCTTTGAATCCCTTCTACGAAAGATGCGATTTCGTGTATTGTTCCAAGATGCATACCCAATTTTTCCCATGCATTAAAATGTTCACTTACATTCACTGTTCCGCTTGAGCGATTATTTGTACGTATACTCCAGTATTGTTTAAAATCGCTTATACCCATAATTGAAGGCGACTTTTTTTTACCGTATTCGTATATTTTATAGGAACCTTCGTTTATATTGATATTTGCTTTATGATCCATCCAATGAAAATCTTTGTTTAGTCCGTTTTCTACTATATAAAACTCAACTAATGGATCAATCGTCCAGCCGTAAACACCTAGATACGAACCGCCTCGGCTTAAAAAGCTGATTCCATAATCGATTTCTATATTTCCAATTTGTGAATGTGTTAAAAGTTCATCAAAATGTTTGCCTGTGCGAAAAATCGCTGCGCCTGCGTTTGTCCACTTGCATTTAAAACCTCCGCTGTTTGTCAATGACATTGCGATATTTCCTGTGTCATACCATGTTTCAAAATTATAAGCGCCGCGAATTCCTTTTTGCATTGTTTTTATAGCATCAATATCCTGTAAATCCCTATTTGTCAAACTGTTTGAATCATACAAACATAAGGGGGAAGTTTTTCTTATTATTTTATTTGATTTTGATTTACGCATATCACCGGGGGTTAGTCCGTATTCCCGTTTGAAAGCCCTGATATATGATTGTTCATAGCCAAGTCCGTAATCATAAGCAATATCCAGAATATTTAAGTTAGTTCCAAGGAGATCTTCAATGCTTACTGCCATTTTTCTGGAACGAATATACGAACCGATAGTTTGACCGAACGCCGATCTAAAAAGCAGCCGCAAATGAGTTGATGATACGGTAAATTTTTCCGCAAGATATTCGGTGTCAATATCCGCCTTTAGCCCTGCTTCAATTTCGTTTAAAACATTTTCTAATATTTTATCATTTTTATACATGAAATAGCATTTACTCCTATATGTATATTATCATAAATTCTATTATAAATAAGAAATAAAAATGAACTTTTTTGTCTATTTTTAAATTATCTTTACGATTATTTTAGGGTGGTTTTTCTCATAGACGTTCTTCGTAAAATGATAATCCATTTTACAAGATAGCGGTTTGTTCTGCGGCTGTAATAAAAATGCTTTGCATTTTTATTACAGCATTCCGCTCGAACCTTTGGTTTGCGAACTCAGGGGCGCACAACACGAAAGCCGATACCGTAGTCCCCGTAGCCGGGAACATCGCTGTACCGGTAGGCTGAACGAGTGTACCCCGCCGAATCTAACCAACACCCGCCGCGTCTCACGTGGGAAGTGCCGGAAGCAGTTCCCATAGGATTGTTCGTATTATCGCTTTCTCCGTAATATGACGAACCATACCAATCCCAGCACCACTCCCATACGTTCCCATGCATGTCGTATAATCCCCATGCATTCGTCGTTTTCCTTCCTACTTGATGTGTCATATCGTTTGAGTTTGCATTGTACCATGCGTAATTTACAAGCTCAGCTTCCGCATTGCCAAAACTCCAATCTGTTGTTGTTCCGGTTGCGCGGCAAGCGTATTCCCACTGCGCTTCTGTCGGTAAACGGTAACCGTTATTTTCCCAGTTCGCAGTTACCGTTGCGGCTGTTATTGGATAACCGGTTGCAGGCGTTCTTCCTGTTATTGTATACACAGGAGTAAGCCCTTCTTTTGTACTAAGCCTATTACAGAACTCTATCGCATCAAACCATGTCACTGCCTCTACAGGTCTTTTACCCTGCGTTTCTCCTGCTGCGGGGTTCGATCTAAAACTACTTGGATTTGTTCCCATTACTTCCTGGTACTGTTCCTGCGTTACTTCGTATTTTCCCATTTTAAACGCGGTTAATGTTACTTGCCTAACCGGTTGTTCATCAGAATAACCGCCGCTTTCTGATCCCATTGTGAAAGTTCCTGTTGAAATTGATATCATTTGCATGGGAAATATAGGAGTGTTGTCATATCCGCATACATTGCATGAGCTACCTACATGATTTTCAACATCAATTTTTTCTCCGCAACTGCACTGTTTATAATGTTGTGTTGCATTGTACGACCATGTTGCACTGTACGTGTGGGTATGCGTGGGGCAAGCGGTAAATAAGAGCCCGATTATTATCAAAATGATAATAATACCCAAGAAGTTTTTTGTACTTTTCATTCAGAGTCTCCTTTAAATTTGAATGTTGTACTTTAAAATCGCATCCTTGCAGTTTTTAAATTTGAAGTTTTTGCTGTGCGAAAACTTCTGAGATTATTAAAATCGATATCTCTGTCGCTTGGTAATTTTTTACTTAGAGAATTATAGTCTTTTATACTCAAAACAACTGTTTTTTCAATCATTGTGTAATTTTACCATTTCTTTGTGGTTATTTCAATACTTATTTTATATCTTTTGTCAGGCGAATTACTTCCTGTTTTTTTATTACACTTTGCTCTTGAACTCGGGAAAAATAAAAAAAGATTTAAAAGATAAAAAATGTTTAATAGAACCATTTTATATGTTAATAGCAGCGCATGCAAAATCATTAAAAATGACATTAGTGACAAATAATACAAAAGAATTTGAAAGAATAAATAAATTAAAAATTGAAGATTGGACAAAATAAAGCGTAACTTCTACGCCGCCTATTCGGCGACTCGGCTTGGGTTTTATGATTTTATTTTTAAAAGGGTAAATCACCCTACTCCAGTTCCAAAATAATTTTCATGCCGCGTGTGACAGATTCGCCGGGAGCGGGGCTTTGGCGGCGCACCCAGCCGTCACCGCGTATTTCAACATCTAAATCATCGCGTAACAGGAGCGGAAGAAGCACTCTCTTGGCGATGCCGGAAAAATCGGGGATATAAGTTTCCACAGCGGGAAGGCGTCCTGCGGGAATATTTACAGCGGGGGGATGGTTGACCTGCGGATTGCGGCCGCGCGGGATGCCGAGATAATCAATTAATGTTTCTGCGGCTTCGCGGATTGCGGGAGCCGCGATTCTGCTTCCAAAAATGATTCCCTGCGGTTTCATTACGGCAAGGTAAAGAATTAAAGTCGGGTTTTCGGCGGGAAGAAGGGCGAGGCAGCTTGCGATAAAATCGGTTTCGGAATATTTTCTTGTCGCGGGATCGATAATCTGCGATGTTCCGGTTTTAACGCCGATAGATAAATCCTGCACTCCGGCGCGCCAGCCCATCGCGCCCGTTGACGCTGTATCAGCCATGTAAGAGCGCAGCGCTTTTGCGGTTTCCGGTTTGAGGATTCTGCGGCTTGCGCCTCCTTCCCATTCTGTAACTGTTCTGCCGTCCGCGGAAACAATTTTAGAAATAATTTTAGGCGGGACAAGTATTCCGTCATTCGCAATAGCGGTAGCCGCCTGCAGTATTTGATACGCAGAAACCGCGATTTCCTGTCCAAACGCAATTGTCGGCTTTGAACGCTCGGACCAGTTTTCGCTTCGCACAAGGTAACCGGCTGTCTCTCCGGGGCTTCCGGCGCCGGTACGCGAACCAAATCCAAAACTGCTTAACAGCCGGTAAAAATCACCGGAGCTGATATTGTCAGAAGCGTAAGCCGCGCCGGCGTTGCATGAATTAATAATTATTTCTCTTGCCGTTACTCTGCCATGATTGCCCAGACAATTAATCGCACTGCCCCGGCTTGGCATGTATGATCCGTTGCACACAAAAACGTTTTTATCAGAAATAGCGTTTGAATCCATAAGCGCAGCAAGGGAAAAAACTTTAAAAGTGGAACCCGGTTCAAACGCGAAAATGTTCGGGCGGTTCATGCGGCTGTTCGCGTCGGAGGCTCTAATATTATTGGGATCAAAATCCGGCAGAGACACGGAACCAAGTATCTCGCCTGTACGCGGGTCCATCGCCGTAAAGATTACAGATTCCGCCTGCGTTTCTTCCATCGTCTTTGCGGCGATCTGCTGTAAAATATACTGAACATAAGTGTCGATTGTTAAAAAAACCTGAGAGCCTCTGCCGTTACTGTCAGCTCCATCCAAAACGCTGTTAAGCGCAAATTCAATGCCTTCAAGCCCGCGGTTTCTGTCTCCGACAAATCCGACAATATGGCCTGCGGTATTTTTTTCAGGGTATACTCTTCCGACAATCGGCTGAACCATCACACCTTTAATTTTCTTTTCGTTTACTAGAGCGGACAGCCGTCTTGCCGTACCGTCGTCGATCTGTCTTCGCAAATAAAGAAAATTTGATTCGGACGAATTTATCCTTGAACGGATTTCCGCAGGCGGCATTTCAAGAATACCGGAAATTTCATTAGATAAAAGGTCGATATCCGTTATTGAAGGACGCCAGACGCTGACATCGGCAAACCTGATTTGAATCGCAAGATAACGCCCGTTTCTGTCCCGAATCGAACCTCGATCCGGGATCGTTATATTCTGGCGCGTACCGGACGGCGCATCGCCCCTTATCATCAATACAGCGTAATGAACGAGTAAATAAACGAGAAAAGCTCCCAGTAACGCGAATACTGCGATATAACGCCGTTTCAGGTTCATCTAATACCCCAGCACCTTTCCGATAACACTGCCCGCGTTTACAGGGCCGTATGAGCGTGAATCATACGATGCAATACTGTTATCTCCTTCGGCAAAAAAACTGCCGTCTTTGCCTGAGGCTGTACAGCGTTTAACCGCCAATTCTCTGGAAGGAGTATAAAAAACCACAACTTCTCCTGCTTTGGGCTCTCCCCAGCGGATGATATATTTATTTATTATCGGAACCTGCAGTCCGTATCTGGCTCTGTTTACCACAAGAACCGCGCCGTCATTAATGGCGGGTTCCATCGAATGTCCCTGCGTAATGATAAAATCAAAGCAAAAAAGCTTCAAAAAAAGAGCGATTATCAAAGCCAAAAATACAGATTTCATTCCTTTCTTTGTATAATCCTAATTGCCTTTTTTGTCGATATACCAAATATGGCATCATTAATTGAAAAACAACGCGTTTCCAGGAGACGAAAAGCCGCTTCACCCGGAAGGCATAATAATAAATCGGCAGGTTTTCACACCGGATTTATGAACCAGTTTAATCAAAAACCCGCCTGTTCAAGAAAAAAGAAAAGCAAATCCCTGTTTGAGGTTTTTGGGAAAGCAAATCGTCAAAAAATAAAAATAAACAGAACCAAACCGGCAGTTTCACGCAGAAGCGGGAAAACTGGCGGTAATAATATAATCCCGTTCTTTTCAACCTTTGCAGTCGCGGCGGTAACCGTGGTAATAGCCCTTGCGGCTTTAAACTGGAAGGGTATCGACCTTAAAATGCTGGATATTTATGCGGCGCAGCCTGCCGAAGACTTAGAAGCCGGGCAGCGTTCAATTCGATATGCCGCAAAGGGAATTCAGGGTATTTACACAAATATACCTGTTGAAGATAACGCCGTAAACGAAACCGGCGACACAGTTGTAAATAATAACCCACACGGCTCGCTTGTCACATTCGACTGGCAGCAGTACATAGTTCAAAAGGGTGATTCCGTATCGGGAATAGCGAAAAAGTTTGATGTTTCGGTCGGCGCGATAATCGCGTCGAATAACATCAGCAACGCGAGAAGGCTTCAGGAAGGAACAACCCTTAGAATCCCCAATATTGACGGAATTCCGTATCAGGTTAAGAAAGGTGACAGTCTTTCGAAAATTTCCACGTCATTTAACGTCGATTTAGACGTTATTTTAGACATAAATGATATAAAAAGCGACAATATAAAAGTCGGAGAAACCTTCTTCATCCCCGGCGCCAGAATGAACGACATCGACCTGAAGATGAGTCTCGGCGAACTGTTTACATTCCCCTTGCAAAGCCGGTATATAACAAGCCGTTACGGGATGCGAAAAGACCCGTTCACAGGCGTTTTACAGTTCCACGGCGGAGTCGATTTTAGGGCAAATACGGGAACAACGGTTATGGCGTCTCTGGACGGAACCGTCTCGGTAATAAGCGAAAATTGGCTCTACGGCAAATACATTATTATGAGCCACGGTAACGGTTATAAATCGATATACGGTCATTTAAACGCCTACTCTGTAAAACAAGGCGACAAAGTGGCAAGAGGACGAAAAATAGGGGAAGTAGGCAACACAGGCTACAGTACCGGACCACATCTGCATTTTGGGATATTTGACAAGAATAACAGATTAGTAAACCCGATGGATTTACTGAACTAATTATAAAGCGAGGTTTCATGCGTAAATTAATCTTTGTTCTGCTGGCGTTTTTAGCGGCATGCACCTTTATACGCGCTCTGGATAGCGGGCAAGAAGAGGGAAATCTTCATAAAAAAACTGTGGAAATAACACAATAAAGTATACTACAATTAACATATGACACTAGGCGAAAAGTCTGCGGCTGTAACCAATGTTTACGAATTCAGCGAGATTGTAGACAAAGCATGCGAAGGGCTTAAAGAACGGCGGATAAAATACTCAATCCGAAAAATACAGGAAATGGAAGAAAGACTCTGCGAACTGGAACGCGAACTTGACGATTTTATAAACGGGAAAATGTAATGAAAAAACTGTTTCTATTGACGCTTTCTCTTGCCGCGGTTTTCAACCTTGCGGCTGTTAATTTCAGCAATTTAACCGTCTCAAACGACGACAGGCTTTTATTCAGGGCCGATTTTGAAGGGCAGCATGCCGTTTACGTTTCATGGCTCAGCGATATGTCGATACAGCAGTTAACAGCTCATCCCGAAAAAATATACCTGACAGAAAACGGCAGAACGCTCATTGTGCTTAACAGTCTTGGCGCGTCAAAAATCCCTGTATCGGGAGGTCTTCCCTCGCCGCTTCCGGTCTATCCTTCATTTTCAGGAGGCGAAACACCGCTTAAAGGACGATTGCAGGATTTGGCGGCTTCGACGGACGGACGCTGGATTCTTATAACGGAACCTGTAAGCGCGGGTTACGGCAACCTGTTCCTTGTCGATCTTTCCACAGGCGAAAAAAAAATTGTAAGCGAAAAAGTTGAGCTTCCGGGATCGAGTTTCCCCGCAAAGTGGGCTCCCGACTCAAGGCTCTTTGTATACGCGAAAGACGGCAGACTTTATTATTTCCCGATCTTAAGCGATTTATCGGTTCTTGTAGACGAGCGTTTCAGAACGATAGGCTCAGGCGGAATCGATTCAATCCTGTGGGGACAGCACGGCGATTTTTATTATCTGGCAGGCAATACCCTGTATCGCGTAACAAACCCAGAACTTTTTACAAGAACGATTTACGGAGATTTTCTTTCTATCGGAGCTGTCGCCGCGGTTCTTCCGCTCAGTTTTGAGCCGGGTTTTGATCATTACTGGATTGCTCCTGATTCAGGATCGATCCTTGTAAACAAGAGCGGTAAAGGGCTGTTTTTCTTTTTGTTAGGTGAAAATCAAAACAGCGCGGCGGTTCTTCCCCATGTTGTTATTCCGCACGGAGCCGTGAATTTTAACGTGCTTTGGCCTCCGGCTGAGTCAAAACAGGCAGGTCCTGCGGCGGCGCGTCAGGTTCGTAACGAGACGCCGACTCAGCTTACGGTTGTTTATTCGCTTATGAGCGAAACAATGGTTCTGCGTTTTGAAGCAGGCAGGAATACCATAACTACGCTTTCGAACAGAAGCTTTCCGCTTGCATCCAATGGCGCGATGTCTCCCGACGGTACAAAAGCGATCTTCTGGGGAGAAAACGGCCTTGAGTTATGGGATTATAAAAACTGGCGGCTGATTCAAAGACTCAGCAACAACCCTGTTTATTCCTGCGCGTGGATCAACAACAGGCAGATAATCGCGGGAAGCGGCAGATTTATCGAAGAAATAAATATTTCCAGTTCTTCATATCCGCGAAGAAGGATATGTCTTTCCACAGCGGACGAATTTGGCTTTGAAGACGGTGTAAGAGGATCTTCGCGTATTGCGGCAAGAATAGGAACGGAATGGTTTACATGCGACGGGAGAAATTTTTGGAACGCGGTACCCGGCATTCAAATAAAACCGGCGATACTGTATTCGGATCGATACCGTGTTTTCCTTGAACCGCAGGTAACGGGACACTATAAAAATCTTCTGATGATACGCAACATGAATTCCACAGGAACTGTCTCTTTAGTTTCAAACCATACTGTTAATCAATCCTACACGCTAGGACGACAAACGCCGATTGCGCTCTGTTTTGATCTATACGATGACGATACCGGTTTATCGCAGGTTCTGTCCGCGTTAAGCCGGCTTAACATAAGGGCGACATTCTTTTTAAACGGCGAATTTATCCGCCGAAACCCGGCGGCTGCGGCGGTCATTGCCGAAGCCGGACATGAAACCGCTTCCCTTTTTTACACTCCTATCGATCTTTCGGATTCGCGTTACCGCATTACAAATGAATTTATAACCCGCGGTCTTGCGCGTAATGAAGATGAATTCCATAAAGCCACAGGAAAAGAATTATCAGTGCTTTGGCATCCTCCGTATTACCGAAGTTCGGCGCAGGTAAACGCGGCGGCGGCGGCTACGGGATATATCACTGTAAACAGAAGCATAGATCCAGGCGATTGGATGTCCAGAGAAGATACGCTAAGACTCAATTTACGCCAGATTCAGCCTTCGCAAATGATCGAGCAAATTGTGGAAAAAAGAGTTACGGGCGCAGTTGTTCCGATCCGTCTCGGACTTCTTCCCGGCGGCAGAGACGAATACCTTTTCCAAAGAATAGAAGCTCTGCTGGACGCGCTGATTCGTTCAGGTTATACAATTGTTCCGGTATCGACAGTTATAAGATAGTTAGTACATTAAAACATGAAACACGGATTAGCGCAAATTAACACAAACAAGACTGATGATTTACTGCATAACATTCCTGAAATAATTAACAAAACCTTTCCAATACCGGAGCGATTCAGAAGAAAACTTCCTTCGGATGTCGCGGAACTTTCACGCCTTCTTACAAACAAACGCGGAAGCAGATCGCTCTCCTATTTGGCGCGTCCCAATTTTCTTTCAGCATATTTACATTATTTTATGCCGTGGAATCTCTTCCGTCTCTGCCTCCTTTTGCCTGTTTTAGATCTTGGTTTGAATTCAGGCGACACGATAACAGACATAGGCTGCGGTCCGCTCACTTTTGCATCGGCGCTTTGGATTTCGCGCCCTGAACTTAGAAACTTTCAATTGGAATTCAACTGTATAGATCGATGCGGCCCTGCCCTTGAAGCTGGTAGAAATTTTTTCGCTTCTCTTACCGCGTCAAACAAGGAATCATCATGCGCATGGAAAATAAACACTGTAAAAGAAGATATTGATATACGCCAGCCAAAACCACAGCAAAAAAGAAAACAGGCGTCTCTGGTTTGCGCGGTTAATATTTTTAATGAAATTTACGACAATCTTTCTCATAACGACACAGACGGGCTTCGCAAAATGTCTGTAAACGCGGCAAAGCTGATGCATAACGAAGCGGTAAAAAACGCTTCAATTCTGACAGTAGAACCAGGTGTTCCACAGTCGGGAAAATTTATTTCTTTTCTGCGCGATGCCTTTTTAGAAATGGGACACACTCCTGTCTCGCCCTGTACGCATACAGCGCCCTGCCCTTTTGTTAACGGTTATACAAAAATTATAAAAGGGCGCGATTGGATCGACACAAAAAAAAGATGGTGCCATTTCGGTTTTGAAACATCCGGCGCTCCGAAACAACTGCGCGATCTTTCCAAAGCAGCAAAACTTCCCAAGGAGAGGCTCGTCTTTAGTTATTTATTTACTGGCAAAGCGAATCCGCAGTATAAAAAAGACGAAGCGCGTATTATCTCCGACGCTTTCCCTCTGCCGGAAAACCGCTTCGGCAGATACGGATGCTCGTCGCAGGGGCTTGTTCTTGTCACAGGCGACAGAAGCCGCATAAATGAAATACAGCCTTTAAGCATCGCGAAAGGTTATTTTTCTTCGGAAAACTCAGACGGCCGGCACGATAAAAAAAGCGGCGCGTTAATTATGGATTTATAGGAGTACAACATGAACTCTCAGAAATTTTGCAGTCTGCATACACATACCATATTTTGCGACGGAAGAGATGATGTAGAAACAATGTGCCGTGCCGCTTATGAAAAAAAACTGGATTCTATCGGATTCAGCGCCCACGCGCCAATCGACAGGCAAATCGGTGCGCAAAGCGACTGGAATCTGAAAGATGAAAAAGTCGCGGAATATGTATCCGAAGTTCTTGCCGCCAGGGAAAGATGGCATGATAAATTAAAAGTCTTTCTCGGTTACGAAGCCGATTACATTAAAGGAAGACGCTCTCCTTTGGACGCTGATATAACAGAATTAAATCTGGATTATATAATCGGAAGCGTACATTATCTTTTCCCGGCAGATTTCAACGCCAAAGCGTCAGGCGCGCGATTTTTTACGGTAGACGGTTCCAAAGAAGAGTTTGAAAACGGTTTAAACGAAGGTTTTAACGGAGACGCAAAAGCATTAATGCATTGTTATTATGACGCTCAGTTGGAAATGATCGAAGCGGGCGGCTTTGATATTTTGGGACATCCCGATCTTTTAAAAAAGAACTGTCATGGTAAAAATTATTGGACAGATGAAGAAGAAGCCGTCCGCCAAAAAGAAGTTGCGCTTGCTGCTGGCAAAGCAGGTATTATTATCGAAGTAAATACAGGCGGAATCAATAGAAAAAAAATATCCGACGTTTATCCGTCGTTATCGTTTTTACGCATAATCAGCGAATATAATATTCCGGTATTAATAACGGCTGACGCTCATTGCGCTGGTGATATTAACGGAAATTATAATATTGCATTAAACACGATAAAATTAGCCGATATTAAGGAACATTATATATTATCAGATAAAATTAATAAAAAACTAATTTGGCATAAGGAAGAAATTTTATAAAATATAATAAAAAGCCCTCGACTAACTATTGTTTTTTTATTATATTGTTACTAAGGAGTTATCATGGCAAAAACAAAACAATCACCAGGATCATTACTTTTGGAATACATTGAAAAGTATGAGCTTAATTGCAACAGGCTTTCCAAAGAAATCAGATGCAGTCAGACTGCTTTAAGGCTTATCAGCCTTGACAAAAGCAGAATAACTACATCAATAGCGGTACGCCTTGCGAAATATTTCAGTACAAAACCTGAATTTTGGCTGTTGGCGCAGATGGATTATGATCTTGAAAAAGCCGCAAACAACAAAACACTTGCTAAGGCGCTTAAAAGTATTTCAAAAGCAGCAAAATCGCGGTAAATTATTGGGAGGAAGCGGGATGAGAAATTTTTTCTCATTCCCAATTCCGCATTTTATCAATTTTCTTTCTGACTCTTATCTAATCTAACTCTAATTTGAATCTTATCCAACTCTTATCTGAACCGGTCAATATTTTTCCTTGAACAGCAATTCTTTATCACACAGCGGGAACAAAACGGACTGACAGGACGGCAGAGTTTTTGTCCGTAAAGAACAAGCAGATAATTTATTCTTTTCCAGTATTTTTTGGGAAGGATTTTTCTTAATGTCATTTCTGTCTCTTCAGGGTTATTAGTTTTTAACCAGCCGCACCTGTTCGAGATGCGGTGTACGTGAATATCTACGCATAATCCCTCTAGATCAAACGCTTCTGTAAGAACAAGATTCGCTGTTTTCCTTCCGACACCGGGGAGAGCTAAAAGTTCGTCCATAGACGAAGGCACTTTCCCATTATACTGTTCAAGTAAAATACAGGCGATTTTTTTAAGCGAAGCCGCTTTATTATGATAAAAACCGGCTGGATAAATCAATTTTGCGATTTGATCTTCCTTCAGCGCAGCCAACTCGGCGGGATTTTTGGCTTTTTTAAGAAGGCGCTCCGATGATACAAGAGTAACCTCGTCTTTTGTACGTAAACTAATAATTGTAGAAACAAGCACCGCCCACGGCCTGTTAACCGGCGTTTCACGGCGATAATTTTCCGCCACGGTACTCACGGAAGGATCTTCCGCGCCAAGTTCCTCTCGCCATTTTTCCAGAGATTTAAATATTAAATTCCAATTTATACTTTTCATGAATAATTAAATTTAACTCTCTAATAAACACTGGGCGAATACTTCGATCGCTTTTCCTTTTCCGATGGGACCCAGTCCCTCAGAAGTTTTACCTTTTATAAAAACACGTTCTATCGTAACTTCTAAAACATCCGCAAGCGATTGACGTATAACTTCCCTATAAGGAAGTATTTTAGGTTTTTCACAGACTATAACGCAGTCAAGATTGACAAGTTTCCATCCTGATTGTTTTACACGCGAATATACATCTTGTAAAAGTTTCATTGAATCGGCGCCTTTCCATTTAAGCGAAGAAGGCGGAAACAATTCGCCTATGTCGCCGAGAGCGCTGGCGCCTAGAAGCGCGTCGCAGACTGCATGCGCAAGAACATCGCCGTCTGAATGGCCTTCTTCGCCTTTCGGATACGGTATCTCTATACCGGCAAGAATAAATTTTCGTTTAACTTCCAATCTGTGGAGATCGTACCCAATGCCGATTCTGATCATTATTTTACCAATGCTACGCCTGGAAGAGGGCGAAACGCTTTAAAAGACATATATTTAAACGGATGTATATCTAAGGCGTTTGGAAACCATCCGTCCATTTCGCCTGTGTCAATAATATTCAACGCGGGGTTATAAAAAATCGGCAGTACGGCTCCCCTGTCCAGCAAAAGTTTTTCTGCTTCCGCGAGCGTCGCAAGACGGGTCGCTCCTTCTTCTACCATTGATCTTTCGATTAACGCTTCATAATCAGCGTCATCAAGACGCGAATCGTTCAAGTTTGAATCGCGCCTCCACATTTGCAGAAACGCGTAAGGATCGGCAAAATCTCCGATCCAAGTTGTCGAACCAATGGTAAAATTGTCTTCCTTCATGGATTGGAAATATCGATCGTAGGGAATAACTTCTACACGAACGTTTATTTTGAGTTTTTCTTTCCACGCCCTTGCCATTAACGAACCGACACGCTCCGCGTCGCGCGAAGGCGTTAGGCGAATAACAAGCTCCGGCGTTTGCACACCGGCGGCATATCCCGCTTCGGTCATTAATTTTTCCGCTTCTTCATAATTTGTTTCTGATATTCCTTCGACTTCGGGATACCCGATCACAGGGAAAATTAAAGTTTCGGCGGGCAGGTAGTAATTACTGCGTATCTCTTCCCACGGTAACGCGAGAGCCATTGCGCGGCGCACTCTGTGATCGTTCCACGGTTTTTCAGAACTGCGGATAAAATAATAATGTGTAGCAAACATTACATTCACCTGAATCCCGGAACGATCGGTTAAAGCTTCGACATTAACATCGCCTGAAATCCAACGGGCTTCGCCTGAGTTCCAAAGATGAGACGCCTGATCCGCGTTCGCGGTAAATTTAATAATTATTTTATTAAGCGCAACTCTTTGATAATCCCAATAATGGTGCGTTTTTTGCATCTCGATAATTTCATCATTCATAGACGTAATTCGGTACGGACCGTTTGTTACAGGAGGCGTCCAGTTTTTTTCTTCTTTTTGCGGACTCCAATTTGATTTATTAATCATTGATGAATGAATCGGGCTGAATGAATGGTGGCAGAGCATAGCGGGGAAGAACGACGCGGGTGAACTTAATTTAATTACAAGCGTTCTTTGATCTTCGGCGGTAATTCCAACATTATCGGAATTCTTTTCCGAACCGTTTCTGTATTCGCGCGCTCCTTTTATTACGTCAAAAAAACTTGAATACGGAGATTCGCGTTTGGGATCAAGAAGGGAAAGCCACGCCGCTTTAAAATCATCCGCGCGAACAGGATCACCGTTTGAAAAACGCGCGTTTCGTCTTATTGTAAAAGTCCATTGCATTTTATCTTCAGACAGTTCCCACTTTTCAGCCAATGCCGGAACCGGTTCCAGCGAAAGCGGATGGTAGGAAAAAAGCCCTTCATATAACGCGGTAAAAATCTGCGCTTCGCTTGCAAAATAAGATTTTCTAAAATCCAATTCCATTTCGTGTGTAGAAAAAGCCACTGTAAGTTCTTCCGTGTTGATATTCCCCGGACGCATCTGCGCGATGTCACCGTCAGACGGAGTAACCGGCACATCCTGAACCTGCGAACTTTGACAAGCAGTAAATATAAAAACTAATAATAAAAGAAAGAAGCAGTTCTTTACATAAATCATATTACAATTATAGCAGATATTTTATATAAATTCAACTCATAATTTACGCCGCGAACCGCATAAACTGTCATTAACTTATACAACAATATCGAAGCGCGAGTTCGCGATAAAAATATTTTTATTTTTCTTTGTATATCACCCTGTAGTGCGCGGAGGTCATGTCTATTCCGCTTTCTTTAAAACCGTTTTGAATGTTTTCGTACAGCATGGTGTATATACTGGGAATTTTGCTTACATCTTTCGTATAACAGTTAATCTGATAACATGCGTAAAAATCATCCAGTTTTGTCTGAAGCACAAACGGTTTAGGTTTTTTTTGAACATAATCAGTCGCTAAAGCCGCGTTGATTAAAACATCATGAACCGTCTGCCACGGCGTTGAATAGCCAAAGGTTACTTCCGTATAAATTATCAAACCTTCTTCGTCTTCATCGGAAGACGTATTGTAGTTTACAATATTGGAATTTAAAATTGTCAGATTCGGAAATGTTACATATTCATTTTTATGCGTTTTTACTCTTACAACCATATGGTTTTTTTCTACAACAAAACCTGTTGTATCAATGATTTTTACACGATCTCCGATTTTAAACGGACGCATGTAAGTAATTACAAGCCCTGCGACAAGGTTTCCGATTGCGCTTGTGGAACCCAAAGAAAAAATTATACCGACAAAAACGGAAACCCCCTGAAACGCCCTTGAATCAGAACCGGGCAGATACGGATAAATAATTGCGACTGTAAACGCCCATAACAGCACCTGTAATATCCTGTAAGTAGGCGCCGCCCAATCAGGATAAAACCCCGAGAACTTTAATTTACCCTTCTCAAGCTGATTTGCAAAATATTTTAAACCTTTTAAAATGTAGCGCGTAACAATAACAAATATAATTACTTTTATAAGATTTGGAATATACATTACAACGCCGATAACAATATCTCTTATCGGACTTAAAATATATCCTAACAGCATTGTCGCAAAATTCTTTGTAGTATGAAAGAAACTAAAAACAAACGGGATTGTAAGAAGAAGAATTATAGCGGTTACAATATATTTAAAAATCCGCAAAAAAACTTCTATAACTTCAATTACCTGATTGGAAGAAAGAACTTTATATTTATGAAAATATAAAGGTTTAATTTTATCTTTTCCGGCATTATTCTCAAGCTTGTTATTAATTCGCTTAAACAGGAACCAAATAAGCCATATTACAAGAATCTGTACGGCAATTATCGCAAGAGCAATCCCAAGCCTCTGCAAAAAACTCAACTTCCCGATGGATTCGCTCCACATGTATTCAAAACGAACGGTTTTAATCCAGCTTGCGGATGTTACAGCGTCGGTATCGGCGCTTTCTGAAACAGTTTCCGCGCTCTCAGGAACATTTTCCGTTATCTGAACTGTTGTGTCAGATTCTGATTCTCCGCTGTCCTGAGCTGAAATAAAAACAAAAGGAAGCGATAAAAGAAAAATAAATAACAGATTTCTCATATAATTTAATTATACGAGAGATCTGTTAATTAAGATAGTGACAAAATTTTACAAAAGAGAGAATGCTACCGTTACCCCGATAAACACAATTGCGACAGTCGCCGCGAGAGTAATTAAAAGATTAAAAGACGGACCTGTAGTATCTTTTAAAGGATCGCCTATAGTATCGCCGATAACGGCTGATTTATGGCAGTCGCTGCCTTTGCCGCCGTGTTTTCCGCCTTCAATGTATTTCTTTGCGTTATCCCACGCGCCGCCCGCCGTCAGCATGAACACAGCCATCGCGAAGCCGGATACAATTAAACCTGTTAAGAATCCGACAACGCCCGCAGGTCCGCAAACTAAACCGACCGCAATCGGAGAAATTATCGCAAGCAATGACGGCCAGATCATTTCTTTCTGAGCGCCTCTTGTGCAAAGATCAACGCACTTCGCGTAATCGGGTTTTGCGGTGCCTTCCATTAAACCGGGAATTTCTTTAAATTGCCTTCTGACTTCTTTAACAACATTCTGCGCCGCGCGGTGTACCGCTTTTACTGTAAGCGCGGCAAACATAAATGTAAGCGCGGCTCCGAAGAACAATCCGACTAAAACAACAGGATTTTTTATAACATCCAAAAATAATTCGCCGTCTTTTAACATTCTCATTTTAGACGGATCTGTAATCGCGGCGTTTAAAATTGTAATTTCAGCGACATTCTTATAAGACACCAAAAGAGCGAGGGCTGTAAACGCCGTCGATCCAATCGCAAAACCTTTTCCGGTAGCCGCGGTTGTATTTCCAAGCGAATCAAGAGCATCTGTTCTTTCGCGGACTTCTTTTGGAAGTTTCGCCATTTCGGCGATACCACCTGCGTTATCTGCAACAGGACCGAAAGCGTCAGTCGCGAGAGTTATACCAAGCGTTGCCAGCATTCCAACGGCGGCAATACCGATACCGTAAAGACCTCTGTTAAAACTTGCCATACCGTCGTTGATAAGGAAGCATCCCATAACTGAAATCGCAATTGTAAGAACAGGCCATGTCGCAGATTTTAAACCAAGCGATAAACCGCCAATCATCATCGTTGCTGTACCCGTTTCGCTTGACTCGGCAAGTTCGCGCGTCGGCTTGTAATGATCGGAAGTGTAATACTCGGTAAAGAAACCAAGTATAACACCTGAAATAATTCCAATAATAATCGCAAAGAAAATTCCCCACGCGTTCTGCGCCATTACTCCGCCTTCAAGACCTGCAACAAAATGAGTAAGTGGCAAAGCGGCGGCGGCGGAAAGCCCTGCGGAAAGCCATGTTCCCATGTGCAATGAACGTAACAAATTTTTCTGAGTCGCACTCTCCTTTGTGCGCACAAAAAATGTGCCAATAATGGAAGTAATGATACCGATAACAGCCATCAGAATAGGCAAAAGGAGACCGGCTGATTCATATCCGGCCGCAAAACCAAGCGCGAACGTCGCGACAATCGCGTTGCTGTAAGATTCATAAAGATCGGCGCCCATTCCGGCGACATCACCGACATTATCGCCTACGTTATCTGCAATAGTCGCAGGATTTCTCGGATCATCCTCAGGGATACCGGCTTCAACTTTGCCGACAAGATCCGCTCCTACATCCGCAGCCTTTGTAAAAATACCGCCGCCGACACGCGCGAACATCGCCATTGAAGCGACGCCCATTCCAAAACAGATCATAGTTTGCGCAATATCCGCAGTTTCAGCGTGGAAGACATGAACAAGAACCAGATACCATGCCGTAACGTCTAAAAGACCGAGACCGGCAACCGTAAAACCCATTACAGTCCCCGATGAAAACGCCACTCTAAGCCCTCTGTTAAGTCCGTGTTGAGCCGCGTTCGTAGTGCGCGAATTGGCAAGGGTCGCGATTTTCATACCTATAAAACCGGAAAGGCCTGTAAAGAAACCGCCGATTATAAACGCGAAAGGAACAAAGGGACTGACAAAACCCTTTGCGCCGAATATTTGCGGAATGAACGCAAGCGCTCCTAAAACAACAAACATTATACAAAAAAACCATGTAACGGTTGTGTACTGACGCTTTAAATAAGCGCCGGCTCCTGTTCGTATAGCGCCGGCGATTGATTCCATGGTTTCATTGCCTTTGGGATATTTAATTACCTTAATACCTTGTACTAACGCAAATCCAAGCGCAATAACAGCGCCCGCTATACCCAGCCAGAAAAGATATTCCATCATATTGATACTCCTGTGTGTTAATTAATTCAATACAAAATAATGTTTAATGTCAATATAGAGACAAATTTACACATCTATGGTACAATCCTCTTATGTACGCAGGATTTTATTCACTCGGCGCAGCCGAAGAAGTTACAGGTTCCAAGCATGTACTTGAGATTGACGGGCAGAGTTATCTGATCGATTGCGGCGCTTTTCAAGGCTCCAGAGCCGAAGCGGATCGAAAAAACAGAGAATTCGGCATCGCGGCGGATCGTATCAACAGTGTCATTTTAACGCACGGACATCTTGATCACTGCGGTCTGTTGCCATTGCTTACCCAGCGCGGATATAACGGGAATATTTACGCCACTCCGGCATCAAGGGATATCGCAAGTCTTATAATGATGGACTCCGCAAATATCCAGGCGCGTGACGCAAAATATTTAAAAAGCCAGGCGCAAAAGAAGGGCGAGAAATTCGACTGGACGCCGTTATTCAGCGAACAGGACGCGATCAAAGCTGTCAGTCAGACAATCGGAGTTTCATATAACAGACCGATGTATATCGATGACGGCATAAGCCTTGAATTCTATGATGCGGGACATATTCTCGGTTCAGCCATCGCTTCGATAAAAATCAAAAAAGGCGGCGAGGAATTAAACATTCTTGCAACAGGCGATTTGGGACGCAAAGGCAAACCGATCATCCGTAACCCGGCGATACCGGAAACAACGCCTGATTACATCATCCTTGAAAGCACATACGGCGACCGCAGGCACGACTCCACCACCGAGGCTATCGACAAACTTGCAACAATGGCAAAACGCACTATCGAAAAAAAAGGTAAAATTTTAATTCCTTCTTTCGCGATTGAACGCACGCAGGAGCTTGTTTACTATTTCCACCTTCTTGTTGACGACGGCGTAATTCCCGAAGTGCCGATCTTTGTCGATTCTCCGATGGCGACTAACGCGACAACTATTTTCCAGGTGCATCCTGAATGTTACAGCGAGGAAATAAAGGAAGCGTTTATAAAACACCATAAAAATCCGTTTGGTTTTAACAGCCTTCATTTTACGACAAGCGTTCAGGAATCAAAAGCGTTAAACGATCATAAAGGTCCGTTAATAATAATTTCCGCGGACGGTATGTGCGAAGCGGGACGCATCCAGCATCACCTTATGCACAATATAGAAGATCCGAATACAACAATAATGACTGTCGGTTACATGGCGGAAAATACTTTGGGACGGCGCATTCGTAACCGCGAAAGCGAAGTAAAAATTCACGGCGACTGGTACAAAGTTAAAGCGCAGGTTGAGGAGATCAACGCTTTCAGCGCCCACGCTGATTACCATGAAATGCTTGAATGGCTGCAGGCCGTAGACACATCAAAATTAAAGGGTATTTTCCTTGTTCACGGCGAGAAAAAGTCGCAGAACTTCCTGAAAAAATATCTGGAAGAAAACGGCTACCCGAATGTTGAAATCGTGAAATACGGAAAAACATACGAATTAAATTGAATAACCGCTTTACGTCGTCTGCGCAGGTTTTTGAATGGCTTTCGTCATACATTAACCTTGAACGCGGACAAAAACCAAAAAGTTTTCGCATTGATAGAATGGAAACCTTGGCGCATTTTTCCGGGCACCCGGAAAAATGCGCTCCTTCCATTCATGTCGCAGGATCAAAAGGCAAAGGCTCTGTCACAGGCATGCTGGCAAGTATGCTTACAAGCGCCGGTTTTCGCGTCGCGCGTTATATGTCGCCTCATGTTATCGATATACGCGAACGGATTTGCCTGGGAGATTCATACTTTAAAGAAGAGATTTACTGTTCCGCAGGCGATGAACTTAGGCGCGTAATAGAGGAACTTCTTCCGGCTGCCGTAAAATCTCAAGAGTCAACAGCGGCGCTTTTTGATCCTGCCGCTCCTGACGGATGCGAGCCGACATTCTGGGAACTGTTAACACTTTTGTTTTTCCTGTGCGCAAGAGAAGCAAAATGTGATGCAATGGTTGTGGAAACCGGTATGGGCGGCAGGCTGGATTCAACAAATATTCTTGATCCTGTTGTAAGCGTAATTACCTTAATTGAACTTGAACACACTTCTTTTCTTGGAAACACAATTGAAGCTGTCGCAGGCGAAAAAGCCGGGATAATAAAACAGGGTAAACCGATAGTAATCGCAAAACAAACAGACGAAACACTAAAGCAGGTTTTGGAAGTCTTCCAAAAAACAGCCGGTGAAAAAAACTGCTCTCTGTTTTATCTGCCTGATATAGCCAAACAATCAAATATAAAAATAACAACACAAAACACAACCTTTAACATTGCTCTGCATAACCTCAGCGAGCCGATGTACCCTCCATGTGAAATTATTGGATTACATGTCCCTGTACCCGGCAAAATACAGGCGGAGAACGCCGCTCTTGCGGCTTTTGCGCTTAAAATTTTTATGGATAAAATAGTACACAGAGAATACGGAAAAACACGAAGAAGCGATTGGATTGAGGCTGTCAGGCAAGGACTTAAAAATTTAAAAATACCAGCGCGTTTTGAAAAAATTTGCGAAGAACCGGTTTTTATTATTGACGGAGCGCATACTCAGGAGAGCCTCGATTTATGCGTTGAAACTTTTTCATCGCTTTACTGCAAAAGCGCGAACGGAAATAACCGCGGCGGCGTTTTAATTTTTGGATGCGCCGCGGACAAAGACGCAGCGGCGATGGCGCGTATCGCTCATCCGCATTTTGAAAAGATATTTATCACAACACCCGGGAATTTTAAGGTTAGCGATCCCGAGAATGTTTATAAAATATTTACGCAGATCGCAGGACAGGAAAAGATCACGCTTGTGAAAGATACGCAGGAAGCTGTCAGACAGGCAATGATATTCGCAAAGAATCCCCACAGAGACGCGCAAAAGCGCAGTAAAAAAGCCGGTTCCGCGCTTCCAATTTTAGCGGCCGGGTCTTTTTATTTAGTATCGGAAATCAGAAAATTATTTTATCATTCGTTAAATGATTTACCTGATGAATGATTTTTGCAGCCGCTCAATTTTAAATGTCAGAACTTAAACTGTCTGGCGCGTAACGCCATCCTTTTGACGCCATTTTTTTCGCGATGTATTCGCTTACTGTTTCGTATGGGCCTGAGCAATACCATTTTGTATATTTATCCTTTCCTTCCATAACAGCGATTAGCGAACCTGCGCTGCGGAAAGACCGGTGGCAACATGTTTCGTCAGGGTCATCTTCGTGATACCAACTGACGTTTGCCATAGAAGACCATAATTCACGGCCGAAATTTTCGTTTTCTCTTAACCGTTCTGTAAAAAGTTCGCGGAAATCATCGTCAAATTTACGGTCAAAATCATTGTAATAATCGTACTCAACCGTTTCTACACGTTCCGACATTTCTTTCTCATAACCTTTCATGCAGGGATCGATACCATTTGTATGTCCTGTTGTTATGTTGGCGGCTTCCCTGCATCCGCAGTCGCATATTGATATATCCATACAGTGACTGCATACTTCAGGGATGTAATTACTTGCCGCGAATATATTCCAATAATCAACATCGTGTATTAACGGCTGGTTAAAAATATGGCCTACTTTTCGCGGCGAATGGTTGCAGGCTCTTATACTTCCCGAAGGGTCTACGACAAAAAATCTTTTTGCGGCAGCGCATAAAAATCCAATGTTTAAATGTTCGTACAAGTGTTCGTATTTTTTAAGAACGCAAAAAGGAATTTCAGTTCCGGCACCGCCATACCTTCCTGCCTTTGCAAGAACCTCCTCGGCAGTGTCCAACATTCCCCTGATTTGATCATGGGTCAGTGATAATTCATCCTGATAACATACGCCTCTTCCGCCGATTAAAAAACGGTTTAAAAGCAGAGTGTCCGCTCCGGCGATAAGAGCGTAAGAGAGAGTTTCGCGTAACTCATGATAATTAATATTAGTTACTGTAACATTAGCTGTTGTCTGCACTCCCTCCTGTTCGGCGCGTTTAAACCAATGAAGCACACCGAGCGCGTTATCAACGCCTGTGTGTTTTTCAAATGTGTTAATTCCCGGCAGGGAAAGTGAAAGATGAACTTTGTACTTTTTAAAAAGAGAAAGATATTCTTCGTTCATCGCAAGACCGTTGGAAATTACTACGATGTATCTGCCTTTATTAAAAACATTTTTTTCGCGGATATAAGCGATAATTTCAGGCAGTTCAGGTTTTAAAAGCGTCTCACCGCCGGACAACGAAAGGCTTTGAACGCCGTTTTGTTCCAGAATATCCATGGCTTTTTTCCATTCGGATAAATTTAGCTCTTCGCCTTTTTCAAATTTCGGGTAACCATTTAAATCAACTTCCTGGAAGTTTCTACCATCCGGACCCGCCGGAAGTTCCCACGGACAGGAGCAATACAGGCATTTGTGATTGCACTTGTATGTAAGCTCAAGAACAGCGGTTTTTGGCAGTGACGGAATATCAGACAGAACGGTTTTACCTCTCATCATTGTCCTCTCTACTTTCTAAATTTTTCAGCCCGTGGCGCATAACACGGCGGAGGGATAGGCGAAGGATATTTAACATCTTTGTCTTTATCATCATCATCTTCGTCATCGTCGTCGTCGTCATAAGAATCAAAATCGCTTTTTAAATCGCTAGGACCCATATCGTAACACATGGCTGCTTCAATTGGATCAATTTCCTTATGCGGCAAATTTTTTAAATCATCATCTAATTCTTTGCCGTTACAATACGGACATTCCGCCAATTTTGATTCGTAGACATGTCCTTTAGAGCATTTTTTAAAATCATTCATCACTCGCCTCCTTTAAAAATCACTTGGACCTCTCATATAACAATCCGCCATATCCTTTAAAATATCTTTATTAATTTCAGGTTTTTTAGGCAGTTTCTCCAATTCATCATCTACATTCTTGCCGTTGCAATACGGACATTCTTCCAATCCCGATTCGTACACATGCCCTTGAGAGCATTTTTTAAATTCACTCATCTTTTCCTCCATTGCCGTCAAATAAACCTAATCTGCCGCCGACTGTAAAGCGGAATAAATCCGCGAAACTGTCAAATTCTTCCATTAATTCACGGCTTGAAAATTCCAGAACTTCGTATTTCCTGGTTTCTATGTTGTATGTGTAATAATCGTCATCCGCGATTCCCAATAAAACTTTTTCATCTAATTCAAATCTGTCGTTAAATTCGTCATTCGTTGTGACTAAATCCATTATTTTAAAACCATTTGGATCATCAATACAACTGACTTGATCCGTGCTGTAAAATATAATTCCATTCCACGCTAGTCCATTGTTCTTTTTAAGAAAATCAATATATCCTTGCGGCAACGGTTCCAAACCAATATCTGTCAGCATTTTTTGGCATAGAGATATATCGTCTTTACCTGCAGGACGGGCAATCATTGAGCTGTTGTCTTCGTTTAATATATCTATAATTTCGTCAATTATATCAATTTTTTTCATTTCAACGACCCTCCATGTACAATTTATATTATTCTATATTATTTTAATATTCTTTAGCAATATTGTATTTCAAAAACAGTCTCTTTGGTTTTGGGGTTATAAAAAACATAAACCAAGCCGCAGTCCACCCAATGCAATCCGGCTTCGTCTTCTGAATCAAGCTGGAATAAAAGCTGGAAATCTTTGTCTTCGGGAGTACCGTCACCTTGAAGCCAGTTGGGATAACCGCCTAACTTTGTTATTAAATCTTGATCGCAATTAAGTTTTTCCGCGACAAAATTATAGCTGTCAAAGTTTTTCTTTTTACTTTCCCCGTCAAGTTTTCCGCAAAGCATTTCTATTAACTTATCATTTTCTTCTGAATACTCCCAACAAGGCAAGGATTTTACCGCTTTATATTCTATTTCGCAATAAACTTCCGGGTCCGGCGCAACACCTTCCGGTGCTTGTATAATAATGCTATTTTCAAAATCCAGGTTTTCATATATTTTAACAAGCCAGCCGTTTCCGTGTTTATAACCAATACGAACATTATCTTCTGTATATGTTTTATATGAAATCGGAGAATTTTCATAATCATAATAGAATTGCAAAAGTTTTATATTGGAAGGCATATTGATATTCCCTGTGTTAAAAATTTGAAATATCAGTTCAAATTGATCTCCTTCTCTAATCGAAGGCCACTTTTCGCCTTTTTCAAAATACGGCTGCCCGCGGAAATGAGACAACAAATGACTGTTTGCAGGTATTGTGTCTTTTCTTGTTAAAATTAATTTTGTGGCGTCCTTTACCGCGGGTTTTATCAGATTTTCCAAATCTTTAATAGTTTTTAAGTTTAGCTCTTCCAGTAATCTATCACGTTTTTTCCAATAGGCTGCATTCTGCATGGCGCGCTTTTTATCGCCGTCTCTCTGGGATTCCTTTGATCCATAACCCTGTTCTGCGGCTTTATCTTTCCAATAGTTATATCGTTCAGGATTATACTCAAAGCCGTTGAAAGTTCCCATAAAACAGCTTGTTACTCTGAATTGCGCTTCCGCCAAGCCCTGCTGCGCCGCTTTTAAAAACAACTGCCCTGCCTGCTTGCGATCCTGTTTAACGCCGTAACCTGAGTCGTAACATTCCCCTAAATAAAGCTGCGCTTTCGCGTAGTTTTGTTCCGCCGCTTTTGAGAACCACAGAAAAGCCGCATCATAATCCTGTTCAACACCATCGCCAAGATAATAACACAGCCCCATTTCAAACTGCTCAGCAGCGCCTCCGGTATTCATAGCCGAAGTCAACCTGTTGATATGTTCCTGTGTATAATCGCAAACAATGCAAAATTGTTTTCGTATTCCTTTTACGCATAACCAGCAGAAAAATGAATTAAATTTATCATTCACCATTATTTTAACCCCATAAATTTACCATGTTCCCAATTTCCTTCTTCTACCTTGCCGTCGGCGTAAGTCTTTTTTCCCTTCCCATGATACATACCTTCAATAAAATCGCCTTCGTAAATATCGCCGTCTGCCGATGTCAATTTTCCTTTTCCGTTGTATTCGTTGTCGGTAAAATCTCCTTCGTATACATCACCTTTTCCTGATGTGTATTTTCCCTTGCCGTTTAATTTGCCGTTGATAAAAACGCCTTCGTAAACTGAGCCGTATGCTGATGTATATTTTCCGATGCCGTTGTATTTACCATTTGCGAATTCGCCTTCATATTCTCTGCCGTCGGGGAAGGCAAGTTTTCCCTTACCGTTGAATTTATCGTCGGCGAAATCGCCTTCGTACACTCCGCCGTTAGGGAATCGCAGTTTTCCTTTACCGCATTTCTTGCCATCGATATATTCGCCTTCGTAGACAGGACTGTCTATGGAAATATTTTCCGCAGACGGATTATACATTTCTCCGTTATGAATCCATGTTCTATCCATTATGTGCCCATGATAACGCTTTAACGGCGGCTTTAGGATAGGTCTTTTCATTTTAAAACGACCGAACTCCCAATTTCCTTCCTCTACTTTACCGTTGGCGTAAGTCTTCTTTCCCTTCCCATGATACATTCCTTCAACAAAATCACCTTCGTAAATATCACCGTTAGCGTATTTTTTAATCCCTTTACCGTACATCTTACCTTTAATATAATCGCCTTCGCATACAACATTGCCGTCTACTATTTCTTTTCCTTTACCGTGCAAGTCATCGCCAACCCAATCGCCTTCCTGAATCAAACCGGAAGACCATGTTTTTATTCCCTCGCCGTTTTGCTTGCCTTCCGCAAAATAGCCTTCATAAACAAATAATATATCTCCTCCATATTTATAAGTATATTTTCCTTTACCTGATTTTTTACCTTCCGCGAAATCACCTTCATAAATTTTACAGACAGAGCGTTCTTCGATCTCTTTAAAGGTATATGTCATTATTCCTTTGCCGTGCATTTTATCATTAACCCAATCACCTTCGTATACATTTTCGTATTTCCATTCATCTATGAACAAACTTTTACCTTTACCGTGGCGTTTACCGTCAACTATATCGCCTTCGTAGTAACCTCCGTTTTCAAATGTTAGTTTTTCCATAATATTAGTCTTCATCCTCTGAATCATATTTAATCTGAGTCCTCAATTCATCGGGAATATATTCAATCGCTTCGCCGCCGTCATAATCATCGCCGTCCCCGTCGTAATAATCATCGTGAAAATCATTATCTACGGCAAGCTGGCAGAGTTCCAATGTTTTTAATTTTTTAGGAACATATTGAAGCGCTCTGCCGAAATTTTCTACAGCCATACGGCATAATTCAATTGTTTTTAATTTTTCGGGAACATACGCAAGCATACAAGCAAATTGCTCTACCGCAATAAAACAGATTTCGGCTGTTTTGTGTTCATCAGGAATGTAAGAAAGCGCACGTTTGCTTTCTTTAAGCGCAGTAAAACATAATTCCTTTGTCCATGCTTTTTGTGGAATAAACTCTATTGCGTTATTGTATTGCCTAACTGCAGTAAGGCATAGCTCCTCCGTTATAAACTTGTCAGGAACCCATTTAAGGGCATAGCCGCGTACCTTCATCAATGCAAGATAAAGTTCGTATGTTATAAACTTTTTTGGAACAAACTTGAGCGCAGGAACACTGTCAAAGCCGACATATCCCGAATTTATCGCCGCAAAACACAGTTCTTTTGTTATAAATTTTTTAGGAACATGTTCAAGCGCTTCACCATCTTTTTTTACCGCAATCTGACATATTTCCTCTGTCTTAAATTTATCAGGAACCCATTGAAGACAATTGCCGCCAAAGTTTTTGCTCTTTACTGCCATGAGACACATTTGCGCGGTCTTAAGTTCATCGTGAACATCACATAACGCCTGCCCGTTTGATTTAACCGCCGCGTAACACATTTTCGCTGTTTTGAATTCTTTAGGAACATATTCAAGCGCATAACTGCTGTGCTTAACAGCCGCATTGCATATTTCGGGTGTAATTTGTTTTATAGGAATGGCCTTAAGCATCCACCGGTTTTGACTTACCGCTTTTATTAAAAATTCTTCTGTTTGGAATTTCGCGGGAACAAATTCAAGAGCGGTGGTACATTGTTCTACAGCCGCAAGACATACTTCTTCTGTTTTTAACCTTTCAGGAACAAGGTCAAGCGCTCTGCCGTTTTGTTTTACTCTTTCCAGAGCGTTTTTTTCTGTAAGTATTATTTCAATCATGTATAACAATTACCTATAAAAATTAAATCGGCGGAGGAGAATACGGCGTTGTATCTCCCGATCTTAGCATTATCCATTTGTATGAAATGAAAGACAGATAATCTTTATTCGGCGGTTGCTTATCGCCTTTAAAACCCGGTAGGGCAGTTACTTTTTCTATCAATTCCGCGTCTTCCATTACTACCGGATTTCTGTTTGGATAAAGCTTATTTAGAGCAATCGCTATTTCACCGTAATCTTTCCAATTCATATAACCTCCATTCATTTTGTCTGCATATTATTACAGAAAGTTAAAACTTCTTTTTCAATCTCTGATAAATCACTAATGTTCACCATAAAATCCTCCTTTATTGAGCTAATAATTTATCCTTATCTTTAGGATATTGTTTCTTCCCTAATTCAGGATATGAACCCCATGTGTTTTCGTAATTTTTTGTTATCTCGATGTTACAGCTAAAGCAGTAATATTTTTCATATGAATGACCGTGATATGTATTGTATCTGTACGGAGTTCTTTCTGTTGACGTGCTTTGAGAACCGTCGGAATATGTTGTGGTCGTCTCTTTTACCGTCTCCCCGGATGTCTCTGTAACTTCATCCAAAAAGTTTTCGCTTTCGATCATGTCATAACCGTGCGGACAGCCGCATTCTGGACATTCTGTATCATTGGAATACTTACATTCATCAATTGAATTGCTCCATACTATTTGGATTACCATTATTCCTATTATCCACATTACCATCATTACATTATTAAACAGATGATACTTGCCGATTCCGTAGAAACCGGCGTCAAATATAAATAAATGTATTAAAAAACCCAAAGCCACAGAAATAAGAGCATATATAGCGACGTTTGCTAAAAGCATTCTATTTACATCATAGAATGCGCCGCTTACAGGCGATGATGCCGGCTCTCCTGTTTTTGACAGGTATCTGTTAAGCCATGGGAACTTTTCGCGTTTTTCAATATAATAATCAATTTGCTCATTGCGGTAGATTTTATTAAAATTTAACGCTCTAAGAAAATTTAAAAAATACAATAATACAAAAAATAATCCGATAACAACCAAACCAAGAGTGGTAAAATTCTTTACCGCCGGTTTTATCAGCGGCATGAATAATTTATCCTGAGCAAGCCAGCCCTTTTCACCATCATAAATCACTTCTAACAAGGTATCGTTCTTTGACAAGCCGCCTGTCAAAGAAACAGTCTTTCCTTTAGGAATTTCTTTTATAATATCTGCGTTAGGTGACACAGAAGACATGAGACTGCCTGAAGCGATTGTTTTAATGGTTCGATCCGTTCTTATAAGAATAAAACCGTTAGTACCGCCTTTCCATGTACTTTCTATATTATGATACTGAACCGTATAATCCTTTGTTTTATCGTTTTCTATATTTCTTGTTATGGTAACAAATGCTCCGCCCGGAATGTCTTTTACATTAACGGTGGGTTTAACCCTGCCAAACCGTACCTGCTTATGCGCTTTAATCTCTGCAAGTTTTTCCTCGGACGGCATAAACATTTCTCTTACAGAAAGCGGAAATGTTCGGTTATGTTCTATTCCTGCTGCATGAACAACATTGAAAATGCCTATAAGAGTAGTTAAAATAAATATGATTATCAAGGGCCAATGTCTCCAGATTACGGCAATAAATGAAACGATAATTGCGATACACATAACCGCCATTATATTTCCGGTATTATCGCTAAAGTAATCGTGAATCGCAGTTCCGATAAGCAGTTCATCTGCGGCTGCGTAAATAAACAGAGCTGTAAAAATCCCGAACACAAGGGAGAGGAAAAAAGTCAGCCCTCCATGCGTGCGATCGTTGTAACCGCTAAAACCGAGTTTGTTCATAATTCCTTCTTCATCGTAAGTCCAATACTTTCCATTGTTCATATAATCCTCCTTATTTTTATAGTTCGCTTATTCCTTTACCTCTGCCGCCCTTAACAGGTTTCTTTTTATTCTTTTCCCGCTCTTCCTGGTGTTTTTTAAACAATTTATTTTTAACTGCGTTGATAAGATCTTTTCTTTCAGGGGCTTCGATACTTTTTTTTACTTTATTTTTATAAAAGTTCACAGATTCCGCGTCATCGACATTAGACCTGAAAAACAACGTTTTGCAATGCGGGCATTTTGACAGTTCCGGCGTAAAATCAGGACAAAAAACACCTGACCTTAAAATGTCGCCGTCAGAATAATATTTGCTGGAGCTTACAGTATAACTTGTCCATGTTGTCATCTGCATTTTTTTTCCGCACGACGGGCATATGTAAATAACAGGATCTCCAATGTCCATAATTTCCTTTTTATTCCTCGTTCTTCTTAATCGCCTGTCTTACTTCTTCAGCTTCATTTTCAAAACCTTCATACGACTGGTAAATTTTAAGAGCTTCATTGAAATATTTACAAGCGTTTTTCTTGTCTTCTTTCGCTTCATAACAGCCGGCAATATAAAAATATGAAAGAGCCGCATCAGGATTATCCTTTCCGGAAAAAACAACCTTTACATCCATTCCTTTATTAAAATTATCAAGAGCGGCGTCGTATTGACCAAGACAATAATTAGCGATTCCAAGATTATTATAAATATCTCCTGTTTCCGGGGTTTTTTCTTCGCGGGTTTTGATTCGTATATCCAGAGCTTTACCGCAGTAATCTATCGCTTTTTGAAATTCATTCAAATCGTTATAACATGAACCTACATCATTATAAATGTCAGCCGCTTCGGTGTTATCTTCTCCGCGGAATTTAATTATTGTTTCTAATGCTTTTTTATACCAATCTATGGCTTTATTTTTATCGGCTTCGACTCCTACTCCCTGTTTATAACATATGCCTAAATAACACTGGGCGTTAGAATAACCCTGAGCCGCCGCTTTTTCCAGCCATTCCACGGCTTTCGCGTAATCCTGCACAACGCCTTTGCCTTGCATATAACTGACAGCAAGTTTAATTTGACTTTCCCCGTCGCCGCTTTCAGCAGCTTTTTGACATTCCTCCGTATCGACAGCATTATTTTCATCTTTCGCTTGTTGAATTTTTTCATCGGCAGAATCTTTTTGTACCGGTTTAAGATCTGATATTTCTTTTTTAATCTCTTCGGCTTCTTCTTCGCGGTTTGTATGCGAATACAGATCAGCCAGACAATTCAAAGACCATATCAGAAGCGGTGTATATTTTTCAGGATTGGTCTGCGTAAGTTTTCGTCTGATTGCTAACGCTTCTATACAGCTATCCTCCGCTTCTTTATAACAGCCTGTATCTTTCTGTAAAACAGCGTAACTATTTAACGACCACGCGAGATCCGGCAAGTACGACTCGGGATTTGTTTCCGCCAATTTCCGCCTGATACTTATTACTTCCGTATAGTCAGCCTGCGCTTCATCGCGTTTATTTGTATCTCTTTTAAGTCCGGCTAAATTATTAAGCGACATTGCTGCCTCCGGCAAATACGCGTCGGGATTAATTTCCGCAAGTTTTCTGTAGATAGCTAGAGCTTCCGTAATGTTGTCTTCGGCTTCCTTTAAACGATTTGTATCTCTTTGCAGAACAACCAGACTGTTCAGCGACCACGCCAGAACAGGCAAGTACGCGTCAGGATTTTTATCCGCAAGCTTCCGCCTGATATTTATTGCTTCTTTTAGACTTTCTTCGGCATCTTTATAATTATTGGTTTCTTTCTGCAAAACGGCAAAACTGTTTAAAGACCATGCGACAAAGGGTAAATATTTTTCGGGGTCCGCTTCCGCCAGTTTCCGTCTGATTTTTATTGTTTCTGTATAGTTGGCTTCCGCTTCATTATAACGGCTTGTATCTCTTTGAAGACCCGCAAGATTATTTAACGCTGATGCAACATCAGGCAAATAAGCGCCAGGATTATTTTCAGCCAGTTTTCTGTAGATAGCAAGAGCTTCTGTAATGTTGTCTCCGGCTTCTTTTAAGCGATTTGTGTCTCTTTGCAGAACAACCAGACTGTTCAACGCTCCCGCAACATACGGTAAATACTCATCAGGATTTTTTTCTGCCAATTTTCTGCATCTAAAAAGTTCTTTTGTAAATTTTTCAATCGCCAAACCGTGTTTTTTTTGCGTATGCAGGTAATTTGCGTAATCAACCAGAACTGTCATCTCCAGCCCCAATTTTTCCTGGAATTTTTCGATGTTCGCATAACATTTTTCTATTTCTTCAAAGCGCCTGACGTTCTGCGTATCCAGTTTAAGCCTGTCAATTTCTGCGAACAGTATGTTAATCTCCTGCATCGCGATATTTTTATTAGTTTCCATTTTCGCGGCGAGTAATTCATTCTCGTTCGCTATTGTTTTTAAATTGTTTATACTGCCTTCAGGGTCTAACACCCTTTTCGCTCTTTCCAACTCGCCGCGCTCGATACAATCAAGCGCTTTTTTTAACCTTGAATTGTATCCGCTTTCAAGCGTTTTTTTAGCGTAATTCTGGTACAGGGCAAGCGTGTCCTTTTCCATCGCCGTGATTTTATCCTGCTGTTCCTCAATCTCTTTTGTTAACGCGCTTATATCATCCCACAAATCGTTTTTTTCGTCTTCTTCAGCGTCGCGCAGCTCTTCGATATATTCTTCCCGTTTTGACTTATTGCGAAGAAGCTTTTTTTTCTCGTCCTGATAATCTTCGTTATTTAAAAAAGCGTCAAAATCAACAAGCCCGGAAACAGGGCGGCCGTTTATTTTTATTACCGGACAGCCGTGATTGTCAGTGTCCACTTCGTACGCAAAATCTTTTTCCTGCGCGCTCAGCCATACCATGAACTTCGCCTTAAGCGTGTCGTTATGGCTGAACTGCTCTACAAAGTGTTCGTATTCGCCGGAAGCGAACAGGCTGATGTTTGCGTCAGCCCCCTCTATCGAATTGTTAATAAAAATGTGGATAGCGGGATTTTCGCGCGTTTTCATGTAGTTCGCAATCGCCTGTTTTAATTTATCAAGCGGGTGTTCATCGTTTTTGCCGCCAAGAATTAATAAAAAATATTCGCAGGTATCAAGTTCGCTGCCGATTTTTTCTTTGGACAGCTCAAGAGCCTCGCAAAGTTCTTTCTCGCTTTTAAAAACAGAAAATTCTATCCCTTTGCACTGCGCGTTAAGCGAGCAGAGGAAGTCGCCGAAACGCGTTACGTCTTCTTCAACGTCCTTGCTGAAAGCGGCGAATATTTTTTTACCTGTCATTTCTCTTTACCGCCTGTCCTGCTGTTTCAGATAATATATCCATGTATTACTCCTGATATTTAATCCTGCTTTGTTTTATTTAAAATATTCACAGAATTGATTTGAATAAACTTGTCTGTTTCAGAAACCGCTATGCTGTTCGCGGTAAAGCGCGCCATAAGAATTTTAATAATCTTGCATTTTAGATCGTTAATATTTTCAAATGCGTCAATTTTAAAACTGCTGCCTAAATTTGTTTTCAATTCGTCAACATCAAACTCGCGTTTTTCCTGCCAGTCCTGAATAAAGCAATAAAGCTCCTGCGGCATTTTATTCTCATTATAGGAGGCTTTCGCGACATCGGCTTCTTCCAAAGTGAATTTGCCCGCTCTTGTACGGAACAGTACGATAAACACATCGGATTTAACAACTTGTTGATCATACTCAGTCTGCTTTCTCTCGCCTTTAAATGAAGGATCAAATATTTCCCATTTTAAAAGCCGCACCCTTACATCAGTGTCCAGCAGAATTGAGTTTATATCGTTAAAAAAATCACCAATATGTACGCGCACAAGTTCCAGCTCGGATGAAGACGCTAAAAATACTTTAATTTCAATTAAACCCATTTTTCCTTACCTGCCCGCCTCTTCATCATTTCCATAAGCGATTTCTAATGCCATCCTGGCAAAGCTGTGTTCGTCCGTCATTTCGATTTCTCCATAGTTGGAGTGTTTTTGCTCCGCGTTCCATTCGCCGAATACAAAGCAGGATTCCTCTGTCATGGGATTAACGGACATCTCGCAGGCATAATACGCGGCTTTTTGCCGATCTGCGGGAATTGCAATTTGAAGGCTTTCGGGCGGAACACTGCATTTAGGCAATGTTATGATAAGAACCCGCCTGCCTTCTGGACCGAATAAATACATATCAAACTGTTCTTCAGGAAAAGCCGGTTCGATGCTGGGATTTTCCATTGCGAAATATTTACACCGGTTGTACGCAAAAAACAAAAATCTTTGCATCATCTCAGGATCAGGAAGTATTTTTTCGTAAAATTCATTCAAGCCTTCAAAATACAATCTTGGTAATTCTCTGTGCGTAAGCAAGTAATTGAACGTCATTTTATACTTGCGTTCTTGTTGTGACGCGTATGCGCCGTCTATAATATCATCTTTTCCCATTTTGTCACCTCATAAAAATAAATTATAAATTCTCTTTATCTTCTTTTAATATAATTTCCATCGTTGTCTTTTTGCTTGCCGGTTAAAGCCAAAAATACATCAATAGCCCACCAAATCATTCCGACACCGCAGCCCATCGCGGCAATTTTTGCAAATCCCAACCCCGTTCTGCCGGCGTAAAAACGGTCTGCTCCAAATCCTCCAAGCACAATGGATAAGAATATAAGAAGACCCCAGCTTTTATTCGAGCCGGTATTGTAATTAGTGTATGTGGGACGGTTGTTGGACCTCGGATAAAAGGAAGAGGACGGAGGAGGGGGAGGCGGCTGGTTTTGATAGTTATGCCGGATTATGGTTCCGTCTCTGCCTATTGATATTCTTGGATTACTCATTTTTTATCCGTATCAAACTCGCTCATAAAAACCTCCATTTTATTTTAAGCGATTACATAATACATTCAACCTGTTCAGGTTGAACCCGCTAATACTTATCCCGGCGCGCCAACGCCAAAGCATTCGTCACAAACCCACTTTTCACTTTCGGAACAATAGTTAAAGTGAAAATGGGCTTCCAGATTGGATCTGTCAAAAGCGTTTTTGTGTTCCTGCGCCCAAACCATTTGACAGACTTCCTCGTTATCGAAGGAGGTAACCCCTCCTGATTCAAAGGGGATTACCGGACTTTTCCATTCACTGCCGCAGTTGTCGCAGAAAAAACTGAACGAAAACGCCTCCTTGCCGGAACGGTCGGTTACTTGTTTTGTAAGCGAATTAATCATGATAAGTTATATTTTTAACCAAATTTTTCATTTTGACAGCCTATTAAATCTAATAGGTTTGCCCTTTTTTGGCCATTTTATACCTATTAAATCTTACAGGTTTGCTCTTTTTGGGGGTCTGACAGCGTTTTATTTCTTGTATTTGACGAATAATTCAGACCGGCTTTGGATGCCCAGTTTCCGGTACAGGTTGGCGGTATGGAAGTTAACGGTAGGGTAGCTTATTTTAAGGATGAAGGCAATCTCTTTGGGAGCCATGCCTTTTAACAGCATGGTAAAAACCTCATGCTCTCTTTCTGTAAGTTCTAAATTCTCATTTACATTGATAGCGCCCGTTTCCTCAAGACCCTGGGAATATTCGGTCATATCCTTTAAATGAACTCCGTCCGTCCAATCCGCGGAAAACAGCTTTTTCTGTAAATAAGGAAGTATCAGGAAACAGCAAAAACTCAGAACAACAACAACGCTTAGAGCGATAACATGGTTTGACCCTTCATATCGATCAAAGGCCTGCGATAAAATACCGGAAATAAAAAAATATTCGATAAATAAAATAACGCAAAAGAGCCTGTACATTTTTATCGACTTGCTTTTTTTGATCGCGCCAAGGCACAGATAATAAATCAGGACATAACCTAAACCGTCGCCAAGCCCGTATAGGAGAGATCCCGTAAAACGAGCCGCGCCAAAATTATAACCGACGATAGTTATCCCCAAAAGCGAAAAGATAAAGAACATCGGCCATATGGAAAGCGCACTGCGGTTCCATAACAACATAAAAAAAGCAAGCAGTATAATTGACGAAAACTGGCCAAGCCCGTAGGGCATGCTGAAAATAATATTATCAGCGCTTTCGATATAATTGATCATACACATTATTGAGTAATAAACAATGTGAAGCCCTATCACCGTTCTGATTATCGGAAACTCGCTGCGGTTATCACTGCGGGTTTCACCGTTATCGGGAGCATCCGTTGTATCCGAATTTAACTCACTGCCGAATACAGGTCTTTTCAAAATACCGCCGAGCAGGAAAACCACAACAAGATAGAACTGCATTATCAGTATGCCGCCGTACGTTTTATAAACAACCTGAACAGCGGGAAAAGCCCTGTAGATTGTGTAATAAAGACTGTAATAAAAAAGTATCAGAGCCATGCCGGAAAGCCTTTCGATATTGTTCAGCTTGAAACAGAAAAAAGAAAACGCGCAGGCGGCGCAGATACCGTTAAAAAATTGGAAAGCCATGAATACCGCAAGTCTGGCAGTTTCGTCAGTAAGCAGTAATTGGAAAGGAAGCAATACGGCGCAGCAGACTGCCGCTATTTTAAGGAGAGGCAGAATAAACCATTTTGGTATAAATGCAAGTACGAGCCACCCAAGCCCCAGAGTGTAAAGCATCAGTTCGTAAGACTGTAATCCGGCAAATTCGATATTTAAGTTAAAATAACGAAAATCGCCCAAAATGACAGTGAGAGGGAAAATCAGCAAGAGGGGCCATACATCGCGCCTTACATTGCCGAGCGACAGCTCATCTCTTGTAATTAAAAATCTTTTAAAAGTAGAATCAAAGCCTAACAACAGCAGTACCTCATTAATTTTTAATCTTCCAGAAATTTTCCACTCTCTCAAATTTACAGGCAGGGAACGAAACCTGTCTTCCGTCATCATGTGAAAGCTTAATCTGGCAGGTAATTGGATTTACTTCCGTTATTCTCCATGATTCGCCGCTGTGGGAAATACGCATTCCTTCCTGCGGAAGATTGCGCTGCTGTTCAGAATAAAATCCGTATTCGTAGAAAAGACAGCATAAAAGCCGTCCGCACGGACCTGAGATTTTTACGGAATTAAGCGAAAGTTTTTGATCTTTCGCCATTTTAATCGAGACAGGTTTTAATTTATCGGAAACGCAGTGACAGCAGTATCCGCGTCCGCAGACTCCGAGACCGCCCGTTACTCTGGCTTCGTCGCGCACGCCGATCTGGCGCAGCTCTATACGCATTTTAAAAACGCTTACTAAATCTTTTACAAGTTCGCGGAAGTCTACCCTGTTTTCGGCGGTAAAGAAAAAGAGAATTTTAGGTTCTTCCAGCAGGTAATGAACAAGAACAAGTTTCATTTCCAGTTTATGGTTTTCTATTTTTTGCCTGCATATCTTAAACGCTTCGGCTTCAAGTTTTTCGTTATTACGGGATTTATCCATATCTTCCGCAGACGCGGTGCGCACTATCCACGCGATTTCCGAAACCGGAGGAAGTTTGCCCCGTACAGAGCCGATAACCTGCGCGAGATCGCGCCCGTAACGGGTAGGTACAATAACCATCGACTGCGGAGTTAAATTCTCTTCGCGGAAAACCGCAAGAAATGTTTCCTGCGAATACATAAGCCTAAGCCTGTAAATCGGCGTGTCCGGCGCAATCGATTCAATACCTGCCGCAGACCCGGTAATAACAGCCTGCTCTCTGCCGTCATCCTCCAGAGCGGAAATATCTTCTTCGTCTATATTGTCATACTCGTTATAATCGCTCACAATTTCATCCTATTGCATTAAGTCTATCAAAAGACCCTTGATCTCCTCAAGACGTGAAACAAGCTCCATCTGCCGTCCCTGACTGGAAAGAAGCATAGCCGCCAAATCTTCCAGTTTTTTATCTATCACCTGTATCTTAACATATTCTTTGTAATCCTGCGCTTCAGGAGTGCCTCTGCGTCCTTGAAAAGCGGGTTTGAATTTATTAGGAATACCGGCCTCAGTTTCCTTTGAAAAAGCGTTTTGCACTACATAATTGATAAAATTACGCACAGCCTGTTTATAACGCAATATCTCTTCGGGGAACGGCCTGCTCTTTAACCTGTCGCCGGTATCGCGCACTTCGTCCATCAAAAGGCTGATAGAATCATCCGAAGGCGGGAGATTTTTTAAAGGACCGATATTATCCGCTGTAACGCCGCGAAGATCGTTGTAAATATTGGAAAAATCCGTCCTCTCTCCCTTGTGAGCCCCTTTAGTTTTTTTTTCGTCTTTTACCCGCGAATAGACAGACGGGTTCATGTAGTGAGAAGGGTCGGTTCCGTCTACTTTAGCCATAGGTTTTTTGGAAAACAGGCAGCGCCGATTTTATACCCTGCGCGTCGCGGTGTTCGTTGATTGTCTTTGTCCAGCGTTCGTCGCTGGAGCAGACCGCTACCTTTCCGTTTATAAAACAGCCGTCGTCCGCTTGAACGCGGCGCGTGATAATATCACCGATAATTATAGCCGTCGAAAGAACCACAAGATGCCCGTCAGAAATAATATTACCGTAAACCACTCCGCCTATGGTAATGTTAGTCCCTGAAACATTTCCTTTCATTCTGGCGCGTTCTCCGATTACCACCCTGCCCTTCGCTCTGACATCGCCTCGTATACTGCCGTCGATTCGCGTAAAGCCGCCTGTTTCAATATCTCCTGTGAGACTGGTATTGGGACCTATAATCGTGTTAATGGAATAGTCGCTGTTTTTATCCTGTGACGACATCTCTCTCAAACCTTATTGAGCGCTTTATAAGCGGCCTTGTCTTGAGAGGCTGTTACGAATGGTAATGTATCTGTAAGGATCTACAACATCGGAACCGATGTGAACTTCATAATGGAGGTGCGGACCGGTTGAAATACCTGTATTTCCGATATAACCGATAACTTCGCCCTGCTGAATACGCTGTCCGACCTGCGCGTTAAAACGCGACATATGCGCATAACGAGTGTAATAGCCGTGTTTGTGCCTGACAATGACAAAGTTTCCGTAATCGTATGTATATTCAACAGTAACCACCTGTCCGTCCGCTGTAGCGACAATGGGGTCGCCGGAACGGTAGGTCGCAATGTCGATACCTCTGTGGATGTAATATTGACCGTGAATCGGGTGGATATTCTGACCGAAGAACATTGTTATATGGCCGATTCCGCCTCTGACAGGCCAAATACTCGGAATTTCAGTTAAAAGCGCGCTTTGCGAATCCATAAGAGCGCCAAGTTCCATAATCGGCTCTCTGGCTTCGGAAAGATACGCGGAAAGGCGTTTTATATCGTCAACTTCTTGAACAAGACCCTGAGATGAATCCCTGATTCCCAAGAAGGAGCTTAAATCACCGGAAGTATTCTGTGAAAGGGTGTTATTTCCGCCGATGCCGAGCGCTGAAAGAACGCCGGAAAGGGCGCTTTCAAAATTGCGGGCTTCGCGCAGAAGGAGGGCTGTTTCGTCACGGAGTTGATCCAAAGACGCCTGAGTGTTTTTCAAACGGCCGTCTTTGTTCGCCATTGCGTACATTGTACCGCTGTAAGAGGCTCCGTACCATAAAAAAGCGCTTAAAATGCCGAAAACAACCAGTAAAAAGCAGCAAATTGAGAGAATTGTGACATGAAGGTTGTAAACCTTCTTTTCGGAGTGCGGCACAAACACCAAAGTATAACGCCTTGTTAAAAACCTGCCAACGGCTTTAAAAAAGCCACCGATAAAACCTGCCGTCGTATTTGCGGAATTTTTCACCTTTTGGACGAGCTTGTTCTCCAGACGTTTATATTCGTGTACTGAGGCCATTTTCTCTCCTGTATTTTTGTATTTTCATAATATAAAAATTCAAAAATAGTGTCAATAATATTTTAAAAAAAAATAAATTTTTTTTCAAATATTTTTTTCAAACAGCGTCAAATCCCGATTGAATCGCCTTAATATTCATCGGAATATATTGATGTTTATCTACCGAAAAAAATTTTTTCAGGATACTATCAATATCGGCTAATTTGAGCGATTTCGTTAGCTTCGCCATCGCTCCGAGAGCGACCATATTGGAGAAAATCACGCCGCCAATCCGCTCCGCGATGCCGCTTGCCTCAATATTGACGACATTCAGGTCGGTTCTTTGCGGTTTTTCCTTAACAAGTGTTGAGTTAATTACAATCAAACCGTTTTGTTTTAACATTTTTTCGCATAAAGGGAGAGAATCCGAGTTCATAACCAGCGCGGAATCGGGTGTTGTAACAAGAGGGCTCGCGATTTCATCGTCAGAAATAATCACGCTCGCGCGGGCGACGCCGCCGCGTTTTTCGGCGCCGTAGAATGGAAAGAATGTGACGTTTTTTCCTTCCTGCATGGCAAAATAAACCCAGAGCTGACCCAAAGAAATAATGCCTTGTCCGCCGAATCCGGCAAAAAATGATTTTTCCGTCATTTGGCGCCCCCTGCCTGCAGTGTATTTTTAATTTCTCCCAGCGGATATACGGGAATCATGTTTTTTTCGAGCCATTCCACCGCTTTTACAGCGTCCATTGTCCAGTTTGTAGGGCAGGGAGAGAGAATTTCTACTATTGTGCTGCCGATACCGGACATCTGCGCTTCAAACGCTTTTTTTATATACTGCTTTGTCTTGCGGACATTGATTGCGTTGTGTACCGAGCCTCTTGCGATGTATCGGGTTCCGTCCAAAGTGGCGAGAAGTTCCGCAACTCTAATAGGATAGCCCATTCCGGCTTCATCGGCATCGCGCCCCTTGGGAGCGGTTGTCGCTTTCTGCCCAAGAAGCGTTGTGGGAGCCATCTGTCCGCCTGTCATTCCGTAGATTGCGTTATTAACAAAGATTGTTGTAAACTTTTCGGCGCGGTTCGCCGCGTGAATCATCTCGGCGGTGCCGATTGCCGCCATATCACCGTCACCCTGATAGCAAATAACAAGGTGGTCGGGCTGAACCCGCTTTACGCCTGTCGCGGCTGCCGGAGTGCGCCCGTGAGGCGGCTGCACAGAGTCAAAATCGAAATATAAATCCGCCCATATCGAACAGCCGACAGGATGGGTAATAATTGTTTTATCCCTCACTCCCATTTCGTCGATAACATTGCAGATTAGGCGGTGGATTACGCCGTGTCCGCAGCCGCCGCAGTATTTTGTCTGCACTTTATGCAGACATTCGGGGTGTCCTAATATCTTTTTCATTTTTACCTAACCTTTACTAAAGCTTGCTTGCAAGCAGCGAAGACTTCTTCTTCGGTCGGGATCATACCGCCTGAACGGCCTAAAAGATGAATTTCCGGATTTTTTCCGGCGTAATAAGCCGATAACCTGACATCTTCTATTAATTGCCCTTCAGACATTTCCACTGTTAAAACAGGCTGATTCGAAAACGAACCGAGCTGTTCATACGGGAATGGCCATAATGTAACCGGTCTAAAAATACCAAGATTGATGCCTTCCTTTTTGGCAAGCATCTGCGCTCCGAGGCAGACTCTTGCGCAGGTGCCGTAGGCGACCATTACAAGATCAGCGTCTTTACAATTTGATTCTTCAAACCGAATCTCCTGGTTTTTGATAGTTTCGTACATTATGAAACGCGCTTTTGTCTGCGCTTCAAGCGACTCGGGGACAAGATCGATCGAAGTGATGTGAACCGCTTTCTTGCCGGGTCTCTGCGCGCAGCCGCCCGCTGTCCAATCGCGTTTCGGCGGTTCCTTCTCGGGTGGCAGAACGCAGCCTTCGATCATCTGTCCGATCATACCGTCGGCATGAATAATTACAGGCATTCGATATTTGTCAGCTAAATCGAAAGCGAGATATGTGAGGTCTGCGGCTTCCTGCACGCTCTTAGGTGCAAGCACGATGCATCTGTAATCGCCGTGTCCTCCGCCGCGTGTGGATTGGAAATAATCGCTCTGCGCAGGGGCGATGTTGCCAAGCCCCGGACCGCCGCGCTGAACATTCACAAGCACAAGCGGAACATCCGCGCCTGCCGCGTACGACATTCCTTCCTGCTTCAAGCTGATTCCGGGGCTGGACGAACTTGTCATAGCTCTCATCCCTGCGCAGGAAGCGCCGTAAACCATGATGATAGCGGCAATCTCGCTTTCAGCCTGTATAAAAATCCGTCCGCGCTCGAGCATGTGTTTCGCCATGTACGCGGGGATTTCATTTTGAGGGGTAATGGGATACCCAAAATACGCGCCGCAGCCGGCTCTTATCGCCGCTTCGGATATAGCGTCATTTCCTTTCATTAAAACTTTTTCGCTCATATATCTATTCAACCTCATAAACCTCGATGCAGACATCGGGGCAGACTTCATAACAATTACCGCAGGCAATACATTTTTCTACATTGACTGCTTTCGCGGGATACGAACCGCTGGAATTCATTTCGCTGTCTTCTTCCAATACTTTGACAGGACAGGAGCGGATACAGAGCATGCATCCTTTGCACATTTCACGGTCAATGCTGATTTTTCCTTTCTTAGCCATTTTTTCCTCTATATTAGTATATATAGGTTAAGTATAAAGAAAATCGAGGCGGCTGTGCAATACACCTCAAAATGCAGTCCTGTCAGTATTCTCATTGCCTCAAGACAAAACAATGACTGTGAGAAAATATTGGATATCCTGTCGTCTCAAAATGATTATAAAGTTACCGGTATAGAAAAAGATGAAACCGGAGCGATAATTAAAACAGGATTGTTAAATCCCGATATATTAATACTAGACATACAGCCGTCGCAAATTGACAGCGATAAACTTATCCCGATCATACACCGCGGCTCTCCGTCCACCGCCATTTTAATGCTTTGCGATAACAGCGAAGAAAATAATGCCGCAAGGGTAATCAGAGCCGGAGCGTCAGGCATTCTGCTGAAAGAAAAAGACATGGACAAATTAGTCCCGGCAATTGAAATTGTCTCTCTCGGAGGTTATCACATAAGCGCTTCGATAGTTATCGCTCATTTTAAAACAGACACATACGCAAATAATTTTTCCAAACACATAACAGAAGAAAACAATATTACTTTTTCGCAAGCCGAACAATGCATTATAACCGATCTTGCAAAAGGCTATTCGGACAAGGAGATATCCATACGTTTAAATTACAGCGAAGGCACAATTAAAAACAGCATTGCGGCAATAAAACGCAGAACTAAATTGAAGAACCGGATACAAATTGTTGTTTACGCTCTTTCTATCGGGATTATACGCATGGAAGACGCTGCGGCGTGGGAGGATTTAGACAATAAATAAAACTAATAGACAATTTGCCGTTTATGCAATACAATGAGGAAAATCACGAATTTGGAGAGATTATGAGAACTGTATGCGGGATCGATCTGGGAACCCAGAGCTGTAAAATCGTTGTATATGATTACGATAAAAAGAAAATAATCGCCCAGTCCTCGGCGCCAGTAGATATTATCGCCCAAAATGACGGTACAAGGGAGCAAAAAGCCGAGTGGTACGACGCTGTTGTTAAGGCTTGCTTCGAGAAAATCGATAAAAATATTAAAAAGGACATTGCCGCTATCGGCGTTTCAGGACAGCAGCACGGTTTTGTGCCGCTGGATGAAAAAGGGAAACCGGTTTACAACGTAAAACTCTGGTGCGACACATCAACCGATGCGGAATGCGAGGAACTTACAAAAGCCGCAGGCGGAGAAAAAAAATTAATCGAAAAAGCCGGACTTCCCATGCGAACCGGCTACACCGCTCCGAAAGTGTTATGGCTTAAAAAACATAAACCTCAGGCTTTCGCGAAATTAAAACACATTCTTCTTCCGCATAATTACATCAACTTTTTATTAACAGGCGAATACTGGGCGGAATACGGCGACGCGTCCGGCACCGCTTTATTTGACGTTCGCAACCGAAAATGGTCATCGAACATTTGCAAATACATTTCTCCCGATATTGAAAAATATCTTCCGCAGCTTACAAGTTCCGAAAAAACCGCAGGCAAGGTAAGCAAAGCCGCCGCAGATCTTTACGGCTTAACCGAGGGGGCGCTTGTTTCCTCAGGCGGCGGCGACAACATGATGGCGGCAATCGGCACAGGCGCGGTTCGCGACGGATTTTTAACAATGAGCCTCGGCACCAGCGGCACTCTTTTCGGTTTTTCCGACAAGGCAGTAGTTGATCCGACAGGAAATCTCGCCGCGTTCTGTTCTTCATCTAACGGATGGATGCCGCTTCTTTGCACAATGAATTGCACAGTAGCGAGCGAAGAAATGCGGAAACTAATGGCTTTAGATGTTAAAGAGTTTGACGCGCAGGCAGGAAAAGCACCCATCGGCGCGGACGGAATTGTGATCCTTCCTTTCTTCAACGGCGAGAGAACGCCCAACCTGCCGAACGGCAGAGCGAGCATTAACGGCATCACCGCGGCAAACTTCAAAAAGGAAAATCTTGCGCGCGCCGCGCTTGAATCTTCAATCTTCGGAATGAGAATCGGTTTAGACGGCTTTTTAAAACTTGGTTTTAAACCGAAGGAAATCCATCTAACCGGCGGCGGCTCAAAAAGTCCTCTGTGGCAGAGCATTGCGGCTAACGTAATGAACCTTCCTATCCGCATTCCGGTGGGCTCGGAAGCCGCCGCGATGGGTGGAGCGATTCAGGCTCTTTGGTGTCTGGAAACAAGCGAAAATGCAGCGAAGCCTCCCGCGCAGGGAAAGAAAACATCTATCGAAACGCTTGCGGAAAAACACGTCGCGTTAGGCACTACAATAAGACCGGATAAAAAGAGCGCTGAAAAATACAACGAAGCATACGCAGTTTATTCAAAGTATCTTGGGGCTTTAAGCCCTCTATATAAGTAAATTTTAACGGAGGCTATTTATGGCAGAATTTTTCGTGGGTGCAAAAGAATATTTCCCCGGAATCCAAAAAATCAAATACGAAGGCGCAAAGAGCAAGAATCCCCTTGCGTTTAAGTATTACGATGCTGATAAAAAAATCGGCAGCAAAACAATGAAGGAACATCTTCGTTTCGCGATTGCCTACTGGCACAGTTTCTGCGGCGAAGGCGGCGACCCCTTTGGTCCCGGCACATTGAAATTCCCGTGGAACGAAGGCGCGAAAGATCCGATGGACGCAGCCGACAGAAAAATGGACGCGGCGTTTGAATTCTTTACAAAGATCGGCGCGGAATTTTACGCGTTCCACGACAGAGACATCGCTCCCGAAGGCGCGAATCCCGCTGAGAGCGAAAAAAACTTTATGACTTTGGTCGCGAAAGCAAAAAAACTTCAGGGTGAAACAGGCGTTAAGCTCCTTTGGGGAACAGCGAATGTTTTCAGCAACCCGCGCTTTATGAACGGAGCGGCGACCAATCCCGAATTCGGCGTTGTCGCGTTAGCTGCAACTCAGGTAAGAGCCGCGATTGACGCGACCATCGAACTTGGCGGACAGGGCTACACATTCTGGGGCGGACGCGAAGGTTACATGAGTCTTCTTAACACAGACCTTAAGAGAGAAAAAGACAATTTAGGACGCTTCCTTACAATAGCGAGAGACTATGCCCGCAAACAGGGATTCAAAGGCGTTTTCTATATCGAGCCAAAACCAATGGAACCGACAAAACATCAATACGACTTTGACACGGAAACCGTTATCGGCTTCCTTCGCCAGCACGGCCTTGATAAGGATTTCCGCATGAACATCGAAGCGAACCACGCAGAGCTTGCAGGACACGAATTCGCGCACGAGCTTGAAACAGCGGCAGTTTCCGGTTTCTTCGGCTCTGTAGACGCAAACCGCGGTGACTGGGTAAACGGATGGGACACAGACCAGTTCCCGATGAGCTATTACGAAACAGCGATGGCGATGTACACAATTCTTAAAATAGGCGGCTTTAAAGAAGGCGGCTTAAACTTCGACTCAAAAATCCGCAGAAACTCGGTAGACCCGGCAGATCTTTTTGTCGCGCACATCGGCGGCATGGATTGTTTCGCGGTTGGGCTGCAAATCGCCCAGCGCATGATCGACGACGGCACAATCCCCAATTTTGTGAAGGATCGCTATGCGTCATTCATATCAGGCGACGGCGCGAAATTCTCCAAAGGCGAACTTACCTTAGACCAGCTTGCCAAAATTGGAACAGACGCAGGCTACGGCAAAACAGGAATCACAAGCGGCAAGCAGGAATATTTAGAGAATGTTCTTAACAGTTATTTGCTTGGTTTGTAATTAGACAATTCTCGTGAATCAGAAAGCCCTCGGTTATCCGTGGGCTTTTTTATTTCGCGTTACGAGCTATACGAAAGCCGACATAGTTGTTTTTAAAAAGCGGCTGGTATCCGCTTCGGTATGACGAATGAAGGCTGACTCCGCTGGAACTCCAGCCGCCGCCTCTTATTACGCGGATAGAACCGGTATTTACCGCTAAAGTGTTAGATTGCGCGTCATTCGGGTTATCCCAGCACCATTCCCATACATTGCCGTGCATATCGAATAAACCCCACGCGTTCGCGGCAAACGTGCCGACAGGAGTTGTCTTCGCTCTGTATTCGCCCCGGACATTGGTGTTATACGCGTATCGCCCGTCATAGTTCGCCTGATTTGAAGAAATGGTGTTTCCGGTATTAAACGGCGTTGTTGTCCCTGCACGGCAGGCGTATTCCCATTCATCGTCAGTAGGCAGGCGATAGCCGTTAGCGCTGCGATTCCAGGTAACATTATTTTCGTTTCTTTCGTATACAGGCGTTAAACCTTCTCTTTTGCTGAGCCGGTTACAATAATCGATAGCGTCGCTCCATGTCACGTTTTCTACAGGCAAAGTCTCGCCTTTAAAAAAACTTGGGTTCGCATCCATTACTTCCTGATACTCGCTCTGGGTTACCGTATAAACACCAAGAAAAAATGAATCCACATCAATTTGGCGGTGCGTATTGCTGTTTTTGTTTATGAGAATCATATAATACCCGTCGTTAAGAAGCACCATTTTAGTAATTTGCTTCATGTAGATTTTAGGTATATCTACAACTGCAACTTTTGGCTCTTCTACAGCAACGGCAACTTCCTGCTTTGAAGCGCAAGCAATCAACAAAAAACACGCTATAAATAATAAAAAGATAAATTTCTTCATTACTATAAATATCGGAAGGTTTTGAGAGCAGATTAAGAGGCGCTTACAGTTATATGATTCTTTCTTTCACACTTGACAAATGTAAAGTATGCCGATTATTATTAAAACAACATAATAAACCTGACGATGGAGACAATAATGGGACATGTGAATACCAGACTAATAATTAAAAATCTGTATGATGCCAAGCGAGCCGAAAAAGGAGAGCTGCCGAATGATAAAATAAGGCAAGTAACAGTGACCGCTATGGTTGATACCAGCGCGACTACTCTTGTTATAAATAAAAAAATACTTGACGAATTAGGCGTTGATTTAATGGGAGAGCAAAAAGTAACTTTTGCGAATAATTCAAAAGAAACTTGCAATTTAACAGAACCTGTCGGAATCTACTGTGACAACCGTTTTGTAGCGATGCAGGCGCTGGTCGTTGAGGATGCGACAGAAGTCTTGCTTGGCGTTCTTCCTCTTGAAGGCATGGATTTTATCGTTGACACTGTAAACCAAAAACTTGTCGGTGCTCACGGTGATGAAGTGTTGTATCTGGTTAAGTGAAATTATTATACACGCCGCGTATACGCAGCCAGCGCATCACATACAACATCCGCATCTTCAATCGTCATTGTAGGATACAACGGTAACGTAAGCTCGTGCTCGCAGACGTATTCGGCTTTGGGTGTCGGGTTTACTTTGTCTTTGTACGCGCTAAAACTTTGGATCGCCGGGTAATGTATGCTTGTTTGAACTCCGGCTTGCTTCATGGATTCAATGAGTGCCATCCTGTCAATTTTTTCTGAAAGTAAAACAGGCATGATGTGATAATTCGGTTTTCCGCGCGTGAAATGCCTGAACGGGATTGAGATTGACGAATTGCCGTCCAACCTGCTGTAATAATGCTCAACAATTTTTTTGCGTTGTTCGTTTGCTTCGTTGAGTTTTTGCAGTTGAACAAATCCAAGAGCAGAGCCGATCTCGTTAATACGGTAATTAAAGCCGGCGGATTCCACATCATATGTTGCTGCTCTTCCCTTGTAGCGGTCAAACGAAGGGACAGACATTCCATGCGAACGAAGAAGTCTGCATTTTTCAAGCAATTCTGCATTGCGCGTAACAATCATGCCGCCCTCGCCTATCGCGATATTTTTATTTGCGTAAAAACTGAAGGCGGCAATGTCGCCGAAAGTACCAAGACTACGGCCTTTAAAATCCGCTCCCGGAGAATGGGCGCAGTCTTCGATTAAAAGTAAATTGCGTTTTTTACACAAGCAGGTAATTCGATCCATGTCGCAGGCAAAACCCGCGTAATGTACAATCATTACCGCTTTTGTTTTGGAAGTGATCCGTGATTCAATATCATCGGGGTTCATCGACCAGTCTTCCATAGAAGTAATGTCCGCAAGCGCATTCTGCGCGCCTGTCATATTCACAACATTTTGATCCGCAATAAATGTAAGCGAAGGAGTTATAACTTCATCGCCATTGCCTATTCCAAGCGCCAAGAGCGCCAAATGCAGAGCAGAAGTGCAATTTGAAACCGCAAGGCTCTTTGCGTCGTGTCCTAAAAATTCTGAAAAAGCGGTTTCAAAAGTATGAGTTTTTTCGCTGATTGCAAGCCAGCCTGAATCAAGCACGTCTTTAACAGCTTGATATTCTCTTTCGTCGTAGTTAATTTTATGAAGCTGTACACGCCACATAGTTTATAAATCATAACATATATAATATACTGGTGCCAGAGGAGAGGATATGAAACTAGCAATGCCAAAAGATATTCAAGACGAAATCGCGAAAGAAGGAATAATCGCGGTTTTGGAGATAGAGTCGGAAACAAACGCTGTATCAACAGCGAAAGCTCTTTTAGAAGGCGGGGTTAGAGTAATAGAACTCGCTCTTCGCACTCCTGCCGCGCTTCCTTCAATTTCGTTGATCGCGAAAGAGGTTCCGCAGATGTACATCGGCGTTGGAACAATCATCGAGCCGGGACAGGCGGCAAAAGTAAAAAACGAAAACGGGGTGCGTTTCGGAGTTTCTCCCGGCATCAATCCTGAAATTGTTAAAGAAGCGATTGCCGCGAATTTACCCTTCGCTCCGGGTATCGCGACGCCAAGCGAAATCGAACAAGCAGTCGCGCTCGGCTGCCGTGTTGTAAAATTTTTCCCCGCCGAAGGAATGGGGGGGCTTAATTTTTTAAAAAGTATTAACGCTCCGTACAATCATTTAAGTATGAAGTACATTCCGCTCGGCGGCGTCTCGCCGGAAAATCTTGCAAGTTACGCTCAATTTAAACCTGTACTCGCAATCGGCGGCAGTTGGATCGCAACCAAAGATTTAATCAACGCTCAAAACTGGAGCGAGATTACAAAGAGAGCGAGAGAAGCCAAAGAGATTTGGAATATGAATCGGTAAATGGTATTAGTTTTATTTAATATTTTGCAGAACTGTTTAAAAACATTACAACCGGACTTCAGCCTAAATAAAAAGCCCCGCTTACCGCGGGGCTTTTCGTTAGAGTAAAATAAAAAACGGTAAAAACAAAAAGCGCTTAGAACTTCATGTTTTTACACCACAGGTTAGCAGGTTATTTACAACCGCACTTTACCTTTGCACCGCCGTTATAATCACCTATGCACTCAAGAGCAGCGGCCTCATCTTCTTCAGCCATACTGAAACACCATGACGCTATACTACCAGCAACATCTGTTTCATCTGCATAGCATTTGCCATCACCGGTGCAATTCAAATTGCAGCTTACCATTACCACGCCCGCCATTAGAATAACAACAATCAGGGCTACTACTAAAAATTTGTTCTTCATAACGAACTCCTTGCCTTGCGGTCGGATAACATCCAATCCCGCCATCTTATGTATACTCCAACGGAGTATAATAAAAGCTCGTTTAAACTAAACGGCATTTTACCGTTAAATAATACTATTATTACGCATTTTAGTCAATAAAAAAGAAAATTTAATGCTCAATATAAACGAGGGTATAAATTCGACAAAAAGCAACTGGTGCCCAATGGTGTCAGTCACCTCTAAAATATCTACAAAATGCTTAAATAAAGTAAAAAAGGTGACAGTCACCTCTTATATTTCTACAAAACGTTTAAACAAAATTAAAATGGCAACAGTCACCTAATATAAAAAAAATTATAATTTTTTTTCTCGAGCAAGCTTTTTAATACTCTCACGCCATATATATATGCAAATTATTTTTCATTTATTGCTCAGCGTCATTTGCACATACGATAAACGACATTTAAATATCGTTTATTCCATCGGTTTACGGGCGGATCACTGCGCTTTACAAATCGCTCCCGGCGAAACGCTGTAAACCGTTATAACACGCTTACATGGAGGTTTAAAAGGTTATGGAAGAAAGTAAAACAACGCAAATTCAAGACATGATTTGCGAAATTCGAGGGCATAAGGTTATGCTGGACAAGGATTTAGCAGATTTGTACGGGGTGGAGGTCAAAAGACTAAATGAAGCGGTAAAACGTAACATTAAAAGATTTCCGTCAGATTTTATGTACCAATTAACGGATGATGAATGGAAAAATCAAAGGTCGCAATTTGCGACCTTTAATAAAAAGGTAAGAAAATATAACCCATATGTCTTTACAGAACACGGTATTTTAATGCTTTCCAGCGTTTTAAAGTCAGATAAAGCAATCGAAGTCAATATTGAAATAATGAGAATTTTTGTCCGTATGCGCCGGTATGTGCTTTCTCAAGGCGGGACAAACGAACAAATTACCGAATTAAGAAACCTTTTATTACTTTACATCGATAAAAATGACAAGCGTGTAAATGAGATCATAATCGCTTTAAATAATTTAATTGAAAAACCTAAAGAGACAAGAAGGATAGGATTTTATACAGGTAATTAAAGATCAAATATTGTGATCTTTAACAATGACACAAGGAGATAATTATGGGTGTATTTACCTACATGCCGTACGGCGCAGGCGGAATTATTATCCGGGTTGAGACGGATATACGCAGGGGCATTCCCGGCGTTGACATTTCAGGGCTTGCCGAGGGAGCGGTTCGTGAAGCGCGTGACAGGGTGCGCGCGGCTTTCAGAAACTCTGGATTTACTTTTCCGCTGGACAGGATTTTAATTAATCTGGCGCCTGCGGGATTAAAAAAAGACGGCGCCGCGCTTGATCTGCCGATAGCGCTTTCTGTGATGGCTGCGGCGGAACTCGCGCCGATTTCGGGTGATTTGCTTGTAATGGGAGAACTCGAATTATCCGGCAGGATACGCCCTGTCCGAGGCGTGCTTGCGGCGATTGCGGCGGCTCTAGCTGAGGGAATAACAGAGTTCATTGTTCCTGCCGAAAACGCCGGAGAAGCCGCTATTTTGGCTTGCGCTGGAAACTCCGTTGAAATTAACGCAGAAAATGCTGTGTCCGAAAACCCGGCAGGAAAAAATGCGCGTTTCATTGCCGTAGAAAATTTACAAAGCGCAGTTCACGCGTTGTTTATCAGAGAGGAAAAGGGCGCTCTGCCTTCTTCTTTGATTTCAAACAACAAAAACGCAAACACAGCCGGTTTAAATAAAACTGATATTGAAAACGGAAATTTTGAAATTGAAGTCAACGACTTCAGCAATGTCCGCGGACAGTCTGTTTATAAACGAGCTTTGGAAATCGCCGCGGCAGGAGGACACAATGCGCTTGTATTCGGACCTCCCGGCGCGGGAAAGACAATGCTTGCAAGACGGCTCCCGTCAATCATGGCGCCTTTATCGCCTGATGAAGCGGTAGAAGTGACGCGGCTTCACAGCCTTGCGGGCCCGCGTAACCACGGCTCTCAAGATAAATTTTTAGACAGGTTAATCACGCATCCGCCTTTCCGCGCGCCGCACCATACCGCAAGCGCCGAAGGTATTTTAGGCGGAGGCAGAATACCGCGCCCCGGAGAAATTACACTCGCGCACTTTGGCGTGCTTTTTCTTGATGAAGCGCCTGAGTTTAGAATAAATGTTTTACAAGCTCTTCGCGAGCCGCTGGAGGATAAAATCATCAGCATCGTAAGAGCCGACGGACCTGTGCGCCTTCCTGCGGAATTTCAACTGGTGCTGACAGCAAATTCATGCCGCTGCGGCAGGTTAGGTATGCGCGATACCGAATGCGGCTGTCTCTGCTCTCCTGAAGAAATTAACCGCTACTGGCGGAAATTCGGCGGCGCTCTTCTTGACCGTGTAGAAATCAGAACGGCTGTCCTGCCGCCGAAAATCGAAGAAATGAGCGGCGGCTATTCACCTAACAATAACACAAATAACGAAAGAAGCGTTGACATCGCCCGCCGAGTAAAAGCGGCTGTGGAAATCCAAAGGTATCGCTTTAAAGGAACCGCAATCCGCCGCAACGCTATGCTTCCGGCGGGCGGAGCCGCCGCTTTGTGCCCGATGAGCGAAAAAGCGGAAAGCGCTTTTCATACTGCAATCGCAAAACTGGGATTATCCGGCAGAGCGTACCACGGCATTTTACGGGTAGCAAGAACAATCGCCGATCTTGAGAACAGTGAAATCATCGGAACGGAACACATATTAGAAGCTGTACAACACCGCAGGCTTGGAGAAGATCCTTGGGACATTCTTTCAATTTGACATCAATTCCGGTATCGCTTCCAGAACAGTCTCGTTAATTTTTCTGCTTTTACCGGAATAGCCGAGTCTGCGATCCGGCCGGATCGCGCCGTGATAGTCGCTGCCTTCGGTAACATAAAGTTCCAAAGATCCGGCTAAAGCTTCAAGACGGCGGCAGGAACTGCTTTTGGCTGTAGGATGCCACGCTTCAAGACCCATAAGCCCCATATCCTTTAAAATTTTAATAAGATCCGGAAGCCGTCCCCAGGCAACATAAAGCGAAATAGGGTGGGCAAGAACGGGGATACCGCCGCAGCCGCGTATCAATGAAACCGCCTCATCAAATGCAAGACCTTCTTTGGGAACATAAAGCGGCTTCCCGACACCAAGATAGCGGTCGAATGCCTGTCTCGCGTTTTTAACGATTTTTCGTTTTATTAAAAGAGCGGCAAAATGAGGGCGCCCGATTGAATAACCGCGCTGTTCAGGCGAATTTCCTTCCCTGCCTGCGAGAGCCAAAAGCTCTTCCCATGTCGCTTCAATACTTAATTCATACATTCTGTTTAGAATTTCCCTGTTTCTGGCTATCCTTCTTCGGGATAACTCTTCTATCGCAGCATTAAAAGACAGACTTAATGAGTTAATTCCAAGACCAAGCAGGTGAAACTCTCCACCGGGACCGAGCCCGGGAGCGGATCGGCTCCCTGTCCAGCTTATATTTATCTCAATTCCGGGGATAAAACGGAAATTATCGATTAATTTAGCCGCATTTTTAGCGATTTCCAGCCCTTGTATTGTATCGTGATCCGTAAGAGCTAACGCCGTAAGCCCCTGTTTTGCCGCCAGCTCGACAAGCGCGCCGGGAGGCAAGTCCCCGTCAGAGATGTTAGAATGTGTATGAAAATCGACCATTTCTCCATATAGTATCTTATTTTTACCAAATTATATATAATCTACCGATAATATACGAAGGAAGCCCTCAGATCGTTGATCTAAGGGGCGTTTCGTAATAAAATAGAGGATATAGAGTTTTTTATTGTAAAGGACGGTCCGTAAGTGTTTGATTATACCTTGGCTAATGGGGTGATTGTTTCCCCGGGTAAAAAAGCACATACCGGTGATTTGGGAGTTAAAGGGGAAAAAATAGCTTCTCCGGGCGGTACTGTTAAAGTAAATTTGAAGGGAAAATCCTTTGTTTACCCTTCTCTCATTAATACGCATGATCATCTGCAGGGGAATTATCGTCCGCCTGTCGGTCCAAAAAAGGGAAGTTTTTACCTGACATGGCTTCCTTGGGATAATGATTTGAAAGCTTCGGAAACATTCAAGGAAAGATCGAATTTAAACCGCGAAGACCTTTACGCTCTTTCGGGATACAAATGTCTTTTTTCAGGAGTGACAACCGTTAACGATCATTTTCCTCATCACTTTAACAGCCAGATACTTCCAACCCTTCCAATCAGGGCAATCGAGGAATATTGCCTTGCGCATGAAAGTTCTTCTTACGATTTAAAATGGGGCGACGGAGTAGAGATTGAGCATGAAAGAGCGGTTAAAAATAATTGGCCTTTCATTACCCACCTTGACGAAGGTTTTGATAAAGAGGCGATGCACGGCGTTGATACGATGGAAAATTTAAAAATATTGGATGACCACTGTCTTTTCGTTCACTGTATCGCGTTCAGCGATGAAGATATTAAGAAAATCGCAAAAGCAGGCGCCAGCGTTTCCTGGTGCGGCTTTTCAAATATGTTTATGTTTAACGTGACAGCGAAAGTGCGCAAAATGTTAAAAGCAGGAGTAAACCTTACAATCGGAACAGATTCTTCAGCGACAGGTTCCGCCAATCTTCTTGCAGAAATCAAATACGACAGAAAATTGTACCAAAAACTTTACGGCGAAGATCTTCCTGCAAAAAAAATCTTCGAGATGGTCACAATCAATTCAGCCAAGGCGTTCAGAATGCAGAACAAAATCGGTACATTGGAAGACGGTATGTTAGGTGATATCCTTGTATTAAAAGCGAAGAACGACTGTCCGTATGAAAATCTGGTTAATTCTGACATGAAAGATATTGAACTGCTTACGCTTGCCGGAAAACCGGTTTACGGAGAGCTTCGTTTCCTCGATCTTTTTGACGGAAAACTTCCCGAAGGTTATACACAAATAAAAGTCGGAAACAGGGAAATGTTTGTAAAAGGAGACCCTGAGGGTTTGTATAAAGAGATCAGAAGAAAAATAGGTAAAAAGAAAGTTCTTGATTACCTGCCATTCGAACCGGCTGAACAAGCGTCGTCGAGCGAGGATATTAAATAATGCCAAAACCAGCGCAATTTCGTTCAGGTTCTCTCATCTATTTTAAAGGCGATCCTGCGGACAAGATATATATTCTGCAGTCAGGAAAGATAAGCCTTGTGTATCAGGACATTGAATCCGGCGCTGATGTAAAAGATTCCGTGCAGCCCGGCGAGTTCTTCGGCGTAAAATCAGCGCTTGGCCGTTACGCGCGCGAAGAAAACGCGGTCGCTCTCGCCGACACCAATGTAATGATCTTTACAGTTCCTGAATTTGAAGCTGTCGCGATGGCAAATACCAGAATTATAATGAAGATGCTTAAAGTTTTTTCCAATCAGATGAGACGCGTTCACAAACAGGTATCTAAAGTTATGGCAAAAGAAGAACAGGCGCCGGCGGACGGACTTTTTAATGTCGGCGAATTCTATTTAAAAAACAAACGATTCTCCCACGCGAAGCATGTATTCAACCGTTATCTGACATTTTATCCTTCGGGAAAAAACGCGCTTCAGGCGACAAAAAATCTTGAGATAGCGGAAAACGCTCTTTCACGCTACGGCGACGGCAAAGGTCCCGGAGTTTCCACAGCTCCCGCTCCAACGCCCGCGCCTCAGAGCGGCGGTTCTGATAATTTAACAAAATCGTATTATGACGCTGTAAATCTTGTATCGCAGGGAAGATATCAAGAAGCGTTTATGTCGTTCAAAACGATCGTGGACTCGGGTGACAATCCTGAATTATCCGCAAAGGCGTCTTTTGAAATCGGGCGCTGCATGTTCTTGATGGAAAAGTACGAAGAATGTATAAAATATTACACAAGCATGCTTTCCAAGTATCCAAAACATCCCGAATTAAAAGAAGTTATGTTTATGATGGGTCAGTGTAATGAAAAAATCGGCAGAAAAGATCAATCGATTGCTTTTTATAAAAAAATTATCTCCATGGGAGGAGATGATTCAGCATCCGATAAAGCAAGACGGGCGTTAAGCGCCATGGGAGTATAAAATGGCTATGGACTTAGCGGCGTTCGGCCGTTTCTCCCGCACATTTCCAAAAGGAGAAATAATATTCTCCGAGTTTGAAATCGGCGACACTTTTTATTTAATCCAGTCAGGCAAAGTCCAGCTTGTAAAACTTGTCGGAGACATTGAAAGAACTCTTGACATTCTCCATCCCTCAGAAATGTTCGGCGAAATGGCGATTTTAGAAAACTCTCCGCGCTCTGCGACAGCCATCGCGATCGACGAAGTAAAAGTTCTGGAATTTAATTCCCAAAACTTTGAAATATTACTGCTTGGTAATCCGCAGATTGCGCTTAAACTTTTAAAAATGTTCTGTAAACGAATTTACGATTCCAAGCGCAGATTTATGATCCTTACCCTGCCTGATCAACAGTCAAAACTGGCGGATGTTTTCTTAATGCTGGATGAAACTCAGCCTGATATTGATAAAACAAGCGAAACGCGCGAATTTAAAACCACTGTTGAAGGCGTTGCTCACTGGGCGGGTATGAGCGCAAATGAAGCAAGAGATATTTTAGGCCACTTTGTAAATCAGAGACGCATAGAAATTTTCCCGGACAGGATTACCGTAAAAAATATAAACGACTTTGCGCGTCTTGTAAATTCAAGGCGTAACGCAAGAGTGTAATTTTTTATCATGGAAAATAAAAAACTTCTTGTACTTTCAGATTCACACGGTGATATAACTGCCTTAAAAGCTGTTCTTAACTGGACAAAGAATTATATTCCGCCGAACGATACAATTTGCGCCGCCGCATTTTTAGGCGACGGTCTTTCCGATCTGAAGAAAGCGGCTGATGTGACAGGATTTTATAGCGACTGGAAATGCGTCAGCGGTAACAATGATTACGGAAGTAATATACAGGATGCTTTAGCGTTTGATTACGCGGAACATAGGTTTTTCATCTGTCACGGGCATCGTTACAGTTTGTACGGCGGTCATCACGCGCTTCTTGCCGCGGCTCGCATCAACAATGCAGATATCGCGTTATTCGGCCACAGTCATGTTCCGCATTATAAAACAACTGACGGAATAAAACTTATTAACCCGGGAAGCATCGGACGTCCCCGCAGCAGAATCGGCGCAACATTCGCTGTAATTGAATGTCCCGAAGGCAGGCAAATAAATGTGGAATTTTACGGAATTGGCGACGGGCATAAAATTGAAAAATTAAATGTTTAAAATTTATCCGCCGATTTTTTAATATTAATCTACCTTAAACTTGGAAACTTCCTTCAGTAAAGAATCAATAGCTTCATTGTTTTTACTGCTCATTTCGCTGACCTGGTGTACTGCAGCGTTCACCTGTTCCGCTCCGGCTGCCATTTCGTTCATGCCGCCTGTAATTTCCTGCGTGGCTTTTTCAAGATTTTGACATTCGTGCATTACTTCCTTACTGCCGCTAAGCATTTCTACAGAACCTGTCTTCACCTGATGCGTTGTTTCATTTAAACCGCTGGCGCTGTGCAGGAGCTGTTTGCTTCCTTCTCCCTGTTCCTCCATCGCGTTGCGGATGTTTTCTTCCTGCTGTGAAACGATTTTAACGCCTGATTCAATTGCTTCGAATCTTGCCATCACGTTGTCGGTGGAACCTGTTATTTTTTTAATTGATTCGGCGATTTTCTTTAGCACCGCGCCGATTGTTTTAGACTGCTCGCTGGAACTTTCAGCCAGTTTGCGAATTTCATCGGCGACTACGGCGAATCCCTTACCTGCTTCCCCGGCGTGCGCGGCTTCTATCGCGGCGTTCATGGAAAGTAAATTGGTTTGGCTTGCGATATTTTCCATTACAGCGTTAATTTCCAGCAAGCCTTCAGATTCGCGGGAGATTTCCTGAATGTCAGACGCTACTTCCTGCAACCCTACGCGTCCCACTTCGGAAGCTTCCTTTAGCGAATTTACATTGGCGGCGTTATCAACAAGCGTGTTGGTAACCGAACTAATATTTGCCACCATTTCCTCAATTGCCGATGATGCCAGAGAAATATTATTGCTCTGCGTTTCAACATGACCGTTAAGTTTGTTGATATTAATAACTACCTGTTCCATAGTCGCATTGGTCTGCGTAACGCTGGCGCTCTGGTTTATAACCCGTCCCTTGATACTTTGTATGTTAGCGGTAATTTCATTTATCGCCGCGGCGGTTTTGTTCATATTGCCGGACAAACCGGAACCTATTTCTGACAATACTCCGGCTTGCTTCTTGATAAGCAGCACAAGGGCTTTAATGTTGTCAAGCGTAAAACTAATATTTTGAGTAAGATCGCCTATTTCGTCTTTTGTATTAAGATTAATAACCTTTGTCAGATCGCCCTGAGCTACAATTTTAAGAACATCGGCGACTTTTAAAATTGGTTTAGTAATACTGGATGTAATAAACAACGCTAAAATAACGCTTACAATAATCGCGATAATGATGACTGCTATAATAATACGCTGAGACCTAATACCCAAATTATTGTTTTCTATTATTATTTCATTAAGTAAATCGCCGTAGCGGGTTTCTATTTTTTCTAAATCATATATAACTACCATTGTGTTAGGAGAAACATCTTCCTTGAGCTTTTTAAACGCATCATCCATTTCTCCGTTTTTCATATGATTTACAATTTCACCTGCTTTGGAATGAATGAAATGATGAGGTTCAATAACCGCCTGAAGCAATGCGATAGATTCCGGGTCGGTCATTTTTTTTACATCTTCGCTGTTTAAATATTTTCCTAAAGAGCATGTGCTGGAATTAAGCGAACCCGTAAACTCGCTTCCTGTATATACCGCATCTGTAAGCCCCTGCCTCCAGATTAAATGCGCATTCAATATTGACGTTATAGTTACGCGCACTTCAGATAAATCAAGTATATGTTTTGACGAAACTGTTAGTTTTGCGTTACTGTAATATCCTACAATGCCAAGCACTAACCCTATTGAAACAACAATAAAGAAACCACCGAAAAGTTTTATACGAATTTTCATATTTTGTGTCCTTTTTTAAGTTTTTTAAATCCTTCATACAAGTAAATTGAAACGCGGTAATATTAATTTTAAATCATACTTTTCTTGCACATCGAACTATAAACAATAATATAGCTTAAATCAAAAAAACGCAAGCGAAACGGTATTAAATATCTGCGTCGTAATCAACGCCTTCAACATCAAAACCATGCACTTCCAAAAAGTCGTGCTTTACGCCTGCGATGTCTGTTTGCGCGTATACATTTTCCGCCGTTACATTTTTCATTTTTTCTACAACGGCTTTTTGCACATCATCGCGCATTTCCCAATCGTCAATGCGGATTCTGTTTTCGCTGTCTGTCGGCACTTTACCGTCTGCGGTGTAGAGGCGGTCGCGGTAAAGCCTTTCAATCTGTTCGATGCAGCCTTCGTGAAGCTTCATATCTTTCATTACTTTGAAAAGCGATGAAATATACAAAGGAATTATCGGAATGACAGAACTTGCGCGGGTAACAAGCGCTTTGTTAACAGAAATCCATGAGCCTGATATTTTTTTTGTTTCTGTAAATTTTTTATTAATATCGCGGCAGGCTCTTTCCAAATCTTCTTTTGCCTTGCCGATTGTTCCGTTTTTATATATTGCCCATGACAATTCAGGACCGATGTAAGTGTATGCAATCGCGCGCGTCTGTTGATGAAGCAATCCTTCTTTGTCCAGCGCGTCCATCCACAATTCCCAATCTTCGCCGCCCATTACTTTTATTGTGTTGGAAGTTTCATCAGGCGTCGCGGGTATTATGGAAAAATCGTTAAAAGTTCCGTCCATGAAATTAAGCGTCCTGCCCGATTGCGCGGCTCCTATCGGTTTAATAACCGATTTGTACATAACAGCCGGATTATCAGGGTCTTTTCTTACAGGAGAGGCGAGCGAGTAAACAAATAAATCTATCTTTGCAGGGATTCCGGCTTTCGCCGCGGCTTGTTTAACCGCTTCGATTGTTTGCGTCTTCATCTCGTTGGAGTAAGCGTCGCCGTTTAACGAAATGGAAACAAGCCCGTCCTTTGCGGCTTGCTTGTCAAATTCTTCGTTATTGTAATAACCCGGGGTGCCGCATCTTTTTTCCGACGGTTCATTTTCAAAAGACAAACCGACTGTAACAGCTTTATACCCAAAAGCGGCGCCGATTCGGCTCGCAAGTCCGTAACCATTGGAACAGCCAACCACAAGCGCCAACTTGGGCGCGTTATCAGTTTTAGAAAGACGGCTCTTTATATATTCGATCTGCTTTCGCACGCTTGCGGCGCATCCCGCAGGATGAGCGTTGAGACAGATATTGTTACGAACCATAGGTTTTATTGGCATTTTTTTTCTCCTTCAATATGTTAAATTACTTGGCTCTTCACCGCGGCGCGCACGGCTGGATAAAACCAGCCTACTTTCATTACAACAAATGGGAAATCACTGCGCCGGAACCTGTCGCATTATTCATCCACGCCCCTTGACGGGGCGCTATTATTTGTTCCCAACCAAGCACATCCATTCGGCTTCGGCGGCGACTTCGTCACCGACGTAAGCTATACCGCGCTGTTTGATCATCTTTGGCGAAACACGCAGGTTTTCTATTTCACAGCGGACTTCGTCGCCGGGACGAACCTGCCGGCGGAACTTTACCTTATCTACAGTCGCAAAAAAGAAAAGTGAGTCATCACCAAGCACGCCGAGCTTGCGCAATCCTGCGCCGCCTGACTGAGCCATCGTTTCAACAAGGATTACACCCGGTACGACAGGGTATTCGGGAAAATGCCCTTTAAAGAAATATTCTTTTTCCGAATATAACCGCTTAGTAACTATTTTTTCGTTACTTGCTTCGACGATCTCATCCACAAACAAAAAAGGTTCGCGGTGCGGTAACAGATTTTCTATTTCACTCATAATTCAAACTCCTCGATTAATTCTGCGATATCCGCGTCTCTGCGTTTTCGCGTTTTCGCTAGAAAAAATTCTACTCATATTTCCTAAACACAATCACACCGTTATGTCCACCGAAACCGAGCGAACCTGACGCGGCGGCTTTTATTTCTCCGTATTGAACTTTATTGGGAACATAATCCAAATCACATTCGGGAGCAGGGTTATCAAGATTGATTGTTGGCGGGAAAAATCCGTCGCGGATCGCGAGAATACATGCGATGGCTTCAATGCCGCCGGCTCCGGCTATACAATGTCCGTGCATACTCTTCGTGCTGGATACTTTCATTTTGTAAGCATGATCTCCAAAAGCCATTTTTATCATCTTTGTTTCTGTAGGATCGTTAATTTCTGTCGATGTTCCATGCGCGTTGTAATATTGAATTTCCTCCGGTTTCATTTCCGCATCTTCAAGCGCCAGTCTTACCGCGTTTGCTCCGCCTTCTCCTGCCGGGTCTGGCGATGTTATGTGATACGCGTCCGCTGTCGCGCCGTATCCTGCAAGTTCCACGATAATTTTAGCGCCGCGAGCTTTTGCGTGCTCTTCGCTTTCAAGAATTAAAACGCCTGAGCCTTCACCCATGACAAAGCCGTCACGGTCAGCGTCAAAGGGGCGCGAAGCTTTTTCGGGTTCGTTACAGCGTTTTGTAGATAGCGCTTTAAGCATCTGGAAACCGCCGATAGCAAACGGAACAATTACAGCTTCCGTGCCGCCTGCGATTACTACATCGCATCTGCCCGAACGTATTAATTCAAGCCCCTGTCCGATAGAGTCTGTACCGGCGGCGCAGGCTGTCACCTGCGTATATGCAGGGCCTTTTGTACCGAAGATCATCGAAATATTTCCTGCCGCTTCGTTTGGAATCATCATGGGAACTGTTAGAGGCAACATTCTTTTCGGACCGTCGTTAAAAAGTTTTTTCATCGATTCGCTTACTGTTTCAAATCCGCCGATGCCGTTACCCATAACAATACCTGTTTTCCCGGCATTACATTTTATGGGTCTTTTGCCTTCCGCGTCAGTCTCTCCCATAAGCTCTGCTTGAATCAGAGCCTGCGCTGCCGCCGCTACCGCAAATTGGGTAAAGCGGCACATCTTACGCGCTTCTTTTTTATCCATCCAAAGCCCTGTGTCAAAATCTTTTACTTCACCCGCAATCTTAACATCAAAATTTGCGGTGTCAAAAGAAGTGATCGGACCGATGCCGCTTTTCCCGGCTTTTAAAGCCGCGCAAAAATCTTCAACATTGTTGCCGATGGGAGTAATCGCTCCCATTCCTGTTACTACTACTTTCTTTTTCATATTTTCTCCTAGAAATACATTCCGCCGTCTACGGGCAATACCTGCCCTGTAATATATGATGAATCATCAGATGCAAAAAACAATACCGCTTTAGCAACATCCTCTTGCTTTCCCGGACGTTTCAATGGAACACTGTCAAGCATTTTCTTTTTTATTTCTTCTGGTAGAACAGCGGTCATGTCCGTCTCGATATAACCGGGAGCGATTGCGTTTGCGCGCACTCCTCGCGAGGCAACTTCATTGGCGATACTTTTTGTAACAGCAATAAGCCCCGATTTGCTCGCGGCGTAATTTGCCTGTCCGCCGTTACCGTGAATACCGACAATACTTGCCATATTGATAATGGAACCTTGTCGTTTTCTTATCATATCTCTGGCAACAGTACGCGATACAAAGAACGCGGCGGAAAGATTAATGTCTATAACTTTCTGCCATTCATCTACAGACATTCTAAAGGAAAGATTGTCTTTTGTAATACCGGCGTTATTAACAAGAATATCAAATCCGTCAGATTCTTTTACCGCGCTGTCGATCACAGAGTCTATTGTTGAAAGCTGTGAAAGATCCAACTGTATCCAGTGAAGTTTTCCGTTTGCCGCCGCAGTTCTGTCCGCAAGATCTTCCGGTACCTTGTAATCAAGCCCCCAAACTTCGGCTCCTTCCGCGATAAATAAATCGGCTATCGTTTTTCCGATTCCTCTTAAAGCGCCTGTAACTAACGCTTTTTTGTTTTCAAGTCTCATATTAACTCCTTACTGTTAGGCGCCAATTTTGGCAATATCTTCCGCTGTTCCGGCGCTATAAATAGAAATTTCGCTCCCGTTTGCGCCAACAGGCGATGAGTCTTTCCATAAACCTTGTAATACTTTACCGGGACCAACTTCCAAACATGCTTCAAAACCGCAAGCCGCGATTGACGCCTGTTCATCCACCCATCGAACGGGGTTTGTTATCTGCTTTACGGCAAGCTCTTTCGCTTCCGCGCCGGAAGAAATCTTCTTGCCGGTTACATTGGAAAAAATTGTTATGCATGGATCATTGAATGTAATTTTTTCAAGAATGGGCATAAAACCTTCCAGAGCATCAGCCATAAGCGGCGAATGGAAAGGTCCCGCTACCTGCAGGCGGATAACGCGCTTTGCGCCGGCTTCTTTAAAACGGGTTTCCGCTTCTGTTAAAGCCGCGGCTGTACCGCTTACAACAACCTGCTTCGGCGAATTAATGTTAGCCGCATACAAATCTTTTAATCCTTCTGCTTTCCATTTTGCAATTAATTCTTCAACCTGATCCGGAACAAGACCGACAACAGCCGCCATTCCCGGCGCGGCTGACATATCTCCGCCTGCGGCTTCACGAAGTTTATCGGAAACGCGCTGCATCGCTTCGCCTCTTGTTTTAACAAGACGGAAACAATCTTCCGCGCTGACGATACCCGCGCACACAAGAGCGGCATATTCTCCAAGGCTGAAACCGGCGCAAGCTCCGGGCTTATATCCCTGATCGCCAAGAAAAGCCGCCGCCGCAAGATTGGCGACTGTAATTACAGGCTGTGAGACATCAGTGCGCTTAAGATTGTCAGCGTCGGACTGAAGAATATCTTTTACATCTTTACCGAAAATTTCAGACGCTGCGTTAAAAAGAGATTTTACAGCCGCGGATTCAATTAAATCCATCGCCATACCGGAATACTGGGCTCCCTGCCCCGGAAATAAATACACAACATTTTGCTTGTTCATTTTTCTTTTACCTCTGTTTTACCATATTATAATATTACCGCCGTAGGTCAGCCCTCCGCCGAATCCTACGGTCAGGATTAAATCGCCTTTCTTCAACATACCGCCGCGGTTCATTTCGTCTAACGCGATTGGAATTGTCGCTGAAGAAGTATTTGCGTATTCTTCAATGTTCATATAAAATTTTTCGGCAGGGATGTTCAGTCTCATTCTAGCCGCTTTTACAATACGCGCGTTTGCCTGATGAGGAACAATCCATGCGACATCATCAATATTGATGTTTCCTTCGTTCATAAGCGCGGTGATTGTATTTGCTATCACTCCAACAGCGAAATTATAAACTTCCTGTCCGTTCATCTCGACGCAAATCGGCACATCAACCACTTCGCCTGTTTTAAACGGATGGCGCGTGCCGCCTCTTCGCATAAGAAGGCTTTCGGCACCGGAACCGTCAGAATAAAGAAGCGTTTTTAGTAAACCCGTTTTTGCCTGACAACATTCACATTCGCCGGTTTTTTCCAAAACTACGGCGCCCGCGCCGTCGCCGAATAAAACGCAGGTTTTCCTGTCGTTCCAATTTACCATTTTTGTTAAAAGTTCGGAGCCGATTACCAGAGCGCGTTTTCGCTGAGGGCTGACAGATAAAAATCCCGCCGCGGTTTCAAGCCCGTAAACAAATCCGGTACAACCGGCGGAAATATCCATCGCGGGGATTTTTTTCGCTCCGATTTTATTCTGTACGATACACGCCGTAGAAGGAGTGCCGAAATAATCCGCCGTCGCTGTAGCAAGAATAATCACGTCAATTGTGGCTGCGGCTTCCGCCGCGGCGTTATCTCTTTGCGTTAAATCACTGCCGGTGTAGCCAGCAACCATTGCAAGGGCGTTTTTAGCCGCTTCAACAGCCAAATCACTGCATGCGACAGATTCATCTGCTATATAGCGGTTCCCGATACCGGTATGGGATCTGATCCATTCATCGGTAGTTTCGACCTTAGCTGCCAACTCTTCATTACTGACTTTATTTGGAGGCACAACCCGTCCGGTTCCAATAATTTCTATAGCCATATTACCTTTTTATGACAAATTTTAAATACTTGTCATGCTCCTATTTTTTACAAATTTCCCGATCTTGTCAAGATATAAATTGGACACTAAAGCAATTTTTTCGGTTGCAAAATAAAATGCCAAAATGGTGTCAGTCACCTCTTATGATTCTACAAAAAGCTTTAACAAAGTAAAAAAGGTGTCAGTCACCTCTTAATTATTTACAAAACTGTAAAACAACAAACAAATGGTGTCAGTCACCTAAGAATTTTCCCAAATGTGATATACTTTTGCAATGTTGGACCTGTATAAATCTTGCAAATTATGCCCGAGAAACTGCGGAATTAACCGTCTTGCGGGAGAAACAGGTTTTTGCGGAGAAACCGCTGAACTCAGGATTGGCGCGGCTGTCATTCATAAAGGCGAAGAACCGCCGCTTGTTGGAACTGGCGGCTCAGGGACAATTTTTATAAGCGGATGCAGCTTGGGATGCGCTTTCTGTCAGAATTATCAGCTCTCCGAAGGAGGGCATTTGTCCGGGGGAGCGCGGACAGGTTTAGGCAAACCAGTTTCTCCCGATGAATTCGCCGGAATTTGCGCGGCGCTGCGTGACAAGGGTGCGGAAAATATCAACATTGTAACAGGAAGCCATGCGGTACCGGCGCTTATAAAAGGTTTTATAGCGGCGCGAAAAGCGGGGGTGAACATTCCGGCGCTTTGGAATTCATCGGGCTACGAAAGCCCGCAGGTTCTTGAACTATTAAAAGATCATGTTGATATTTACCTGCCGGATTTAAAAACACTGGATTCAGAGATTGCGCAAAATTTTTTTAACGCGCCGGATTATCCTGAAACTGCAAAAACAGCTATTTTAAAAATGATCGATATGCTGGAAGAAAAATCGCCTGAATACGCGCGGGAAAAAATAATTGTGCGGCACCTTGTTCTGCCCGGTTTGCTTGAATCTACCCGCTCTGTACTTAGGTGGTTTGCAGATAACATTAAAAATCGCGCTCTGCTTTCGCTGATGACTCAATATACGCCTGTCTACAGGCATTCTCCGACTCCAAACAAAAATATTGATATTCCAAACAGATTTTTATCAGAAGAAGAATACAACACCGTTATGAAATGGCTTGAAGAATTTAATATTGAAGACGGTTTTTGCCAGGAGCTTGTTACCGGCAGCAACTGGCTGCCGGATTTCAAACTTATTAATCCATTTTCGTCGGAACTTTCAGTTCCTGTTTGGCACTTCTCTACCAGCCGAACTTAATTCCGAAATTAACGCCTAAACCGCCGCCTGACCAGCTCTTTGTAAATTTTTGCGATCTGAGTTCCGCGCCGAGATCCAGTTCAAACGCTCTAAAATTAATCGCAAGATTTAAACTATTCACAAACATGCGGTCTGTGTAGTTAACCCCGAGTGTCGCGATAAAACAATTTGCTATATTTAACCTGCCGTTAATACCGGCTTCGAAGGAACCTACTTTGCCGTATAATTTACTAATACCGAATCCGACCACCGGCGTAACAGTAAGCAATCTGCTTCCGAACAACGGCCGCCAATCCAGACTTAACAGCATTTTAAACGGCCGCCTGACCCCCACTTCTTCTTTGCCGTAAACTGCATTAGAATCAATATTGATAAAATCGTCCAGATGATCAAAATCTATTTCGCCGCCCACGCTGTCCTTCAACTGCATATAATCAAACATCTTTGAAGGCGCTATCGGAATATTTATAAAATCCAGAGAGATGTCAAAATCAAGGAACGGCAGTATTTTTGTTATCCCGATTTCTTTGGCGAGCGGAAACGAGACTCCCGCAGTGATGTCAAAGCCGGGTTTTCCTGTAAGAGAAAAGCCGCTCCCGAAATTTTCTATGGGAACAGCGGCAAATACCTGCAGATCGTAATCAATGCGCAGTGTTGTCGAATCGTTATGCGTCATTGTGTATGTGAGTCCCTCCGGTTTTATGTACGCAAGAGAATAAAACAGCGAAGGATTGAATTTAACCTTAAATTTCTTTATATTGAATTTAGAGGAAATCGTAGCCGACGCGAACAACGCGCCCGATAAATCCGACGTTTCTTTTACAGCCTCGCTCAATGAAAGCATATTGCCTGAAAGGCTGAGTATTCCTATACCCTGCACGCCGGTGTGTAAGCCAAAACCCCATCCTTTTTTTGACGTATAGGTAAAATAGAAGGGAGACATATTAAGCCCCACGTTCATATTAAAACCGTCTTTTAATTCATCCAGATTGATCTGGACTGTTTCATTAAAAACCTGTTTGAATGTAAGGAAATTGTTGGCAAAGAATACGTTCATGTTGGCAAGACCGACTTCAAAACGGCGTTCGTGAATTATAAACGGTTTTTTGCCTACCACATCCAGCGGATCATCGCCAAAGGGTTCTTCTACCGCAAAAACGCTGAACGGAGCTGCAAGCGTCAATATAAATAAAATAAATATAATCTTTTTCACACCTTCCTCCTACTGTCCAAATTCCACTCTGGCTTTAACACCGACTGTTAAATCCAGTCTGGTAATTTCCAGCTTCCTCGGCAATGCTAATGTCGCACCGTTTTCGTAATGAATATCAAACGCAGGCGCGAAAGGATAAGTGTCCAGAACTTTCTTCATTTTCTCTTCCGGGAAATCTAAACTAATCGAATTAGAATTTAACGGTATGTCAAAATATGTATTTTCTGCATCTGATATAACAATTTTTGATTTTGTAAATGGAAGACTTGCGCCAAATGTTATCTTAAGATTTAAACTTGTAATGTCCAACATTCCGTCCAGCAAGCCGCCCGCCGAACTCCTTCCCAGAAGATCATCGGCTTCTACGGGTGTTGTAGGACAAGAACAATTCTCGTAGTCTAAGCCGCAAACATCACATAAATCATCCTCGTCGTTGTCTGTAAATCCGCTTATCACTTTACCGCCTGAGCCGAGATCGTCAAATTCAAAATCACCGGCGGCTGTCGCTTCCATTTTAAGCGGAAGCCAAATAATTAATTCAATTTTAATTTTTCCGGGATCAAGCATATCCCTTCTTACTTTTACAGTCGGATCATCTTTATATGCTATCTTAACACTCAGAGTATTACTACTGGTACCAATCGGCAAACTGTCAGTAATATCATGACCGCCAAAAGGAATTACGGTACCGGGATAGTCGTCTGAGTTGGTCGCCAGGAAATTCGCAAACCCGTCGGGGGCTGATGATTTTCCCTTCTCTTCGCCTCCGATCTTTATTGAAAAACAATCAAGAATATTATGACCGTAAATATAGAGAGCGGCTTTATACCCTGTAAATCTAAAATCGTGTATATATTCGCTTAAATCGAAATCCGGCATATCAAAAGTTTCTTCTCCAGGAATTTCTGCCGGATAATCAAATTTAGGAAATTCACTAACGTTAAACACTCCATTTGTAATTTCCAGTTCATTATTACTCCCCATAGCGGCTTCAATAGCAGTTCTATTAGTAAATTCAAAATCTAATTCATCGACATTAATATAAATTAATGTTGTATACACATCCTTTACATTCACACAATCAAATATTTTAACACTTTCATTTTCTTTCATATCGTCAAAGAGTCCGCTGACCATATCATTTAACGTTTCTCCGATATCATACCTTCCGGCTAATGAAAAACCCGGGTTTCCGGTAACTTCTATAGCTTTCGGGATATCGCATGTAGAAAAACCGAATATAAACACGGCTGACGCTAGAAAAACAAAGAGCTTTTTCATTTTATACCTCCATAACTAGAATATAGTGCAATATACGGCAAAAGTCCATATTTGACTAAAAAGCGGTATTTTTTATTAATTCCATTAAATCCGCCTTGTCAATTCCCCAATTTCTGCCGAAATGAGCGTAAAGAGCATCAGAAAAAACCAGAAATTTTTTAAAAACCGGCTTGTCTCCAGGAAATAACAGATTCCTGTTAACAGTCTGTTCCCAAAAACGCGCAAAATTTTTAAGGCGAAGTAAATCGAAAGAGGAGATTGTAGAATTTTCCTCTATTTCGTAAGGCGGCAGCGGGTTAAAACGCATTTTCCAGGCTTCATTGTGGCGCGAAATCGGCGTTCCGGGGATTTGTTTTAATATACCGAGTTGAATTTCCGCGTGTTGGCTCCCGCCTGAGGTATCTATATTTTTGCCGCGTAACGCCAGCCAAAGTCTGTCGAAACCTTCGCCGAAAGATTCTATATCTTCACCGGGGAGCCCTGCGATTAAATCCGCGTGGATAATCGCGCTTGTCTTTTCAACCAGAAATTTTAGGTTCTCCAGTTCTTTTTCCGGGTTTGACGGGCGGTTTATCCGCGCCGAGACATCCAGGTTCAAGGTTTGAAACCCGATCTCCAGCCGCAGGGTACCGGGCGGGAAACGTGATAACGCGTCTATCAATTCATCGGGGAAGATGGAGGGAACCATTTCGAAGTGGACGGTTGGTGTACAGTGACCGCGGATTAGCGCGGATTTGACGGATTTACACGGATAAGGAAGAGGAGGCGGCTGCTCTATTTTATTTAGGAAAAAATTTATTATTTTTAATGCTCTTTTTATGTTGGTATTAAAGGAGCGATCCAGGAATTTGAAAGTTTTTACGCCGCGCTGGATAAGTATGTCCATTTCGGAGAGGAACGGCTCCAGCGGGAATTCGCAGATTTTTTCGTCTATGGAGCTTAAACAAAAATCGCATTTAAAAGGACAACCTCTTGACGATTCAACATATATTAATTTTTTAACGACATCCTCATCGCTGTAAAGATGATACGCGCTTTTAATTTCTTCTGCTCTGCTCCTTTGCTCATAAAGCTGCCGCGACAGCGGCTCAGCAAGAACTTCTTCCCGCAAAATATCTTCACATAACAAACGAAAAGCAATCTCTCCCTCACCGCGAATAACATGATCCGCAAACTTAAAAATCTCAGCATCAGCCGGCAAATGCGAAACTTCAGGTCCGCCAAGCGCCACTACAGGTTTTGCGTTCCCGGCGCCAATCCATTCTTTTTCCAGCGCTTCGAGTAATTCAATCGTTGCAAGATGGTTCCAGATCGAGACGGATATTCCCAGTATTTTCGGGTTTGCGGCTAACAGCGGTTCAACTTTTTCACATAACGGCTGGCGAAGATTAAATTCCATTATTTCGCAGTTTGGTTCAAGATCGCCCAGATTGGCTTTTAACAGACGCAGTGCAAGCGAAGGATGTATCCACTTGGCGTTAATTGTCGTAAGAACAATATTAATCTCTTTATGGCTAATCTCTTTATGTTTATATTTATTATCGATCACTTCGTGTCAAATAATCCGACAGTACCTGTCCGCCACTCTTCGCGGGCTTCCATTACCATGCGTTCAACTTCTTCCCAGTTATCCGCTCTCGGGCTTTCCAAACTGCGGTTTGTAGAGTTGGTAAAAACAATAGTGTTGCATCCCTGTTTGCGCAGATTTATTACGTTTTCGGGAGTATCGTCAATATAAATATGAGCGCCGACAGCTCCCTTGTCTTTCATAAAGCAGATGTCCCAATAAGGGATGTCGTAATTGTCCAGCCAGTCTACTGTTTGTTTGATTGTGGCTGAGTGCGAATATTTTAAAAAGAGACGGTGCGTGATTATACGGATTCGTATTCCCTGATTTGAAAGTTTTCTAAGTATCGCGGGAGCGTGAAGGATCGGTTCCATATCGCCAAAAATGTTGCGCTGGGTTACAGCATAACGGTGCAGTCTGTCGTAGCCGCCGAATTCGTCTATGCCCCATTCGTTAAAACCGTAAGATACTTCGGTGGTTAATGATTCTACAGGTTTGTTCAACCATTCGGCGGCGATTTTTCTGATTGCGCCGTAAAAATCGCCGACAACGCCGTCAAGGTCTACGCCGAAAATAAAACTGCTGTTGTCCATTTTTATCCTTCTTTGGAAATAAGTATTACAATACTGCGGGCTTTTACAGGATAAACACGCTGGGAATGTAAAGGTTCTTCCGTTCCCGGAAGCAAAATATCGTTAGGTGAATTAAGTCCGGTGTCTATGGCGCGAAACCATTTTTTCTTTGGCGGCGGATCGGCAAGAACAAAGCTCTTAAGATCGATATAAGCGTTAAACATAATGTAAAAATCATTGTCATCGCGATCCGCCAGAGTATCGGCTTTACTGCCGAGAAGACGGAGAGCAAGATAGTAGCCGACTTCTCCCCAATTAACAACGTGAGCAGTTTCGTTAAACCAGCTTATATCCGGGATCGCCTTGTAAAATCCGCCTCTGCCTGTAAAAAATTCAGGGCGCATAAAACCGGGGTGACGAAGACGGAAAGCTATCATTTCTTTAACAAAGCGGTAAATATCCTTATTCTGTTCAAGTAACGACCAGTTATACCATGAAATCTCATTATCCTGACAATACGCGTTGTTATTACCGTTTTGGGTGCGGCCGAATTCGTCACCGCCAAGAATCATCGGAGTGCCGAGAGAAACCATCATTGTTGCGAAAAAGTTTTTTAACTGACGGTCGCGGATAGTTTTAATAACAGGATCATTGGTGCTGCCTTCTACGCCGTAATTGTAACTTAGATTGTTGTTGGAACCGTCGCTGTTATTTTCTCCGTTTTCTTCGTTGTGTTTGCCGTTAAACGAAACCAAATCATTCATTGTGAAGCCGTCGTGGCTTGTAATAAAATTTATGGAATGGAATGGCTTGCGCCCGTCCCGAAGATATAGATCGGAACTGCCCGCAATGCGGGTTGCAAGGTGCCGGGTTTCTTTCGGATCACCCTTCCAGTAACTGCGAACATTGTCGCGGTATTTATCGTTCCACTCCGCCCAGCGTCCGCCGGGAAACCAGCCGACCTGATAAGCGCCGCCTGCATCCCACGCTTCCGCGATTATTTTTGTCGAACTAAGCACAGGGTCTTCCGCGATTTGCTCAAGAGTCGGAGGATTCTCCATTATTCTTCCAGATTGATCGCGTCCGAGTATCGAACCTAAATCGAAACGGAATCCGTCAACGTGCATTTCCATCACCCAATACCTAAGGCAGTCCATGATAAATGTGCGCACAACAGGATGATTGCAATTCACCGTGTTTCCGCAGCCGGAATAATTTTGATAATATCGTTTGTTTTCGTTGAGTATGTAATAAATCGAATTATCAAGCCCGCGGAACGAGAAAGTAGGACCCATCTCATTGCCTTCGGCAGTGTGATTAAAAACAATGTCGAGAATTACTTCGATTCCCGCTTTGTGAAGTTCTCTTACCATCTCTTTAAATTCTTTTACCTGTCCGCCGGGAGTTTTATCCGCCGCGTATGATCCCTTGGGCGCAAAAAACGCGGCTGTAGAATAACCCCAATAGTTGGTTAATTTAGCTCCGGTACGCGGATTAGTCCGCAGATTTTCGTTTTCGTTAAATTCCTGAACGGGTAAAAATTCAATACTTGTTATACCCAAATCTTTAAAGAAGGGAATTTTTTCGATTACGCCTCTGTAGGTTCCGGGATGTTCAACCCCGGAATTCGGATTAGCGGTAAGCCCTTTTACATGCGCCTCATAAATTACGCTGAAACGCAGAGGATAATTTATCGGCGTATCGCCCTGCCAGTCAAAATCATTGTTGATTACGATGCAGCGAGGCTGATTGGAAACATCATCTTCGTATGAAAAAGATAAATCGCGTCCGGGTTTATTCGGATCGAAACCGGAGCAAATCGTATAATCCCAATCGCTTGCGTCTGTGATCGCTTTCGCGTACGGATCTAATAAAGTTTTATAGGGGTTAAATCGATGTCCTTTTTCCGGAAAGTAAGGTCCGTCTACGCGGAATAAATAACAGGTTCCCGCTTGAAGACCTTTTATAAAACAATGCCAAATATTTCCGGTTTTATGTTCTCTTTTATTGAGAGGGATTTCAATCCACGGACAGTCTTTGTCGGCAGACTCAAAAATAATAAGAGTGACGGCTGCGGCATTTCTTGAAAAGACAGAAAAATTAACGCCTTCATGAGTTAAAGACGCTCCAAGAGGCAGCGCCTTCCCTGTCTCAGCCGCAAGATTGATTAGAGCCATAGCGCAATTATAGCCTGAAAATTGGAAAAAAGACAGTATTGATTTATCATCTTTACCGTGATAGAATAAACCAGAAAATCAATTATTTAAGGAGAATCTTATGAAGAAACTAGTATTAGTTATCGTGATTGCAGCGCTGGCTGCGTCGATTACACTGACATCTTGCGCAAGTTCAGGCGGCGGCGGCAGCGCAGAGCCGAAAGTAGACAAGTACGCTATGTTACCGCCTCCTCCGGGAACAGAAAGGGTTAGGTTAGCAAACGCGGCTCTTGCAATGTACAAATTTACGCTTCCTGCAGGACAGACATGGGGAAACTATAATAAAATAACAGCCGAGTATATGGTAGACGAAGACAATATTACAAAATCCTTGCGAAGCGGCGCTATCCGCATGTACGGAAATTACAAGGAAGAAGATTTTATACCTGACAGCGGCAACACAGTAGTAAGCCTTAGCACCGACGCTATGTTCGCGCACAAAATTATTTATCAGAAAAACACCAACTGGGCAGGTTTGGGCGCAGTCGCTAATGAATGGTTTACCATTGAATACGACATTTCAGGCTCAAGCGGACACGCACAGTTCAAGAAAGAAAACATTCCTGCGGCAAACGCGGCAGGACCTTTCTATATCGCCTTGGGTTTAACAAGCCAGGATGAAGGAAGAGTTAACGCGATTAATCAGTTGATCAGAAATGTTACACTGCACCACAGAACAGACCCGACAAAGAATGTTGTAACGATGGACGGAGGTTTCCCCGGAGTTACATCCGCTTCATACATGATAGGAAACATACAGCGCCTTGGTCCGCAGTAAATCGGTTAGTTTAAACTGATAAAAAGGGGACATCACTAAAAGTGAATGTCCCTTTTTTTTGCTTTAAAAATTATTTCTTTAAAATCTTTTCAAGGTCTTTTTCCGGTGTAGTGATAAGATGGAGATCGAATTTATCGACAATCACCTTTAGTATCGCTTCTGAAAAAAACGCGGGAACACTCGGTCCTATGTAAATATTTTTAATGCCAAGCGAAAGAAGCGTTAATAAAATACAGACTGCTTTTTGCTCATACCATGACAGCACTAAAGTTAAAGGCAGATCGTTTACGCCGCAGTTAAACGCTTCGGCTAACGCAATGGCGGCCTCAACAGCGCCATAAGAATCGTTGCACTGACCCATGTCCATAATTCTGGGGAACGTCCCGATAGAACCGGCGTCAAGATCGTTAAAACGGAATTTTCCGCATGCCAGCGTGAGCGTTACAGTATCGGGCGGAGTCTGTTTTACAAAGTCGGTGTAGTAACTGTGCGAACTTTGCGCGCCGTCACAGCCGCCGACAAGAAAGAAGTGTTTAATCGCTCCGCTTTTTACAGCGTCGATAATTGCAGGCGCGTTATCCAAAACTGTTTTACGCCCGAAACCTGTTGTCATCGTCATGCCGCCGTTCAATCCGGTAAATTGCATATCTTCGCTGAAACCGCCAAGCATTAAAGCGCGTTCAATTACAACAGAAAAATCTTTATAACCGTTTTGATCTTCTTCGATATGAATTATTCCCGGGTATTGTACGATTGAGGTTGTATAAACCCTGTCGGCGTAACTTTCTTTCGGCGGCATAATGCAGTTTGTTGTAAACAAAACCGGCGCCGGAAGATTTTTAAATTCATTCTGTTGATTCTGCCACGCGGTTCCAAAGTGCCCTTTTAAATGAGGATATTTTCTAAGTTCGGGATAACCGTGCGCGGGCAGCATTTCGCTGTGAGTATATATGTTAACTCCTTTGCCGTCAGTCTGCTCAAGCAGCATTTTCAGATCGCGCAAATCGTGTCCTGTAACAACAATAAACGGTCCTTTATCAACCAGTAATGAAACCCGTTTTGGTTCAGGATTTCCGTAAGCGCCGGTGTTTGCGGCATCAAGGATTTCCATGCATTTTAAATTTACACCGCCGAATTCCATTAAAAGCCCAAGCCATTCATTTGCGGTATGTTCCATTCCAAGCGCGGACATTCCTTTTACAAACCAGTTATCCACTTCCCTGTCCCGCTTGCCTAAAACTCTAGCGTGATGCGCATATGCCGCCATACCGCGCAGTCCAAACAAAAGCGTAGAACGCAGGGAGCGGATATTTTCATCTCCGTTGAAGAGTTCTTCATGTTTTATTACTTCTATACCATCAAGTTTTTCCCTGTTTGCATTAACCCTTGCGGAAAATGCCGCTATCTTTTCTGTATCGAAATTTACATTTGTAATACACATGAACAATCCGTCTACAATTAAATCTATTAAATTAGGCGCGCTTGAATAATCCAGAAAATTTTCCTGAATTGCGACTGCAAGCGAAATTAATTCACATGTCAGAATATCCTGAGTAACAGCGGTTTCCGGTTTCTTGCCGCAAACACCCGCCATTGTACAGCCGCTGCCCTTCGCTGTCTGCTGACATTGATAACAAAACATCTGCCTGTATTTTGCGTCTCTGCGGTAATCACTGTATGATAAAGTTTTTCCGCCCGAAATAACTTCCGCACTTTGTATTTCTCCTCGGAACAGTGTATGCGTTCCGGCGTCAATCGCGTCGATAATCTTTCCTGAAAAAATGGCATTAACATATTTTGTCAGATGATAAACGCCGTTCTCGCTTCTTTTTGCGTCGGGAAACTCTTCAAATTTTGAGATATATCTTCCCGATTTCGCGCTGAATAACTTAAAAAGCTCTTTGGGCGCTTCATCTGTAAGAACCGAAATATTAAATTCATTAGAATTTATTACCATGTCATGCGTCATGTTAACCTTGTTGATTGAAAACGCAACTATGGGAGGTTCGTCAGTTAATTGCATTAAAGCGTCGACAACACAGCCGTTGTCTTTGTTCCCTTCTTTTGAGGTAATAACATAAAGCCCGTAATTAATCTTTAGAAACGCCTCTTTAAAATCATGGGATAAAACTTCGAATTTGTTTTTACCCACTCCGCAGATTGGACATACATAGTCTTCATGCAATTCGTTAAAGGGCAGCGCCCCGTCATAAACATAACCGCAGATGATACATACATGTTTTCTCATAACAACACTCCTCTTAAAATACTTTGCAAATAAGTAAAATGCTTCATTGATTTACACTGTTAAATGTAATAAATTAAAAATTATTTTCAGTGGTTTAAACCACAAAAGAGAGAAAATTTGAAAAATTATGAAAATTATTTAGATGTTCTTGAATCGACAGGTATATTTAAGAATATAGATAATTCGGAGCGCAGTATATTACTTGAATGTATGAATGCAAGAACAGAAAATATAAAAAAAGGACAAATTATTCTTCTTGCAGGAAATAAACTCGAATCTTTTGGAATTGTACTTGCGGGATTATTTCATATAATACGGGAAAATTACGAAGGCAACCGCTCGTTGATAGCCGCAATGCCGCCCGGCGGTATTTTCGCCGAAGCGTTGTGCTGCGCGGGAGTCACAATAAGTCCTGTTACGGTAATCGCAGCCGAAGATTCATGTTACATGAAACTTTATTTTCCGCGTTTTTTAAAAACATGTTCTAGTTCCTGTACATTCCACGTTAAATTAATAGAAAACATGACAAGCATAATCGCAAAAAAAAATCTGATGATGCAAAATAAAATGGAAATTCTTGAATTAAAAACCATAAGGGAAAAAGTTATGCGCTACCTTGAGTCATTCAGTAAAATTAACATAACCCTGCCGTTTAACCGCGAAGAAATGGCGGACTTCCTTTGCGTCGAACGAACCGCGCTCTCGCATGAACTGATAAAAATGAAAAAAGACGGTTTAATTGATTATAAAAAGAATAAATTTGTAATGTTGTGACGGTTTATGTAGAAGTGGAAAATTTTCTTTAAATAGTCTATAATGTCTCAATATGGACTATAAATTGAACTGGTCATTACAAGACGGCAAACTTGATTATTATACAGGCCGTATAATAATTTATGAAAACAAGGGGATAAAAAGCAACGGACCCTCGCTTGATCATGTAGATTTAATAGCGGCTTTTTCCAGAAGGAACGGAATCGACAGATCTTTAGTAATGAGCAAGGCATACAGATTCTATTGGAAACCCGAGACACTGGACGTAATAATTATCAGCCCTGTCAGAAAACTGGATGAAGAATGGGTTTTAAGCGACGTAGAAAATTTTGATAAAATAATCGATAATTTGTTTGAATCGATTTAAATACGTAAGATACGGAACCGACATTTTAACTTAATCTTGATTTTTATAATTTTAGGTGAACTTGCATTTATAAATGTAAATATTTAAAAACGTCGATTAAAAACTAAAAAAATCCCCCGACCTTGCAAGAGCAAAATCGGGTTCGGCAGATGAGGCCACAACGCCGCCTCATCAAGTGGCTATCCTCTTTCGAAGACATTTTAAATCTAGTATATAAATGCCAAACTGTCAAGCGAAGATTGCAACAACCGCCCCTCTTGCGAAGGACGGCTGATAGAAGGAAGACCCAAGAATTAAACCACGGAGTATTGCAACTAAAGTTGCTCAGAGTTTCACGGAGGAATGAAGATTTTCGTACAAAAAACTCCGTGTCCTCTGTGTCCTCCGTGGTTAAAAATTCTTCCTCTTCTCCCTTAAAGTGCCAGAGCCTAAAAAACCCGGACGGCACGGACGTTGCAGACGAAATCCTTGATGCCGGTGCCGCCCTGACTGCCATTACCGAAACTCTGATCCCACGCACCAAGATTATTGCGCTGTAACGAAGACCAGAAAACTCCTGTTGTCGGTATTCCTGTCTGTCCTTTGGCTTTATACATTTCGTTTAACTCTCCTAAACTTGGAAGAAACCAATCTGTAAACCCATTTAAGCTTTTATTTGCGCATCTTTGCGCCGCTGTATTTGTCAATGCCGCAAATGCTGCACTGTTTACTATTGTCTGCGTATCTTTTCTGCCAACGCCAATTGATGCCGCCAATCCTGCGTTTTTTGCTGTTGCATTTGCCCATGTTGTTATACCGTCTATTAATGTTCCATTCGCATCAAATAATGTTCCTTGCGCTCCCCATTGTATGTTAGCTGAAGTAGTTTCATTTACAGGAGCAGCTTCAAGGTAGTAGGTGGTATATTCGGCGAAGTAACCGTTATCGCCAGAACTGCCGTAGCCTTGTATGGTAATGCCGTCAGGTCTGCCGTCTGTATTGTCTGCCACATAGAAGATTATTCCGCCTGCAGGTCCTTGGTCGCCTATTGCGTATTGATGATCACAATGATCTCTTTTACAGATTAAGCTTCCTGTTCCCGATGTGCCATGATCATGACCAATTCCTACAAGGCGAGTGTCTACAGTACCGCAGTCATTGGTACATTCTCTTGTACTGCTTCCCGATGCAATACAGGCAGAGTCTGTCCAGTCATGGTAATGATGGCCAAATGCATCGATAACTTCGCTTGTTAATTCAATTGAACAGCGGATACAAATCCCCGTTCCTGTATAACCGTCATCTTCGCACGTCGCCTCTATCGCTCCGCCTGCTTCCCCTGCGGAATGTCCTAGCGCATGATGCCCTTCGTCCGTTTCTTCACCGAGCGCGCCGCAAACATCACATTTTTCAGTGTTGACTGCCGCGTCCAGGCAGGTGGCGGCTGTTGTTTCCTCCCATTCGGTGAATGAGTGTCCGTTTGCGCAGGGGCTGGGGGTTGTGTTGTTGCCAGGGTCTGTTGTGTCGCCATCGTCTGTGCCGTTGCCGCAGGCAATTGCGGTAAGTGCGATTTGCGACTACAGTAACAAGCCATAACCGTTCTGATTTACTTTTCATTGTTGTAATCTTTCTTTATAAAATTTATGCAAAACCCTTTTGGGCTTATTGCCGAGGTAAAGTGAGAATATAGCCTTTCCCTGTGAGCGGATGGACACAACGGAAAAGGTGTATTGAGGTTTTTTGACAAGTTTCTTCTATTCGTTTTTGAGGGCATTTATGGGGTTAAACTGTGATTTACTAAATGTTTAACTAGGTTTTTCATCATAATTGTCTATTGTCTCTTTTTATATTATATTTATTATATGACAATAACTCAAACAATAGATGTTCCAGCTGACCGACGTATAACTGTCCCTCATGAAGTACCTACAGGAACGGTTATATTTACATTTACTCCATCCCAAGCTGAGCCTCAAAAAGTTCCTGTATTTGGTTGTTTGAAAGGACAGATTAAAATGTCTGATGATTTTGATGCTCCTCTGGAAGACTTTAAGGAATATATGTAAATGGACTATTTATTAGACACTCATACGGTTCTGTGGTTTTTTAATGGTGATCAAGAATCATTGTCAGATATAATAAAAAGCGCAATTGAGGAACGGCAAAATATTAAATATGTCAGTATGACCTCTGTTCTTGAGGTCGGGATAAAAATAAATATAGGCAAGTTGATATTTCCACAGAATACAAACGGCTTTATTAACCAAATAAAAAAGAACGGTTTTATCTTACTTCCTATCAGTGAAAATCATATTATGTCACTAGAACAACTGCCATTGATACATCGAGATCCTTTTGACCGTTTGCTTATCGCAACTGCTCTTTCCGAACAATTAACCCTCATTACCGTTGACGAAAATATTGCACAGTATAACGTACCTCAAATATGCTAGCTTCCAGAAATAGAAAGAGTAAGAATTTATAATTAATTTAATTACTATCCAGCAAATCCTGCAAGGTAATGCCGTCGAGGTAATCGGCGATAACTTTGTTGAGTCCTTTCCACATGGAAAGGGTTTTGCATTTCTTGACTCTCTCGCATTGATTAACTTTATCTTCAAGGCAGGCCACAGGCGCAAGATTGCCTTCTGTTATGCGCAGGATTTCCCCGACGGTGTATTCGGAAGGTTCCTTTGCGAGCATATAACCGCCTTGTTTGCCGCGGTTCGCGCGAAGAGCGCCTGATGAATTAATAATCGAAACAATTTGCTCAAGATACTGTTTGGAAATATCCTGTCTTTGCGCAATATCTTTTAACGGTATAAAACCTTCTTCCTTGTGTTCTGCCAGATCGAGTAACATCCGCAGGGCATATCTTCCTTTTGTTGATACTTTCAATGGTTTACCTCTTATTGGATTTTTTTCAAACGCTCAAGCGCGTTTTCTAAAACTGAACGGGGACAGGCGGCATTTATCCGTTGAAAACCGGAGCCGCATTTTCCGAACATAACGCCGTCGTTCAGCCATAACTTGCATTTTTTTATAATGGCGGTATCTAAATCTTTTGCAGACAATTTTAAACCGGAGCAGTCAAGCCACGCAAGATATGTTCCTTCCGGTTTTACAAGTTTAATTTTTGGGATTTGTTTTTTTAAATAATTATCCAAAAACAGCATATTATCCGCGATATAATCGACCAATTCATCAAGCCACTGCGCTCCGTCTGTATACGCCGCTTCACATGAAATAATTCCCATAATACCGGGCTGGCTCAAACCGGTACTTTCATATTCTTCTTTAAAAAGCGTGCGTAACTTTTTATTAGAAATAAAAATATTGGCATGTTGAAGCCCCGCAAGATTAAAAGATTTAGAAGGGGACGCGCATGTAATTGTAATATCGGCAAACCGTGCATCAAGACCCGCGAATACAAGATGTTTAAACGGCGGAAAAACAATATCCTGATGAATTTCATCGGAGACAACAATAACGCCGTGACGCAGGCAAATCTCGCCCATACGAAAAAGCTCGTCGCGTGTCCATACTCTGCCGACAGGGTTATGCGGATTGCATAATATAAAAACTTTTGCTTCTTTTATTTTATTTTCAAAATCATCAAAATCTATCGTATAACAGCCGTCTTTATAAACAAGCTCATTAACCAGCAGTTTACGTCCTGTTTTTAACGCGGAAGAACTAAACGGATAATACACAGGTTGTTGAATAAGTATTAAATCTTCCGGTTTTGTAAGAGCGCGGACGGCGAGATATAACGCATTTACAACTCCGGGAGTTATACACAGCCAATCTTTTTCTATTTCCCATTCAAAACGGTTTTTATACCATCCTTGCACAGCAGTCCAGTATGACGCACCGGGTTCTGAATAACCGAAAATCCCGTGCCGGGCGCGGGAAACAAGAGCATCCTGCACGCAGGGAGGCGCCGCAAAATCCATATCGGCAACCCACACTGGCAGTACATCTTCCGGTTTTCCCCGCGAAACGGGATCGTATTTAATACTATATGTGTTTCTTCTTTCGATTACATTGTTAAAATCGTACATCATTTACCGCCTATTGCCTGTTCTAAATCGCTTATAATGTCGTCTAACGCTTCAAGACCGATCGACAAACGAAGCAGACACCCGTTTATCCCGCGAGCTTCACGTTCGTCCTTGGGAAGATCGGCATGAGTCTGCAATACAGGATAGGTGATAAGGCTCTCCGTTCCGCCAAGACTTTCCGCGTATTTTATAATTTTTACATTTTCTAAAATCGACACGGCTGTTTGTTCATTATCAACATAAAAAGAAATCATGCCTCCGAATCCGCTTGCCTGGCGGCAGGAGATTTCATAATCGGGATGATCCTGCAAACCGATATAAAAAACTTTTTTTATTTTACTTTGACCGGTAAGCCACTTTGCCGCAGCCTGTGCGGTTTTGTTATGGCGTTCCATTCTTATCGCGAGAGTTTTAATTCCGCGGATAATTAAAAAACTGTCAAAAGGCGAAAGACTGCTCCCTGTTGTTTTTGAGATATAACGAAGCTTCTTGGACAAATCTACGGTATTCACAGTCAGCATACCGGCAAGAGTATCGTTATGTCCGCCAAGATATTTTGTTCCACTATGAAGCGCTATATCCGCGCCTAAAGCCAAAGGTTTTTGAAAAATCGGCGTAAGAAAAGTATTATCAACAATCAAAAGCAGATTTTCCTTTTTGGTAATTTGTGATACCGCCGCAATATCGATAACATTCATCATCGGATTGGTAGGCGTTTCAATAAAAACCGCTTTTGTCGCAGGTGTAATTTTTTTAAGGATTTCTTCTGTGTTTACCGCATATGAAAATTTAATCCCGTTTTTTTCCGAAATATGGGTGAAGATGCGGAAAGTACCGCCGTATAAATCATAAGACGCTATTATATGATCGCCCGGCGAAAATAATTCCATGAGCGTTGAAACCGCCGCCATCCCCGACGAAAACGCTATTGTATCTTCGCCGCCTTCAAGCGCTGTAACTGTCTGCTCCAGATGCTCCTTTGTGGGATTCTGCGTGCGTGAATAATCAAACCCCGTGCTCTGCCCTACTCCGGGATGCGCAAAAGTTGAGGATGCGAAAATGGGAACTGAAACCGCGCCTGTTGTGTCGTATTTTTTCTTACAGCCATGTACGCAGGTTGTGCTTATATCCATAACCGAATAATACCATATGTTTAGTATGTATTCAAGGGTTCTACCGTTTCGTTGTCGTAAAAGCGTTCGCCGTCATTTCAGCAATCACTACGCCCAAATCATCTTTTACGTTGATTCTGTAAACAGACACGCTGCGGCCTTTAGAAAGGCATGAAGAATATGCCGTTAATTTTTTTCCTTTAGTGCTTTTCAAAAATGAAATATTGCACGATTGTCCTACTGTGACCCCGATGTCCTCACCGCAAACCCAAGCTAAATTGCAATGAACTGCGAATGTTAAATCAGCAAGTGTAAAAATAGCACCGCCTTGAACATTTCCTACAGAATTTTTATGTCCTTCGTTAAGTTCCATGCTGCACACCGCGCAATCCTCGGTAACAGAATCAATTATAATTCCTGCTCCGGTAGCGAAACGATCATTTTTAAAATGATTACGAATATGTTCTATGTCTATTTTCATTTCCATATTTTTTATATCTTAATACACCGGCATCGAATTATCGACATCTCTTGCCCAGGCGTTTAAACCGTCTTGAAAAAATAAGAGGTCGGATTTATCACGCTGTTGAACGGCTAGATTAAGAAATTAATATTTGTTAAATATTTCATCGATCGATGAATTAATTTGATTTTTTATTTTATTCTTCATTGTATTAGGCAGTAAGGGATAGACACT